>SDBU01000341.1_pt1 | contig 66286 bp, 69 predicted proteins | sample 2277071 | NCBI WGS metagenome assembly SDBU01 (sample SAMN10397929, study PRJNA504765) | marine sediment metagenome | isolation source: marine sediment core GS08_GC12, 126 cmbsf | place: Arctic Ocean: Gakkel Ridge, Loki's castle | collected 2008 | reverse complement strand
TTTCATCAAACCAAAGAGAAGCCTCCCAAAAATGAACATCAGAAGAGTCTAAAGTTCCCGATGCCAACTCAGAAGCAGTTCCCCATACAGCACGAGGCTGATTGCCAAAAATTTTTCCTGCTGCCTTAACATCTGCCGGTGGAGAAGACTGCCCCATATAGAGCCACCCTGCGGCAGCGCCATTGCCCATAAAGTCACACACAAAATCATAATCAACCCCAGGAAGAAGATTCACCCCGGGATCAAAAGCCGCAGTCAAGATACTTGTAGGCTGATATTTTCTGTTCCATACTCCCGTCCCAGGAGAAATTGCAACCTCTACCGAACCGTTATGTATCTTTGCGTTTTCATAACTATTGTCTGATCCTTGCATAGCAAAACCATACAATATGGGAAGCGGGTTAGTAAATTGCAGACGAAACCCCCTGACCCCATCTGTAGACTGAACGAAACCAGACGGGGTAGTATTGCGTACCCAGGGACAACCTATAATCGTTCCATCATTAAAGGCTATAACACAAGGAGCAAAATTGTCCACATTAATGGGGTCACTTGTTAGCCCATTAATGGTATTCCCCGATCTTACGCCCGTAAGATGCCGCTGTCTTCCTCCCGGCGGCGGGTCCAACGAACAACGCCTACCAAACGATGCAAAATTAGTTGCTGGAGTACCTGTTGTATTCTGAATAAGTATCCAATACCAAGCCCCTGCCACCAATGTCACAGAAGCAAACGAAAACGTTACCCAAGTTTGAGTGCTTACCGCGTCTACATCTATCGTGTCATTCGCTATAGAGTCTGCTTCGTCTGGTCTTTGTGGATCTGCTCCATCATCAGCAATTATGTCCATTCTCGTAGATGTAGGAGAACCACCCTTGGAGTTATAAAAAATATATACAGATAATGAAGATGTAGTTTGACTAATGGGAGATGTAAAGCCAAAAACGTGAGCATCACCTGACACTCCTTCAACATAGGCAGAGTTGTTGGTGGTGGCCGTATAATTCCCTGAATCGTCCCATTGAACAAAACCACTTAATAAATTGCGAGCCATTACACTTCCCTCACATCTGGTAATTCATAAGTAATTGGGTAAGGAAGAGAAGAAATATTAATAAATGTTGGATCTGAATTTCTTATTCTACGCAACAGCCCCCTTACTAGATTGTCCGCCGCTTTGCCGAAATCAATAAATCGTTCAAGATCATTCTGGTCCCGCCAATACATGTGCTCCAGATCGTTATATTCTAATATGAACTGCCCCCGACGTATTGTAAAACTTGTTACTGTTATTTGTTCAGACATGTTATATCCTCAATCTATGGTAAATTCTATCCATGCCGCGAATTTTGTGGGACTTGAAGCGACCGCGCTGCTAACTAAAACGAGCGTACTATCCACTGGAATAGTGGGATCTGCAAAACCACTCGTCTGTTCTTCACCATTCGAATCGGCTACCAACCCTGTTGCGTGGACGTTAGTTCCTCCAGTAAATAAACTTCCTTCTGCCCTCCAGAAAATCTTGAAGGTCACGGTTCCCGTATCGGTTTCCCCATAAATTCGGCTGATGGTAATAGCTGATTTAGTATTGTAGAATAATATATCTTCGGTTGCGGTGGGATCGGCTACAGAGATACCCTTGGATTGGGTGTCTGAATTCATGAAAGCACCAGCAGCGTTTACGTTGGTAGCATCAGTCACATCGGCATTAGTCTCTATAGTATCTAATTTAGTTCCATCTGTTTGAAGGTCTCGCCCATCTACCGTTCCGCCGACAATGATGTTATTCTCTACATCTAAATTCGCTGATGATCCACCACTAGAGTTAAGAATAAAAACAGTAGATATTCCATCAACCATAGCATCTATTGTTATAGTGTCCCCATTGAAAATCTGTGGTGTAGTAATTTGAGTAGTGAAAGTAGGAGAGGCATTGAAAACAGCAACAGTTCCTAATCCTGTCTTAGACGTTACATCACTTAAATCTGCTATCCCTACAGAACCAAAATCTAAAGTGGGGTTGCCTGAAACTCCGTCACCGTTAGAAACTGTGAGTTTAATTGAACCTACTGCTATACTTCTATTGGTATAGGTTCCTGCCCCTGTTCTAACCATCAGAGCACTAACACTGAAGTCTCCATCCATGACTGCTCCTGCATTTGCCACGTTGGTAGCGTCAGTCACATCAGCATTGGTCTCTATGGTATCAAGTTTAGTTCCATCAGTAGATATATCTCTACCGTCTACAGTATCAACTGCTATATTGCCTGTAATTGTAGGCGCATTATTAAAAACGACTGTCGCACCAGTTCCTGTTTTTGCATCTACATCAACAAGATCTGTGATGGACAATAGTGGAGTAGTTGCACTACCATCTTCTCCAGCTGGACCCTGCTCACCCGTATCGCCCTTTTCACCTTCCTCGCCAGCAGGTCCAGTAATCCCAATTGGTCCTTCTGTCCCGGCTGGTCCCTCTGGTCCAGTAACCCCGTCATCTCCAGTCGGACCAGTTTCTCCTATTTCGCCTGCTGGACCAGCCTGACCCGGTGGTCCTTGTGGTCCAGTGCCCGGATCATCTGGGCTTGAGGGAACTGATATGTTTACTGTTTGAGAATTGGTGGGTTTGAAAAATACACTTTTTTTACCAACGCCGACTGGACGGAAGGCACCGGTAAAATTTACGGTGTAAGTACCCCCGGGCAATTCGAAGGATTGAAGCCAAAAACCGATCTTGTTAGCCTTCGTTTTGCCAACTACCCTACCATTAGCATTTATAATCTCAATGTTGGCTGAGCCACCAGGAGAAATAGGTACAGCAAGTAGGGCTGGTTGCCCGTCTACGGGTTCTCCAAAATTATGATCAACAATTGCCATAATAGTTTATCTTCTTACGTTCTATCTGTTCCTTTACAATATCCCAACAATCGTTGAAACCAGTCGGGAGAAACTCGTCTCTTTCGGTCTTGTCTAACACTGATCGGACAATGAAATTTTGCCCAATCTCCGAACTACAAGCCTCATCAATAAGTTTCATCTTTTGAACAGTGTATGTACGAATAATCATGAACTACTCAGCCTTTAGTGGTTGGGTTTCGTGGTTCATAGACTTCTCCAATGAGAACGCCTCCTCACGTTTTTGTTTAGACTCCGACTTAGTTCCTAAACCAGAGTATATCTTCAAACCCTGCTCTAATATATTCTCGGCAGCATTAATGTCCCTATCTAATTCAACGAAACACGAAGGACAAACCCACTTTCTGTCTTTTAAGGTTAAATCACCTTTGATATACAAAATTCCTTCTTTAGTAAGATAAGTTATGTTGATTTTTGTGGACTCAATTTCCTTGACCATTTCAATTTGATCGCAGAATTCGCCTTTTTCATGAATCTACGCAGTGTAGAAATTTCCTCAGAAGCATGCTTGTAAAGATCAATAACCTCACGACACTGGCCGCAAAGATCGCCGGTTTGCTTAAGATGCTCGCAGGATTCCTGTATGCGACGATTCTGATTATCGTATAAAAATGACAGTGCCTTCATTACCTCCAGAGGATCTCTCCCCCTAAGAAGTGCTCGTAACATGGCAGGATTGTGCTTGTCAGGATCAATAATCATCTATATATCATATCGCCTCGCCCGATGTTTCACCTTTAAATAAAAACACCCGCCTCTGGGACGGGTGTTAGATACAGTAGTAGTGGCAATGTGCTGCCTAATTTTAACACATAATATAATCTTTTAGCTTTAATAATTATTTTGGCAATGTGTTGCCTCTACCTTATTCAGTCCATTTTATATCTCTATTATACCCTATTCCACTATCAACTTTCTCATCACCTTGAGTAATTTTCCATACACCCTTTTCCAAATTCTCTAATATAGTCTGAGCATCCATAGTTTGATCACCAACTAACCGTCCAGCTTTCAAATTCTTCCATTTGATGTGATAACGGCATTCATCAAACTTTTTACCAACCGCCTCCACCATCGAAAATTCTGCCCCCGGAATATTGTGCTCCAAAAATCCAGCCTGCCCAAGCCCATTGTCAAAAATCTTACCTACATGAGCATCTGCCTGTTTATCTTCATCAGTAGCAGGAGCCGGAAAATTCTCTTTATTATTGGCTAAAATATCCTTATCACAATCTGTCCTATAGATCAGATCCAGAGTATCTCTCCTGATAGTGTGCCATTCAGGTTCTCGTTTCCAAACCACAAAACCAACCCATATTTTCTTTGGATCATCAACACGAACAACCAAATGATCACACTTATTTGCTAGATTCCATGCCTTTTCAAATGATTGACAAACGTGATAACCAATACCATCTTTTACAGCATCATCAAATGTTTCATCTGCCACATTATCATGCAAAATTTCCTTGGCAGGATGATGTAATCGACGATGAATCGTGTTACTAAGAGGCGATCGCCCAGCCCGACCAACCTCTCGATTCGATGTAAGTGTAAAACCGTATAAGCCCTCAGCAGGTTTGTCATAGGGGGATACTACAATTTGTAGTTTGTTAAGCTCATCTACAATCTCGCCACCACCGCCCGAGCTCCCGTATGACCAAAATAACATATTGTCTTTTGTGCAATTTAATTCTGTTTCCCGCAACCACTGAACTAAAGCAGTTTCTTTTCTTTTGATCTTACGTATATGCTCTGTTCTCTCCGGCTTTCGTCTAAAAGCCCCAAGCGGCCCCATCGTATATTTCGACATTTTTGTCTCCTCAAATAAACGATACCCATATCAGGTATCTCGTGAATGTCATTTGACATTATACTGTGTTACTTGATATTTTGCACCTTCCACGATGATGTACTTGATGGTGCGATGGTCCACCTGACGCAGCCTGTTCTTACTGGTGATATCTAAATCCTCAACCATGCTACGACCCAGTAATGGCTCAGGATGTACTAAACGACCACGCAAAACACGCTCTCCACCACCCTGTTTATCAAAACAAACAGTGAATGGACGGTTGTACGATGAGACAAGAATCTCAGCCGCACGAGTCTTGTTAACTTTGATTGTCTTCTCGAATTGATCCGCAGAAAAACTACGCTCAATCAATTCTTTGCCCTGGACAGAAAAATCCATCTTGTCATCCAAATTTTGCACATTCAAAACAGATGAGCTGGAATTCTTGACCTTGGCGTAGTAAACAAATGCCATCAAATCACCAGACTTGACTTTGGATGCCTTCACGGCATACTTCGATCTTTCCGTTGCAGTGTTCTTTTTCATTTTCAATCTCCTTCTGGCTTAAACGGATTGGCGTCGTCATTATACCACTCATCCGGTGGCGGAGAATTCTTAGCCCACTTTAGTAATTCTTCGTTACCTGGTGTTGAATGAGTTCCCAACACACACTCATTTTTCACCAAGACAGCTCTCCCTAAAGGACGAGAAACTGAATATACTCTCGCCTCTGCATTCCACCATTTACCCATCTTTGGATCACCATCATTCAATAAATATGCCTCAAGCATATTACAAGTGCCCTTATGGGCCACAATGATCACACATTTAGAAGAGGAAAACCAACCATTCCTCTCCACAAACAGACCACAACGAACATAAACATCCCGAAGACTCTCGCCTCTTGGGAGTATGTAGTTGACTTCTCCAGCCTGATCGTAGAGCCGATTTTCCTTATCATCGGTAGCACAGAAATCAGCTAATGAATCGCATCCCAGAGCAGTACTATAATCCTGCTCGCATAACGAAAAGTGCTTGCGAAATTGTAATACATGGGAACCATCGAGTTCTGTTCGGATTATTGTCGCCGTGTCAAGAGCACGTCGATAAGGAGAAGAAAATATACTTATTGATTCCTCATTTTTCAGATTCTCACTGAGTAAATTGGCAACATTGATGCACTGATCCACACCACGATCCGAAAGAGGAATGTCGCAGTTTCGAGTGTTCTTGTAAACATTGTGATCAACATTACCCTGACTCTCACCATGTCTTACCAAAATCAACTTCATTCAAATTCTCCTAATTCTCCTAATTCTCCTAATTCTGGATTATTCGCGGCAATAACCTCTTCAGCTAATTTTCGCCATTTAGGATCTTCATGATCCAAATACATCTCAGGACGCTTCCGTACAGCTTCTTCTCCGTACAAAATCTTGATTTTTTGACCCTCTCCAAATTCTTCAAAACTACAGTTTGTGCAAAAAATAGTGAATTGCAACGGACAAGAAAACATCACATTAGTCATCGTCAAAGTATTCGTATTGCAACGAGGACATGGTTCTTTAGACAGTTCTTCCTGACTATTTGCTCTAATCATTTCTTTACTCCTCTGTCTTAAGGTGTCTGCGGTGTATTCAACTTACGAAGGGCCAACGCATAAGTGCCTAAAGGTGTCCATGCGACAAAAGTTTGTGTACTATGAAGAACGCCACTTGGTCTAATTTGATTAATCGATAAATGCCACAAAATAGAAAGATACCCATCATCATAAACACATTCCAAACAAAATTGAATGGGTACACCAAATAATGATCGCAGTTGATCTTCATACGATTCGATAACACATTGCAGATTCACGTCAGCAATAACACTATTGTTAAACTCGTCTTGTGCATCAACAGTCAACTCGTCTTTGGCAACCTTACTCATCAAATCAATTATCATTTTTAACGTTCTTTACAAGAATGTTGCTTACAATAACAATCATCATCACATGGACATTGATATGGCATCTCATTGGCATGTTCACAACAAATAGCAGAAGTACACTTAACGGTAGAGCCCTCCAATTCTGCCACTCTCATCTCCAGACTACGTACAATAAGATTAAGTTCAGATAGAGATCTGTTCATTACTCATTTCTCCTTTATATCGCCAAAATGTCGGCGTGTAATAAATATACATGCCGCTATCCATCATCCAAACACCCATAAATTCCCCCCGAGTGATATGTCCACCTGAGTCCTGCCACTCAATAGCACGATCACGCTCCGGCATTACATCTTCAGGTCGAAACCAATTCATTTATCTTCTCCCATATCAATATACCACCACGGGTTTCCGCAAATAGGACCGAACCATTTGTCCGACACCCCCGGACGAGTGCATAAATATCGAATGAAATGAATTTTGTCATCCTTTACATCCATAACATCGTATGCTTTACCCTCATTATCCAAAACACACACATACTGTGAACCCGGAAGACCCTCAATGTGTAGACGATACATCTCCCCATCACTGGCTTTGTATTCTGGACCATGTGGGTCATAGTAGGGTTCAATTAACTGAGCTAATTCTTGTTTTCTGTCTGTCATTCTTCCACCTCTACCTCAGTCAACACCATCAAACGATAATCATTGAGAGACCAAGCACTACAACCAGTACGAACCTCGTGACCATCATTGACCTTCACTATAGTAAAATGATCAGGACTGAGATCCATTCTCATAAATCCACTTTTCCTTCCATCAATTACATCACTCTTAGGAAGAATACTAATCTTGTGTTTTTCGATTTCACTAATCTTCATTTTGTTTCTCCTCTGGCGGCTTAACTCTTTCAAGCATTTCAACCAACCCGCATGTACACTCGTTAGTCACCGCAAAGCCACCACTTGTTGATTGATATGATCCATCATCATCAATGTACCCCTTATAAGGCACAACCCTCAATCTACAACCTTGTTTGTGCCTGACATACTCAAGCAATTCTTCATATGTCGTCATTCTTTTCATCCTGATACGTTACATGTTGATCAAATTCAGATATCCTACGCAATCTTCTATGTGAAAACTCCTCCCAAGTAAGAATATCCTTTTCAACCAATAAATCAACTATCGCAAGAACCTGAGCAGATACATTATCATATTCAGGAACTAAAGGAATGTCTATCTTATCTCGCTTGTTCCTACGAAATATCTTGCGAAGTGTCTTTATTACCATATATTACACCCTTCTCGATCGCATGTGTATTAACAATCACCGGCCCTATGAATTGATAATAACGAGATGGTGGGTTACAGTCCAACACATCCTTGGCAGAATTAATGAACATACATTCATAAACTTCTCGGTTGCGTTTATTGTCTTCTTTGGCATATTCCTCAGCCATTTCATAAAACTCATCGAACCACTTGATCTTGTCTTCATCAGAATAATCTGAAAGTCGCTTCATTTCTATCCCTCGTGTGTCGTATCAATATTGTTCCAATTCTCAGGAGGATTTTCAAAACTAAAGAGCCTGTTACACTTTTGACACCTGAGTGTGAGTACTTTATCCGTCGCTGACATTGCCATAATCTTACCATCACAGGACTTGGATGAATCACCAAATATTTCGCGCAAAGACTCATAAAGATCATTTGCCAAATCTACGGGCAAATACATATCCAAAACCGCCGAGCCCTTTTGCTTAATTTCTACGTTAATACGTTGGTCGGGCGTGCTTCCACCAAGATCACCATCATCACCAAGTTCACAAACCTCTACTTCGCAGTTATCTTCTACATGAACACTAAACATCTTTAGTCTCCTCAGTTTCCAGAAGTTCGGCAGCCAACATAAAACAGTTGGAACCACATAAATTAAACGGATCAATTATCATCTTCCACATCTTCTCGGCAAAGATCTGCGTCTAACACATCATAACTCAGTAGTTCAGCATCGGAAGGAATGTTAGACATCAGACAACCCTGCTGCTCATCAGTAAGAACCTGCTGCTTAGCGTGGTTTATTGCCTCTTCTAAACTACCAGCCTCAATGCTGCCTGAAAATACAAGGGTCATAATGTACTTGACTTCGTGTTTCATTGGGGTTCCGTCTCCACGATATGCTTCCCACTCTCGAACAGTTTCATATGATTCATCTCGCTGTCGAATAGCAGAATCACATTCCTCAAGCAAACATAATGCTATATCCCAACTGTCGCGATTAGGATATGCTTCTTGCAATTTGGCAATCCGATCCTCACGAGTAATACCTTGAGCAGAATTTGGATCAATCATTTACTTCCTTTAGTGCGATGGACGGGTCTTGCAATGTCATCTACCTTCTTCTCAAAATCAGCACGACCATGCTGATATCCCATGAAATAAATACGATCCAAAACACGAGATGAAAATTTACTTCCACACTTACAACACTCCATCAGTGACGTATTAAATGCAGCGACATCATTGCCTCGACTACCATGAAAATGATTCTGATTGGTAGTGCCACAATTAGGACACTCAAATTGATAAACTCTCTTCGCCATTTCATTCTTCCTTTAGTTCTGCGGAATCACAAGCTTCTTCTTGTCTCAAATAGTCCAACACCTGCTCAATCACCATCATTCTGTCAGCAAGGGATAAATGCGTTATAGAATTGAAAACTGCTGTACATTGATCGTCCATCCAATTTGGTTTGACTTCGGCAGCTTTCCAGAGATTGACGAGTTTTTTGACGGAAGGATCAATAGTCATCGGATTCTTTCTATTACCACGATTGAACTCCGGGGTAAGTACCCCTACCAAAAATTGCACGGTCATTTCTTGGATCATATTCTTCCACACCTAATGACGCTTCTTTGTGATTTTTGCAGTCTCCGCAAAAAACTAATTTAGATGTAGATTGTGAAATCCATTTAATTTGTTGACAAGTCAATTTATTTTTACAAGCAATACACATATTAATTGGACAGTTCATAATATCGGAATTTTTTGACAATGTTTTGATCATTTTTAGAGATAAGTACCAGTGATCATCAGCTTTTTTGCAGAACCCTCTATTTGTTAAACTATTAGCAGCGATTAACCAATCCTGACATCCCGGATTCATAACGATAAATGTTGTTTGTTCCATTTGCACGCACTTGCTCAGCATGGTAAGCTCTAATACGTTCAACTTAGATATATTTTTGATTGCTCGTTTTTTACGCAAACTTTTTTCAGCAATAAAATACAAAGAACACGACAAATGAACAGCCAAGATGCAGGCTGCGAGACCGCCGGGAAGAACTATAACAACCAAGGTTTTTGGTGGAATTCCTAAAAAGGATGAAAAATACCACGCAAGTCCACAAAATAATGCGACAGCGGAAAGAACACGTCTATTTTCTGTTAAACTACTTAGTAGTTTCAAAATGTCATTTACCTTCTTTTCCATCTCAATACAACTCTCCAGAGCCAATCAGTTCTTTAGCCGACTCAATATGCTCATCCATCATAATCGGTAAACCCATTTCTTCTTACCGCAATCCCATGTGCGGTAAAGACCACGCTCAATACACCATTCCCGTTCGGTCATCCCATCAGGGCATCCAGTCTTTTTCTTTTGTTGACTTTGCTTACTCACAACTTGGTGCTTCTTAACATCCCAATAGAAATAATCAGGAGCATATTCTTGTTCCATTACGAAGTCCAACACCTCGTACACTTTACCTTCAGTCCAACAATTGTCAGACCAAGACAATATCTTATTATACCCCTCGGCCCGAGCCCATTCTACCAATCTTCTAAATAACTTTGAGCTTCCACCCTGTAAATTAAAACCATCTTTGAAGCACAATCTGTTCAAAATGATCACACCCGCATCGGTATTCTGCCGGTGGTGCTTAGATGCAGTCATAGATGCCACAATCTGACCATCATAAACGAGATTGAAGAATTTAATAGTCCTTGCTCCATAACCCTGAATGTGGTTGTCATCAAAAAACTGCCTGCATTCGTCATTAGTTACTGTGCATTTACGAGCGGGAATCTTAACCGCATTCACTCCCAGAATAGATTTGATGAAATTGAGAATTTGGGATTGTCGAGTCTGCCATTGATGTTCAAATACATGGAAAAGCCTTATACCATTCTGTTGACATTTTCTGGTTTTCGTTATGTGTTTATATTTTGCGTCCTCAGAATTCAGACACGCTTCAGAGTGCCAGTAATTACCATTGAACTCTATAGCAAATTTTTTCTCCGGAATGAATATATCAAGTTCTAAAGGAGCAATTGTTTTGCGGTCATTAAAAATGACTTTCATCCCATATGATTCAATTAGTTCTTTAACTTGTTTCTGTTGCTGTTGTCTGGGAAAAGCATAGTGTTTGTAGTACTTGTCCCTAAATTCATCAAACAGAAGGCGGCTGGTAGCACTACGATAGTCCACATCGAATTCATCACATAATTCTTGTAATGTAGCATCACACTGCTTCATTCTTTTCCAGAATTGATCTCCCCTTAGCACGTTGATCAATTTGTAATATCCTGATTCATCTATCTTCACTGTATCAGCAAATTTTTCTTGTGCAAACACCTGGACTTCAGGGTTCTGCATAGGATAGGGATAGCCATATCTATCTATATTGGTCTGAACAGCTTGATCGTGTATTTTTGCGACTTGCATGGGATTGTCAACACCATGACGATCTCGGTTGGTTTGTTTGGTTTTCTCCTTAATCTCATCACTTTGCATAGCATGTTCATGACCATATTTTTTGAGGTTTGTCTGTCTAATTTTCGATTTGATTTCCTCGGATTGAAAAGGGTTCTCGACTCCATACTTATCCAAGTTTGTGTTGGTTATTTTGGATTGTGCTTTTTTCCTACCTTCAGATATACGCCTAGCTATTTCTTGATTTTGATTGGCATGTTCGCTACCGTATTTTTTGAGATTTGTTTGCTTGGCTTTCTCTCTAACAGATTCATCTTTGAAAGGGGAACCGCTAATACTCTGCTCTTTAAATCTGCACTCTTTATGACACGCAGAGCCCTTTTTGATAAATTGTCCTTTACGAAGTCGAGATGGTTTCCCACAGAACCGGCAGGTAGCCCATATGAATTTGTTGGAAGTTTTCCCGAACTTATCCGGATGATACCCTTCTTCTTTGATGGTCAACTCTGGTAAAGTTTCAGATGTAAAATTAAAGATCTTTCGTTCAGCCATAATTATCTCCTCCCCCATTATACAACAAAAGGTAGTTTATGAAGAGATAAAATAAAAAAGGGTGTGGAACCCTAAAGTTCCACACCCATATTTTGAAGGTAAGTCCTTGTGTTACAAGGGATTACGTTCCGGCAGTTACTTCAATCTTGGAAATTGCGTAATCGTTAATTATAACGATACCAATTTCCTCGTAGATGACCCAGCCAAGCCTTAATTTTTTGGGATCATCAGCTGGTAAGACCGTAATATCCTGTCGAATTGGGAAAGCGCCGACGGTGTCGGGACTTGCTACAACTAGAACAGTGTCAGTGTCCATTTTGGAGCTGACGTGAATATCGGCGGTCCAGAGGTGGCCGAAGAGACCACTGGTGAGAATCTCACGTGTGGTTGCTTCGTCATAGAAGTCTTTACCGAATACACGAATACTTGCATACTGGTTGGCATGAACGATGATCTTAGTTGCAACGAGGTCATGCTGCTCGATGAAACGGAATGCAGTGTTCAAAGAAGCAGGGGAGAGTGAACCAACGTTTGTTACGATCTGATCACCACGGGTATCCGCGGCTGCGATCAGTGCATTAAAAATGTTGGCATCTTCTTCTTTTTGAATTGCCTCTTTGGCCTTGATTTGTGCACGGTCTACGATGTAGAATCGGCGTGCTTTAATCTCACTCAGGCGAACCTGTGGGTTTGCAGCGATCTCAAACGTTGGGACGAGGATTTCCTCACCTTCCTGGATTTGATCGGGTACAGCACCGCGACGTGAGATGATGTGGGCGATTGCAGCAACGTCTCGTTCGTATCGGGCGAGTGCTCCTTGTGGGAGTTCATCGACCAACAGGAGTTTGCGACCTACTGCTTGGTATTCTAACGACCGACGAATCGGCTCGACCATTGCTTGGGCAAGTGCAGTCCGACCTTCGTCGGTGTTAAGTGCTTGGGCGATGATCATTTCTTTTTGCTCGTTGGAGAGAGCATCTTTATCAATCATTTGTTTCTCCTTAGTGTGTAACCAAAAATTTGTTCAATGAGTTGGTTAGACTACTTAGATTAGAGGTCTAATTTAATGTGCAGGAAGTTACCCCATGTCAGAGAGTTACCGCCCTCTGGGAGTGAGTTAAATCCTGTTTCTGTTCCGGGTACACCACTTGGGTACGAGGTAACATCTGTCAGGGTCCATCCTACGAGTAGACCGAGGACTTGGTCAGTAAATCGACCACTTCGTTCGACAACATCACCAGCAGCGTGCAGAATTTCTCCTCCTTGCGAAGCATAGAGCGGCGCAGCCGGGTGGTATGAGGCGATGGTATTTCCATCGGCGTGTACCACTTCATACTGGTCGGTCCAGAATTCTCCACCGGAATGGTAGACTGTCATTTTTCCTGATGCCAGAACTTCGTTGAAGTTATCTGCAACGCGGTTCTGTGTGAATCGTTGTTGTGCTCCTAGAGCGCCAATTACCAGAGCACCGGTGAGGGTGCCTTTTGGGTTTCTCGACAGAGCCGAGTTAGACTCAGGGGTGAAACTGGTACTACCATCTGACAATGAGTCAGCAGCAATACCAATTGGCATCGCGCCACCTGGCTGTATTTGATCAGCGCTATCAGCGGCAACCACTTGACCATCGTCATCGAGTGTTACAATGAGTCCCTGCGGGATATCTGGCCCCGACGCGTCAACTGACAACTCAGTTGCAACAACGTGAAATACTTCAATAAGTGCCATTTTTCTTCTCCTTGACTACCTTGTTATCGGTACAACTTTCCTGGTTGTACATGTCTTTCGTAGTCCTGGTTTTTTTTGCTTAGTGTGAATAGACTTTGGACGTTCTCTTTCAAATTACTTTGTGTTTCGTCTTGACCCGCAGTCTTTTGGACAATCGGGGTTTCCAATGCGTTTAACGATCCTGCCTTTTGTAGACCCTTGGAGTTTGATGCTTGTCGTATAAGTGTTTCGTAATCCTTGAGGATTTCTGGTGTTGCTTTGGACAATTCGTTTATCTTCTTTGGTAGATCGTCGATTGTAATTTGGTTTAGTTTCAGCAATTGTCCGGCAATCTTCACTGCTTCGTCTCTCCTAACGGCTGCCATAGCGGCAATATCGTTTTCTTTACCCAGAACTTGATCCTGTTTTTCCGGGTCATATTTTTCTACCTGATCGTATTCAGGATTTGACCCGCCTCCGGCTGGGATGGTTGGTCCGTCTTTTGGTCGGTCAACGGTATGTTCTCTCTTGAGTCTACCGTCGTTTGGTGCCTCTGGTACGGTTGGTTCATCCATGCCTTCGCTCGGTTTCTTCTCATCAACTGCCAAGCTGTGAGCCTTATCGACCTTGACTTTGCCTTGGCCGGGGCCACTTGATTGGTTGATGTCTGGATCACCTTCTAGCTTATCAACACTCTTTGGTGTAACTGTTTGGGATTCCTTGTTAATTTTTTTGGAATTTTGTGTAGCGGCGCAACTTTTCATATCCTTACATAAGTCTTTCTTATGTTTGCCCATGTGTTTCATGTCTTTTTTATCTTCCATGTATTTGGCAATAAGAATTAAGTTGTCGTTTTGATCAACGCTCATGTTATAGGTCAGACCGTCTTTTAGTTTGATCTCGGTATTACCAGCCTGAGCCTTTTTCATGAAAGCGTCGTAGTATTGGCTTCCTTGTGCCACGCTCCACGTTTTTGCTGTCTTCATGCTTTTCTCCGTATTTGCGGTCTTAGTCTGACCTTTATTTGTTTTTGCTGTTTTGTCTGGATCCGGGCAACCACAGTTACCTGGACATGGTCCATCCTTCATGCATTTGCAAGTTGGTGGACATGGACAACCCGCGGCAGTTTTTGTGCTTGCTGTTTTGCAAGTGCAGCTGCTGTCACCGCAACCGGCGCAAGTACAATCTTGGGCGCAGTTACATTTTCCCGCGATTTTTTTGGTTCTCTTGGATTTAGCTGTAGTCTGGGCGCTTTGGTTGCCATCTACTACGTTACCTTTTTCTGGTCGATAAGTTTTTTCACCTGCCATAGCTGGTGAGCCATGAGGTACAGTCGGATAATCTGTATCATTTACTGTAACTTCTGATCCCTCGTCACCAATTGTGGCGGCAGATCGTGGTACATCGGGAGTGGTCTTTACATTGGTGGAAAAAGACTCTTCATGCTGGATTTTTCCGCCGTCCTTATACTTTCCCATTCCGTCTGTATCCTGAGCGGGTGTAACCTTGATTTTGTCTCCCTCACTGGCTCCCTTGTACTGCATCTTTTTGATATCCTCTTGCTTTGCGGCAACTTTTGCCTGTCGCAAGAGTCCATCTAAGACGTTATCAAGGGCGCTGCTTTGGGTTTTTATTGAGCCGCGCTTCATCGAATGGAGTAGACTATCAAGTTGAGACTCTTGTTTAGCTTCCTTGGTCATCGGCTTGGTTGCTTCAGCCATGAGATTCATTTTTTTCTTCGGCTCGATCGACATTGGTTTTGCTTTTTGTGGCATCAACGACAATGTCGGTGCGGGTGCAGAATTAGATAATTCCATATCCTTGGCTTCTGAATCATCATCGGTGGTTTTCATTAGAGCGTCATCGGACTCGTCAACGACACCTGGGATATCTCCATTTTCGTCGTTGCCTTCCTCTTCAAAACCACCTTCGCCACCATCTTCGTCACCACCTTCGTCCTCAAAACCTTCTTCGCCACCTTCGTCTTCGAATGGTCCTGGCATACCTCCGTCGATATCTTCGTGACCATCTTCAACAGTGTCATCAGTGACATCACTTACATCGAGGTCATCACCGGTGGTATCAATCATATCACCACCAACGTCGCCCTGAAGTGCCATCATGAGAGTTTGTAGTGCATTTGCGGCTTCGGCTGGCAATTCGACAGTAACGGACTCTCCACCCATGCCCATGCCGAGATCACCATCCATGCCCATGCCCATGCCCATGCCCATGCCGTCATCCATCATGCCGTCATCCATCATGCCCATGCCCATTTCGTCTTCCATACCCATGCCATCATCCATACCCATGCCATCATCCATGACTGGCATATCCATTGGCTGAGCCATTTCCATTGGCTGTGGTACGGATTTCTGGGGTGCATTCTTACCTAATAGACCCATTGCGCCAGCAGCTCCGCCAGCTACTCCGCCTGCTAATGTACCAACTCCTGGAACAATCGAACCAAGAGCTGCACCGCCTGCGGCACCACCTAATGTGCCGAGATCTTTAGGCTCGCCCATACCTTCTTCCATTGGTTTTGCTGGTGGTGCGCCCATTTCAGTGCCCATACCGCCCATATCGGGAGCGACACCCATTTCTGGTCCCATGTCCATTGGTTTTGGAGCCATTGGGTCAATACCCATCTCTGGTCCCATGTCCATTGCCTTTGGTTCACCTATCTGCCCTGTTTCAAGAGTTGGTGTTCTTGTTGCAGGATCTCTTACATTGCCCGGTGCTGGCATGGGCTTTGCAGCCGGTGCTCGCGTTGGCATAGGTCTTGCGGCAGGTGTCCGCATTGGTTTTGCCAATGCAGGATTGAATTGTGCTATTGCTTCGATCAACAAGTCTTCTGGCTCTGCGTAAGCTGCTCGTAGTCCGTCACAGACAACGCAAGAGTCGGTTACGTCGTAACCTTCCCGTACAAACATTGCTACACAGCTCTTTGTAGGACTGTTGATGTAAGGATCTTTATTTTGAAGGCTGCTAGCTACCTTGGCAGCTATTCCGTCAGTGTAGATCCCGAGACCTTCAAGTTGGTTGCAAACGCAATCAGCGAGTGCCTTTCCTTGACATGGGCCACTCATTGCTGTGGCATTCTCACCGAAACGGCGAGCAAGTCTTTCCATGCAACTGGCTGATGGGAATTTGTCGAATTTCTCGCTTCCCTTCCATTTTGCGCTTGCTGCAAGTTTTTGTAGGGGTAGAGGTGCTGTAAGGGCTTCCTTGATATTCAAGGTGCCACTGGCATTCATCTTGAGAATGACAGTGGCCTGATCGTGAATTGAATTCAGATTATTAAACTGTTGGAGGCTCATGCCATAGTTATATAATGACTGAGCAAATGCCTTCTTGAGTCCGGTTGCTCGGCCACATCCTTTACAATCATTAGAACCAGCAACTTTCGGTGCCCAAACGAATTGAGCGTACACACTATGTTTCTTACCAGGGGTTGCCTTAACCTGGAAATTAAAGTTTTGATAACACTCGTAACATACTCCATCTTGCCCCTTCGATTTGGCAGACTTTGATACCTGAGTATTGTTACTACCGCAGTTAGGACATACAGTGCCGAGTTGAATTTTTTGTTCGGCGAGTTTTTCGATCATGAATGGGGTTACTCGGACAGATGCTCCGACTGGTACGTTTGGCATGGTTGTGCCTTCTCCAATTCCACCAGCTTCTAATCCGGCTTCTGGTCCACCAGCTGCCATACCTTCTTCTTCTGCCCCTAATCCACCTTCATCTAATCCGAAACCACCTTGTTCTTCGTCACCGGTCTCTATAATTGTTTCGGGCCACTTGTTGACATCTAGTTTAACAGAAATTTCACCTTCACCACCACAGGTGTTGCATCGGAATTCACCGTTATCTACATCAACGTCTTCACTACCACATACGGGACAAATAGATCCCGGTGGTTTAGGTTCGCCACCGCCACCCTCTTCTTCTGCCATTGGATCTAATGGCGGTTCTTGTGAGAGTGCCTCACCCGGAGGGGCAGCGGCCATATCCCCACCACCTGGAGGTGCCATTGGATTGCCCATTTCTGGTCCAGCTGCTGGTGGCATACCGCCACCACCACCCATTTGTGCTTCTTTAGTCATCGATTCTTTATTCGTTGCTTCTTTAGTCGCCGCTTCTGTCGGTGTTTTTGCCATTTTTCTTCGTCGGCTGGCTCTTACTTCCAGATCACTTTCTTGTCTCGCAGCGTCTTTGAAACGAATTTCAAAAACACCTTTATCTTGATCGACATCGATAATTTGCGGTACAAGGCTTAGGTTTTTCTCTGCGGTCTTCTCAATAATTTTGTCATGAGCCAAGGCGGCTGCTTTTTCTGAGAAGTCCTTTTGGTTGTTGATATCTGCATCGACTTCATCGATTTTGCCAACATATGCGTAAAGTCCGTCATCTTTTGCTGAACCTTCTGCCTTATCTGCTGTTTTGCCAGTCAAAACTTGATCAAAAACGGAAGAGTTTGATTCTTCTTTTGACTCGGCTTTACAGAGAATAACGTCTGCTGCTTTATTGATTCGGTCAGTAATATTCTCTTGTTTTGCGAGAGATACAATGGACTGGACTACATAATCTGGGTGGTACGACATATTAGAAAGTTGTCGTATGAGTACATCAGCGACTAAGAGGTCTGACCAATCTTGGCTTGTATTAGCTGTTTTCCCGAAGTGACGTGCCTTAGCAACTTTCTTTTGAATGATTGAAGTATCAGCACCTTTGTAGAGTTGAATAGTGTTGGCGAGGGCAGGATACTTACTATTATGAGATACGAGTCGTTGTAGGATTCCGCTGATATGTTGTGGAGTTGCGCCTACTGAAAGGACAGTATTTCCTAGAGCATCAAGTGCTTCCTTGATAATCTTTTCTGCCACTTCTGATGTTATTCTGGCGAGTTCTCCATCCTGTTTACCAAGTTGTTCCTTGCCTTCAGTAACAGTGAGGGGTTCGGTCCATTCGTGGTGTTTGAGCAATTCAGCAAGTTGTTTTTCGCCGATTTGCTTCCACTGTTGTTCGACTCCACCATCATACTTCGAGCCTGATTCGGCTCTGTCGGATTCACCGACTTCGGTATACTCATCGACACCTGCATCAAACTGTCCTTCAGTGACAATAGTACGGTCTTCCTGTTTCCAATCTCCAGTCGTTCGATCTGCGCCATAAAATGTTTGTCGTTCGTCTCGGAATTGACCTTGTGTGATAATATCATAGGTTCCGGGTCGTTGTCCATGTTCCGGTAGTTGTTTTTGTGTTACACCTGTGTAGTATTCGTCTTTTCGGGGATGAAGGTCTGGCTTTTGGTCGTCGAATTGCTTTTGGGTGACCATATTCCATGTTTCTTCATCTAGGGTGTCATGAGCAGCCTGCTTGGTCATTTTTCCACTGCTTGCTTTCTTGCTTGCTTTCTTACTTGCAAAATCTTTAGGATTGAAAGTAGATGAAAATTCGTCGAGGATTTCTTGGGCCGCTTCATGTGGATCATCGTTGATATAAGTAATTAATTCGTCGTCAAGTTGTGCAACCTTAATAGTAGAAACGGGTTCTCCTCTGTAAAAGTGTTCAACACTGTCACCAGAAATGGTCACCTTATAATTTCCATTTTCCGCATCAACCTTCGTAGACACACTTGAGTTAGCTTTCTTAATTTTACCACGCAAACGCGCCGAGAGTTGTTGTCTATCTTTAGCGTCAAGCATTCTTATCTCCTAAATATATGTATATTATCTGTGCAGGCGAAGTCTCTGTGTCTACACCGCCTTAATTTCGATTTCATACCGCTTTTTGTAAAAAAATCCTTGTTATTTTGTGTCAACTCACCTTTTCTTCATTTTGAATGTGATATCAAAGTTTTTGTCATCTTCATATTTATTTAGTTGTAGATGGTGTGAATTGAGAAAGGAGGGAAATGATTGAATCTTGGAAAGTAATCCTTGAGACAATTTTTCAAGATCGAATTTTTTAGATGCCATTGGAGAAGTAACAGTTCCAGCACCACCCGCTGGTCCAGAATGTACTTTAGAGGCACCACCGGTTGCTGCGGGCGTAGGTGGGGCAGTTTGTGCTGGTTGTGCTGGTTGTCCTTGTCCTTGATCTGGTGTCTGTTGTTGGGCTGTTCCCGGCGACGGTAACCGTCCATAGCCTTGCTCGGTCAATTCGTCTGTAACTGTTTGTAAGTCAGCAAGAACTGTAACTAAGTCACTTAAAAACTCTAAATCAATTTGATCTTTTTGCTGTAACATGTCCTGAGACACAGAAGTTAAAAGGTTGAGTGCTTGATTTAAATCATTGATTTGTTCTTGCCCAGCGAACTTTTTAATATACTTGGCACCCTTACTCAAGAAGTCAAGTGCTTCCTGTATAACGTCCACTTGTGGTTTACTGGCAAGTCGTGTACAACCTTGATCTGTACAAATAACATCTGTCTCTTGGGCTACTTTTAGCAGCCTGGGAAGAGTCCGTTCAATTTCTGCGACTTTTGCTAAGAACCTCGATGGGTCGATGATTTCTGTTACGCCACAATCATGACAAGCCGGGTTGACAACAAAACTGTTCTCAATAAATTTGATACCGTAGTTGTACTCAAAAACATCTACATCTTTGACAGCAAAAGTTTTCTTCTCTTTTTTCGTTGAGTTGCAGAGTGGACATACTTCATCATTTCCATGTTTGTGATAGGCACATTTTACTTTACTGGCGGAAATATTACGAGTCTTTCGTTCTCTGATATGTTCACAATACTGTGCTGGGCTCTCGGCAGCATTATGACAGATAGAGCAAACGGAATACTTAACTTGACAATTTTTAACTGCTACACCCTCAACCACATATGAATGGTCATCCTCTACTTCCAAAGTATAGACTGGATCACTGTTATAACTTCGAGTTATGGATGTAATCGGGGTGAGTATAAATTCATCAGTCACAAATTTAATAGACGGATGGTTTATAAATTTACTCATTGTTTTATGGGGAGCATAATCACTAAGCACCGATGAATAATGCTGTCCTATTTGGAGACAGTAGGATGGTCTTCTAGTGTCAACACCTACATAATCAACAGGTATAGAGCCCATGCCTGCCGCCTTACGTAAGGTAGATGACTTACCATTGACTAAAGCGGTTGTAGAATGTTTAATTCCTAACTTATTCAATATGGTGTTAAATTGATCCCTCAGACAATGAGAAGTTGTCCATATATTATAGTTTTGACGGTTATTAACATCTCTTAAATGACCGTCACCAGATATAAAACAACCTATTAATGTCAGCAGATTCTCACGATTTTCTAAAAGAATATCTGGTGACAGTTTTTTACTGTGACTATATTCACCGCAGTTAATAAAAAACCAACGAGCAACATCCTTGCCATGAAGTCGAACCATAAATATGTTACGATCTTTTCTTATTTGTGTTGTGGGTATATTTTCGCCGGGGAAAACGGATTTTAATAAATCTACAGTTAATTGCCCTAAACTGTCCCGCTCTGATAGTGCAAAATTGAATTCTACTGCTGTTTTTGTGTCTTTATATTTAAGGTAAGAACCTTCTGCCAGAAATAGTCCAATCAATTTTGCTTCATCTGTTGTAATACCAGAACGACTGACATTCATTCTGGGCACACAAACAAGATCTCCGACTTTTAATTTCCCAGATTTTTTCCATTCATAAGAAAAATTATTTCGAATATCTGATATTTTGATTGTAGTTTTCTGGTAATGTCCTTGTAAGTATTTCTTCTGATATTTTTTGAACGGCACAGAATAATTGTTATCCACTTTTCTTCCACAACCACAAGCACACTGCTTCTGTACTATGGGTACATAGAATGGATGATCTTTTGTTGTGTCGATACTGTCTTTGATACCTCGTATAGTAATATGGAGAATCTCATCATTTTCTTTATCAATATGTCGCTGAAGGTTGACAACAGATTTGATATTACCTTTGTGAGTGATAACTTCATCACCAGATTGTATATCTTCAATAGGGCAATAAGTCCCATCTGCCATCAGTACCCTATTGTGCCCCAAGAAGCATCCCATGCTCGTCCCTAAAATATATTCCTCGCGTATTCCACGGGCTAATTGGGGATATGCCTCGCCATCAACCCTTGCAATAATCATGATGCCGTTGCGACCGTCGTCCCACCACGAGTGTACTACTTTACCTCTCGCTGCTTCTGCATCAGAGTTGTTGTGGTTTGTAAATACAGGGACACCAATAAAGGTAGGTGTAGCTTTTTTAAGTTCGTTACACCCGAACCAGTCGCCATTATCATTCATCTCATCTGCTTTGATTGCGAAGCATTTAACAAACAATGAATCTGGATGAGCTTGAATTTCCGCTTCTAAATTGAAGGCAACAATGTGATCTGGGATACCTTCTTTGTCGTGTGTTGCCTCAATATCATGAGTTGCTTCAACTTGGGCGGCAATCTTTTTGATTAAGAGATCAACCTCTGCGGTGTCCACCTTGAGATGCTGATCTACGATAAAGTCATTTTTGAACCGGGGCACATTCAGGGGCATGGGTTCTGTAAATTTGAAATGTGCTTTTTTTGTAAACATTAGTCACTCGTTACCTTATGTAGAAGAAGTTCTACTTTATCAGCGACGATATATTCACCGCCAACATCAAGTAAATCTGCTACCTTGATCAGTGTATCTATTACCTCGGCTTGTTGCATTTTTCCTGTATTATCTCGTTTCCTAAAGAGTCTACGTTTGGTTTGCCGTTTACCAACAAAACTGGTTTCAGGTTCTTCGGGCATAGATTTACCTTTACCAAAATCTGTGCCTCTAAGGAAATCCTCAGATTCCCTTAGTCCGGCTTCGTCTGGTCCTAATTCTGTCTCAGGTATTTCTGGTCCAGGCATTTCTGGTCCAGATATTTGTTCAGATTGCAATTTCTCGTATGCAGCTTTTAAGTGTGGAGGGAAGGCGATTCCCAATTCCACAATAATCTTCACCAGTCCAAGTCCGCGAGGATCCCGAATCTGCCTGAAATTCGTCGGGCCTCCTAACGACCAGAGTCGCGGGGGAACTTCCTGGCCATCTTTTACTTTTTCTTCCCATATATCAACGAAGCCACTGGCAAGTTGTAGTTCTACTTCTTCTTCTGGGGGTTCTCTGCCGACATCGAATTCTTCTAGGCGTTCTTCAACCTCTCCACCGGTGATTCTGCGGGCACGCCATTCAACATCTAATTCTTCTACTAGATCCTCCAATTTTTTGTTTTCTTCTTTCCATGCTTTATTTAGGGTATCACTTAGTAGTTTCTGAGTTTTATCTCGATCTTGCGGTGATTCCAAGGGAACTTTTATCTCAGGTGACACTTGATCTATAACTTCTTCTGGTACAACTGGCTCTTCCACAGTTGGTGGAACTGGCGCTTCATCCACGAGGGTTTCTTCTGTCGGTGGTTGGACGATAACTTCATCCGAGGGTGCATCCAGTACTTCTAGCCCGGTTGTAGCAACACTCGCATTAAAGTCTGCTATTATGGAATCATCTTGTTCTGCCGCCCAATTATCGCTTCTGATTAATGTCTGTCCTTGTGAGACATCTTCAAATACTGCCTCGGTGTCAGTTTCTTCGACCACCGCGAGTAGGGCTCGCTTAGTTGCTTCTTGTAATCTACGTAAATCAATGTTGACCGGCTCGTATATTCCACCTAACTGACCTTCAATATCTGGATAACGTTGGCGCATTTGGTCAATTACTTCCTCCCAGGGTTGGTTCTTTATCTTGCTTCTGCCAATCTCTGTATGGAAATCAGCAGTAGATGATGCTTCTCCAATCCAATAGGTGATATCTTCCAGAACTCTTGCTGCTTTTGCTGGTTGGAATCGTGGATCTACCTCTTTACCTTTTTGTGGCCACATGGTTTCAGGTGCGATATCTTGTCCACTTCGTTGTTTCTTTAGTTTGCGACTATATCTAGCTTTCTGTACCTGACTAAACAAAGGGGTACCCTCACCGATTGGGTCGGACCTAAATGCGTATCGAATACCTAACATGATCTTGGTAGAACCTGCTTTACCATGAGTACCAGTCCAATTACGTCCATATCGACTTTCTGTGACAGATTCATAGACACCTTTTCCCTTTTTTACAATTTTGTTATTGGTAGAGTCATTGCAACTTCTAGTCATCAAGCCAGCAATGAAATCCATCAACTTTGCCACGGGGTGTCCGTACTTCTTCAGGAGATTGAATCCCTCTTCATCAAGTTGTTGATCGTAGTCAGTCTCAGCCACAGAATTGGTCTTGACAACTGATCCACCAGTTAGTCCCTTAACGTCCGAAAGGGCAGCCATACTTGAAGCATATTTATCCCAATTAAATTGATCGGGGTGATTTTGATATAATTGAGTTAACGCAATACATAATTCCTGAATATCTTTTTCTGCCAATTGTTGTGCTTGTCCGGGGTTGTCAGATTGATTGATGACACGATTTAATTCGCCGATAATGTTGTCTAAATTACCTGCTATATCTTGACCGGGATTTATTAGATTGTATTTACCACTTGGTTGTAATTTAGAATATTTGTAGTAGTTTTTAAAATCTTGTTGTGTAGATCGTTCTAAAACGTTTCTTCTGAATTCTTCATACGTTTTATAACCGGATACCAAATCGCTTACACCGTCACCACCAGTCCGATTACCCATAATTACATTCAGGGCACTGTCCGCAGCACGAGGATCGTGGTCCTTGGCTTCTTTATTTTGATACGCATAATTCCGTAAATGACGTATCGCGTCATCGCTATGCAGCAGATTCAAGGCTTTTTCCGCCCAACCTGAACTTCCCCAAGTTTGTAGAAAGGTTTTTATGTGTTGTCCATATTTTTTAAGGTGTTTACCACCGAGATTGCCATTGTGTTGATCGTAGATTATCTGACCCTTTGGTGTTTGGGCTAAGAACGGAATAACGGGCATCTGTTTACTGGGATCATCAGGACGGGAGTCAAAACCGTTCGATCTATATAAAACAGATTCATCAGGAATCACAATAGAACCAGAAGGAATGGATGCATGACTACCATTCATATGTTGAGCAATGATTCGCAATTCATTGAGTCTCAACTTAGGAACATTTTTTGTGTTTTGCCCGCCTTCGAGGTCATCTAAAAAGAGTTTGATGCGACCAGTCACAGAAGTTCGATAATATTGACCGGTTGTTGGCGATTTGCCAGTAAATTTTTTAGTAATCAGTCTTGGGTCAGTGCCACTTTTAGTGTTAAGAGCGTCTTGCTCTAGTTTCTTAATGTCTAGATCTATTGCCGTCTTATCCGGCCTGTGTTGCAGTCTGTAGGCATTTTTGATTGCTCGCACCAGATTAGCCGGTTTGGTTTGCGTCATGATATCAGACTTGGGATAAAATCTATTCGATTTAGAATTATCGCTCGGAAAAGCGATTGGTTCATTAGCGTGTTGCGCGTAGTGATGCCGCATTCTTGGTTCTTTTGATAATCTGTTCCGCTCATTTGTAACAAAATCTTGAAAAGCTTTTTGTAGTGTTGGAAAATTTTTGTCACTTTGCGTTCCGTACTTATTGACGTTTTTACGTAAACCACCCTGCTCTTGCGGCTTGGGTCCGGGATAGAAATAGGTGGTAAGCGGAAAACCACTGTTTTCAATCGCAGTTGCAAAATCTAGAAAACCGGGAACTTTTTCATTAACCAAGTCTACCGCAGTTCTTGCAGTTTTTTCCGCACGCATACTTTTTTCGTCATTCGTTTTACCAATAGGAAACATCTCTCGAACACCTTCATATCGTAAAACTAATGGAGGAGGATTCAGTGGGAGTTGCTTGTTTCCACCCCCTTCATGAATGAGTCCGTAGAAATATGGCTTGAATGCTGCATAGAGTTGCTGATCGACATTCTCCATATTAGGAGTGAGATCTCTCTTATACCAACGAATATTAGAATTACGGGAAGTGTTCATTCCCGCAAAATATGCCATAGCTATCTTATTGAGAGATGCTCTGCGCTTGATTTTAAGTAGCTTGATTTCGCCATCTTGCAACATACTCTGCTTCACAATACCATCCGTTCGAAAGTCCGGATGAATACTGGGAAGTCGGGATGCTTCTTTGAGTAATGCTTGTTTAAATTCTTTGGTCTGCATTATTTGAGTTCCATAGACTTCATGTGTCTTGGTATATCAACTGTTTGTAAATCATCTTTGCTGTAATTCCCTGCTTCTTTTGGAAACTTCACACCCCACATATCAACAGCATGTGATAAAGCTGCCCTAAGCGCAGAAAAATACTTGCCAGACGGACTGTACGCCTTTTTCTTTGGGTCTTTAGGAAGCTTCTTTACACCAGCGAAAAATGCCTTGCCTTGTCGCTTTGAAATCGCAGGTCCAACAACGACGTAGTAGGGATGTCCGGTCTCATGGTCGAAACCCTCCCATCGAAAGTACGATCCCGGTAATTCTTTCTCAAAATGCTTTTTCACATCTTTTGATTTCTTACCGTAATGCTCTTCCCATTTAATGTGTCTATCCTTAAGCCGCCTACGACCTGCAATAATTGTCTTCATTAGAACTCCTTATTATTACGATAGTCCCAATTATTATCTCTTGCACCAAATTGTGACGAAGTATATTTGATCCTGCCTTTATCATAGAAACTGTAGTTAATACCCAAATCGATCAGCTTATGCCTTCTTAAAGAATATAAGTGTATACCAGAATCTTGAACCGACGCAGTTTTATTACCTTTGCCCTTGTTCATAGATTTTTGCACAAAATCGGCAATAGTAGATTTCACTGCTTGAGGTGCATCATCGATGGTTTTGTCATCAAAACGTAGAATCGTCCAGCCCCGCTGAGCCAGTAACTGATCTCGTTCCTGATCATCTTGAGCCTGCTCTGGCTGACCATGCCATATCTCGCCGTCCGCCTCAATGCCTATTTTTAAGTGCGGAATTGCAAAATCTAAGACATTGGGTTTTCCGCCTGAAGGGTTTTGCACTGGGAATTGGACACGTATAGTATCTGCATTCAACTCATTCGCCTCGGCGACATCAACCAGCAATCCTGCCATACGTTGTTCTATGTTGGTAAGCTTAATCATGGGGGCTGCCATCATCATTTCTTCATCATTACCTTTCTGCTCGCCACCCTTACCCTTCTTCATGACCTTACCGCCACCACCGGATGCCATGCCGCCCATGCCACCGCCAGGCGCACCCATGCCTCCGCCTATGCCACCGCCTATGCCACCGCCTATGCCACCGCCTATGCCACCGCCTATGCCACCGCCTATGCCACCGCCCAGTCCCATGCCACCAGGCATACCACCACCCATGTCACCACCAGGCATCGCACCAGCGCCGCCCATATCACCACCCATTGGGCCACCCATGCCACCGCCACCAGGCATACCACCTGCACCACCCATCGCACCTGCACCAAGACCACCTTGAGTTTGCTCGTAACGCATTCTCTTAACCTCTTGGTCATAATTCAAATCCATCTCTTCCATCAAGGTTTGAGTGGAAATAACTTGCTTGTCATGTAATTGCATTAGTATCTGATGCCACTGAGTTTGATCTTTGAGGTTGAGATCGTTCCACTTAATAGTCGGATATAAGAAAACTTTTTCACCGACTTCCTCTGACTCTTCTTCATCAATAAAACCCTGCATCTCAGAGATGGGTTTGAAGATGTTCTCTTCACACCAATCAGCTAGGGTATGACGCCAAGATTCAATACGACGAATGAGGGTTTCAACACCAACTTGAGCCGATTGGTAACCACTATTTCCGGTGATAAATTCCCTGCCCTGATATTTTGCAAAGAAAAATCCAGTTGAAGTTGTAAAACAAAAAACTGCGTCATTATGAGGTTTTATTTCAGCGTGAGTTACTTTAGCCCAACGCACTTTGGTTAGTTTGTTTAATTCCTCAAGTTGCTTAAGGTTGCTTTTTCGCACTTCATTTTCTTCGAGATCAGGATCAAAATTATTGTGATAATCAGGATCATCATCAGTGGTATCTACTGTCCAGAAAAAATTACAGTCATATTTTCGTATTAGTTCAACAGATTGATCAGCAGTCACAGAGATAAATGCTCCATCAAGCTCTAATACTATTCTGTGACGAGGAGTACATTTGAACAGAAGTGTATCGTTAGAATAAAATTCATAAATATAAGACGATTTCTCATATTTATGAATTGCTATGGGCTTTTCAAATCTGACACTGCGCTTTCTTTGATCCCATACTTTTATGCGGTCATCTATCCCAATTTCATCAAACGATTTCACGCCTGCTTCAGTAACTACTTGATGGTCGAAAGGTAAACACATCTCACCATTTAATAGGGATTGATTTAACATGAAACCATCAAGTAGTTCTTTGCCTACATACTCCATCTCTTGAGTGACTTGAAGAATCTTGCCGGAGTTGCCCTGAATGGTGATCTTGCCGTTACGACGAGTGACGATGAAACCATTGGGAACAGTCACACAGTAAACTTTGCCCGTGTAATCTTCGTGATTGATATTTTCGGAATCTAAAGTGAACTTTTGTTCTATCCTGTGTTCCGACCAGAAGATTCTATACACGTCATTGCGAGTGGGGTATTTCTGGCTTACTTTATCTATTGAAGTGTTGGGCCAATATCCTAACTTCAGACAAATCTCAGAAAAATCATCAGCCAATCGTTTAGATGTTGTAGTATATTTATACCGATCAAGGTGTCCTTCATTTCGTGTAGATCCATCGCCTGCCATCAATGCGTCATAAAATATTCTAAGTTGGTCACGAGGAAGCTCCTTAACCCACTCTGGTATGTATTTTTCGCCCGCAACCATACCAAACTCTTTTGAGAGATACCTGGCAATTTTCACGTTACTGATTATAAACGTATGCGTTGGGACAGCCCGTCTCTCATCTTTATGCAAAGAGTATTGTGGATAAGATTTCTTTACAAGACGTTCAATGTCTTCGTAACAACCACTGTCGGTGTTCTGACTAATGCATGCTGCTTGAATTTGCTTATCTTTAGAAAGACCACGACTAAGCTCCCTTTTGCTGCCACCTTCACTAATATAGTATCCAGCGAACTCTAAATACTCATCAAGAGACAGATGAGATAGGGGTGATTCACGGCAAGGTAGATTGGTAGGGATTTTACCTTTCCATTCTATTGTGGAGAGGAACTTATCTCGATGCTGAACATCTTGAGACATCACAGTTTGGAGCTTACCTTTACGTTCAACCAACATCCTATGTTCAGGGGTAACCATTACGTCAACACCGCGCTGGTTGAAGTGAATCATCTTGAGTTTATCATTAGAAACAAAATCATGTTCGTGTTTCTTTTGTATTTGTTGATACTCTAAAGATGATGTTTGTTTGTTGTAAGTAGCAACAACTTCATCTTTGCCGACCTCATAAAATCTTTTCCAGCCGTGCTTTGTGAGAATTTCAGTGTTCGTATCAAAACACGCTCCATACCATTCATAATCGAAATTATGATGTGTAATGATTGTCATATTGGGGTCATTTGCTGTTTGGGCAAGTTGTTGTTGAACATCTGCAATATCGACAGTCGTTGCAGGTCGGGCATCACTTCCAATTTTGACAACTCGCACAGGTAAAATCAAACGCTCGGCAACAATCCAGTTAGCAGTCATGATTTTAGTTTTGTAAGCCAGTGTAGTGAATAATCGCCGGATTAAAGACGAACCATATGTTCCATAAGGAACGGGCATATGTTTAATATGAGATACTGTTCGATTAGACAGTGGTATCGGCTTATTCATAAGAACGAGTTCTTTAATCTTATCAGGAATTCGATCATAAACAACTTTTGGTTGCTTGTAGAAAATTATTCTCTTGAGTTCTTCATCGGGGATCATAACTATAGCGGGTTCGTCTGACAGGACTGATTGTTGCACTTCAATCCAGTCAGGATTAAGAATAATCATTCTTTTGTACGATCCTTCAGGATGATCACACATCTCTCCCGTATCAGGATCAATGGCTGTCCCGTTACAAACGGGACAGTCAATGTCCATATGGACGAACACATCACCAAGCATGAAGTATTCTGAAGATATCTCTTTGAATTTTTCGTTAAGTTTCAACCGTTTAACGACGTGGTGCTCGAAGTACTTTAAGACTTTGTTGCTGGTGCATTCTAATTTAAATCCGTTCATTGGAAAGCGCGAATAAAAATCTATTGCGGCTGCAACTTTGGGTTCATTTTCATAAAAAAAACGACATTGATGGATTGCTATACCATTAGCGGTAACTGCGTAGTCTGGAGGAACTCTTATATCATAAACTGGTCCTTCGTAATCAAAAGAATCATTTGACACTACAGGGGTTACAACATAGTTCTTCCAGAAAAACCTGTTCTGTACTCTGTTAATAGAGTTTCCTTCACTTGTTATAAAAGTGTTTGTTACGCTAGGACTACATATATCTTCAGGAATTTTACCTGGAACATAATCTTTTAATAAATACACGAACGTCTTAGGAATCACAATTATATATCTATGTGTGTTATTAGTGTTGAATGTTTTATCAGATCTACTAATAGGTTGTTTAGAACAACTTGCTAAAATATTGTTTCTATAACAAAGCATTAATAGTTGATTAGATAAATTTTTTGAATAAGTTGTAATCTCTATCTGCTTGTTTATCTTATTAAATGTTCCATCTGACTGGATGTATGCTCCCAAAACATGTAATTGTAATTTTGGATCTAAAAGCATTACTTCATCAGTAAATCTCTTGTTTAATTTTTTTCCACAAACAATTTGTTTTGCAAATTCTACGACTTCTGGTTTCGTTGTTCTTCTAGCGATCACAGAAACACTATTATTTGGATGGTATATTCGATTTATCACTCCAAATTCATTAAAAACTTTATTGATAGTGTCAAGAACATATTCTTGTTCGTCTATATGACAACATACCCCAACAGCTGAATAGTTAGTTTTGTTATCGCCATCACACAACCACCCGTCTGATGCCAAATGGCCAGCAAATCTAGCTTTCTCCACAGAATTTATGATACTTGGTTGGATATCGACACAGAATGGCACAAGAAAATAATCACCTTTCTGTACATCTCTGGCTTTTATTTTTGAGACTTTGTATCTTTTTTCTTTGTAATCAGAACAATTGCTTCTAAAACAGGTTGGAGAACATTCGTCAACTATACAATTTTTCGTTTTGTGGTGCCTGCACTTTACGTTTTCTTTTTTTATTACCATGCAATTGTGATCATTGGTCACAAGAATAGATTCAGGAACTCCTAAAGATTTGATCCGATTAGCATTTTTCTTCACAATTCTTTTAGTCGCTATTTCTACTAATGCTTTTTTGCCACGGGAATCTTGAATAAATATCTCTTTTTCATCATGTGAAAGCACGTTAGAGTTCATTGTTTGCTCTATTTCACGAATATCCGTGAAAGCAAATTGTCCATAAGTAGTTATATTGCATGGACTTATATCATCAGATATGAAACTCCACTGATAGATCTCTCTTCGTTTTGACGCGATTTGCCAGTTTTGTGGTGTGTGAAGTGGTGAGAACCACATCGGCTGCGTCATCATATTGCTGACGCCAGTAGCTTGTGCCATTTTGGTATACCACGGGTCTGGGGCGTGTGCTATAGCACTATTAGCATAGGGGATATAATCGTCACCCCATTTTTTCGTTGCCTCTTTACGTTCTATGTCAAAATCGGCATTTCTTTTGGCTTGCGCCAGTTTTGGCGTAAGAGCGTTTCCATATGGATCACCCATAACTAGGGGTTGTTTTATATCTGGGTCTTCAGGTAGAATCAGTGGATCATCTGACATTGTTTATTCCTTGAATTTGTAAGAGTAGCAATCTATGGAACACGGAGCATACTTTATGAGATCCTTATATCCATTCGCACTTACATAAATCTTATTTTGGTTAGTTACATGGCAGTCAATGCCGGTCTGCTGTAATCGTTTTGATAACATTTTTACATCAGATTTCCTAAATCCTTGAGTACAAAAGAGTGCCCAAACAGTATTTCTCGTTCGCGCGCGAGTTCCATCTCCGCAGAACCACAAAGAAACAGATAAAGGAGTTATACGCACATCTAATGGAACGATCTTGGTGTTCCCGTGATACCATCGTTGTCGTTGCTGGGAAATATCTCCATGTGATTTTGTCCTAATATTCCAAAATTTCACGGTAGACTGATACCGGCTACTATTAATAGTTTGTAATGTTGCTTTAGGATCATAGCACTTAAATGCTCTCAGCCAATAATCACAAAAATCCAATTCTTTCAGGCAGGCGGATAATCGAGATGACTTCATTCCTTTTTGTATATGTCCATCACCTAACATAAAGCCATCAATTAATTCTAACAAATGGTCATTAATGAACGTTTTAGTATAATCACAATTCGTATTTCTGCATAAAATGGACTCGCTGTGATTTCGCATTAAGCCTCGTTTCTTAAGATGTTGATATACAAAACTTGGGCTTCTCCTTATCTTCTGAGATATATCTCGGCACGATAGGTTGTCTTTAGTGTAAAAATATTCAATATTGTCAACCAAGTCTGTCATCACTCCTCCATAGCGAGTTGCTTAGCGGCATCATTTATATCGTCTTGTACCCGCTTTTTCATTTGTATAAGAATGTTAGGATCTTTCCTCTTCATTATTATACGCAGATCATGTTCATCTTCGTCATTTAACGATTCAATGAAGTCCTGTATTTCATCTCCATCTCGAAAACAGGAGTGAAATTCGGTCATAGCAAATAGTGGGTGAACGCTCTCATCCATTAAAAGTGGTTTCCTCGGCCTACGACGGTCAGGTCGATTCCGGGTGTAGTTTCTATAGTCGTAATCGGGATGAGGTCGCTCTGGTCTTAGTTCGCTCTTCAGACCGCGTCTGGCTTTATTGAGATACTCCTGAAGAAGTTTACCGGTTTGTCCAGGAGTGGATTGCTGTGGAGTAGGTAACTGGACGTATTGACCACCGGGGGCATTCTCGCTAACGGCGAAACGGTTCCACCATGCTGTCTTTATGTTTTTTTTTTAGATTCCGCTGTAGCGCAGTCTTTGCCACTGTTCTGGTCTTTGATATGATGAACGCATCTCTCGAACTTATCTTCACCGGCTTCTTTCCACCGGTGCCTCCTTTTTCTTTGGCTTGTTTGTATTGATTTAGGTTGAAACCACTCGATTTGCCCCAATCCATTTGGACTCTTCTCCCGGGTGTTGGATTCCCTGTCATTTGATCTCTGATTTTTTGTTCTTGTTCTCTCTCCTTGCGATCTTTTCTTTCTTGTAGTTTGCGTTTCGTCCAGTCTATTACTCTGCCTTCTTTTTTAGTAGAAGTGTTTCCATGGCCTTCAATCAATGGTCGAATTGTCTCCATAAGAGATTTCACCTGTTCTACTTGTTGCTGGTCCATTGCACTAACCTCAACCTGATTGGGATCAATACTTGAGGATAATTCTGCGTATGCTTGTTTCAAAACTTCGGCATCTGGGTCAGTGCCAACTGCCCACGCACTTGCAACTTGCTGAATTGCGCTATTAGGTGCTTGATTCAACTGAATGATATCATCTGCCAGGTTTTTTTTTGTTCTTCGAGATTCCTCAAATTCGTTGACTTGGTCACCCATCGGGGTTGTAACTGATGGAGGTTGCTGCATAGCAGGTTCTTCCCGCTTGGTTGGCATCCCTAATAATGGTTTCGGATCACGTATTTTTGGCTCCTGCAAAAACCTTTCCATGTTTGCACCATCTTGCGGTATCGGCATGGGCAGTTCCGCAGTTTTGAAGTGTTTGAGATTGAATGCCTTTTTAGGATTGTTTTCAGTTGGCGGTTTCGTGGAATATTGCACCGTCTGGTGTCCCATTGCTTCTTCTCGACTATCTCTGGTAGACTGTGTTTGTTCCACGTTATTTTGATCTACATCTTTTGTCCAGTTGAAAGTATCTCCAGTGTTAGTGTCTGGTCGATATCCTCGATCTTTACCTTGTGCTTTACGCATTGCTTGCATTCGGGCTTCATAGTTACCAAAAATTTCTGGCGGACGTGGTTTACGAGTTTCACCCGGAGCGAGACGCATTTTGGTCTCTTCTGGAACATTGTGATCTACTAAGAATCTTTTCTCAATATATCCACCTTTAATATTGCCATCGGCGTCAACATATTCTCTGGACTGCTTGTCCATACTATTGGCACGCCAGAGTGCTTCGCCGCAGATCATTTTGTTGTCGTCAATGGCGATTCCGTCGAGGCAGTGATGTCGGCAGATGTACTCAGAAACTATACCACCTGTACCCGAGTAACCGCCAGCTTTACCTGCTAATTTGGGACAGAGGCGTTTCTCAGTTGGGCCATACAGTAAATACTGCTGTCCGAATTGGTCGGCAGCAGTTTTGACCATACAACCACCACAGCCTGAACCACAATCTTTTGATTCGGCTGTTTTAATTTCTTCTGCTTCTGCTTCTATATTGAGTAGATTGGAAAGATTGAATTTGATAATACCTTTTGGATTCTTTCCGCCCATAACTGGCTCCTGTTTCTTCATTGGTTTACCTTTTTGGTTCCCTATTACTTCTCTTGCTTGGGCAACATCACCTTTTAGAAGATCTTGGGCTTTTCCTGCCATAAGCATTGGACCTTGCATTGGTTGCATTTGCATTGGATCTTGCATTGGATCTTGCATTGGATCACCCTTTAATTGCTCAGGCAGCAGTTCGTACATTTGTCCAAGGATACATATCGCTTGTGGTTGATCTGTTTCATAATCAAGTCGCCGGAGTGTTTCCAACATACTATTTATTTCTTCTTCTTGAATTTCTCCTTGCACATGCGTCAGAATTTCTTCGACTGCTTGTGCATACACACTTGGATCATTTGTTACTAATCTACTTAAGAATTTACTTGCTAAATCTCCTGCATCTGTAACCGGAAAACTAGATTGTGCGGTTTTGTAGTGTTTTAGGTTGAATGATCCCAGTCTATTGGGGTCATTTTGTCGATGATTTTCGAGATTACTAAGGTCTCCTTCGACATCACCTAATGCAGCAATCTCTATCCCAAACCGATTGAGTAGTTGATCAAAATGCGTATTTGATAATGCATGCTGTTTTAATTTTGCATATTCTTGTTCTCTTTCTGCATTTCCACTTCCATACCCATAAGCACTAGGGTCAAACCTGGCAGCCGCAGCTTCTCGATAAGCATCAGTGGCTTGGAGATGCCCCCTCACCTCTTCTGGGTACTTACTCAGTTTCAAATTCATCTCAGAAAGCGCTCGCTGGGCTGCCAACATGTCACTAATGCGTTGTTGATTGGGTGGTAAAAGATCAGGTGTGCCCACTTGTTCGTGGCTGATCTGGTTAGCAGGCTCCTGCCCACTTATAGCAGCTTCTTCTCTCGCCAATTCAGATTCTAATGCGTTAGTAACTTCCTCGGTTGCATCTACAACATCCGCAGGGGCACTTGATATATCACTATGTTTTGATAAGTTAAACACATTATTCGCCTACTACAGTAGAGTTTCAAAGATTTTATCTACCGATGACCTTGTGCTGACTCTTTCCGAAGGTTTCACATGATTCCATTCACCTTTGGCTTCAGCGGATTTATCTGCCCGTTGCGTTGATGCTTCTTTTAACATTTCACCAACTGTCTTTTCTGGAATGTTTTCAAAGTTGCGATCATTACTAAACATGCTCATTCCACTGTCGGGGAGTGCCTGACTGGTTCCTTGTTCGTTGCCAGTATGTGTACTCGCAACTTTCTTGTACAACAAAGTTGGGTCAGAGAGTTGATCTTGTTTTGCCTGCCATTCTCCGTCCTTCTGTGCTTGTCGATACTCTTCATTTGCTGTTTGGCTCTGTTTGATCTGTTCGTCACCGTACATCTCTTGTCGAGTCTGCGGCTTCTCTGCCATCCCGGCTAATTTACCGGAATCGAAAATTGAGTTAGGATTTTTTGACTGTCCCATATATCCACCTGTACGACCATCACCGGGACCAAATTCTGTGTTATACCCGGCCGGAACGACTGTACGAGCGTTGAGTTGATCGATGAGGTTTTCTGCGGTACGTGTGGTACCAATCGGTGCAGCGACTTCTCTTTGCAATTCATTGCAATATCGGCGAGCTGACCGCTCCAACGCCTTGCCACGTAAGCCGTCGATAGTTGATTTACGGGCGAACTTGGCCAGGTCGTCAGCGGTAATGGCGACTTTAGATAGATCAGCAGCAAACTGAAGTTCGGCGGCTATGAATCGTAGATCGTCTTCATGAATGGTATCAAGGTCACTCTGTGTAGTTGATGAGAAGACATTCATCCCAGAAAGCTTCCCTTGTGGCTGCTTGGATGCCTGTTTCTTCAATATTACGTCACCAGAAAGCCCATCCAAAAGGCTATCGAAAGTACTATTATCGTATGAATGACCTGTTAGCTTCATTTTGTTCCTCTCTATATAGTCCCAGTAGGCATCGGTTGTGCCTGCTGCGTCTGCATTGATTTGCCTTGATTCATCGGTTCACCAACTGGTGTTCCACCCTTTTCGACCCGCTGCTGCATCATCAAGTCTTTTGCCTGTGCTCGGGTCAGTTTGATTGTAATTCCGGTAACTTCATCACCGTCATTAGCTATTTCGGTTTTACCTTGCCATACTTCATTGGGTTTTGTGTTAAGACCAAGAGCATCAATTACTTTTTGTGAAATCTGTTTGGAGATATCAATAAATTCGCTACCAACACCACCAAAGCCACCCTTCTCCTTTTTTTCTTGAGGTAAAGAGTTGCTTTGGTTCATGGTCTGTTGAAGTTCCCGCATCTTGAGATCTTTTGGATCTGGCTGTTGCGGTTGTCCACCATGCATGGCGTCGGGGCTCATGTCTTGCATGTCCTGTGCATATTTGGTGGGACCACCTTTGAACAAGTCAGAATCATAGATAGACTGGTTCTGTAGTCCCCCTTGGGCAACTTGAGTTTTACGTCTGCCGCTTGGCACGATCATGTTTGGCTCCTTATCGGTCTTCGACCATGTTTTCTACATACTCTGGTGGATAAAGAACCTTCCAAAATTCTCGGAACCAATTTTTTTCTTCGTCCGTCAGGTTAGCAAACTTAAGTCCAACCATTGCTTCAACATATGGCAATGGGTTGTTCTTGTTTGCAGAAAAGGCTGCAAATAGAGCGAGCTTCTCCTTGCGATTCATTTTGGCAATTTTCTTAAACTGTGCGCTTGAAGATGATTTGCCGCCAACCGGCTCGCCGGGTTGCTTTTTGCTCTTGCCCTTGACTTTGCCAGGATCAGTTGACTCACCCTTTTGATAGTTCGGGTCATTATTGATCAAGACTTTGGGTTCTGGGTTTTCGCTGTCACCGGGACCAGCTTCGGTATGCTCTTCAGTGACTTTCCCGGCATCATCAGACTCGCCCATCTCTTTACCACATTTAGCTTCTTTAATGTCAGATGTGGCAGATCCACCCTTATCAGATTGAGAATATTCCTTTTGATCCGTAGTGCCACCAGTATCCGGTCGAGCGTTACCGCCTTGATCGGACTTGCCATCTACTGATTCACCTTCTTGGTAGCTATGAGCACCTTCCTCGTTGTCATTGTTGATTACTTGTCCACGCTGTTGACCGCGAGGTTCATTGCCCATATCTAGACCAATTCCTGGTGCCGCTTCCGATGCAGTCTTTACTTCTTGCTCTACACCGAAGTTTTTTTGTAGCCACTCGTCGAAGGTAGGAGCATCACCTGTTGGAGTCGCTATTCTGTTGTAAAAGAATTTCATATCGTTTATCTCCTCATAAAACGAGTGTATTACACAGTCCAATTTTTGAATATCAAACTGGACGTTCCTTCTTTAATTACTTGGATCTTTGCATCCTTCCTCTTTTAGTACACTAGCAATTTCAGGAAACCTTGGTAAATCTAATACCGCGGAGTCCTGCTCTTCTATATAGGTATCAATTAATGCTGCTAATTCAGGATCTATCTTATCAATTTCATCCGCCATTTTTACTAAATCGAATACAGAAGCTACTAAAAGACTCTTTGCATCGGTCTCATCATTCCCTTGCTCCTGAGTATTTACTCCAACTGAACCATCTGCCCAATCTGGTAATGGGGCATCAGGATGATCTGGCTCCCGATTCGCGAGCTGACCAATTTCAGGTTCATCTGCGCCTGCGTCTGTAGGTATTACTGGTGTTTCGGGCTTAACATCTGGAACAGCCACTTCTGGATTAGTACTGTCTGAAACAGGCACTTCTGACCTGGTACTGTCTGAAACAGGCACTTCTGTAACCATTTTGTCCAATGAAGCTAAATATTTGTCTAATATTTGCACTTTCTCTGGTGTTAAATTATGCGTTGATATAAGTGCATTGATAAAATCCTGTATAGCCCTCATACCTTCTGGAGACTTACCTAAGTCACGTAATTCGTCACTACTGAGAGGTGTAATATCAGAGACATCATCTATTATAGATTCATTCTCTAAAGTAGTACTTTCCTCCGGTTCCAGGGGTACATCTATCTGTGGACGTTCAACATCTTGTCCAACCCAATCTTGTAGTTCTGTGTCAGGATCTTGTTTGATATATCGTAAACGATCATCCAATCTGGAGTGCATTTTCTGAGCATAGTGTTGAGCTTTTTCATCGAAAGGATTTGAGTAAAGTTTCGATAAAACTTGTTCTAGGACACCGAATTCCTCGGCAGGAGAAACCATTCCGAATGGATTTTGTCTTGCAATCCCTTCCGGATCTTTCTGTATGCCAAATTCACTTCCCATTACTGTTGATCGTTGGCGCAAATGGTTCATATCACTTTGAATTTGATTTATTGATCCATAGACTTCATTGATGTTGCCATAAAACTGTTCAGACAAATCGAATGCCATTCTTAAATATTCAGCATTATATGGGTTTTGAAGAGAAGTGTTATTCAGTAGCCACCGTAATTGTTGGGTAGCTAAGAGACTTTTGTTCCAATCATTAGGATCTAAATCATTGATTTTTTGAGCTATGGTTCTTACTATGTTAGTGTCTTCTGTTATCGGCAAATCTGAGGTTGAACCCACCAAATATCCAGCCACCTGATTTTGTAATCGGTAAATAACTGTTTTCATTTGTTGAGTCATCAGAGTAATACTTCGAATCCTTTCGAGTATTTGTTGCATCTCTACCTTAGTGTCTGATTCATCGCCGCCACGCCACCGACCTGACCAAGACATAGGGTTCCACCAATTGAATTGATTAGGTTTCCAAAATCTGGACCATCTACTTCTAGATGACGGGGCGGCTAATTTAAAAGGGTAGTGAGAAGACGCCTCCTTCTGCAAAATACCGCCAAACGTTTGAATGTGTGAAAGGACTTGAGTAACAACGTCGGCATCTTCGTCATTTTCTTGTAACAGTAGTGCTACATTTTCAACATTTTCAATATGCCGGTTGATACCTTGCTCGTTTGCAATTTGAGCAAGTAGTTCCAAGTGTGATTGGTTAAAGTCTGCTGGATGTTCGGTAATGACTTGAGCATATTTCGAGTGCCATTCAGTGTCATGATAGTCCTGACCATCCTGATATTCACTGAGACATTCTAAAACTATTTCTTGCATTGCCCGATCTGAATCGGCAGCCCGCTTCTTACGAAGGCAATTACCCATAGCTCTCTGTTGCTTCAAGACATAACCAATCACACCCACGTATTGAGCAACCTTATTCAATGAATCTGATTGAATAAGATTGTCAATCGCGTCAGCGCAGACCGTTTTACCGGCTTGGTCAAATTTGTCACCAAGATCCGATAAATGAGGGTTTAGGTCTTGCATTGGTTTCTCCTAATAAATGCCTCGCATAATTTCCGAACGAGGCTCAAACACTTCACCCTCATAACGTACACCGTCAGGGTGAATATTTCCTATAATGAATGCTCTGATTCTACCTTTTGACTCGTCAATTCCGGGTGTAACATCGTAAGTGACAAGAACTTCGTTTCCTGTTGTACTGGCAACGAATGTATAATGTGGTTCAACTCGACGATATCCGGCATCAACCCCATGTCGAGTGGTATATCGAAATTCAATTATTTCTGAATTATCTATTCCTTCATAAATTAAATCTGTTGGTGTTTTACCTTCTTCATTATGGTAATGCACCTGGTTAATTGAGGATACGTCAGGTTCCGGCACATAATCAGGTCGGAGACCTATACTTGGATCATAACGAGCAGCTTCTTCCTTTTCACGTTCATCAGCGAGAAAATCCTCATAATTTTCCTCATTAATAACTCCTTGATCACCGTGTCCGTCATCCACGTCATCAAGTTCATCCAAAAAGGATTGACCCAACTTCACTACGTTTTGACTCACGACACGAAACATTATTTAAATAACACCTCATTATCAGAAATTTCTATCGTTTGTCCGGGCAATATATTGTTCTTTCTGAAGTAGCCAGCATTAGCTTCTATTGCAATAATACAATCACCATCACTGCGTACTGCCTTTGTTGACATTGGGACGATATTCTTGATGCCTGTGATTTTGTTATTTCTATCTACAAAGGCGATGTCTAATGGGATGTGAGTATCTTTACCCCAAAAACTAGCTTCTAGCACCGCAGGAAACTTAAATAGCATTCCACTATCAAAAGGCAGATCTTTTATTCCCATCAATCCGTGTGCCAGTGCTGCTGGTGTATCAGCTACCTCAATTTTTAGTCTTTTAGTCATCGTATAAAAATCCTTCTCTGTTGAGATCGGCGGTGACACTATCTACATCCCCTGATTCTACGTCTATAAGCACATAATGCCCTTGTGCAAAATCAATAAGAGAGGCTTTGTGAGTATTATTTTTGACCCACTTCATAATGTGTTCGTAGTCATTTTTCCAAACCCAGTCCTCATGATCCACCAAATAAGGGACGTTTCTATTATTTTCATATCGAAATCGCATTTCACCACCACGTCCAGTAAGCATCCGTTTTGTTGTAGTGTCATACCATTGATGGTCGCGTTCAACTTTTTCTTTCACTCTGCGCTGTCGTGCTTTTAGGATAATTTCCATGCTATTTTTTGTACCCAATTTTCTACAGTATGAATTGACGCAGTTTTCATGGCGCTTTTGGAGACTGGATCTGCGTCAAGAAGCCTATGGATTGCCTCATAATTGAAATCAGCGGCATCCTCAAACTTTGATTTTTCGCTGTGCAGAATTATATTACGTATGATATCCTTGCCTTTTTTAGTTATTTCGACAACTCGATTGCCACCCAATCCTCTGAGTCCATGCATTTCCAACTTGCTTTTAACCATGCCTTTAGTAGTTAGACCGGCTATGGCAATTTGATCTATATCATCTGGCACAACTGCATAACCATACTTATCTCGATCACCCTTCCAAATAGCAAATAGGGTCTTAGCTTCTTTGTTGTCTATGGGTGAACGTTTGATAAGAATTGCCTGTAACGGCAACATGTTGATGAAATCCAGCAATGATTGGCTTTTTTTAATCATCTTTACTTTCCAAGGATAGATACTCTTTTATTTCTGGGTGCATCAGTAAACCATCTAACTCAAACTTCTTCAGCATCTTGAGACCCTCCGGCCCGTTGATTCTCAATATTCCAACTATTTCCCTAAGTATCCTGTCTTCTGATAGGGATTTCCTTAGTTGAGCCACTTGTCCACGCATTGCTAACCGTAGAGGGGCATCGATATGAAAATCGTAGGTCATTGCAAACCTGATTGCTCGTAGCATTGCCAAAGGATTGTACCTAATCAGCATTTCAGCGGGCAAAATGGATCTAATTATCTTTCTATGAAACCCTTCCGCTGCTTGCCCAATAGGATCTAGCAGAGTGTCTTCTGACAGAGAATAAATCATCGAATTGATTGTAAAATCTCTTCCGTATATATTGTTCATAAGAGGAACATCTGGGATACCGTTATTCCTCATCCAAAGTCTTACATCTTCATTGTACATATAGGCATTTGTACTATTTCCTTGAAATTCTATCCTAATAGTTCCAAATTCAGATTCATAATCAAGAGCCGCGGCACCTGATCGGTGATACACTTCTGGGGTTGTATTCAATACTTCTGAGCCGAATAGACCAGCAAGTTGCAAAGATTGCTCATGAAATGCCGAAGCAACGTCAATATCTTTAACCTTCCATAATTCACCCAGATAGGCGGATCGGCAGTATCCCCCTACTATGAACAAGGAATCAATGCCGTACAATTTGGTAAAGTACCGCAGCTTTTCGACTGCTTCTTGTACTAACTCCTGCTTAGCTGGAATGTCTTGTACAGTTGGCATTTTACTCCGTCATTTTTATTTCAGCATTATCGAAATCTATAATGGCTGTTGAATATTGGAACAATCTACCCTTTCCTGACTTTATAATCTCTAATGCTTGTTCCGGTGACTCTGCGTCAACAGTGAACCTTAAAACACCACCGGGATCTGTGTAGGGGACATTCACTTTGTAAGTCTGCTCATTCATTTTTAGTTCCTTTCTAATTGATTACATCTGCGAGTTTTCCACCCATTCCTAATGGCACATTTAGGACAACTTTTGCCTTGTTGAATGTCGGATGGTGTACGCATAAATACGTGACTACACTTGTTACATTGCCATTCAATCTTTGTCCTGGCATTTATATATTCGGACGATATTAAATCCAAACCTAATAATTGTCCTCTGTCTCTAACTTCGGAAATGTCCTTTTTCATTTTGCCCCCGCAGGCCAGGCATCCGTAGCCATTTTTTATATCATTCGCTGTCGATTGCCATTGCCTATCACAAGTGATGCACTCAAATGACATAGGGCTTATTGCAGTCATATACTTTTTGCTCAAACACTTTGCATTGATTGTTTTAGCAGCGTTCTGTACTTCTTGTAAACGTGACGGGTTGTCCCTAAATTCATTCCAATCAACCAATCCCTCAGAAGGTAGAGATCTATTTTTTAATTCAGAACGCAAGAATATTTCTATATCGTCACAATCCCATCTAACAATCATTAAATCGATATCTAATTTTTTGCATCGACTCAACTTATTTGTATCTCTCTTTTTCTGACTTGACAGGTCACTGCCATTTTTGTGCCAATATGGAATATTCTTAAAATGTTGCTTGCCGTGATATTCAAACGCAAGTCCAAGTTCTTCACAATAGCCATCCAATTCAAGACGATTTCCAATCGTTGACCTGTCTTTGATGAATTTCTTTTGTGTCAACTTTTCAAGTACAAACCTACATTTCTCCTCTTGGACATATTTGTTGTTGCAATATGGGCAACCAGTTCCACCCTTAATATGGTGAGCAGAAGCCTTCCATACATGATTATCTCGACATTTCCATTCATACTTCGTATTCATAGTCTTATAGCAAGATGATAAAAACTGAAAACCCCTTTTCTTTGCCAATTTGTGCATAGTCTCTAAAGATTGGCATCGTCCTGCACATTTTGGACAACCACTGTTTCTCTGAATACTACTTGGAACTGCTTTCCAAATGTATTGACATTTTCCGCATTTCCATTTATGTTTGATATTCGTGCCTTGATAATCCGATGATAAAAACTGCAATCCTCTTCTATCTGCCAATTCGTACATTATGTCTATGCTTAATTTTTTCATAACTAATATTCGACTATTTTGTTCACATGTCCTGCTTATGGATTTTGTTTTTTCATCAGGGTAGCGTAATTAAATGGCGACTTTTATACGGCGAATCTGTCTTCATATCCTCGAACAAGTATGGGTCGCGGGTTAAATCCTGCCACACATAATAGTAACCCATCTTATTTGTTTCAGGATTATATCTTGTTTGTTCTTTGCGAGATTTTTCTCGGGTGTCAAAGTATTCTTCATCCTCGCCGTATTCCCACACTCTCTCTTTCATTGGTAAATCAAGATTTGCCCAAGGGCCCGATATTTGCGCGTGGCGAAACATCTTTCCAGATCTATGTATTAGTTTGACCCTATATTGTTCTCGCATAATAAGATAATGGATCAGTTCAATAGTGAGACACTGTTGATTAAATTTAGATATAAGTTGTTCATTGATATCTGCGATATCGACATTAAAAAGGTTGAGCAATGTGTCACTTATCTCAGAAATTTGGGAGAACGATGTGGATAGTAAATGTATATTTTTTGCTGAGCTGAGAAAAACAAGATTATCGAGGCTACCTGAATTGGATGATTCATTTTGCTGCATCAAGAACGCAAGATTGGACAAGTCTTGCCAATCTTCCCACAAAACACCTTTTAGCTCAGTAATACCTTCTTCGATATGCTTGTGAACTTCTTCAATGTTTTCCGCATTAACGAGTTCATCGCCAATGTTGACTTGATAGGTAGTATCGGGTTGGTCTACAATACCGAATGCACGCATTTCGTGCTTTAGGTAATCAGTGTCATATTTTCTCGCTTGCTTGCTTATGTTGAACATCCTGATCCTCTAGGGCTGCAATTAGTTTCCGCACATAAGAACGCGGGTAGATACTACTATAGTACCGCTTTAGTGTACGCTTTGTCCTTCTTGACAAATTGGCATAAATGCAAACCCAGTGACCCTTGGATAGATCTAAGTACTTATTCAAACATCCAACTCCTCATTTTGGCGTCGTTTGCTCAAAACGGGGTGTTTAGCTATTCTCTGTGCATCAGTGTCTTCATCAACCATGTCAACCACATCCGCCACCGCTTCCTGCTTCTTCTTACCCAAAACGGGGTGTTTGGCTATTCTCTGTGCATCACTGTTTTCATCAAGTTGGTCAACCATATCTGGTCCACCGTCCGGTTCTGGGAAATCTTGTTGACCAAGCTTGGGATGGTTCTGAAATTGCTCTTTTTTTGCCTCGCCATCGACAAAAAGAAGTTCGTCCACTTCCTGAGCACTCAATTTGGTCAATTTAGGCTCTTCTACTTTACCTCGCTGTCCCGGTCTTACAGCTTGGTCACCTAACCACACGACTGATTCCTTTGAGGTATTGGTTACCGCATTACTGTGGGGGTTAACTATGATAGTGTTCTTTTTGGGATCATCTTGAATAGGATTAACAGGAGCGGGATATTCAGTGTCAATCACGTTGGTTGGAATTGTTCCATGTACGTCACTATCATTATCTAATTTCTGGTCTTTTATTTCCCGCTCTTCGGCATTAACTATTTCTGTTGGCGGTTTCTTTTCTGCAACTGATTCGCTCGTCCTGATGGCAGTTTCAAGTAATGAACTTTTCTTATTTTTGCCAAGGGTTGTCTGTGATCCGTCACTATTCACCTTAGCAAAAGTGCTTTGACCTGTCGCTACAACAGCTCCTTTTATAGTGGCAACGGGATTATCTCCAGTGGGATTCCAAATAATAGACCGCTTTCTAGGGTCGATATCTTTGTTTCTAACTGGGGGAGGATTTTCTTCATTAATAACTTTGGTCATATTTGGCAAAGATTCGTTCGTTTCAAGCTCAACTTTTTGATCTCGCAACTTCTTAAATGCTTCTGCTTCTGCTTTTTTATCTTCTTGTTTGCTTTTCTCTTCTTTCTCAAATATGTTGCCTAATTCAAGAAAACCTTCAGTCTGATCAGATGTATCTACAATCTGCACAACTGTAACCATTCCTCTGCTTAGGGCGACCTTAACATCTGGGTCTTTTAGTTGATCTTCACGAAGTGTAAAACTATGTCCGGGATGTACTTCTTTTCCTATTGCACCAATACTAATAGTACGATTATAGCTGTTAATGCATCGGACTACTTTGGCTGCATTCTTGCTTTTGTTTTGGGGCTCCCCAGCAGTTGCAACAAATCCCATCCTAATTGCAGATTGAACATCCGAATTCCAATAATCGTTATCACTAAGACTGTAAGTAGCCCCTTTTGTTATTTGAAGTTTAACACTGGAAAGATCCAGCACGCCTTTTATTTTGCTTGTACCTTTTATGACCATCACATATCTCCTTAGTTCAAGTTGTCAACATCGTGACGCCGGTGAGGCGTCACAACTGGTGTACCCGATAACGTTTTTTTCAAGTGTCCACGAATGGTGTCATTATTTCCTTGGTTTTTCAGCTCAAGGTCCATATACAACTCGTTGAAAACATCAGACCCGTAATAGGGGTTGGGGGTCTGCTTGGAGAGCCCTGGTCCTGTTTCATCCTCCGGTGGTCCATCTTGATTATCTTTATTATACCCAGAACTCAATGAATTATCTTTGGACTCGTTCTCATCTCTTCCGAGACCCATGCCAACAGCGTGTCCTCGGTCATTTGATCCAAGACCGAGGGTTTCAATAACCGTTTTCTTAGTTCTACCCGTATCTTCTTTACGAGTGTTAGGGTCAGTATTCCACAAATTCTCTCTGATCCTTTTGAAGTAATCATCGAGGAGAAGTTGCCCCCCGGGGTATAGGGCTGTGACTTGTTTACTTACAATTCGTTTCATTTTTTAAACATCGCTTCAGTTCGAGCAATTTTTAGCTCCGATACGGTTTTTTGCTCCACTGGTGTCAATTCCCTCTCTTCTTTTTCAGCTTCCCTAAGCATTGCTATAATCGCCGTATCGAAGTCAACTGATGCCCCAGATTTAATGTGGTCCGCAACACGATGTATATCCGCAGTGGTAATCCCACCAATTAGAGGAATAATTGTATTACTTCTGCTCCGGGCTGCGTCATTCTTGGGCTGGTCTGCATGAACAGGAAGATTTTGTGTCGGTTCAAATCTCGCAGGATCATTGTTGAGCACAACTTTGTCATGTTGTTCAAAGTTCTTTTTCCACTTAGGTAGAGACCCTTGTTGCTTCTTCTCGTCAAAAGTTTGGCTCCACCGAGATGATTTCTCTGTTTTCCAGTCTTCCATACGATTTTGTCTCATCTTTTCTACAACTGCGTTAATTGGCATAACGGAGGTTTCTGCCTGATCGCTGCGATGAGTGACATAGCTCTGAGCTTCATTTAAAACTTTTTCTATAATGGTGATATCGTTGGATTGTTCCTCCATTACCTTACCGAATTGGTCTTCAGTAATTGTGTCTTGCACTCCAGTTCGATGAGGTAATTCCTTTTCCCAGATTGCTTGACCATCATCCGCTTTTGGTCCAACATTATCACGACGCAGATACTTTTCTCCCGAGGTAATCTGTGCCTCTTTATGCTGATTTAGATTGAACATTAATAATCTCCAATGTTTATTTACACAAAACTTTATTGGCGGGGCATTCCAAACCGTTTGTCATAGACTCCCCACTGTCCAGATGTATAACTGCCACTACCAATGTTCCAAGTCGGCGTTTGGTCCCTAAACTGGGGCATAGCCACCGTGGTTCCTTTGGCATAACCAGTATATGTAGATTCCATAGCAACACCGATGGCTCCTGCAATAGAATCTGCCATATCATCGGTTGTAATTGCGCCTTCAGGGTCGGCTTCAATCTTGAAGCCTGTATATGAGTAAATTCTCTTCAAGCATTTGAGTTCTCTCTCAAGTTGTTCGTAGTGCGGACCCTTGTAAGGTAGCGCTAATTGATTGTTTACAAGCAAGTGTTCTAACTGATTAAAAATCTGCATTTTATACTGTTTTCTGAATGGTGTCATTTTAGTAGGAATTCCCACTCGACGCAGTTTTTGAATACTCGCTAATGAGCTAAAACTGTCGTATGAGACCATTGCAAAACGGAAACGTTTGGCCAAATCTATGACATATTCGTCCACCTCGTAAACATTGATAGCACGACCTGGGGTGGGGTGCCACACTTTCAGGTGATCAATGACAAAAATTCGCACTTGTTCCTTGATTCGCTTTCCTGTTTCAGTTTCTCTCACCTGAACTCTTACTTCCATGTGCATAACAGTTAAGGCATAATTGTGAGAAGTTGCAGCAGGGTCTAGGTGGGCATAATAGATCATGCCCGGTATACCGGCAATTTTTTGATCCACTCCCAACTGAGTTCCAAGATGAATAGCCGCATCAACATATTGGTTCGCAATAAATTTCTCACCAGCAGTGCCAGAAAACTCTGCTCCAAACTCCATTTGGAATTCGTTGATACTCATATACTTATTATCATTACGGCAAGATGCTTCAGTAATACTGAGATTAACTTTCCAAGTTGGGAGCCTAAAAGCAAGTCGGTAATCTGTTTCCGCCGCAGCTGTGTACAATTTGAAAAACTGACCTTCTTCACCTCTCGGTGAGGATATAGAAATAATCTTTGCATCTAATTGTCGGACTTGATCTCCATTGACATCCAATAGTTTCTTAGCTGTATTTCTGTTAACTGGGGAGATAGTATGGGTTCCATCGGGATTAATAAATACTGGTTTATTGAATGCAGCTTGTCCTGGACCTAACGCTGAATACAGTCTTTCACCCGATGATGAACTTCCAGTTGTCTTAAATGATGCAACCTCGTCAAAAAGCAAGCAAAAATATCCCTTTCCTAGAAGTGAGTCTGAATTTGAGTGACCTGACATAATCACAATAGAGCCCTTGGTTATCGATTTTTCAAGACCCTTGTCTTCAAGCTCCTTGTTTCTTTTTCGATCTTCTGGCGTAAGAAGCCAAATTCTATCTGCATCACTGTGCCCAATTTTATTCCTAAAATAGTCAGATAGTGCCAGCTTTGCAGTAATTTCTCGAAACAGAACCTTTGCCTGGTCAGAAGATGTAGCAACAGTCAAAATGTAGATTGGGTTACCGGGTGCAATATTGTAATACTTGTAAGGACAACCGCCCGGTATCTCCAATAATTTCATCGCTTCATATAGTGCAATGAGTGAAGTCAAAAAATCCTTGCCGCTTCGACGACCTAACACTAAAACTAAATCCCGAAAAAGAGAATTAGATTGGTATTTGTCAATAACCTGGTTCATCTTATTCTTTTTGATAAGTTTTAATTCATCGTCAGTTAATCTGACGTGTTCATTACCAATTTGACCTCTGTAAAAACAGTTATGAACCACAATGTCATTACACAAAAAATTGTGATGCTTTTCCACGCTAATATCATATACATCTTCATCCCCTAGTTGTGTAATATATTCTATCCTATCATAAGTAATATGAGAATCTACAATAGACTGAGCATAACTGTTATCTGTAAGATCGGCAACATATTGAGCATATCTCCTATTATAATTCTTGTTTTTATACAGCCTATTAAATTTGATCTGGTCCTCACGGTTATAATCGAATTTACTCTTTCTTTCGGACTTAAAAATGTTTCTAAGACGGGATCTAATATTGTCAGGTAATTCGTCAAATGGAGAATAACTACTAACTGAAGATGAAAATCTCACACAATTTTTCAGTTTTTCTTCTTTACCAAACATTCCAATATAATCACTGAATCTTATAATATCCTGTGCCCTTCGTATGATCACCTGATATTGATCTTTTAATGTTTTCACGACTTTATACTCATAGGGCACTTGAAATGATATGATATCAGATATAATATCATATCGTAATAACATGTGTTGCACATCTTCCGCTAATAATCTATTACACGTAGAATATCCCACCACTGCATGCGATTCTTCTCCATGACACTTTAAAACTGATGCATGTCCATCTGTGCAAAATAATCTACTCATAAAAAGAGAAATTTGATCAAGGGACATTTGATAAATTATAGATGGTATTCGTTTGTGGTGTGCTGTTTTACCGGCCAAACCATACTTTTCCAAAAATTTCCATAAAGAATTTTCTACGTGAGGATTTCTCTTATTAGAACAATTTTTTACGACCTTAATTATAGCACAACCGTTTTGTTGGCGTAAATCGCATCTTAAACTGGGGTCAAAAAATCGAACAGCAGAAATAAAATCATCTCTAATTTCTGGTTCGTGGTCAGCAGAAACAAAGTGGGGATAATGAGAACAAGATCCGTCACCAATAAAATAAGCAAGCAATTTTATCTCATGATCAGGTATGTCGGCTTTATTTTGTTTTGAAGGTAGGGTTCGCGGGATAACAATCATATCATCATCACGTAAATTCTCTGCTATAATGTAACCACGGTGTGTTAATATCCTGTGATCAAGAGTAACACTTAGGCATCTTTTTGTTCTCCTAAGAGCTATTTGAATGATCTTTTTCTTGCCAGTATGACCAGACCATAGTACTTTTCCGGGTACTAATTGTCTTTTTTCATCTAGAGATAGTATGGTTTTTCTCTGATCTTTGCAAAAATCTCTTACAGTAATCTTTTCGTGTGAATCGCCATCTATTACATAATTATCGCCGGATACACACCTTAGAATGATCTGCTGCATGGGATAAAGGCTGATACCTTGGCCCGCGAAGTTTAGATACTGTTTTGCATTACAAAATTCTATAATGTCCGGTATGTAAGACTGTGAATCTATATCACCACTCAAAGCAATTTTTTCTTTGAGACAATCAAACATCGTTCCAAAATCAAATGTCGTTGGTTTATCTGCCATATTTCCTACTCCTCAATGTTCGGTGCCGAGATTGTCTCTCCAGTTGCTAAACGATGAATCTTAGCATACGTGTTTTGCACTTGTTGTCCTGTATCTGTTAGATAGGCATCAATCGTGCTGTTTGTAAATTTTTGTATATGATTAGCTAGCTCAATGAAGGCGTTCCGCATCGGTTCTAATGATCCCGCTGAAATAAATATTTGTTCGTATGAATTTTGTAGGCTTATAATTAATTCGTTTCGTGCTTCAACGGAATTCAAATATACTTCAAAAGTAGAAGTGTTAACTCTGTCAACCGGATCTATGCCTTTGAATAATGCACGAGACATACCTAGACCAGCCTCAGCAGCAATAGCAAAATTATCACTATAAAACTGATACCGATTATTAGATATTTGTGATCCGGGTTCAGGGGTTCCCATTCTTATCTCTTTGAGAAAATCCCTTGATATTTAGCCAAGGGGATGAATTGACACACTTATTACTTATCAACGTCCTCTCCTTTGAAATACTGATACAATTCATCGTTAAAGGTCTTTAGCCCTTGAATAGTTCATCTCTTTATAATTATCTGTCCAGCACTTTGATAGTTCGTAATAGCCGCACCTAATGAATTTAATGCTCTCCATCGAACATAGTAAAGTTCTGTTCTTGTTAAAAAATCTGTTGTTGGAGAAACAAATCTCACAATCCTTCCACTAAAATTGGACGGAAAGCCACTCGTAACCAACTGAACGAAAATAAATGGCTCCGATTCATACTTCCAACCTGTTACATCGTCAAAACTTCTCTTCTCCAAAATTATAGTGCTAAAATCCTCAACTAGAGACAACTGTAGCTGAAAATGTATATTTTCAAAGGTCTGGAAAGGGTGATCGTATGTAAAATCAAACTGCCAATGACCTTCAGGATGCACTAAATCATCTGTGTCTTCGTCAGGAACGGCTCCTCCTCCTGTTTTTTTGAGCAAATTATTGAACAGCTCACTCGTTTTCTCTGTGTGTAAATTAAGCCATGCTGGAAAAGTAATACCAGTAGTTGCAAGTATATAAAACATAAATGTAGATGTTGCAGTAGTAAGTAGGCTATCACGGAAGTCTTGAGACTTCATGTTATTCCATTTAGATAATGCATATAGAAGATTCAATTCTTCATCAAGATTAGATGAGGATACATTTGTATCCACTAAACTTGTTAGTAAACGAGTCTGTCTGGCCCCCCATGCTACAGACTCTTCTAAAGACTCTTTTACACGACGGATAACCTCGTTGTTTGGAAAGGATATATCTGTTGGGTCTTGTTCTATTGGTACATCATCAGGAAACATTACTGTCATCAATGGATCACCAATGAGAAAAATCTTCCAATCCACAACTGGTGAAGAAAACAAAAATGCTTCCCCTAAAGAGGCACCCCGATGTAATGCCTCAAAAAATGGCCGAGGTCGCAGAAATGAAGATTCTGTGGGATCAGATATAGCACCCGCACAAGCTGCATAACCGGGTTCAATGTTGATGGCTAAAACACACCACGGATCACTGCCCTCTGAATCAAAACTAACACTTACATCAGAGGCAGAATCTTCATCGGCATTGTACAAGAAGACTCTGCGCTGATTAGTAGATAAGAACAAATCTTTGCTGTATCTAGGCTCAAACCAGCCCCAATAAAATGACTCACCGTCGAACTTATTAAAGGTTGGCTCAGTACTTGCAGAGCCAGTGTCCACTGTTTGCTTGATAGTCAAACCAAGATTAGGGGCTTCGTTATCTATGAAATCGACAACATCTGCTTGATACTGTAGCTGATCAGATGTGCCTTTAAGCCCGAAAGGATCGACGTTAACACTGCCAGCTACAAAAGTTTGGTTATCAACATCAATGGATCTGTCAATGAGTACAATAGCAGCTTCCTTTGTCGGACCATCAATGACAGCGGTAATAAATAGTTCACTTGCATCATTGGGCCCAAAGAATTGAAAATTACCTCGTCGATCAAAAGTGAAATTGGAGAATTGATCGACTTCAGTCTTTCCGAGACGATGAAGTCTACTTGCTACTGCTTTCGGATTGCCATATGCCTCATCATTTTGCAGATAGCCGTGAGGAATGTGAAATCCTAAAATGATAACCCAAATACTGCCAGTAGTTGCATCTGAAGCAGCCACCGCAACATCGGAGCCTGCACCAGAAATTGTTAATCGTCCTAAAGTTTGAATGGCAAGGAGAAGCGGATCATGTATTGTGTTGATAAAATCCGCTTCAGAGATGATGTTGTCCGATGAACACGGCAACGCAATCAGATTGGCAGACGGCAAACCCCTGGCGGCTCGATAGTGATTCGCAACCTCTATCGAGCCAGAGTCTCCCTCTCGGTAGCAAAAAACAACATTTTCCGACTTAATGTTGTGAAGAGTGATTTCATCAAGTAGCGCCATGCCTAATTCCTCTCGGTGTGTATAGAGAAAAAGAGTAGGCAAAACCTATCCTTTTTACACAGGGCCGTGAATTATACACGACCGAGAGGTAATTAGTTCACATTATCCGCATTTTGAATACCCACACTCCACATCAGGACATCGGACACAGCCTGATTCATTGATCAATTCAGTGGTTTTACCGATCATCGAGCACTGAGGACAGACTGACTCAATAGATAGAATATCAGCGGCATCAACATATTTATTCTTCATGATTCGTCCAACCGCCTTACTGAAGGAAGTAATTACCTCATGTGACTTGTCGATCTGGTGCACAATATATTTCGGATGTATGCTGTGCCGCAACTCAAGACTAAATCGCCTTGTCTCCAAACTGATTCTATGGTGAATTTTTTGCTCTTCTTCCGCCAAATTGTCAATTAGGATATTGCCCTCGTCATCAAGCAATGCGTAATGCCTCTTCTTCCGTTTTACCACTTGACCAGTCTTAGGTAAGCCAACCCGACCATTAATGGCAAAGATCTCGTAAGGGTTATCATGTACTTTGCCAACAATAACGTGCCAATCAAAACCATCTGCTGTTGTCTTGAAGATGTCGGCAGGTACCGTTTTTGGTCTTCTTGATGCGTTATTAGTCCCTAATTGAGCCTTCTGGGAAGTGTTTAAGACTTGTGTTGTTTTTGATCCATCTCTGTAAATAGTGATACCTTTACAATTATGTGCAGCCACGCCATTTACCAAATACGAATCAGTTTCTTTGATAGATATATTGTAAACTGGTTCATCAGACTCATAATAGTTAAGTTTATTTATTTTGTATATCAAATAAGAAGTATTATTAAACCGGACTGTTTTTGCCCCACAGCATCCTTTTTGTGACTTACCGTTCTTGTAACATATGTTATACTCTTTTTTACTATTAACTCTAGAAATGGGAGTTCTTTTTAATAATATATTGGCTAACGATAGCTCATATGCAAGTTGCCTAGACACAGTTACCCCGGCATCACCTTTATAATACGCATCAATTAATTTTGTAAGCTTTCTCTGACTAATTTTAGTGAAGAAGTCAGGCAAATGTTTGTTTCTCGATTTCATTCCACATAGACTTTTTAGTAATAACGACACAATCGTGCTATAAAATTCCAGTCGTAAACTAACTCCACCATTTCCTTTTGTTATATAGGTATGAGAATTTAATCCAAAACACAGTTTGACAATTTTTTGCAGATTTTTAACAATAGGTTCTTCTAGTATATTAAAATTTAATCTAATACAAGAATTCCGAGCAAAATGACCTTCTGCAATGAACCAACCCAAAAATTCGCATAAATAGTCGTTAACTTTAATTTCGTTAGGTATACCTTTGCTCTTAGGACATTTAGTTATTACTTCAGCTTTCCAAGGTAACGGCCTGGCAGGGAATATTAGATCATTTTGGATAATAAATGGTGTATCAAGGTAATCGCTTATCTTAATCTTTTTTATGTTAGAACTTGAATATCTAAGTTTGGGTATAAGTACATAATCTTCTTTAGATATATCAGAAGCTTCAATGTACTGGATCTTACCGTGTTCTTCCCATCCTTTGTATTTATACTTTAATTTGTATCCATCAGTAGATGGTTTAAATGTTAAAATTGGATGATTTATAGTACAAGAAAATGGCAATATACCGAACGGTTGTATCTTGACAAATCTACGGTGTTCGCTGTTTAAGTGAAATACTTTTTCTACAACACTGGGCTTTCCATCATCAGAAAACACATGGTCGCCAGCCTGCAACTCATCAATATTTTTTACACCATCCGGCGTATATACGATGGTGTTTTTGGGAAAACAGCCACTTTTCCAGGCACGTAAGTACGCACTCTCAACATCGCTTACTGTCGCATTCTGTGGCATGTTAATTGTCTTACTGATACCACTCGATCCGAATTTTTGAAATGCAGATTGCATATCTATATGTTCTGCTGCTGTCACTTCCCTGTCCTTGTTGTCTACATCTACAGCGCATCTAAAGTAATTTTTAGTGGCATCGGAGTGCTGAAATTGGGAATGACCAGTGTTGTCATATCGATGAACAACTGGACTAAAAATAGGCTCAATGGAACTAGAACATCCTGCCAGCAAACTAATAGAGCCTGTCGGAGCTATAGATGTCAAGGTTACGTTACGACGATGTTCCAAACCATCATATTGGCACGCCTTTGGAGTGCCACGTTCTTTGGCTAGTTTTACCGATATTCTGTGAGCCTCGTCTTCAAAGAATTTAGCGACTTCCTGCGCTAACTCTAGGGATCGTTTCGAACCATATGCAATGCGAAGTTTCAATAATAGATCTGCCCAACCCATAATGCCAAGCCCCACTGGTCGATTCTCTTCGGCCCAAATATAGAAATTATCATCTGGAAAAACATTGACATTAATTACGTTATCTAAGAATTGAACACAAACATGAATAGCTTTCTTTAAACTTTGCCAATCAACAGCTCGATCTCTGTCAAAAAATTTAGAGATATCGATAGATCCCAAATTACAAGAGCCACCCCTTAATAATTTACCATCGTGTGTGGCTGGTAAGGGCTCTTCTCCACATGGATTTGTGGCTGTAATTTCTTGTTTACTAAATTTATACGGGCCATTGTTAATTGCATTGTAAAACAATAGACCTGGATCACCATTTTGCCATGCACTTTTTGCTATTAAATGAAATAATTCCTTGGCTTTAATGGTGCGATATATTCGTTCTCCAAAAACTAAATCCCAATCACTGTCATTCACAACTGACTCCATAAAATCGTCAGTAACCAAAACACTAATATTAAAGTTTGACAGATATTTGTCTAGTACAATATTTATTTGTTCATCTGTCCTATTTTTAAGTTGATCGTAGTGTTGAAATATGTCCTCTTTTAGAAGTGATTTAAGTGCTTTGTCCCGTTGTTTGCATATAATAAAATTCTCGATATCAGGATGAGAAACATGCAACGATGCTAAATTTGCCATTCCTCGAAATCCAGCCTGTGTAATTGAAGACATCGTTTCCGATATTACTCTCATGTGCTGAATTGGCCCACAAGCTTTAGCATGAGTGGAACCAAAAACTGGATCACCTTCCGGCCTGATGGCTGAAAGGCACATTCCATTGCCACCGCCGCGGCGGGCAATGTCACCAAATGTTTTGACATTTCTACACATATCGTCCCACGAATCCTGTGGAGGAGGGGATACATGACAAGCTAACAAGCCATTTGGACCCGGTTTTCCCGAATTCACGAGACAAGGGGAATTAGGCAGAAACTTCGTATCTCGAATTAGTTTAAAGATTTTTTTTCTATATTTATCGTCCTCATCCCTACAAACATGATTAACGACTCGAAGGGCCAGATCATTCCAATCTTCTGTGCAGTTTCCATTATCGTCTTTTTGAAAGTATCTTTTTTCCGCTATTTTCTGTGCAATAGGCGTAAGGGTAGACTCAATTCTTGCTTCCATGTTTTTCAGACTCCTCATTAATTTTATTGATCATCGAAGCAAATAATTCGCAACTTCGGGTGTATTTCCTGCTTAAGTTTAGGGGATGACAAAACTACTAATCAGCAAACAGATTTTCTTCTTCAGCACGGGCACGTTCTTGAATCTCGACACGTTTTTTAATTCGTTTCATTGTCGATTTGTAAGACTTCTTCAAGACAGATGCTTTCTTTGCACTAACCTTTTGAAGTGGCTTTTTCTTATTTTTGTTCTTCTTATCGCGCCTCGCCTCTTTGTTATCTTTTAGTCTTTTTACACGTTTATTCCGTTTCTGAGCAATGATCTCTTCTCTACTAGGAGATTGTAGATGATCAATCATTAACACACCTTCAAGATGATCATACTCATGCTGCACAAGATAAGCATCGAAGTCACGGACACGTATGCCGTCAGGAAAATCGTCAGAGGGTTTATCAAACAAACTACCTTGCAAAAGATAGATATACTCAGCATTTATTGTAATTTGTCTGTGTCGAGCAACACACCATGTTGTGTCGGGAATTGAAAAACAGCCCTCAACAGAAGGAACCTTATCGTTGCTCGCTTTAGTAAGCTCAGGATTAACAAAAATAAATGTTCCCATTGAAAGTTTCGCAATGAAAACCCGTTCGAACACACCAATCTGAGGAGCAGATAGACCGGCAGCAGCCTCATCATTGATGGTGTGTTCAATGAGAAAACTCGTCGTTTCTTCAGGAATATTATCGACGGGTTTAGAAATTTGACGCAACGTACTTTGATCAGTGATGATCTCTGTCATTATCATATAAATCGTTCAAAACTTTGTTATCCATTATAAATCCATGAATAACAGCATATTTGTCACCAACACATATCCCACCTTCTGGGACAGGTTGCTGAACATTCATCTTCATTGTAATATCGTAGTTGCAGAGTTCCATGACAACCGGAGCCATGCCTTCTACTTCGATAGTTATTTTTGCCTTTGACATAATATCCCGAACCGGCATGGTTCCAAAATCTTTCATGTTAAATCTCCTACCATTCGTAACCTATTATACAAGCGCGGAGCTATGGTTTACGAAAAAGATTGATCGGATTTGCCGACCACAACAAATATTCTTTGGAAGTCATTCTACCAACACGGGTCCGCCGCTCGGCACGTTGATCACCAGCATCCATAGTAGATACCGTTTGTAAGTCTTTGCGTAACTTGCGGCGCATATTAACGAAGACGACCACCACCTCACAGAAGGTGGTAGCCGCTCCGATAATGATCAACTTGTGATCCGTCAAGAATGTCAATATCTCTACTGACATCCTATGACGGCTCCAATTCCGTGTTCCAGTACAACTGGTTAACCATGCTCTGTAGGAACTTACCCCAGAACACAGGCAACTTCTGTCGGCTCACCGCATAAATCGGACTCCAAGGTGGTCTCTTGGGTCTCCTGTACCGCACAAGTTGCACAGTACCATCAGACTGCGGTTGCCATGAAACGAGAGGCATACCAGCTTGCTCAGGCGTTCGGTTGTCCTTCATCTTGTTGCACTTTACGCAAGCAAGAACGCAGTTCTCAAATATGCTAATTCCACCTTTAGATTTCGGGACAACGTGGTCAACAGTGATCTCGTCATTTGGTGGACGACAACCACAATACTGACAGCACCATGCATCACGACGCCACAAGTTACGTCGAGAAAATACTACAACCCTCGGAGGGACACGGTCGTATTTATTTACGATAACTTCAGGCGTACAAATTGACTCACCGTAAGTTTTGATTCCTAACTCACCTTCACGAACGCCACGATCCATCCACGTACCCAAGTCGTACAGGGCATACGTTTCAGGACAGACAACGCGGGTCTTTTCAGCAACTAAACCCTTCAGCGCTTTCTTCATGGGATGAGCGTCAATGGGCGTCCAGTTCTTGTTCAGAACAAGAACTGCCCTTTCCATACCTGATTCTTGCAGTACTGATACCATAAAAACCTCCTTATGTGAACTCCTTCATCACTTTTCGCCTCTTCTTCGGTACCTGTACCTCTTTTCTCGCCTTCTCATCCGCTTCGGACGGCCAAAAATGCGAGTAATGCTTCTTCATCCACTTGTTTGTCGGACGCTTCTCACTGTTATAAAAATGCAAAGATTCAGTTAAACGCAAGGTTTTTCTCTATCCTTTTTATCTCCCAAATCACCCGCTTATATCGAGGAAGATATGTCTCTCGACGACAGTTTCCTGGTTTAACGGCTCGAAATCGGATTCCAAGTTGTTTACATTCCTGTCTTTTTCTTTTGTCCCTGGCTCTTATCTCCTTCAGGACTTTAGAACTTCCGTGAGTCTCATTTTTGTGTTGCCCTGTCAAACTTTCGTTCAATGGTGGCCACTGTGATTTCCCAGAACTTTTCTTTCATTTCATCAGTCATGTCATCAGGACTAAAAATGCTCAGTTCTACATTTGCGCCACCGACTCCCTGTTTTGCGCCACCATTGCCTTCACCAAAAATATCGTTACACAACTCCTCACAATCAAGTGAAGCGCTGTTCGTTCTGACGCTCGCTCGAATCGTGTTACCCACGATTCCGAAAACTACTACCGTCTGAATGCCTTGAAGCCTCATGTATTTATCGGCAAGATAAGGAATACAGTCGCTCTTTGTCGGCTCCACAAACCTCAAACCTGTAATAAAGTTCGGAGCATTCAGTTTTTTGTTGTGCCAAGCAATTTCTTCGCATTCAAACATATACGGTGGAAGTTCATAATTGATAATTTTCATGAACCTCTCATCACTCATAAACCGAGTGAGAATCTTATATGCTTGAAAGTCATAATCAGTTGTTGTTTCACTCCTAAAATCAATCGTATCCGTTTTAATCCCAACGGCTAATGCCGTTACAATCTCAGTCATTCCATCCAAAGAAGGATCAAAACACAGTATGTCCTCAGCATCTTCACCTTCGGCTTTTATTGCCGGGAGTGACAACATTAAATCTGTCACTAAAGTAGCACAAGATCCAGTTTCGTCGTGTACCAGCAACAATCCTTTAGGCGTGCTAATTTTGTGATGGTCAATTGCCATATCGGGTTCATGCGGAATGCTCATATTCCGCTGTGAACGACTGGCACAATCAACAAAAATAAACACTGACCCGTCCGGGACGTTAGCTTCTACTTGTTTCCACCTCTTAATAGGAATCGTTAAAACGTTCTGCATCGCCCTATTTTGCGGGTGCGAAATTTCGCCGCAATAAACGATTTCCGCATCCTCGACACCGAGGAAGTTTACAATTCTCAACATCCCCATTGCTGATGAAATAGCATCAGGATCGGGATTATCGTGGCAACAAATGTAAAACCATTTATCCTTGTTCTCCTTTATAAAGGTGCAAACTGCACCAACTTTCTGTTTGACCCTTTTGTTTCCCAATGGTGAAAGGGTCGAAGTTACTTCTGTAGGCATCGGTATTACTTCCTCACAGTGATCGGATTGCAACGACGGCGTCATTGAAATTGTCCTTCACATACTGACGAACTGCAACCGAAACCTTCTCATTTAGTTTCAAGAGATCCTCCATTTGGAGTGCCCCGTTGTTGTTTTTGTGCGATAGATCGATAACAAGATCAGTCAGATAGCATGCAATAATCTTGTTTATTACAAAAATGAAACTTGTTTCATCTTCATAAGACTGTATCGAATCCTCTTCGCCCGCTTCTCCAAAAAAGTCCGTAAAACAAAAAATGTACCCCGATTGCAGACCATCTGCATCTCAGAGTGCCAACTGATATTTTTCCGAACTTCAGCATTAACCATCCGATCAAAGAAGTTGATCACAACCTCTTTGCTGTAGTATATGCTAAGGAACGGAAACGGAACATCTTGTACAGACATAAATCCCTCAATGTATTATACAATTCATTGAGGGATGAGAAGTGAACGTTCGTTGAAATTTTTACGAATTACTTGGCGTGACTTACATGTGCCCACAGCCCTGTAGCTGCCACATCCAACATCTCATCTACAAATTATTCTGTGTCGTCGTCATGTGCTGCATCGATGGACTCGTTGTATTCTTCGGTAAGAACGCCAAGTGACTCATGTATACTCACTTGGCTCTCGCCCTAAGCAAACGCTCTTTCACCGCTGCAAGAGCATTATCAATGTCACGTTCTGTTGCTTGCTCTCGATCAATCATCAGGATTCGTGACTCTGTTCTTTGCCGTCTGAGCAGCGAGTTGTCGCCGAGCGCGCATTATAAACAAAACGATAATGCCCACGCAAACCCCGAAACCAAATAACGATGCAAACCCTGCAACAGAAAAAGCCAACATAATGCACCCTTCAATAAAAAGAGGAGGAGCCGCAGGTTAGCTGCCTCGGCGTGCCGAAGCAACTCGAAAGAGTAACGAAAGAGTCTTGAACTTTGCTTTTTGAATCCTGAAAACCTAAAACTTGAGTTTTGATTTCAGATCAGAATCCAAAAACCCTTTTCATGAAGGTTGATGGTTACAAGCCATCCCATAAGGTGTCACTCGATTCGTTAGCCGTTGGCTCCTCCCAATATCGCCCGCCTCAGGTTTACCAGTTGAGAATGTCAGACGATTCCGACTTGATTTCCTTCTCAACCACGAGGCTTGGCCTTGCCTGTTCGCTGATCATGCCATAGTCTGGAACTTCGATCATCGTCGTGGCATTGAACTCGTCCAGCTTGTCTTGAACCTTGTCGATTTCCGCCTCCAACCTGATAACCTGCACATCGACTTCGGCTTTGCGAATTTCTGCCGATTGCAGTTGCGGAGTGTCACCCGAGAGATACCGATTCACCGCACCATGTTCAGTCGGCAATTGACCCAAGAACGAAACCGTACTCTTCAACTCGGCCAACAGAAGAATGTCTCTGTAAATGGGCTGATTGGCGGCCATCAGCAAAGTTTTGACGGTGATCAGATGATCAACCAACCTCTTGCGGTATCCCCGCAATTCGCGGATGTTCACTTCCCGTTCGGGTTTCTTGCCCGCGTCGTGGGTCACAGAGTTATGTGACTCAATATCTCGGCTCACGCGAGAGATTGCAGACCCAACACGCTTCTTGTACTTCATTGCCTTGCTTAGACTTATCTTCATCGACTTCATTACTTATCTCCCTTTTGTCCCATGCATTCTACTGCATCTGATCGACCTGTCAAGGGCCTTAAAAAGTTTTTTTTGCAATTATATATTGGACAACATTGCCGGGTTTTATCTCTTCCTGCTCGTGATTATCAAGAACCGTGAAACCTATCTCGGTGAGTTCGGTAATCAAATTACCACCCAAGTTCTTTTCATTTACTGGAACTACCACAATGAAGAGCCCACCGTTTTTCAACACCCTGAATGATTCTCGACAAGCAGCAGCAGAATCCCACAAATGTTCTAAAGAATGATGGCTGTAAACAACAGCAACAGAACTGTCCCCATGCTGTAATTTGCAAAAATCCATCACAGAACAATTTCTGCCATGAGACTGAGCATGATCGATATGATGCTGAACGATATCAATGCCCATGTACTGCAACTTTCCCCACAAGGCTTGTGCCCTATCCTGCAAACCACCGTCTCTACAACCTGCGTCAAGTAAAATCCCAGCAGGATGTTTATGTCGAGAAAGTGTGTTAATTAGATGCTTAGCAGCACGACGGCAGTAACTTTTATATTCTGTGGCAGGACATCTAGATGTTTCCTGCTCGATATTCTCTTGTTTATTAGAGTACTTCCCTTGTATCATTGTAGATCTTGATCCATCGGGTTAGTGGTAAGATGGGCAATGCGTAGATACAATCCTGCCCAAACTGTTGCAGCTACCATCGCACCACGCTGAGTTTGTTCCCCAATCCACCGATTAACATCGATGATAGGAACTTCATGGATAGTGATATCTTCTGTGTCCACTCCGCCTCCTTCTCCTACCTTTTCAATATCCAAAGCAAGAAAGAAGGTGACAACTTCATCTGTGAGACCAGCACTTGAAGGGCAATCATAAAGCCACCGCATTTTCTTCGCACGATAACCAGTCTCTTCCTCCAGTTCCCGGGCCGCTGCTACTTCCAGTGGTTCCTGCTTGTCGTTTAAGTCACCAGAAACACCAGCAGGGAGTTCTATTAGGGATCGGTCTACCGAATCACGATGTTGTTCAATGAGAATAACCCGCATCTTACCTTCGTCATCACGTCGGGCAGCCACAATAATGACAACACCATTGGAATTCTTGCGAGAGACGTACTCACTCGAACCTCGCTTCAACAGGTTGAGGTAACTCCCCTCATAAAGTAGATCATTCGTCATTTTTTAACCTCCGAATACTGACTACCGCCAGTTCCATTCGTTGTCTCGCCGCTGGATTAGCAGTATGAATGCTGATGTCAGGCGGAACAAAATCATCGTTTACTATCACTTCTCGTTCAATCCACGTCAGAACGTCATACCCTGTTCCTCTGTCATCATCGCCTAAATCATGATCAAGACTAACATGGGTCACTAACCCTGTTTTCAAAAGGTCAATAACCTCAGATGGCCACAGGCAAGGAACCCAACCCTCCGGAGCCGTCCGCATGTCATCCAGATACACTTTCATCATCTACCTGCTTCGCGATTTCCCGATACGATGCCAGTTCATCCTGCCAGCCCTCTTTCTCCCACTGAGTTACATTAGTTGAGGCGGTCGAGCAGGGAACTGTGGCTTCCGTACCTTCACAATCGGGACAAATTATCATGGGACACGGAAAATTGCCCTCCACGTATATATTCCAATCGTCGGGCTCTTTCCAATCCTCCTCTTCGGGCGGCCATGGGATCGGAATCTTGGTCTGGCAATCAAAACACCGCCCCTCGCTAAATGATCGCCATGTTGCGTACTCAAGAAGATCTATTGCATCCTGAACTGCTGGGTCTATCTCGCCCGGTACATCCCCAGCAAACACTACTTTACAATCGGGATGGAGTTTTTGTATCGCCTCTATCATCCCTTCCGCAACTTCCATCGGAAGATCATCACGATGAAGCATTTTGGAGCTATCTGGTTCAGCCATCAAAAAGTCTCCCAGCTCGTTTCTCTTCCAGTTGGATTGCATCGTAAATCTCTTTGCGATGCACGGGGATGTGTTGCGGCGCAGTGATCCCCAGACGAACCTTGTCGCCTCGAATATCAACAATCATGATTTCGATGTCACCAATCATGATTGATTGATCCTTCATCCGTGACAATACCAACATGCCAACTCCTTTCGGCTAATTAACCGGTTCACCTTTTATACTGTGCAATGGTTCCTCATCATCCGATGAATTCTTACAATGCTTATCGAGAAAACTGACTTGATTACAGTGCCAACACTCAATAGAATCAACAGAATCTATGCTAACATCTTGAGTCATGCAATTGGCGAGCATGATGCCGGCGAGATCTATTTCGTCTATGGTAGGCGATTTGTCTTCTAGATCTACGTTGAACATATTCTTTTGTTTACAATGGGGACAGAGAACAACGAAGCAAAAATGAGCGTCTGCACTTATTAACGTGGCTACAAGAATCTGCGACATCATTTGTTTCCTCCATGAACTGTAACAATGCCCTTTTCTCCTGATTGGTTATACCGTCCGCCCGACGACTGCAAATATAACATCTGGCCTTCCCACAGTCAAGAGGCTTTTTCTTTTTGCAAAGGCCAATCCGTTGGCTTTTTTGACGGTCATCCTTCCAAACGTCAAGCAGGCCCCATAATCTCATCTCTTTAATACGACGACGGACAACGTTCTCTGTTCGTCTACGGCGTTCACCTCTGTTCATTTTACCCTTCTTTCGCCCACTGGAAATAAGCTTGCTTACCCGCAGTAGGCTAAATAGTTAGGTAAAATGAACCCCTACATCGAAATAGAAACATCGTTATTCTCCTATCATGCGGATACCGAAGTTTTGGCCACGCTTGGTGAATGTAAATCGCCCTTGAAGAATGCCGCCGATACTGTAAACTGAGTAACAGCATCTACCAAGTCTGCAACAAACAACACATACCGAAGACCCGTATCGCAATCTTCGAGCATTATATGTTTGGCAGACCGTCCCGTCCTCATACCGACGACACGAAGCGAGGCGTCAAATTCGAAGTTCTCTCGCCACTCAACATCCTCGTCGTCGCCAGCCCAATGAAGATGATTTCCATCTTTCTCAAACGGTATGGAGTAGTTCCCGGTTTTCTTGCTCACGTCCATTTCCTTCGTCAACCAATAGATCTAACCTTTGGTTCCGATTCACCGTAATCACATTTAGGATTGGGACAAGGCTGCGTAGAGCACTCTACCCACTTGTGATCGTTAGAACAATAAAAATAAGCACTATGTGTATTCGGATCGTGATCGTGATATTCCCCCTCGTCATCGTAATAAGGCAGACTTCCCATGCACATCACCGATATATTGCCGCAAGTAATTCTGCTTTTCTTGCCTTCTTTAGAACACATAGGACAGAATTTCTTTTTCGGACCATCAACTGCAACTGGTAGTTCTCCGCTGACAATCGACAACGGTGCCGCCGGGTAACTCTCCATTCCCATTTTCCGATTCAAAACTCTATCTCGGACCTCTTCCAGCTTGATGCCCAGATTCATCAGAACCTGGGCGGCAACACCATCCTGCTCTCGCAAGATCCCGAGCAACAGGTGCGAAGTACCGACGTAGCCGTGGTTCAGATCACGGGCTTCATGGATCGCATATTCGATGACCTTCTTGGCCCGAGGAGTCTGCGGCAGCTCCATGGTGACCATTTCTGTTCCACTCTTGACGAGTTTCTCGACTTCCAACCGGACCTTCCGCAGATCCACCTCGAGGTTCTTGAGTACGTTCGCCCCGACGCCACTGCCTTCCTTCACCAGCCCCAGCAAAATGTGCTCCGTGCCGATGTACTCGTGGCTGAAACGCTGGGCCTCCTGGTTGGCCAGGGCCATCACCTTGCGGGCTCTGTCTGTAAATCTCTCGAACATTATTACTTTCCTTGCTGTTTCACAGGATTCTTCATGCACATGGACATATCTGCATCTGCGATTCCCATCGCAATCTCAACGTCACTCCACGGCAAACCAGAAGCATCGAATCGAGGGTAAAAACCCGGACGATCCTTCAGGGCATCAATCTGATCCCGTAACTCTGCTAATTGCTTTGCAACGTGCTCACCTTCAACACAAGGATAAGCAGTGGCATTCCAAAGTAGATCGTTCATCTCTTTGACAGACACGCCAGGAAAATACTTTTCCACCGAATCTACACAAGTTCTACACATTAAAATGTCCCACGCTTATGAATTTGTCTTCCCTTGTCGTCGTACACATATACTATCGTCATGGAACCACCTTTACTGTTGGCAAGATCAAAGGCTTTCTGTTTCGACTTAGTTGTCAAGAGAATACAATCACTCCCGTCGAATGTATCCACCAACACAACTCGGTACTTGCCCTTGGGTGCCTTCAGGCTTTTTCTGGTGGTCGTTCGATTTCCACCTTCCGATACATGTCGTGGATCGTATGGCATTTCTACGCTGCCTCAGATTTCTTCTTTGATTTCTCAGGTTTCTTGGGTTCCTCAAATTTCTCAGATGGCTGACCAACACGATACCGATCATGAGCAATCTTTAGCGCGTCATCGTCATTGTCTGCATCTTCACTGGACACGACGGTTCGCCACTTGCAGATTGCAGAAGTGATCCCCTCTTGCGTCAACCAAATTTGAACCTTGCCACCCGGTACGATGCTGGCAAGACTTACTGTACGAAATTCAGGTGATTCTTTCGCCATGTATTATCCCTTGTAGCTCCCAAAAGGGAGATTTTTCTCTTCCGTCTGGGCTCAAGTATGGCTTATTTGCTGTACGTTGTCAAGGATTTAATTCTTCGGCCACGGATTAGGGTGGTGGTGGCGTATAGTTAACGACAGTAATGATTACGCCAGTAGGTACATCTATGGAATAAAACCCCAGTTCGTTGGTTAGGACTGTGTTATCATTTATGATTATTCCATTTGTGCCTTGCGCTCGCATTGTGACTTCTTCGATTGGAAGACCCTCAGCATCTCTTACGTACCCAGAAATACTCACACATTGCTGTGCAATATTCCAATCTTGATTAAGTTGATTTTGCTGGACTGCGACGTATTGGATGCTTGCGTCGTATAGAGTGTGGGTTATAGTCCCGGTCCAATCATCAGCGACC
>SDBU01000340.1_pt1 | contig 66352 bp, 47 predicted proteins | sample 2277071 | NCBI WGS metagenome assembly SDBU01 (sample SAMN10397929, study PRJNA504765) | marine sediment metagenome | isolation source: marine sediment core GS08_GC12, 126 cmbsf | place: Arctic Ocean: Gakkel Ridge, Loki's castle | collected 2008 | reverse complement strand
CTGACCCGGTTCGAAAAGCTGGCGGTGAACTATCTCGCCATGATCAAAATCGCTATGATCGAACGACTGCTCAGAATCGGGTTGTCAGACAGAGCCTAGAACGATCAGGCGTACGCAATGGCCCAACTGCTCTCTAATTGATGATAAAGAAAAGACCCATCCGCGTGCTGCACGTCACCCGCCTGCCCATTACGGTGACCGCCTTTCTGATGCCGTTGCTGCGCGGTCACCGCGCAAAGGGTGAAGTCGTGAGCGTGGCGTGCAGTGAGGGTGTGGAGGCCGCCCAGATCGAGGCGGAAGGGTTCGAAGTGCATCGGTTCAGATTGAAGCGGAACATCACTCCCTGGAACCTGGCGACGGCTTTGTGGGACTTGAGTCGGACTGTGCGCCGGGAACGCATCGACTGGGTGTTCACCCATACTCCGATCGCCAGCGGCCTCGCCCGGCTGGCTTCGCGGATCGGCGGAGCCCGGGGCACAGTCTACATGGTCCACGGCCTGCCGTGTGCCCCGCGGATGGCACGGTCTACCTGGCTGCGGTGGTATCTTGTCGAGCGCGTTCTGGGATGGTTCACCGAGGGCTTGATCACCATGAACCGCTACGACTACGAGCTGACCCGAAATCGCCATTTCATTCGCCGGGGCGAGGCCATTTTCCGTGTGAACGGAGTCGGGGTGGACGCCGAACGCTTCGCTCGCCTGTGCAGCGAGACCAACGCAATCTCGGTCAAACGGGAGCTCGGGCTGTCCCTGGATTCACCCATGGTGTTGCTCTTGGCGTGGACTTACCCCACCAAAGGGATCCGCGAGTTCCTGGAGGCGTCACGTCTGCTTGTCGAAGGTGGTGTACCGGGTTGCTTCGTGATTGGCGGTCACGGACCGCTGGATGCGGAAATCGCCGAGTTCATCGACCGCCACAGCCTGAGTGGTCGTGTTTCCCATTTGGGCTGGCGGCGCGACGCGCCCCGTCTGATGGCCGCCTGCGACATTTACGTGTTGCCGACGTACTATACGGAGGGTTTGCCGGTGTCCATTCTGGAAGCGATGGCCTGCAGCAAGCCGGTCGTTGCCACGCGGCATCGTGGCTGCGAGGACGAAGTGGTGGATGGCGTGACTGGATTGCTGGTCGAACCGCAAGATTCGGCCGCTCTAGCGGACGCCATCCGGACGCTCATCGAAGATTCAGACAAGGCTCGACGCTTCGGGGAAGCCGGGCGGCGGCGGGTCAACGACGCCTTCAGGCGCTCCCAGAGTACACAAGCGATCCTCGCCGCTTTCGACAAGATCGTGGTACGAACGCGCCGGCTGCAACCGGGGGAACGATCATAGGTCCGGTGAGCGGAGCATTGCCGAACTATCCGCCGGGACATCCGGTTGCTTGAAGACGTGCATCTTCAACAGGAGAACAAGGAATGAGCGCAGATAGACCAGTCCAAGTCTTGCTCTACGTCGGACTGAGCTTGCTTCCGCAGCTGAAGGATAGTGAATACGGCTGGCTCGAAATCTACGCCGAGGTCGGGGAGTTCGCCGACGGCATTCTTCTGGCCCTTCCGTCTTGGCAGGAAGCCCCCAACGCGCTGGAACACGATTTGGTGCAAAAGACGCTGCACAAGTGCCGCGTCCACGGCATCGACGTCTATCTCGGACGCGACCTGTGGATCCGGTGGAAAGCCCGCAGCCCCTACAAACAAAGCAAGCTCGATGTGTTCAACCCGGCCTACTATGCCGCCTATTTATCCCGCATCGACGCCGAAGCAAGAGCCATCGGTGCCAAGGGCACTTTTGTCGAGTGTGAACCATACGGAGACACGATCTTCAAACCATGGTTCAAGCAGGCCGGCTTCGATCAGTCCGAGCGCCAGCGAGTCCTGAAGGCGGTCGCCGAAGCCACCGCGATCGCACCGCCCGTCACCTTCGCCTACCCCGCCGGCGGGCGGCGGCCCAATCACTATTCCTGGCCCCTTCGCTATCTGGGCGACCAATTCCTGCACAGCAAGACCTTTCAGGTTCGAGACCCCAAGAGACTCCGAGCGACCCCACCGTCAGGTCACAAACTTCAGCTTAATTGGTGGGGCAGTTGGCTCAAAGCGGCGGACAAGCCCGGCTCAGGTCCGCTGACGGTGGGGGAGTTCCTCTCTCTGGATTGGCCTGGCATCCGAACTGAGCTCCCGGAGCTTCAAGGCGTGTGGATATACGTCACCGGAAGCGACTTCAAGCAGGTCGCATACCTCCTCGGCGAAGCGGCGAGGAAACGCCGAAGAACTGACGATAATGAGCCCGCGCCCGCCGGCGGCGGCGTTGGGCATGGCACCCGGCCAAGAGTGCATCCTACAACCGACGCCAACGCCGGTTTGTTCCGAACCCCGACCGTGTGGGAGGGGCTTTGGGGACGCACTCCAAGAAGCGGACATGCCACCTCACCCGCTGGAGGATGTTGGCGCCGTGTCGAAGGTTGAACGAAATACGGCGGAGACCTCCGGGCTGGATGTGCAGAACATCCTCTCGGTGGACGTGGAGGATTGGTATGAACTGACCGGCGAGCAACTGATCGGTCAGGGCGTCCCTCAGTCGGGCACGCTCGCTCGTCAGGTGGATCGGCTCCTCGAACTGCTGGCGCGACACCGCTGCCGGGCCACTTTTTTTTGCCTGGGAACGTCGGTCGCGGGCATTCCAGAGGTCGTGCGGCGAATCTCCGAGGCGGGGCACGAGGTTGCCAGTCACGGATGGAAGCACGAGCCGATCTCTCGGATCGGTCTGCGGCGGTTCCGCGAGGATTTGCACCGCTCGATCGGGTGGCTGCAGGAACTGTTGGGGCGCCCGGTCGCGGGCTATCGAGCCCCGGCCTTTGCCGTAACAGCCGACCTGCTCGATGGTTTTTACGATATTTGTCTTGAGGCCGAACTGTCTTACGATTCGAGCGTGTTTCCCATTCGCGGTCGGCGCTACGGCCTGGTTGGCGAGCCCCTCGAGCCCACCGTGGTGCGCGAGCGCGACGGCCGACGGTTGGTGGAGTTGCCCCTCGCCGCGCTGGCCTGGGGGGGTAGGCGGTGGCCGGTGGCCGGGGGGGGGTACTGGCGGCTGCTTCCGGCCCGGCTCATCCACGAGGCCATCTCGCGAATTAACCATGAAGGGCGCCCGGCGATGATTTATTTGCACCCCTACGAGTTCGACGTAGACCGGCTCGATGCGTCCGCAGCCGGCGGCGCCACCTGGCGCGCGGCGCGGCGAGGGCTGCTGCAGAATTTGGGGCGACGATGGGTCTACCGCAAGCTGGACTCGGTGCTGGCACAACATCGGTTCGGTGCGGCTGAGGATTATCTCCGCAATGCAGAGCGCTTCTGAACAGACGGAAAAGGTTCGCGAGTTTTTCGACGATCGTGTCACACAGTACGACGCGTTCTACGATGAGCCCTCGCGCTTCGGGCGGTGGTTCAACCGCGTTTTTCGCAGGGCGGTCTACCTGCGGCGCGACCATGCCCTCACCCTCGCCCGGCGCTACGCGTGTCGAACGCTCTTGGACGTCGGTTGCGGAAGCGGGCGAAACGCGGTCTGGCTCGTCCGGCAGGGCGTTGAGCGGGTGATCGGGCTGGACATATCGAGGGAAATGGTCGAAGAAGCACGATCGCTGGCCCGGCAGGCCGACGTGGCGGACCGCTGCGAATTCCACCATGGCGACTTCCTTTCGCTCCCAACCGCACCCCGATGTGATCTGGTGTGCGCACTGGGTGTCTTCGACTACGTCGCCCAACCGGAAGCATTCCTGACTCGTATGGCTGAGCTCGCGGACCGGGTGGTGTACGGCAGCTTTCCGGGGTGGACGCTCGTCCGCTCTCCGCTTCGCAAGCTCCGATATGCCTTCCGGGCGTGCCCGACGCACTTCTATCGCACGAGCGAAGTCCGGGCTCTGTTCGAGGCCGTCCGCTTCGGCCCGGTGCACCTGCAGCCCGTGCCCAGCGGCTGCCTGGCCTGGACCGTCAAACCCGTCTTTTGCTAGTTGCTTTTGGACGGGTGGCGTTTCCGGCGTCCAGGTAGTCCAGAATGAACGAGTCGACGGGCGCGCGCGCCAACCGTTCATCATTCGCAGTCAGACGGGTGGCGGCGCGGGCAAGGCGTTGCAGGCTGCGGCCGTCGCGTTGGGACCCACCGCGGGCGTGGCCCAAGCCAAGCCCACCTGGTCGTAACCGGCCATCCCACGATGAGACGCCCCTGTAGTGCCAACGCCTCCGCCCGCTGACCTAAGCTCCGCTCTTGCAACAACTTGCAAAACACAACTGTCGAAGACGGGTCAAGGTGTCCACCGACCCCAGTCGGGCCGAGCCCGACCTACCCGGCTGCAGGGATGGGGACGAGATAGGAATCTCGTCCCAGCGGCTAAACTGTCACGCACCCATCCGTGAGAGGCGGTCTCAGTCGGTCGCCGTGGCGGCTACGTCGCTGATGGTTTCGGAGAGTGTGGGGTGGGGGTGGATGGCTGTGGCAACGTCGAAGGCAACGGCGCCCATTTCCAGGGCGAGGACACCTTCGGCGATCATCTCCCCGGCGTGCACCCCGCAAATGCCGATGCCGAGGAGCCTCTGCGTGGACTTCTCGAAGATGAGCTTGGTTACCCCGTCGGTCCTTCCCAGCGCGACCGCCCGCCCGGAGGCGGACCAGGGCATTTTCTTGATGATGAAGTCGAGACCTTTTTCTTTCGCCTCCGCCTCGGTGCAGCCAGCCCAGGCGATCTGCGGATCGGTGAACACCACTGCGGGGATTGCCCGGGGATCGAAGACGGCATTTTTCCCGGCCAGGCTGTCCGCCAGGACGGTTCCCTCGTGCTGGGCTTTGTGGGCCAGCATCGGCTCGCCGATGACGTCGCCGATCGCGTATATGTTCCCGGCGGTGGTTTGGAAGCGCTCATCGACGCGGATGAATCCGCGCTCGTCGACCTTAACGCCGGCTCTGTCGAGGTCGAGACCAGCAGTCCCGGGAATTCTCCCCACGGAGACGAGAACCTCGTCGAACTTCTTTGACGCCGGAGGATTCTTACCCTCGAACTCCAGCTCGATCCCGCCCTTGACCTCCTTCATGCTGATGACTTTTGTCTCGGTACAGATCTGCTGGAAGTCCGTTTTGAGTCGTTTGAGCAACGGCCTAACCAGATCACGATCGGCACCGGTCAGCAGGCTGGGAAGCATCTCGACCACGGTCACCTTCGAGCCGAATCCCGCGTACACCTGGCCTAGCTCCAGGCCGATGTAGCCACCGCCGATGACCAGCAGAGTCTTGGGAACATCCTCCAGATCCAGCGCGGTTTTCGAGGTCAGCACGCGCGGCGAGTCGATCTGGATGTCACGAAGCATTGCCGACAGCGAACCGGTCGCGATGATCGCCCGACGGAACTTCACCCGGGGCACCTCACCGCCTTGGATGGCTACGTGTTTGGGGTCTTCAAAACGAGCTTTGCCAAGCAGGCGCTCCACCCCGTGCTTCTTGCTTAGCTGGTCCAGTCCGCCGGCGAGTTTGGAGACCACCTCCTGTTTGAATTCTCGGATCGCCGCGAGATCCAGTTTCGGGTCGGCGAATCGGATTCCCATGACAGAGGCAGATGCGGCGGCGTGCATCGTCTCGACCATCGACAGGTAAGTTTTGGAGGGGATGCAGCCGTGATGCAGACACACCCCGCCCAGTGCCGGTAAAGCCTCGACGATCACAGTCTGTATTCCATTGGACGCAGCCCGAAAAGCGGCGTGATATCCGCCCGGCCCGCCACCGATCACCAGGAGGTCCGTCTCTTGGGTAAACTCACCTACGACCATCACAACACCTTCTATCTGCTATTGTCGGGTCTGTTGACCCGACCTACTCCAACAGAAACTTCGCGGGGGCCTCCAGGTAGCCGATGATCTCCCGGGTGAACCGGGCGGCGTTGGCCCCGTCGATAACCCGGTGATCGAACGACAGGCTGATCGGCAACATCAACGCCTGGGTGATTTCGTCTCCGCGCACCACCGGCATTTTGCGGGAGCGCCCCAGCCCGAGGATGGCCACCTCGGGATGGTTGATAAGCGGGGTGGTGTACACTCCCCCGAGGGCCCCGACGTTGGTCACCGTGAAGGTGCCGCCGCGCAAATCTTCGATGGCGAACTGGTTGGAGCGTATGCGCTCCGCGAGGCTGCGCAGCTCCATGGCGATGCCCCTCAGCGAGAGCCGGTCGGCGCCCCGAATCACCGGGACGATCAGGCCCCGCTGAGTATCGACCGCGATACCCATGTTTACGTAGTCTTTGTAGATGATCTGCTTGCCTTCTTCGTCGAAGCTGGCATTGAAGACCGGATACTTGCGGATGGCGATGCAGATCGCCCGGATAAGAAACGACATGGCGGTGAGCTTGGGCTCGCCGCCGGTGGCTTCGTTGACGCTCCGCCGCATCCGGTCCAGCTCGCTGATGTCGGCTTCGTCGCAGTGGGTCACGTGCGGGATGGTGGAGGCTGAGTGCGACATTCGGCTCGCGATGGTCTTGCGAATCTGGGAGAGCGGCTCGCGGTTGATCGAGCCCCACTTGTCCGTGTCGGCGATCCCCGGTCGGGGGGGGGCCGGCGGTGACTGAGCCGTGCCGCGACCGTAAGGGAGCGGGCTGGTACGGGCATCACCCTGCGCGGACGCGGACGCCGCGTTGGCCAAGTTGCGTTCGAGATCGTCCCGCGTGATCCTGCCGCCAGGCCCACTGCCGGCAACGGTGGTCAGATCGATGCCCATCTCCCGGGCCAGCTTGCGCACCGCCGGGGCGGCTGGCGGTGTTGTCTTGCGGCTCCTGGCGGCGACCGTCTGGGAGCGGCTTTCCGCGCCCGCCGCAACAGCAGTGGCCTCGAGGGGAGGAGTCGGCGAAACGCCCGGGGCGACCGGAGGGCCCTTCGATGCGGGCGGACGTGCGGCAGCGGGCGTCGCCGAAGCGGCTGCCGTCTGATCGGGTTTCTCCGCCGAAGCCCCGGGAGCTTCCTCTCCCGTACCGTCAAAGCGCACGATCACATCGCCGACGCTGATCGTCTGTCCCTCCTGCACGAGCACCTCGGTGGCGACCCCCGCGAAGGGAGAGGGTATCTCCACCGCAGCCTTGTCGGTCTCAACCTCCACAAGGTACTGATCCTGTGCCACGGTCTCGCCGGGCTTGATCAGTATCCGAACGATCTGGGCCTCGGTGATGCCTTCGCCCAGGTCGGGCAGCAGAAAGTCCTTGGGCATCGCAACGCTCCGAGTGAATTACGAATTACGAATTACGAATTACGAAAAGACCCTCGACCGGTGCGATGAGCATCTTCGACTCCAGCTTCGTAATTCGTAATTCGTAATTCGTAATTCGCAATTCGTAATTCTTCATTCTAGTAGGCCAACACTTCACGGGCGGCGTGGGTGATGCGATCCGCGCTGGGCAGGAACGCACGCTCGCGGGCGAAGTAGGGAAACTGTACATCGTACCCGGTGACGCGTCGAATCGGGGCCTCCAGGTACATCAGAGCATTCTCCACGATCCGGGCGATTACCTCCGCCCCGATCCCGCAGCGACGAGGACCCTCGTGAATCACCACCACCCGACCCGTCTTCGACACCGATCTGGTTATCGCTTCCGTGTCGATCGGCGATACGGTCAGCAGGTCGATGACCTCGGCCAAGTTTCCGTCGTCCGCCAGGTGGTCAGCCGCTTCCAGGGTAGGCCTCATCATCGCCCCGTAGGAGATGAGGGTGATGTCCGCCCCTTTGCGAACCACGGCAGCCTTTCCGATCGGCATGGTCTCGGGCTCGTCCGGGACTTCCTCCTTGAACGAGCGGTAGACGGCTTTGGGCTCGAAGAAGATAACCGGGTCCGGGCTCTTGATCGACTCCAAAAGGAGAGCCCGGGCGCTGCGTGGGCCCGAGGGTATCACCATGTGCAGGCCGGGGGTGTGGGCGTAAATCGCCTCGCGACTTTCGCTGTGATGCTCGATCGCCCGGATGCCTCCTCCGTAAGGCATGCGTATCACCATCGACATGCTGAAGCGCCCACGGGTTCGGTTGCGAAAACGCGAGACGTGCTGCTCGATCTGGTGATAAGCCTGGTACGCAAAGCCGGAGAACTGCATCTCCGACACCGGCTTGAGCCCGTAAATGGCCATCCCAACAGCCCCACCGACGATCGCCCCTTCAGCCAGCGGAGTATCGATCACCCGGTTCTCACCGTACTTCTTGAGCAGATTGGCGGTTACCCGGAAGACGCCCTCGTCCTTACCTACATCCTGGCCGAGCAGGATAACGCGGTCATCCATCGCCAGGGCTTCGTCCAGGCCGCGGTTAAGCGCCGCAACCATGTTCATAAGAGCCATAAAGTCGCTTCGCTCCAATTACGAATTACGAATTACGAATTACGAAAAGAACGTCACGCGATGCAGTAAGCATCTTCGACCGCCGCTTCGTAATCCGTAATTCGTAATCCGTAATTCGTAATCCGTAATTCGTAATCCGTAATTCGTAATCCGTAATTCGTAATCCGTAATTCGTAATCCGTAATTCGTAATTCGTAATTCACTTGGTGTGTCCTTCCCGGGCGAGGGCTGCGGCGAACTCGCCGCGCTGCTCGACGAGTTCCGGGGGCAGCTCGGCGTATATGTGATCGAAGCATTCCAACGGATCAACGTCGCCAAAGGCCTCGTACTTTTCGACTGCAGCCGCAACCTCGCCCTGTGCGTCCGCCTCGATCTCATCCACGAGCTTTTCATCCAGGATCCCACGCTCGAGGAGATACGTTCGATAGCGCGGGATCGGATCGAGCTTCTCCCACTTCTCGACCTCCTCCTGTGAGCGGTACTTGGTCGGATCATCGGCAGTCGTGTGCATGGTCAGGCGGTAGGTGACCGCCTCGATCAAGGTCGGCCCGCCGCCGGACCTGGCCTTCTCGACGGCTTCGCGGGTTCCGGCGTAGACCGCCAGCGGATCGTTGCCGTCAAGTTGTAGGCCATCAAACCCGTAGGCCAACGCTTTTTGGGCGATCGTCTCCGACGCGGTCTGCTTCTCCCGCGGAATCGAGATCGCCCAGTGGTTGTTCTCCACCAGAAAAACCACCGGTAACTGGTACACCCCGGCGAAGTTCATGGCCTCGTGAAAGTCGCCCTCGCTGGTGGCCCCCTCGCCGCAGTAGCACAGCACTACCCGCTTATCGCCGCGAATCTTCATGGCCCAGGCGATTCCCATCGCGTGGGGCACCTGCGAGGCGATCGGCACCGAGATGGGCAGGTCGTTTACCCCGTCGGGCGGGCGGGATCCTTCCTCGAAGCCGCCCCAGAACAGCATGATGGATTCCAGGGGCCAGCCTCGATGGTACATCGACCCCGGCTCGCGGAAGGCGTGTACGATCCAGTCCTCCGGCTTCATCACCACGCTGGCGGCACAGTGCGAGGCCTCCTGCCCGCGACAAGGACCGTAGGTTCCCAGCCGTCCCTGCCGCTGCAGGTTGATGCAGCGCTCGTCAAGGGTGCGCGCAACCACCATCAGGCGGTAGATGTGGATCGAGAGGTCGTGGTCCAGCTTGGGGTCGAGGGCCTCGTCGACCTTACCGTGACCGTCGAGAATAGAGAGTCGTTCAACTTTGGGTTTAATTTTTATCTGTGCCCGCGGCACGCCAAGTTCCTCTTCGGGAGTGTGTTCGCCTTACGATTTAGTTCTTCAAGCTCTAGTCCGAGCTTGGCCCCGCGTCCTATTATATACAGACACCGTCGGCCCGCACACCCACCCCGGAGATGTCTCCGTGGTTCCATCGGCGTCCTGCGTCCGGCGCTCGATCCCCAATTCTGCGTAGAGTACGGGGTTCGAAACGCCTCCCGACGGGGTAACGCCACCCGTTCACCGGAAACCTGCGCGCACCCACTCACCCGCACGCCCCACCCCTCCCACACCCTTCTTCGATGGGCGGTCAACCACGCTCCCTGCGATTGCCTACGAGTGCCAGAATAATGGCACCAGGAACACTCGCAATCACCAGCCACATGCTCAGGGCGATCAGCATGTCGTCCTCGAAGCGGTGGAACTTCTCGAAGAGGACGTGGGCGATCGGGTTTAGCGTCGGGGGACGCACCAGCGTCGAGACGGCGACATCCGCCAGGGACAGGGCTGTGACAACCGCCACGCCGCCCAGAAGGGCGGGCCAACTCGTCGGAATCGAGATGTGTCCGAACACTTGCGCCCGGCTGGCCCCGTCGGTGCGGGCCTGGGCTTCCAGGTCCGGAGATGCGCCGGCCCGTACCAGTGCGGCGGTGAGCACGCCTATCCAGCCGAACCGCGACACATAGCCGATGGCCATGATCGGCCAATGATCGTAGACCCACCACAACCGGTCCAGATTGTATGAAGCCACAAGCGATTCGCCGATAAGTGCTCCGGGGAGGGCACCGAACAACAGCGCCCAGACAAGTCCCGGGTTACGCAGCCGCGACGTGGCTGTGACGCCCAACCCCATCCCCACCACGAGGACGCCGCTAAAGGCCGCGATTCCCAGCGACCATGCAAGATCCCACTTGTACACCGCCAGCGCCTCTGGGAACACCCGCCAAGAGGTGACGTTGACAAGAAGCCCACCTACCGGCAGCAGCCAGGAGATCGCAAAGCAGCCCGCAGCCACGAGGATGAGCTTGTCCCCGCGGCCGGCGCGGGCCACACTCACCCCATCTCCTTCGTGTCCAGTGCTGCAGCGCCGCCAGAGAAGAAGAATCATCACCAATACTGCGACGGTGGTCGCGAGGGAGAGGGTCGCCGGCCAAGCGGTGTCGATCGGCCGGCTCGAGCTCGAGGCCCACACCAGCAACTCCGTCGAGTAGACCAGCAGTCCACAGGCGTGAGGTACCACGTAGTCGGAAAAGAACAGCCCAAAGAGGATCAGCCCGCTCAACCCGACATATCGAAGAAGCAGCGGGACAACCACGCGGAGAAACGCTTCCCCCGGCGAGGTGACCAGAACCGCGGCCTCGTGGGCACGACCTCCGACGCGTGACCAGCCCCCGCCGATCAGCATTGCCGGAATCGGCCAGGCCCAAAACGCCCACACACCAATACATCGTAGTTCCGGCGGGAAATGAGCCGGAAGCAGCCGCTCCCAACCGAACGAGTACACCATCGGCGGGCAGAGCAGAACCGCCACGAGCATCGCGGTCACCAGCGGTAGCGTCCACCCCCCGTGGCGGGCGTGGCGGCGCACTTGGCCGATCACGTATGCCCCGGGTATTGACAGCACCAGGGCCAGAAATGTCGCGACCCCGGAGAGCCAAACGCTTCGCAAAAAGAGCCCGAGCTGCCGGGAGGAGATCGCAAAGCCGCCGGTCGGCGGCTCGCCTTGGGCGATGCAACGGGCAATCAACGCCAACGCCGGAAGAACCATCGCGGAAAGGAAGACCATCCACGACGCACCGATCAGCAGCGTCGCCCCAAGTGTGGGCCACGCGGTCAGCGGCGGGGGGGGCTGAGCCGCGGGCTTTAGCCCGCGCGGGCGTCCGCACACAGCGGGTCTCACCGTAAGAGTATTTCTCTGGCGGCAGCCACGGCTTCGTCCATCGCGTCGGCGACGGCCTCAAAAGTGATCTTCGTTTCCTTCGGCCAATCCATCCCGAGTTCTTTGCGCAGGGCCTGGCGGACGGGGATGTTGCCCGAGGCGCTCTTCGCCAGCATGCGTTCGACCTCGGCTGAGACCAGAAAGTCCACCAGCTTACGCGAAGCCTGCGGGCTGGGACCACCCTTGACAAGGGCCACCGAACAGGGGATGAGCAGCGTGCCGCCATCGCCCATGTCCGGGTATCGCAGATCCAGCGAAGCTCCGCCGCGCTGTGCCACCCATACGTCATCGGTGTCGGTGGCGGCGATGCGTGCCCGCCCGGCAATCAACGCCCGAACGGCTGAGCTGTTGCCGTCGGTGATGAGAGCTCCCCCTTCGCGCAGCCCGGTGAGAAACGCCTTGCCCTTCTCCTCTCCCCAGAGGGCGAACATGGCTGCCAGATGGCCTCGGGTGGTACCGAAGAGCGGATTGGCGAAGGCCAGTTGCCCGGCGAACTCGGGTTTGGCCAGGTCAGACCATAGCCCGGGCAGAGCGGCGCTATCGGTCTGCTCCGGGTCGAAGGCGATCACCCGTCCGCGGACAGCCAAGGCCGTCCAGTGATTCTTTGGATCCTTGAAGCGGACGGGAATATCGGCTGCCGCGGGTGAGTCGTACGGCTCGAGCAATCCCTTCCGGGCAAGCAGGATCGTGTTGAACAGCTCGCTGGACCAGAGCACATCCGCCCGGGGTCGACCGGCCCTGGCTTCACTGATGATCCTGTTGACCAGGCCGGTGGTCTTGCCCGCTTCCGAGTCCGTAACCGCGGCCAGTTCGACCCCGGTCGCCGCGCGGTAGCGATCGAACACCGCCCGGGCGAACTCCGCGTCGACGCTGCAGTAAACCACCACGCGCCCGCTGGATTGCTCGGAAGATTCCCCGCCGCGTTTGCAGCCGCCGGCTGCCCCAAGAAGGACAAGCATCGCCGCCCATAGGGTAGGTCGGGCTTTGCCCGACAACGTCAAGGTGAGGGTCGTAAGCATGATTGATCTCCCACGGCGATCGGTCTTGCACCCGGGAATTCACCCGTGCGCAGCCTGGCCCGCTACGATAGCAGCCTAACTGGCTCTTGCCCAGCGGCGTTTTGGGAGATGAGTCCTAGTTTAACTGAGGCATACGGGTGGCGCGGTCAAGCGGAGCTTGGCCGTGGGAGGATCACCCGGGACGGGCGGTGAGTCGAGTCCTCGTTGACGCCGTGCCGCGGCCTCGATACACTTCGCCGCTTGACCGGCCGCGGAGGGAGAGCAACGGGCAGGCCAAAGGGTATCGCAAAGATCATCTTTGCGCTGCGGATCTTCGCCGCTGCGTTTGCCGCTTGGTCCCGCGAGGGTCGTGAGGCCCCCATCGTCTAGTGGCCCAGGACACCGGCTTTTCATGCCGGCAACAGGGGTTCGATTCCCCTTGGGGGTGGTGCATCAAGGTGGTCGACGAGTCGTATCGGACGGGGTGCGTGGCTACGGTAATCACAACAAAGCCCTCCCTGGCTTCGTTGGAGAACCAAGCCAAGGAGGGCACAGTAAATATCGGCCGGGGAAGGCCAAGAACATCATATCGCTCCGGCTGCACCGGGGCAACATGTCAACGCTGGACAGAGATCGCAACAGATCTCTTCGTGCGTCGCTCCTTGGTTCGGGCCGGCTTCACCGAAAACACACGGCAGTGCCATTGTCCTACGACCCCTATTCGCAGTTTCGGGTAGGCGCAGCTCTCCGGACGCGAAGTCGGGAAACCTCTTCACCGGCGCGAATATGGAGAACGCCTCCTATGGGCTGATTGTGTGCGCCGAGGTCGAAGCGCTACAGGGAGCGATAGCCGCTGGTTACTACAATGTAATCGAACTGGTGGTTATCGGTGGGGCTGACGAGGTCGCTGGCGGCAGATTAGTTGTTCCCTGCGGTCGATGTCGTCAGTGTATCTATGAGGCGGCACAGGTCAGCGGCCTCGACGTCCGTATGCTGTGCTGCAACGCGGATCTATCGGAGATAGTCGTAACATCCATCTCAGAGTTGCTTCCGACGGCTTTTGGACCAGTCGATCTGGGCATTGCCAGACTGGTAGTTCGCTCCACGATGGAAAGCCGTGAACGTACAAGAACCGCATGAGTCGGGGCGGTTCTACCCGCCCACTGACGGGGCGTGACAAGACTGGATCGACGTGCTGGTCCTTATGCCGGTTGGGGGCAGTGCAGGAGGGAGCGGAACGATGAAGCTGATAAGCTGCTAGTCATCGACTCCCATGATAGACGAATGGCTCTGCGGACCAAGTTCTGATATCAGCACCGTAGAGAACCCCGTAGGCCCGGATCAATCCGTCTCCATCTCCGCGACGGCAGATGCCGAAGTCCGGCCGGGCCTTGGCGTGCCGACCCTTCACCGGCGGCACCTAACCGAGCGTGGTCTGCGCCGCGAGCGAGTTTATGCTGGCATACAAGTGCCCGCGCTTTGAGGTGGGCGTGGGAACAACCAGCAGGCGAGAGGACGAGGCTGGGGAGCGTGAGGCACTTGTGGGTGGTCGGAGGATCAAGGTATGCTAACGGTCGCAAAGCCCCATAGTGTGGCTGCGCAAGGGCGTGGCCGTCTTGAAAGGAGTTCAACCAATGGGTCCGCCACAAGTTGTTCGGCTGCGTGCGAGGTGGCCTGCCTGGCTTCGCTTGTTGCTGGCAGTGGCTGCCGTGGTGGCGTTTTTCAGGGTCTACGCTGGATGGCACTGGTCTGAGCGCATCGGGTCCGGACCCGGCGTCACTTTTTCACCTACCGGAGCCTATGTTGGCCGGTCTTCCGCTTTCGCTTTGCTCGTCGGTTACATGAGTGAGTTGCTGCGCTCACTCCCGAAGGGGCTACACCGTGTCTGGCCGAAAGGGTACTGGCATCTTGCCTATGCGCTGGCTACGGCCGTACCTGCTTCGTTGATCGGCGTGACCGTGTATGCGGTTTTGACTCGGCGTTTCGGGCCGAAGGGACGACCAGACTTCCATCCGCGCTGCCGACGCTGCGGCTACATCCTCACTGGCCTCAGTCGGCCGCAATGCCCGGAATGCGGGGAGGTAATCTGATGCAACGCCCATGGCCCACATCTGTCAAGATTGTGCTTTCGGTTGCCCTTGTGTTCATTCTCTTTTGTCCGTTCGCAGACTACAAATGGACTCTCTTCCCTATTCAGGCATTCGACCCGTTCACGGGATCAGATCCCGTTTACGTTTCCGGCCCGGTCGGAGATGTCACCGAGGTCATCGCGAACTACACATGGCGGATTTCCCTCGCCTTGGCTGAGGCTGTGTTCGCATCGATCGCAGCGATCGGGATATTCGTTGGCTTGGACCGATTCGTGGGCTCCGGCCTTGAGCGCGAAACGCTTTGCAGACGCTGCGGGCAGATTCTGAGAGGGCTTCGCGTACCGAAATGCCCGGCTTGCGGTGAGCCTCTGTAGACGGGGCTGCCGGTTACGGCGTACTTTCGCCAGGGTTGCCCATGGCCCAGGCCGCTATCCAGCTTGACCTCGATCACGATCACCCAGCGGTTGGAAACGAGGACGACGTCCGGCTCCGCGCTCTCCTCCTCTCCAAAGGTCATCGGCCAGAAGAGGATCTCGACGTGGTCCCAGTCAACGTCGTCCATCGCGGGTGGGTCAACGGATGGATCAAGGTTCGCAACCCACTGAATAAACGCGGGAAGAAACGATTGCCGTGGAAGATAATCGAGCGTACCGAAGTAATCGCCGGTCAGGATATCTTCGATATCTCGCCAGGCAGGATCAAGCGGGAAGGTTCTTGCCCCGAGCTGCGCCTTCAACATGACGGACCCCATCGGGTTCGAACCATCTTGGCCCTTGCCTCAATCCGGCTGGGCATGGAGGCGTGCGGACGTGGCAAACGGGTCCGCTTCCACAAGGTCCCCGAACGGGTGTAACCCTTGTCCCCGGTCCAAACACTGGGCAAGAATGGGGCACCGACCTACCAGGTTACGATTCCGACTCGGGGCGGCCCGTGCTTTGCGGCTGGCCGAAGAGCTCGAGGGCGTTGGGTTGTTCGAGGATGAACTTCGCGTTGACCGATTGGTCTTTGCACAGATTGTAAAGGGCTCGAACGACCGCACCGTAGTCCAACCCCAGACCGATGACCTCACCGAGCTCATTGACCGCCGCGTCGTTGCCCAGCAGCTCCGTAAGGGCGGAAAGCTCGATCGGGGCGGGGATCGGCGGGGAGGTGCTGCCGGAGGGGAGCACGACTCTAAGCACGGTCAACTGTTCATCTCCGTAGTCAGCCGAGATGGTGACCACCCCGTCGGGAGCCCGGTACAACAGCGGAGGCAGACAGCGCAGGTCGTCACCGAACAGGGCGATCCTTCGCGAACCGCGGCGCTTGGCGTAAATGAAACCGTTTTGCCGACCGCCCGCGCGGACCAGCAGGAAGTTGTCCCCGCCGACTCGTTTCGAGGAGATACTGCGGTCCCCTCGCCGAAGCAGGGCTTCGTACGCGGCGATCGCAACGCGCGGGTCGGGATCGTCCAGGAGCTTTCGCAGAGCAATCGCCGCAGACCCTATCCCCCTGGCGTCGGCCAGCGCCCGGATGGCCTTGAAGCGATGCTCGCCGCGCTCGCTGCGGGCGTGCATCTCGATCGCGTCACAGGCGATGTGATCTCCCAGCCGAACTCCCACCACCGCGGAATGAAAACTGGCTGCTTCATTGTCGCTCGCATACAGCTCACCCAGCACGGCGAGCGCCGGTCGACCGAGACCCTCGAGACAGAGCGCGATCCGGCCATGCTTCGCCCCGGGCTTGACCATCTCTTGGGCCAGCATCCGCGCCATGGCAGCCTCGAACTGCGGATTACGCGTAAGATACAGGCTGCGAACCAAGGCGAGAAAATGGCCTGTTTCTTCTACAAACTCCGGGGGAATCCGCAGCTCGACGGCGCCTTGGGAGGTGGCGTCAGCCACTCGCTTTGCCCCGGGGAATTGTGCGTTGATCCGATCCCGAATCCGGATCGCCCGGCTGTAGGAAGGTTCGAGCAGGATCAGCCGGATCATCCGATCCTCGGTGACCGTTCCACCGCCCAGAATGATGCCCTCCCGCGGGTTGGTCTTAGTGGCCGACTCGTCGTCTGAGAAGGGGTTCAGGAACACCGGCCCGCCGGCCCGGGCCACACACTTGCCGGTGATCGAGCTGCCCGGCCCCTTTGTCCGAAAGATGTGCAGATCGGTGGTGTGGAGTCTTCCGCCGCGGAGCGATTTCGTCTGGGTGCCGGGAAGCGCCTTTATGGCGATGTCGAATCGAGTGCCCGCAGTCGCTGCCGGAGGGATCATAGCCTGAACCATCACCACGGCGGTATCCAGGGCGCCGACAAGCCTTTCGGGTACGATCCTCTCGGCGTCCACCCTTTCGCTGGAGATCCGGTACCGTTTGTAAAGGGCCTCGATAAGTTGTTCGCGAATCTGCTTGGGGCAGTCGCGCGACCCGTTCGCCCCTAACCCGATCACCAGGCCGAATCCACGAACGGGAAGAGGCCCCATTCCGTCCAGGTAGCAGTATGCCCCGATGGTATCGCGAAAGAGCTCCCCGCCGGCGGGTTCACCGGCGTCTCGAGCGACACCCAAATCGGCCCGCCGCTTGTCTACGTGCTCCCAGATGCAGCCGGAGCACCACAGCGCGCCTACCAGCGCAAGGCAAGCGTACAAATACCGGGTGGTGCCGTCTGTCGTTGTCATTGCCGCTCCCTTGGAGTCTTACGCCCGGCATTTGTCATGCCGGTGTGGGCATGTCTTCATCGCCGCCCCAAACCGGTACACCGGCAGCAGCGGCCCGCGGGAATCCAAAGAAGCATAGGCTCCCGTGCGTCGCTACGTCAAGGGTGCCGATTCGCCGGAGGGGCTGCATCGCAAAGTAAGGAAGCGATTGGCCGAGATTGGGTGGCATGGCCGCTTTTCAAAGCGGCCATGTCGACCGCCACAAGATCTCATGCCCGCCCAGAAGGCGGGCATGCCACCCAACACGGGCTGCACCCCCGGGGGGCAGCCCAAAAAAAGGCGGCGATTCCTTCAGGGGGTAGCACGGTCAGGCGGCGAGCATGTCTACGATGGCGGCGGTCGCCAGGACCAGGCTGACGATTCCGTTCATGGTGAAAAACGCCACGTTCACCCGGCGGTAGTCTCCGGGTCGCACCAGGGAGTTCTCCACGACGAGCAGCAGGGCGGCGACCGCCACCCCCGCCCCATAGATCACCCCCAGGTGGGCAACGAACCCCAGGGCAACCAGTCCGAGGACCGCCAGGGCGTGACATGTTCGGGCGATCCACAACGCCCTCACCGGCCCGATCCGCGCCGGCAGGCTGTGCAGCCCGTCGCGGCGATCAACCTCGATGTCCGGGCACGAGTAGATGATGTCAGACCCCGCAATCCAGCAGGTGACCGTACCCATCAGCAGAAGGGCAGGCAGGCCAACGCTTTGGGGGTGAATCGCCAGCCAGGCAGCTACCGGCGAGAACGCGATGGCCGCGCCCAGGTAGAAGTGGCACCACCGGGTGAACCGCTTGGTGAACGAATAGCCGCTCACCAAGAGCAAGACCGGTCCGGATAGGAGAATCGGCCAAACATTGTCATAGAACCCGTAGAAGCCCAAACAGCCCACCCCGAAGGTCACCGCGGATAAGCCGAACATGATCCACGCCGCCGGATGGGTCAGCTTGCCTGCGGGTAGCGGACGCCCGGCGGTGCGCGGGTTACGCGCGTCGATCGCGGCGTCGACAATCCGGTTGAAGGTCATGGCCACGCTGCGGGCAGTTACCATACAGACGACGATGAGCCCGAGCTGGCCGAGATGAGGCCAACCCCGCCCCTCAATGTTTCGCCCCGCCAGAAACGCCGCCATCACCGCGAACGGCAGGGCGAACACGGAGTGCGAGAGTCTTACCATGTCCGCCCAGACGCGAAGGGAGTGGATTGCGGAGTTCATGTGTCCGTTGCCGTCCGATCGTGGGATGGGTGGGCGAGTGCCCCATCCTTGCGCAGCAAGGGTGAGGGACGGACAGACCAGGTGGTCTGCCGACCATCACGTCCATTCCTCACCCTTCGCCGATGGCGAAGGATGGGGCACCCGCTAAGGAGAGCTGGTCCGCGGCGCCCGCCGAGCTCATGGTTCTTGCGTCGCCCGTTGGAGATTTGCGGCGGCTTCGAGCCGATCTGCCCAGCACGTGTTCAGCTCATGAGGGACGTCGATAAGGTCGAGCAGCTTGCCCACCACGAAATCAACCAGATCGGCCACCGTTTTCGGCGACATGTAGAACCCCGGCGAGGCGGGACATATGATCGCCCCCGCCTCGCTGAGCCTCAATGCATTGATAAGATCGATCCGGCTCATGGGCATCTCCCGCAGCAACATCACCAGCCGCCGCCCCTCTTTGAGGGTTACGGCGGCGGCCCGGTCGAGCAGATTGCCGGCCAGCCCGTTGGCGATCGACCCCAAGGTGTTGCTGCTGCACGGGCATACGATCATTCCGTCGGTGCGAAAACTGCCGCTGGCCGGCTTGGCCCCCACGTCGCCGTACGGATGGATCGTCAGGCGATCATCCTCGGGGCCCAGCAGCGTCCGGGCGGACACCTCGGTCAATCCCAGCTCGTCGCCCAACAATCGCCTGCCGTGCGGGGTGACAATCAGGTGCACCTCGCAGCCGGCGGCGCTCAGGCATTCGATCAGCCGGCGGGCGTAGGGAGCTCCGCTGGCCCCGGTGACGCCGACGACGATTCTTCTTGGCTGAGTGCGATCGTTCATGATCCGGCCCTGCTCACCCGCCCCAGCGATCCCCAGGGGGCGTAGCGGGCAGCCTGTGTCGCCCAGATCGAGTTGGGATGGTCGCCGGCCAGCCTGTCGAAGGCCTCCTCGCTTTCGGCGGTTTTGCCGTCGGATTTGTACGCGACCCCCAGCCGAAACAGGGCCTCCGGCACGGCGTCACGTTGGGGATAGGCTGCAAGCAGAGCCTCCAAACGCTCGATCTTGACCGTGAGGTCATCCGCAGCCTTGGCGATCTCGAGGTCGATGTTGTCCAGAATCTGGCAGTTGGGGTAGCGCCGCTTGAGCTCCCTCAGATTCTCGGTGTAGCGTTCGTCGCGCGGAAGTAGATCCAGCAGACCGAACCGTGAGATTCCCTCGTCGTATCGCGAGCCGCCGATCGGGTCGTAGCCGTAGAGAGGATCCCGGTTCGCCCCTAGCAGATCGTGAAGCCGGTTGGCCTCCAGCACGATGCGCTCCAGCGGAATGTCCAGGTTCGCCACGGGGGTTTGGCGCTCGAGCACGCCCTTTGGGGCCGCGGCTCCGGCAGCGAGCCCTCCGCCGCTTTGGTCGGCGCGGTCGAACAACGCAAGCAGGGTGGCGAGCTTGCTGATCGCCCGGTCCGCGTCCCCTTTGCGGGCGTCCAACTGGGCGAGCCTGAGCAGGGCGACCGCGTTTAGAATGGGATGCGGGCGGTTGGTAGCGAGAGTGCGCCACGTCTCGCTCGAGGCCTCGCTGGGGTAATCGTCATAGAAACGAATCCAGTGCGTCCGGCGAAACTCGCCCGGATCGACCCGCATGTCCAGGGCCCGAGCCTTGTAATAGCACGCGTTGAACGCGTAGCGGCTGTCCGGGAAGTGCTTGAGGAACCAGTCCCACTTGTGGGCCAGCTCCTCGACGTGCCGCGTCAGCGTCGAGCGGTGGGGGGCGAGGTCCAAAGCCAGCTCGAACTGCCACCGCTGCTCGACGATCTCCCGCACCTCCTGCAGGGAACGCCGGGGCAGAGGATGGCTGAAGTACGCCCGCTGCACCGCCTCTTCCAGGGGAAGTGACGCGTCTATGTCAGTCAGGGCCCAGTGGTTGAGGTTCTCGAACACCCGGTAGTACAGCTCGTCACGTCCCACCCGGTACTCGAAGAGGACGACCGGCAAAGCGAACATGATCGCCAGAAGCGGGGTGATCGCTCCCGGCCGATAGTCGACCATCTTGGCGATGGAAAGCACGATGGCGAAGACCAGGGCCGCGGCCACGATCGAAAGAAACCACGGAGCGATGAACTTGATGTGATCGATCGGGTCGATCCTGCCGACCACCGCGTCCGCCGTACCCGAGAAGGCGAGAAAGAGGTAAACCACCGCCGGCACCAGCCCCAATAGGGCCGACATGTAGCGAAACGAGGTACGAAAAGGGCGAACCGAGGCAAGAACGCATGAACCAAGCAGGGTGATGGCCAGCCAGGGCATAACCGCCAGAAATCCGACCACCGCAATGAACGGGAGGCTCGACCAGAACCGGTAGAGGATGGAGACGAGGATCGGGATGGAGATCAGGGCAGCCATCAGCAGCCCGACGATGGGGATCTGCATCGGGACGTCCTGCACGCTGATCGGCTCGATCAAAAGAGAGGCTAAGGAGATCTCCCTTTCGCCGATGAAATGCAACGCATCGACGAGCTGGTCGGTGTACCCCGCCATGCTCGGGGCGAAAACCACGCCGCTGCGTAGCCAGAACGCAAACGTCCCCGCCCCGGCGAAGAGCAACACGTTGACCGCCAGAAGAACGATCGCCCGAATGCGATACTTCGACGCCGTACGAGACCACACGTCGACGTGCAAGGTCGATCCACCGGCGGAATCTTCAACGTTTCGACGCTTCAACGTTTCGACGCTTCCGCGTTTCTGCGTTTCTGCGTTTCGACGTTTCGACGTTTCGACGTTTCGACGTTTCGACGTTTCGACGTTTCGGCGTTTCGACGTTTCGACGCTTCGACGTTTCGACGTTTCGACGTTTCGACGTTTCTGCGTTTCTGTCTTTCTGCGTTTCAAGGCTCGTCAGTCCCGGGTAGCAATGTATACGGTAACGACGCTCATGGTCAGCGGTATAGCCGTCGATCGGACAAAGCCCACACTACGAAGCCTCTCGCACAACCGGTCCGCGTCGAGAAAAGATACCACGGAACTCGGCAGGTAGCGATAGGCTCCCGACCTGTCCCCGCTCACCAGAGAGGCTGCCAGGGGCATCACCCGGCGCGAGTAGAACTCAAACACCGTGCGCATCAGGGGGTTGGCAGGCCTGGTGAATTCCAGGATGACCGCCCGCCCACCCGGCTTGAGCACCCGAAACATCTCGCTCAGACCCGCATCCAGGTCCTCGAAATTGCGTACCCCAAACGCGCAGGCGACTATGTTGAAACTGCCCGATCGAAAGGGCAGCCGCAGTGCGTCCGCCTCGCACCAGCCCAGCCGGCCCGGACCCCGGCCCGGGGCTCGAAGGAGCATCTGATGAGCGAAGTCCACCCCGACCACCAGGCGATGCGGGGTTCGGGCGAAGGCCCGGGCGAAATCCCCCGTGCCACAAGCGATGTCCAGGACGACATCATCTTCACCCACTTGAGCGAGTTCGACCGCCTTTCGACGCCAGGCTGCATCCCGCCGCGCGCTGAACAAGGAGTTAACCAACTCGTAGCGTGACGCGATCGCATTGAACATCTCCCGCACGCGCCGGGCCTTGTCCGGCGTCTCGTGCGGCGACCGAAGGAGGTTGGAAGTCCATGCAGGCTTGCCGCTGGCCATGGGTCCTCGTGTGCAGTACGGTTCGATAGGAGGCTCGTTTGGCAAAGGACCTGCCGCGCCGCCCCAACGGACCGCACCGCCGGCCGTCTCCGCGACCTTCCCCCCCGCCGGGTATCGCCTCCGGGGACGCTCCCATCCTATTGCCAAGGAACACCAATGTCATCTTTGCGTGTGTCACTTTGTTCGGGTGTGGGGCGACACCGGTGGGTGTACCGCGAGCGAAGACCTGCTTCCCGCGAAGCCTCGGACTTTCGGTTGACAGCGAGGCACCCACCGATAGGATGGCCTGGGAGATGGGTATCAGGACGACCTTACTAGCAAGTGCGGTTTGGTGGGGCGTAGGCGCCGCCGCGGGGCTGGCTGCGCCGGAGGCGGACATCGCCACGACGCAGTGGCAGCTCGATTTCGAGTTCCACGATCCGCAGCGGATCACGCTTACGTTGCCCGGCGACGCGGAACCGACCACGCTGTGGTACGTGCTGTACAAGGTGACCAACAACACCGGGCGGGACGTGCAGTTCTACCCATCGGTGCGGCTGGTCACCAATACGCTGCGCGTGGTCGAGGCCGGGGCTGATGTAAGCCCCAGTGTATACGACGCGATTGTCGCCGGGCACAAGAAGGAGTATCCCTTCCTGGCTCCGCCTGCGAAGGTCACCGGCCTGCTCCTTCAGGGGGAGGGCAACGCCCGGGCCTGCGTGGCTGTCTTTCGGATGTTCGACGCAGAGGCCAACAGTTTCACGTTGTACGTCAGCGGCCTGTCGGGGGAATTGGTGCGGGTGACCAACCCCGTGTTCGATCCCGACCAGGATGAGTCGGAGAAGAATCCGCGTTTCTTCATTCTTCGACGGACTCTGGCGGCCGACTATGATCTCCCGGGCGACCCGCAGACCAGGCGAAAGGCCAAGGCGGTTCGCCGCAGCCGCAAGTGGGTCCTGCGGTAAAACGCAGAAACGCGGAAACGCAGAAATGTCGAAACGCCAACTGACGACTGATAACTGACAACTACGAGCGGAGCGAGTATCGATGGCACATAAAAAAGGGCAAGGTTCTTCGCGGAACGGGCGCGACAGCAACCCTCAGTTTCGTGGGATCAAGCGATACGCCGGGCAGCCGGTGACCGCAGGCACAATCATAGTGCGCCAGTGTGGTACGCGGCATCTTCCCGGGCGCAACGTCGGTTTGGGGCGGGACCACACATTGTTCGCCCTCAGCGACGGGATCGTCCAGTTTCGCGGCAGGAGGATCGACGTACTCAAGCCCGACTAACGTCGAAACGTCGAAACGTCAGAACGTCAAAACGTCGAAACGTCATGGTAGGGTCTTTTCGACTTTTCGACTTTTTGACGTTTTTTTGTGTGTGTTATGTTCGTTGATCGTGCGGAGATTTACGTTCGGGCCGGCAAGGGAGGCAACGGGTGCCTTAGCTTCCGTCGCGAGCGGTTCATTCCCCGGGGGGGACCCGACGGCGGCGACGGAGGGGACGGGGGCGGCGTCTTTGCGGAGGCGGATCCCGAAGTCGAAACTCTTCTGGATTTCTCCGGCAACCATCACTGGATCGCCGCCAACGGCCAGCCGGGAATGGGCAAGAACATGACCGGGCGGAAGGGGAAGGACTTGGTTCTTGAACTCCCCACCGGAACGCTCATTTACGACCGTGACACCGGGGTCCTGCTCAAGGACCTGTCCACGCCCGGGGAACGAGTCTGCGTCGCTGAGGGCGGCAAGGGCGGGCGAGGCAACGCCCGTTTCGCCCGCCCCACCCACCAGACTCCCCGGGAGTTCGAGGAAGGTACCGCCGGGCAGGAACGCCGGCTGAGGCTGGACCTCAAGCTCATCGCAGACGTGGGCCTGGTGGGCCTGCCCAACGCGGGCAAGAGCACGCTGCTCTCCCGCCTGTCGAAGGCCCGCCCGAAGATTGCGGACTACCCCTTCACCACTTTGAGCCCGCAACTCGGGATCGTCGAGTTGACCGGCCACCGGCGGTTTGTGATGGCGGATATTCCCGGTTTGATCGAAGGGGCTCACAAGGGCGCGGGCCTGGGCGACACCTTCCTGCGGCACATCGAACGGACCCGAATCATCTTGCACCTGGTCGACGTGGGGGCGAGCGGCGGCCTTCAATGTGGGACCGACTTCCAGCCGGGCGAAAGACCGGCTGGAAGTCGGTCCCACACGCTCCCGCCGGTGGAGGCTTACCGTGCGATCAGAGCCGAACTCGCCAAGTACAGTCCGGAGCTGGCCGCCAAACCGGAGTTCGTGGCTGCCACCAAAGTCGATCTGACCGGAGCTGCCGAGGCTGCCGGCGTTTTGGGGGAGGCGATCGGCCGGGAGGTCTTGCCCATCAGCGCGGTTAGCGGTAAAGGACTCGCTACGTTGACCGAGAAGTTGTGGCGAATGGGGAAGTGAATTACGAATTACGAATTACGAATTACGAATTGAGAACTAAGAATTACGAATTGAGAACTAAGAATTACGAATTGAGAACTACGAATTACGAAAAGCTTCCACCGCGCAGTGGGAGCTTCGTCGACCTCTGTTTCGTAATTCGTAGTTCTCAATTCGTAATTCGTAATTCGTAATTCGTAATTCGTAATTCGTAATTCGTAATTCGTAATTCGTAATTCGTAATTCGTAATTCCGCTTTGGTATCGGGAACGCATATGATGCGCCGAGCATCCTACTTCGATCCGGATCAGCCGATCATCGTGATCGACATCGGCAACTCGACGACCACGGTCGGCACGTGGCGGGCGGGCCTGGTCAAGACACCACTGGAAGCCCCAACAGATGATCCAAGGGCCTTTCGAGAGGGGCTCACCGAACACTCCCGAGCGTGTCCAAAGGGTCGCCCCGCCGCTACCGTCATCGGGTCGGTCGTACCGGAGGCGCTCGAGCGCATTCGGGCCTGCGTTTTCCGGGAATTCGACAAAGAGGCCCTGGTTGTTGGCGATAACATCCCCCTGCCCCTGGACATTGCGGTCGACGATGCTTCGGCGATCGGGGTGGACCGGGTGTGTTCTGCTGCGGCTGTCTTTGAGAAGCTGCAATCCGCCTGCACGATCGTGGACTTCGGTACAGCCGTGACCGTCGACCTGGTGGACGATGACGGGGCGTTTCTCGGCGGTGCGATTCTCCCGGGAATCAACCTGCAGCTCAGGGCGTTGCACGAGCACACCGCTGCTCTGCCTCTGGTGTCGATCGCGGATTGCAGGCGGGGCATGGCCGATTCGTCGAGCTCGGTCGAGCAATCCGCAATCCGCAACCCACAATCCGCAATTCCCAAGACGCCCTACGGGCGCAACACCGTGGAGGCGATGCAGAACGGGGTCTGCCGGGGCATCGCCGGGGCGGTGCGGTACCTGGTGGAGGGCTATGCCGCGTCGCTGGGCCGTTGGCCTCAGGTCGTGGCGACCGGCGGCGATCTTTCGTTCATCACACCACACTGTGACTTTCTGGATTCGCTTGTGCCCGATCTGACGCTGCAAGGGATCGGGCTGGCGTACCGCAAGCACATGACCGCCGCGGGCGCATGACCGTCGGCAAGCCCAATCGATCGATCGTCCTGACTCCGCCGGGCCCCGGGGCGATCGGGGTGGTCCGCGTCGTGGGTTCCCGGGCGCACGCCATCGTTGCAAAGGTGTTTCGGTCGAAGAATGGACATCCCCTGCCTTCAAAGGGCGATGAGCGACTGCGATATGGTTGGATCGTAGACGGCAGCGAGCGGATCGACGACGTTATCGTGAGCTGCGCCCCCTTTACCGACGAGCCGGCCGTCGACATCTGCTGTCATGGCGGCGTTCGCGTGCTGGAGAGCATCTTGGTTTCGCTCGAACGCTGCGGGGCTCCCCTGCTCGAAGGCGAGGTACCTGGGGAACTGGTCTGGCCCGCACCCACCATGATTGATCGGGAGATCGTCGCCGCTCTTGTCCGGTCGAAAACCGCCCGGGCGGTTCGCTTTCTCGGCTGGCAGCGGGGCCATCTGGTTTCGACACTGGAGCGCATCGCCTCTAAGTGCCGATCAGATTCACGGCGCGGCGTGGCTGAGCTGGAGGAGATGATCAGAAGTTACCGCCCGGCGCATGGGTTGATCGAGGGCGCCACGGTGGCGATCGTCGGTCCGGCCAACAGTGGGAAGTCGACCCTGTTCAACCGCCTGATGGGTCGTTCCACGACGCTGGTCTCGCCCAGGGCGGGTACCACGCGCGATTGGGTAGCTGGTTCGGTTGAGATGGAGGGCGTGCCGGTGACGCTGGTGGATACCGCCGGCTGTCATCGGGCCGGGGAGCGGTTGGATTGGCTGGCGTTCGACGCGGGCTGGCAAGAGAGCAGGCGGGCGGATCTATGCCTGCTTCTGCTCGATGGGTCAGCACCGCTTTCTGCTGATGCACTCCGCCTGCTGGAGGCCTGTCGGTCTTTTCCCCTCTACTTGATCGTCATCAGCAAGATGGACGCAGGCCTCGCCTGGGATGACGGGGACCTGGGGCGGTCCCGGGCGGAGGGCGAGCTTCCGCCCCGTCGGATCTCCGCCCAGACCGGCGAGGGAGTGGAACGACTTGTGCAGGATGTGCTGATCTTGCTAGGGTACGGAAATTGGACGGACGCGGCGGCGTGTTTTTTCACCCAGCGTCAGGTGGATGCAGCCCACCAGACGCTATCGGACCTCGGGGGCAGTCCCCTGGCGGCCGAGGAAACCATGAGGGCACGTCTTATCGGGAAGCACGCCGCGGATGACATCGCGTTTGGGGAAGATACAATATGAGTGGGCCGGCGTAGCCGAGACGGCCGAGGTCGCAGCTCAGGTCACAAACATGGCGACAACCGATGACTCCAACTTCGTTCGGGCGTTGGTCGAGCGCAAGCTCTGCTCCGCCAAGGAAGTTGACCAAGCCCGGAAAGAGCAGCGAACTCTGGCGGTTGAGGGTACCAAGATCTCCTTGGCGGACCTGCTGACAAAGCGGGGCTGCATCACCCGGTCTCAACTCGCCCGCCTGAACAAGGCGATGGAAGAGGACTCCATGTACCGCCCCGCACAGCAAATCCCGGGGTTCCAGATTCTAAGCAAGCTCGGCCAAGGGGCGATGGCGGTTGTCTTCAAAGCCAGGCAACTCAGTCTCGATCGAATCGTGGCCATCAAGGTGCTGCCCAAACGACTCAGCGAGAATCAGGAGTTCGTCGACCGGTTTTATCGGGAGGGACGAGCAGCGGCCCGGCTCAACCACCCGTGCATCGTTCAGGCGTACGATGTCGGCGAGTCCGGCGGGTATCACTACTTCGTGATGGAGTACATCGACGGGCAGACGGTCTATGAGTTGCTGAGTGAGGGGCGGCGCGTGGACGAGCACAAGGCCCTTAGGATCACCTTGAAGTGCGCCCGGGCCCTCGAGCACGCTCACGCCCTGGGTCTGATCCACCGGGACGTCAAGCCCAAGAACATCATGCTCACCGAATCAGGTGACGTAAAGCTGGCGGATATGGGCCTGGCCCGCGAGATTGATGACTACGAGACCGCGGCGGCCGAAGCCGGCAGGGCCTACGGAACCCCATATTACATCAGTCCCGAGCAGATCCGCGGGGACATCAACATCGACGGACGGGCTGACATCTACGCTCTAGGGGCAACCTTCTATCACATGGTTACCGGAAATGTGCCCTTCGACGGTACTACGCCCTCAGCGGTCATGCACAAGCACCTCAAGGAACCGTTGATTCCAGCCGACCACGCTAACCACTCGCTCTCCTCCGGTGTGGGGGAGATGATCGAGGTGATGATGGCCAAATCCACCGACGACCGCTACCCCTCGGTGAGCGAGTTGATCACGGATCTGGAAGCGGTCGCTATGGGAGAGGCCCCGGTGCACGCCCGCGAAAAATACGACCACACCCTTCTGGAGTCTCTGGCCAACGGGGGTGAAGTCATAGAACTCGACACCCACTCGGGGGACGCCGCCGCCCCGACCGGCGGGACCTCCCTCCAATGGATTCTGGTTCTTGGCGTGGTGCTGGCCCTCTCGGTCCTGCTGAACCTGGTCCTGCTGCTGCGGTGATGAAGTCCATCCCGTCGCGGGACCGGCTTCACCGCCGGTCAATGACAGGCTGGGAAGCCAGTCCCACAGGGATGCACCCGCCTCAACCGGCTGCCCGCTTTTCCAGCAGAGGAATCTGGTCGCGAAGCGCGTGCGCCTGGGGTGATTCGGGGAAGCGGTCGACGACGCGCTTGGCGATGCGTAAGGCGTCGACGTACTGGTGGGTTTGGAGAAGTTCCTTGAATCTCGATTCGTACTGCTTACGCTGCTGGATCTCCACATTGGCCCGCAGGGTGTCGACCTGCTCGCGAAGCGCCTCCGCCTCGGCGCCCTCCGGAAATCTCTCCAGGAACTCCTCGCTTGCCGCCAGGGCCTCCGCCCAGTGATGTAGCTCCGCGCATCGCTGAATGTGGCTGCGGAGCCGGGCCCGTCGGGTGTTGTCCCAGAGCTGCCGGCAGCGGGAACTGTCCGGATGATCGAAGGTAAGAGCGTGGGCGTGACGCTCCGCCAGCCCCCATTGACCGTCGCTGACCGCTTCGGCGACAAGCCGCTTGGTGCGGGCGTAATCCAGGGCTTCGTTTCGCGTCGCCGCCTGTTCCACTCTTTCCTTCAGCTTTTCCAAGGTCGGGGCGGCGGGGAAGTAGGCCTCGGCGTCACGGAGCAGAAGCCGTGCCCGACCGAGCATCCTGGCGTTGATCGCGTCGATTACCTGCTCGGCGGCGCGGCGCTGCAGGTTGGCGAGTATCCGCTCCCGGGCCGGTTCGCGCTCCTCCGGATCGAGCACCGCAAGATCGGGGGCGTCTGCCAAGTGCCAGGAGGCCCGGGCGGCGGCATCCCCGTGAGGATGGGCGGAGGGATCCGCCTCGAAGAGCCGATGCGCAGCCGTCCCCTCTTGGGCGTGGTAGCCCTCGGCTAAGTCCGTGTCGTGGCGATCGGCGAAGTCCGGGTCACGGGCCCGGGCCAGGGCGTGTCCGTATCGAAGCAAAGCGGCCAGCCCCAAAAGCAGTCCGCCCAAGGCCACACCCGCCACGAACGCCCCCGCCAAAAGAGCGACGAAGGTCACGTCCACCGGCTCTTCGTAATTGACACGCAAGCCCAAAACGATCAGAACACCCACCGGGGTCGCGATCAGATCGATCACCCCCAGCGACGCAAGGAGGGCGGTGATGAACAACGGGCCGCTGTGGCGGCGATCGAACTTGTTCCTTCGGCGTGAAGTCATCGGCCCTCCGAAACGTCTCCCTGGGTGTCGAATCCGTCTGCGAGCGGCACACCTATGTAGGCGAGGCCGCTTGGTCCGCATATAATTATAGCGGCCGGCAGGTGGCCCGGCTTGACATTCCCGGGAAGAACCCGGCAGGAGGGTGAGCCCGCATGCGCCGCTTAGGCGTAAAAGTGCAATACCCGGCTCTGTGATCCGAAGAAAGGGGCGATGAGCAGGCTTTTTGGACTGAACAACCTGCGGTGGTACCTGCGACTCCCGATCAAGTGGGTCGTTTTCGCGTTCACCGTCCTGGCGGTCTGCTTTCCCTATCCGTCGCGGTTGGTGCAGCACGTGCGCCATTGGCGCGACCCCAATGCCCTGATCGAGCCGGACGCCCCCGCGCTGCAGCCGCTGTTTGAACGTGTCCGCCCGCTGGTAGCTGATGAATCGTCGCCGGCAAAGGTCCTAAGCACGGTGAGGGATTTCGTGTATGACGAGATCGAGTACGCGTGGGATTGGGAGACCTGGGGCACGGCTGACTACCTGCCGACGGTCACGGAAGCTATCAGTATGGGCAGGGAGGATTGTGACGGGCGGGCGGTGGTAGCGGCCTCGCTGCTGCGCAAACTGGGGTACAAATCACAGATCGTGACCGACTTCACCCACGTCTGGGTAAAGACCGACAAGGGGGAGACCATGCACCCGGGTGCCAAGAAGGCGGTGGTGGCGACCAAGGACGGGCTGAAGATAGACTACGGTGCGTTGATGCAGGTTCCCAAGGCGACGGCCTACGGGATCGCGGTGTTTCCAGTCGGGCGAGAGCTGATCGTGCTGGGGGCGATGTGGCTGCTGCTCTTGCGTCCGAAAGGTGGTATCGGTTGCAGCCTGGCCGGCTTGGCACTCCTGATTGACGGGCTGATTCTCCTGCGAGTCGGAAGCGTGAACCACCGGCAACCGATGGTGTGGATGCAGATTCTAGCCCTGGCCAACATGCTTGCCGCCTTTGCGGCGCTCTTGGTTTGGGCGAGGTGCACCGCGTCTCGCTCATCAGCAAGCGAAGGTCGAGAGTCACGCAAGACAGCACCTACGCGGGGGCGGGGAGGTGTAAGGAGTTGTCCTGCGCGGGAGGTGTAAGGAGTTGTCCCGTGGAGCGGATGTCGGCTTCCAACCGGCCCAATACAATGGTAAAATGGGTGCGAAATGGCTGTTTGTGTTCAACGCAATGTTGCGAAACCGGGCAAGCTAAAGGCCCGCCCTTGACATTTCGCACGGATGCAGCCCGTCGGGAATCGCTTCCCGATTCGCGAAATGTCAAGGGCAAGGCTTGTTCGGACGTTATTGTCTATTGAGTCCTACAATTCCGATTCATTCCGGAGAACCAGGGTTATGAAGAAGAACGCTTTGAACCTCTTACAAAGGGTTATGCTGCTCGCACCACTTACGCTCACGGGCCCTGCGTCGGGGCAGTTCGGCCAGTTGACCGACTTCGTCAAGGGGGCCGACACGGGCAAGAAGATCGCCCACTTCAGAATCGACGGGCCGCTCACCGAGACGCCGGTCAACATACCGCCGCTGTTTGGCGATGAGCCGCCTCAGTCGCTCAAGTCGCTGCTCGAGCGATTCAAGGAGGCACGCCGCGACAACAGCGTGGTGGCCGTCGTCGTCGATCTCCAGGATGCCCGGCTGGGCTTCGGTCAGTTGGAGGAGATCCACAGGTCCCTGCGCAAGTTCGCCGCCGTCGACAAGGACGTCTTTATCCACGCCGACACGCTATACACCGGGACCTACACCGCCGCGACCGGTGCTTCGCATATCAGCGTGGTTCCCACGGGGGACGTCTGGCTTCTGGGTTTCTACGGCGAGACACCCTATCTGCGCGGGGCCCTGGACAAGCTCGGCATCTTTCCCGACTTCGAGCATTGCGGCGACTACAAGAGCGCCCATGAGATCTTTACGCAAACCGGTCCGTCAAAAGAGTCCAAGGAGATGACCGGGTGGCTGTTCGACGGACTGTACGAAGGCCTCGTCGACATGATCGCTGAGGGGCGCCAGCTCTCCCCCGAGAAGGTTCGCAGCTTCATCGACGACGGGCCCTACTCGGCGGAGGACGCCCTGGCCGCGGGGCTGATCGATTCCGTCAAGCACCGCCAGGACTTCATCTCGGACATGAAGAAAAGCTACGGCGGAAGCGCCAAGTTCGTCATCGACTACGGTAAAAAGGACGACTCGGTGGTGCCGGATGATCTGTTCGCGATGTTCGCGTTCCTCATGCAAATGATCAACCCGACGCCCAAGACGTATACGGACCCGAGCGTGGCCATCGTGTACGTCGAGGGGACGATCGTGACCGGCTCTCAGGAAGTCAGCCCGTTCGGCGTTGCCAGCGGGGCGTACAGCACTACGATCCGCAAGGCACTCGACGAGGCCGCCGAGGACCGCTCGGTAAAAGCCGTGGTCCTCCGCGTCGACTCCCCCGGCGGTTCACCGCTGGCCTCCGAAATCATGCTCGACGCTTCGAAGAGAGTCGCCGGGAAAAAACCGCTGATCGTATCGATGGGCAACGTCGCCGCCAGCGGAGGGTACTACGTCACCTGTGCGGCGGAGACCATCTTCGCCGACCGCAACACCATCACCGCTTCAATCGGCGTGTACGGCGGAAAGCTGGTCACCACCGAGGGCTGGAGCAAGCTGGGCATCAACTGGCACGCCGAAAAGCGCGGCGAGATGGCAGGACTTATGAGTTCAGAAGCGCCGTTCAACGAGAAGGAACGGGCCAAATTCAAACACTACATGACCACCGTGTACGAGATGTTCAAGCACCACGTCACCGAGGCACGCGGTGATCGCCTCACCAAGCCGATAGGCGAGATGGCCGGCGGACGGGTCTATACCGGCAAGCAAGCCCTCGAGCTGGGTCTGGTCGACAAGATCGGCGGGCTGGACGACGCGATCAAGTTCGCCGCCAAACGCGCCGGGATTTCCGAGTACGACGTCCGGGTCATCCCCGAGCCGCCCAACATCCTCGAGCTGCTCTTGTCACCCTCCCAGAAGGATGACGAGTTCTCCCGGGCGTCCTCACCCAAGAAGCTCTCGCTTATGGATACGCCGCTGTTTCGTACGATGCTCCCGGCGCTTTCCAAGATCGACCCCCTTCGCGCCCGGGCGATCCTGCACCAGCTCAAGTGCCTCGAGCTTATCCATGAAGAGGGCGCGGTGATGATGATGCCGGCAGAGTGGGTCATCCGGTAGCAGGCTGCCGACCGGAGAACGATCGCGTTAGACCGGACTTTGCATCCCAGAGCAGACTTCGCATTCAGGTACCATCCGCCCCCGGTGGCGGACGAGCGGAAGGCGACCTTTCGGGTCGTGTAGACGCCCGCCCGGAGTTCTCCAAAGGCGAACGAAGGGCGGGGTATGTGACACTTTAGATCATGCCCGCCGCGGGGCGCACGCTGACGGTGTCCACAACGGGCAATCCGTCACTCCCCCTCAAATCCTCGAGGTGACACGCCGTCCACGGCGATGTCGTCGAATGCAAGCTGAAGCACCCCTTGCTGAAGCAGGGTGATCGCGACGCTCACCTGACCGTTGACGAACTTACCCTGCAAGCTAAGAACAGTCGTATCGTTCGGCCCTGGGGACGCTCCCGTCATGGTCTCCAGAGGGATGTCGACCACCCGGCCGTGCGTGGCCACAACTCCTTCCAGCCACCCCCGCAACTGCTCGTCGCCGACGTTGTCATTGAAGTCGTCCGAGCATATTACGCGCAAGTGGTCACCGGCCTCCGCCGGATCGCTCGCCGCCATGGCGAGGGCAGCCTCTAGGTGTTCGGTCTGTTGCGCGAACCGGTAGGCCGTGATGGTTGCCCACCCACCGAACGCCCCGATGACCCCGGTAACCAGCGCGATCGGGATGGCGGCGATCGCCAGCCCCCTCCCCCGTCGCTGCCCGCCGCGGGTCCGGGTGATTCCCACGATGCCCAGCAGAAGGCCCAGCAGAGCCCCGACGACGGTGCACCCAAGCAGTAGTGATAGAACGAATCCGGCAATCGCCGCCACGCTCCAGGGCGGCTTCTCGAAGCCGGTCCGCCCGAGGTCCGCAGGGGGTGAGGCAGCGAAATCGCCTGGCGAAGGAGGAAGTTGAGCCATGGGAAGCAATCTCCTTTGATGGGTCGTGGGAAAACCATCTTTGCACCAGCAGATACCCTTTTGACGGGAAGTGCAAAAACATCTTTGCACTACCCGGCGGGGGGTGATCGTACCCCCGGCGGTGCCGATTCGCCAGATCGTGGATTTCCAGCGGACAACCGCCCAGGGCCACCCGGCCGCTGCAGTGGGGCGAGTCCGGTTCGGCTTGACGGGACATCTGAGCAGCCACTATGATTCGCCGCTGTCGGTGGTAGCGTCGACGGTGTGGTTCCGCGCGCGGCTGCGATGCGCGGCTGTGCCCGCTTTTCCTGCTTTCCTGAGGGTTGACTCCGGCTTGATCCGGTCCGGTAGATCAATCGACTTCGCGTGGTTAGGTCACCATCTGGTTTGGTGTCTCGTAAGGGGGACGGGAGCCTCGGGAAGGGCGCGGCGCCAAGTGCAAGGATACGGCAAAGATGATCTCTGCCCCACACTGACCGTGCCGGGTTGGCCGCACGGCGTGCCCCGCGCGGGGCGATCGTGGCGAGAACTGGAGGTCCGATAGCGTTTCCAGGGAGTTTGGTTATGCCCGTAAAGCGATTCATCAATTGGAAGATCGGCACGTGCGCCGTCGTTGGTCTGGTTGGTCTTGCCGCCCTGCTGGCCGGTATCGCCGCCTGCGACTCGGCCCCCAACGCGTTCATTATCAGCGGACCAAGAGTATCCGGCAACGAGATTCCCACTCTGACCTTCCTCGAGCCGATCGCCAACATCACCCGTGACCAAGCCCCGGGCACCCGCTTCCTGATTCGCTGGACCGATACGGACGGCGATTCCAACGCCCAGATCAGCTTCTCGCTGGTCAACGTCATCACGAGCGAGGCGTTCCTGCTGGTCGCGGGGATCGAGGAGAACGATCTGAGTGGGCCCGACTCCCACGCCCCGGAAACCTCCCTCATTCCCGTTGGAGTGTACAACCTGCTGGGTACGATCGTCGATGACAAGAACCCGCCGGTCATAGTGTACGCCACGACCCTCGGGGAAGCCGTTCCGCAACGGGTGGCGATCACCATCGTCGAGCCCGGTCAGGGGCCACCCACCTTCCCACCGATCATTTTCGTCGTCGAGCCCGCGTTCAATCTCAGCGTGGCCCAGGATGACGTACTCAACGTGGTGGTTCAGCCCAGCGAGCTGGCCCCTGACCCGAACATCCTCTTCGACCCCGACAGCAACGTCACGTTGTACGTGTTGCTGGACATGGACGTGGACCCGTACAACGACGATCCAGCCAACCCGGACGCCAACAAGATCATCGTGCTTCAGACGGTCCAGCTTCCGATCGGGACCTTCGACGCCCAGCCCTTCGAGCTGCCTATCGACCTGGCGGAGATACCGCCGCGCAGCGATGGGCGGCCTTATTACATCCGGGCCACCGCGGACGACGCAACCAACCCGCGCGTGCACCAATACGCCGTGGGAACCATAAGCGTCGTTGAGCTGGCTGCCGGCACCGTGGACCTCTCCGAGATCGGGGAGAAGAAGGCCGGAGTACGCTTCTACGGGTTCAACCCCGGGGCAAACGCCGGCTCCAGCATGTCGCATGTGGGAGACTTCGACGCGGATGGAATCGCCGACTTCGTGGTCGTCGCCCAGTTCGGCAATCCGCGGAACGTCGGCCTGGTGGGTGAGGCCTATCTGATCTACGGGCAGTTGGACCTACGCTTCGGCGGCGCTTTACCCTTGAACACGATCAGCGAGACGATTAGCGGAGTGATCTTCGAGGCACCGCCGGCTCGTTTTTTCCCGGGGATCTTCAACCCTATCCCGGGAACTCCCCAGACCGGGGGAATCAGCGCCGTCAGCTTTGTTCGCGATCTCAGCGGAGATGGCAGGCCCGACCTTCTATTCGGGATTCCCCTGGTCCACGGAGCGTTCGAGGCGATGGACTTCGACCCCGGCGACCAGGATATCGACCCCGAGGATAACACCATCGACGTCGAGGTCGTCATCCAGCAAGGCAACGTCACCTGGGACATCGGCGGCGACGAGTCCAGCAGCACGTTGTATTTCGGGGTGGACGATCTGACCATAAGCAGCGAGGAGCCCAACACGAGCTTCGGGTCGTTGTCGGAGATGAGCTGGCTCGACGACGGCGCGGCCGTGCGTGAGTTCCTGCTGATCAAGTTCAGCGACGTGCGCGGTCAGATTCCGGACGCCCTGGGCGGGATCGACATCACTACGATCGAAGCCTCTCTCGAACTTCGCGTTTTCGATACCGGTTTTGGCGGCACCCTTCACCAGGCCCTTACCGACTTCAACGAGCAGACCACTTACGCAACTTTCGCGGTCGGGGGCGGGGCCCCGGAGCCCACCGTGGACTACGAGGGTGAAGAAGGGGACGGGCTCGACAACATCGACGGGGCGGACGCGGGGATCATAGCCGTGGACGTGTCCGACCTGGTCCGCCAGCTCATGGACGGCGTCCTCGCGCCCGACAACGAGCTGCGCTTTATCATCATTCCGGACGGCCCGGCCGATGATCCTCCGGATCGAACTGGCGTCCGCTCGACCGAGTTCGGTATCGCCCGCGATCGTCCGACGCTGCGCATCAGCTACACCCGCCTGGGCTCAGGCGGGTCGATGGGGTGCTACCCCGATCCCTGGGTCAACAACTTTACCAGCGTAGATCCAGATCCAGACGTGCAGTTTTACGCCGGGGGGATGGCTGTCGTGGTGAACAGTCAGAACCGCGACAGCGACCCCGGGATTGTCGGGGCGGTGCGTTTGGAGTCCACCGTGGTATCGCTGGAACTAGCCGGGCAGGAGTCGGGATGGATCCTCGACAGCGACGGGCCCAACCGGGCTGGCGGGATGATCTTAGCTCGAGCGTCCAATACAACCGCCGGGGATGCGATTGGGTTTGATACCGAGGAGGCCGGGCGAATCTCGGGGGCACGGTTTACCGCGGGTTGGTTCGATGACGTAGACCACCTTCGACTCAATCAACCTTCGCGAGCCGGCCGTTTCGGGCAGGACGTGGCCTCGATCGGCGATCTTAACAACGACGGATTCGACGAGATCATCGTTTCAGCCCCGAGGAACGAACGCTACCTGGTGGACCTGTTCGCGACCTACGGGTTCCTCAGCACCCATTGGGCGTCCACCGGATTCTTCGGCAGTATCACGGTGCTCCCCGGCAACCACTACAACGATTCTTTCTGGCGAGAGTTGGGAGACGAGGGCAACTCCACGACTTCGATTCCGGTGCTGGATCAGCAGCATTTCGATCCCTTCGGTAGGTGCGGACAGAACCCCGTCTGGCGGAATCCTCCGATTGTTCCGGTGGACTCATTCGAGGTCTTCGCCGAGGATATCGATGACATGCTCGGCGGGGCGCAGTCGGCGGGGGATTTCAATCAGGACGGCCTGGACGACATCCTCTGCGGCGCCCCGCTCAACGATCGCTCGGGTATGACCGATTCCGGGGCGGCCTATGTGCTGTACGGGCGGAACGTGCTGGGCAACTTCAACCTGCGAAACGCCGACGATCAACTGCTGCGAACGCCCATGCTGCGCATACGCGGAGTGCACGATGGGGATCAGATCGGCTGGCAGCAGACCACCGGCCTGGACGTCAACGGCGACCGCATCGATGACGTGTTCATCTCCTCCCCGCGGACCGATTTCGGCGGAGTGGCCCGATCCACCTGCGCGGTGGATTACGATCAGAACGGGGTGATCGACGAGGACGACCTCGACCTGACCTTGTTCAACGATTGTCGGGCGGAGGTCGGAGATGAAGTCTTCACCGACGATCTCTGCAAGATCTTCGACTACGACAACGACGGGGACATCGACGAGGATGATGCCGAGGTCTTCGACTGCCTCGCCGACGGCGGCACGACCTGCTGTGAGGACCTGGTCGACAACGGGTTTGTCGGCATCATCTTCGGCGGGGTGTTCATCGACGGCGACAGGAACATCACCCAGATCACCACGTCCGACCTGCCCGGGGCCGTCTTCTACGGGGCTGCTTCCGGGCATCGGGCCGGCGTGGATGTCAGCTCCGCGGGTGACTTCAACCAGGACGGGTTCGGGGACATTCTTATCACCGTGCCCGGCGAGTCACGGGTGGACAGCGCCGGTCGCGTCCGGCAGGGTGTGGTCTACCTGATCTTCGGGGGCACGCATCTGTACAACACCTCCTGGAGTCTCGCCCAGGTCGGCACCGAGGATCTGCCCGGGGCAGTCTTCCTGAGTCCCTACGTCGCCGGTCGTCCCAACGAGGCGGCCCCCACCACGGTCGCCTTCCTGGGGGACATCAACGGCGACGGGTTCGGGGACATCGCCATCGGGAACCCCAAGGCGGACTTCATCGACCTGACCTTCCCGCAGGGCCCCGACGCCCCGGATCTGGACGCAGCCGTCGGCAGAAGACGCAACGCCGGCGACGTCTACGTGATCTACGGAAACAACTTCGGATCCAACCGATCCTCGCCGTAGAGCCCTCCGGCCCCGGCCGGCTCGTTGCGAAGATGCGGCGCCCCTGGAGCCGGGCCGGATGATTCACCGCAGAGCACGCAAAGATGGTGGAGGCGTGGCAGAACAGAGCTCACAGAGGCATAAGTCGGACGAATCCCATAAACACGCTGTTAAACCCGGGAAATCCCGAATCCAGGCATAGCTTTTCGCTATACGGTACTCGGCGCTCTCGGCGGTCTCTACGGTCTGATTCATGCCCGCTATCTGGGAGCTGAACCGGAGCGGTCGATCCGGCGTAGAATCCAACTGCGGTCGCGGTGCGGGCCGGTTGACCGGCAGGTCCGCGGCGGGTAATCCACGTGAGGTAACCCCGCAGCCGGGTTGGACTTCGAGGCGTAACCACCGTTTGTGCGGGATAAAGGACAACGTCGTATGGCCCATGACCATTTGAGGGAGGTCGAGGCGGAGACTCTCAAGGCCAGCGGGCTGCTCATCGGCACTTTGATGGGCGGTATGCTGGTGGTGAGCTCCTTTGTGGTGGATTTTCCCTTCGTTGCCCGGGTGTTGTTCCAGCACGACGCCGCTGCCGCCGGGGGCGGACACACCCCTTATTCCGAGCTGATCGCGTTTGTTGGGGCGGTGTTGCTCGGGGCTCCGCTGGTCTGGCACGCCATCAAGGGGCTGCTGGGGGGGGAAGCCCACATGGAGGAGTTGGTCGCCCTGGCGGTGGTGGCAGCCATCGCCCTCGGTGAGTACCAGGAAGCGGGTATCATAGCGTTTTTCATGATCCTCTCCAGCCTGATCGAGACGCGAACCGCATTGGGAGCCCGAGCGGCTATCGAGTCGCTACTGCGGCTAACTCCCGAGAAAGCCCACCGCATCCTTCCGGATGGGACCGAGGAGCTGGTCGACGCCGCCAAGCTCAAACCCGGTGAGATCGTCCGCGTCAGGCCCGGCGACAATGTTCCCGCTGACGGCGAGGTAATCACCGGGGAATCCACCATAGACCAGGCCAACATTACCGGTGAATCTATCCCCGTGGACAAGGGGAAAGGGGATGAGGTTTTCAGTGGGACCAGCAATCTTACCGGCGCATTGGATTTTCGTGTTACGAAATCGGGTAAGGACACAACGCTCGGTAAGGTCCAGCAGCTAATCCTCGATGCGGAGCAGACGCGGAGTCCGCTGATGCGCCTGATCGACCGCTACGCCGGCTGGTACACCCCGACGATCTGCATGCTCGCAGCCGTGGTGTGGTTCTTCTCCGAGGACAAGGACGTGGGGGTGCACAAGGCGATCACCATGCTGATCATCGCCTGCCCGTGCGCGTTGGTCCTGGCAACGCCGACAGCCATGGTGGCGGCGCTTAGCTGTGCGGCCCGTTTGGGCATTCTCATAAAGAACGTTGTTCACCTCGAGTACGCCCGCTCGCTTACCGCGGTGGTGTTCGACAAGACCGGCACGTTGACCACCGGCGAGCTCTCGGTCACCCAGATGAAGCCGGCGCCCGACGTTGAAGGGGCGGACCTGCTGTTTACGGGGGCCTCGGCCGAGCAGATGAGCAAGCACCCGGCGGCCCAGGCTCTGGTCGCGGTCGCCAGACAGGCGAAGATCGAACTCGCCCGACCGGATAGCTTCAAAGAGGTTGCGGGGCGCGGGGTCACCGCCCGGGTCGGGGACGATTCGATCATGGTCGGTCGAGCCAACTGGCTGACCGAGCAGGGGGCGGACATGTCCCTGATGCAGGATCCCGAATACGCCGAGCCCGAAGGAGTGAGCATGCTCTACGTGGTGCGGAACGGGCGCTGCCTGGGCTGGTTGGGCCTGGAGGACCGGACGCGCGATGAAGCCCGGGCAGCCATCGACGAGCTGCGCAAGCTGCGAATCAAGAACCTATCGATGGTGACCGGCGACAAGTGGTCGGTGGCTCAAAGGGTGGGTTCGGAGATGGGCTGCACGGAAGTGCAAGCCGAGGTGCTGCCCGAGGACAAGATCGCCCTTGTGGATGACTTGAGGCGTCGCGGCCATCGGGTGGCGGTGGTCGGTGACGGGGTCAACGACGCCCCGATGCTCGCGGCTGCCGATCTGGGCATCGCCATGGGGGCTGCGGGCAGCGACGTGGCCATCAACTCAGCCTCAATAGCCCTTATGAACAACGACCTTTCTCGCCTGCCGTTTCTGATACGCCTCTCCCGGGAGACCACCCGGGTGGTGTGGCAGAACATCCTGTTCGGCGTGGTCTTCATCGTCGGCATGCTGACCCTGGCGGTCTGGGGACCGCTAACCCCCATCGCGGCTGCGGTGATGCACACCGTGGCGACCGCGGTGGTCATCTTCAACAGCTTCAGGCTGGTCCGCTTCGGCGAAGAGCGCGCTACCGACGCCGCAAGCTACATCGGCCCGCTGGCAACCGCCCCGGCGACAGCCGGCTGATCCGAATGGGTGCCACTAACTGTATCAGCAGTGCTGCTGCTCTGCGCAGACCGGACTGGTTAGGACGAGGCCGTCTACCGCCGCTTCCCCCGCGGCCGGGGGTGCGAGACAGGATTCTCGCACCAGCGGAGGGCAAAGATGATCCTTGCCCTACCGTGAGCAGTCCGGCATCCACACGATGAAGGCGTCGATACCGGCTTCGACGACCGAACCGGAGGACAAGTCCGACGCTTGGAAACGAATCTTGACCTGAGCGGTCGGTGTCACGAAGTCGCCCACGCGGAAGGAGTGCACCTCCCAGCCAGCGGAGGTGACGGGGCCGACCGTTTCCACCTCGGTCCAGCTTCCCCCGTCGTTGTTGGAGATCGATATGACAAACAGGTCGTTGTTGGGATCGGCTCCGTAGTTGTTCGTGTACCAGAGGGCGTAGTCGACCTGGGGGTCGGTGCCGCTCAGGTAGAGCGTCGGGGACAGAAGCCGGGTGTACCCGTCGTCCACGTCGCTGTTGCATCCGCCGGCGGAACTGTTGTCCGTCAGGTAGCAGCGGCTCGAGCCGTCGTAGTCCGTCGGTGGATCTCCCCGCTCGCAGTCTACGGGAATGCCGCGGTCCCACGCCCCGTCTATAAGCCCAGCGGAGTTCTCGACGGTCCAGCCCCGGTCTGTTTCGAAGTTGTCGAAGAACAGCACGATCGGAGGCTCGCAGTCATCCGGGATTTCGTTGCCGTTGCAGTCATTGTCCTCCAACTGGCATTCGTCGGGCACACCGTCACCCTGGCAGTCGGATGATCCGCCGTCCAGCTCGCATTCGTCGGGCACCCCGTCACCGTCGCAATCGGGCTCGCAGTCGTCGGGGACGCCGTTCTCGTTGCAGTCTTCGCTGTGTCCGAGGCGGATGTCATCCTGGTCCGGGATGCCGTTTTCGTTGCAGTCCTCGAAGTAGGGCCCGCCGAGCAGGACGTTCAGTTCGGCGTAGTCATCGAGATCCACGTCCTCGTCCAAGTCGAAGTCGAAGTCCTCACACCCCATGTCGGGCGGGTATGCGTAGCCGTCTCCGCTGAAGCAAGCCTGGAACCAGACGAAGTCGTCGAGATCGACGTCGTCGTCGCTGTTGTAGTCACCGTCTGCGACGATCACCAGCACGTTGGCGTTGTCCACCAGGAAACCCACGACGCTGCGGACCATCTTGACGGCATAGGGATAGTTGATGTTGTCCGGGTTTTCGACGTTGTCCTGCGCCGTGTGGTAATACGGGTTGCTCCAGACTTCGCCTTCGATCAGCAGGCAGGCATCGAATCCCGCCGCATCGAACGGTGCGTGATCGCTCTGGCCGTTCCAGCCGGCGTCCGTGTAGGTCAGCCCCCCGCTGTACAGGTCGATCGCGTTGCCCAGGGCCTTCTTGAGGGCGTTGGAAGTGGAACGCCCGTAGATAAGGGCGTGGTCGGTGTCCGGGTCGTAGGCGATCATGTCGGCCTGCACCATGCCCTGAATGTCGTCGGACAGATGGGCGTCGACAAAGGCGTAGCTGCCGATCAGGCCTTGTTCTTCCCGGTCGAAGGCGATGAACCGAATGGTGTATTCGGAGTCGTATTGCGTGATGATACGGGCGGCCTCGAGCAACAGGGCCACGCCGCTCGCATCGTCGTCCGCCCCGGGATTGTCCACCGAATCGAAGTGAGCGCCGACGACATAAATCTGATCGGGATAAACCGTGCCGAGCTTGGTGGCCACGACATTGTAGTAGGTCGTGCTGGAATAGATAAACGGCTCCAGGTCCACACTGAGGCCGAAGCCCTCGAACGCTTCGACGATGTTCGCTCGGGCCCAGTCGTGCTCCTGGCCGAAACGGCCGCGGTCGTCCCCCGGGTGCGTGTAGAGGATCCCCTCAACGCCCTCGTTGTCGCCGAGGAAATAGCGGTAGCTGGCCTCCGTAACCTGGTCGGCGGCGGCTTCGCCCGGCTCCGACGCCGGTGCCGAACATACCGCAACGACAATGAAGCCCACAGCGGCTAGCGGGATCCGATTCCATAGTGTGCGCGCTGAGTCCACCCTTTGACCCTCCTGTTTAGATCTGCGGTTGAATACCATGGGCGCGAACCTCCGTTGGAGTTCAATCGTTCCTCCGAGGACCACCCACCGGCGGGGCAGGAAAGCCTGCCCCGTTAACCCCATACCTATTCTACGGGGATGCGGTATCACAAAGCAAGGGAAAACGCGCTCGAATCAGGGCTCAAGTGGCCCTTGCCGTTCTCCCAATCCGGTTCCGGGTGGGACGGTTTAGTCCGTGGCACCCGGTGGTACCCATCCGTGGAAAAGACTGACGAGGTTGCACACGGACAAGCCTGCTCTTTGGGGTGTTGCAGCGTCACCTGAGGTTGGAGAGCCTACGCCGTGCCAATGATTCCTAGTTTCTACGTTTCTACGTTTCCGCGTTTCTGCGTTTCTACGTTTCTACGGTTCTGCGTTTGTGCGTTTGTGCGTTTGGCCGCTCCCTTACGGTCGCGGTTCGGTTTGCGTTCCGCTTGTCCGTGGCAACCGGCTGGTTCGGGAGGGAAGAGTTCAACACCGCGGCTTGACGATTTGGGCTGTCTGCCGCACGATGGCCGTTCATGGAGGAGCACCGCCCCAAACAACCGCCGGGCGTTATCTTCGATCTCGACGGGACGCTCGCCGACACCCTCCAGGACATCACCGACTCGATCAACATGGCCTTTGGGAAACTCGGCATCGAGGCGATCGGGCGGGGGCGGCTTCGCCCCCTGATAGGCCAGGGTCTGCCCAGTTTACTGCGGCGGGCGTCGGGGATCGAAGACCCGGATCGCATCGGCGCCTTGGTCGAAGGCTACCGCGTGGTATACCGCCGGCGGATGCTCGATCGGACCCGGCTCTACCCCGGCGTAGCGGAGCTTCTGGACCGCCTGGTCGAGCTGAGGATTCCGATGGCAGTGCTCTCGAACAAGCCGGAGGAGTTTACCGTCCCGATATGCGAAGCTCTCCTCGCCCGCTGGCCGTTCGTGAAGTGGCAAGGGGCGCGCAACGAGGGACATCGCAAGCCCGATCCGACAACCGCCCTGCAGCTTGCGGACGAAATGGATCGACCCGCTCGGGTGATATGCTTCGTGGGCGATTCTACGACCGACGTTCTGACCGCCCGGAACGCGGGGATGATCGCCGTGGCAGTAACCTGGGGATACCGGGACATCGACGAGCTCCAAGCCGCCGGTCCGGCCCACGTAATCGAGAAGCCTGAGGCGCTTATCGAGGTGCCAGTCATCCGGACATGTTGAATCATAGCCAACTCATGAGACGGGTCGTCGAGCTCTGCAAGGTGGGAATCGCCGCCGGAGAGAGTCCCTTCGCCGCCCTGGTGGCGGGGGCCCTTGGTGAGGTAGTGTGCGCGACGCACAACACGGTTCGCTCGAGCTGTGACGCCACCGCCCATGCGGAGATCAACGCCATCCGCGGGGCGTGCCGTGAGCTTGGCACGATAGATCTTGCCGGACACGTGATCGTCTCGACCTGCGAGCCCTGCCCGATGTGCGCAGCCGCGATTCACTGGGCCGGTCTCGAGGCGATCATCTACGGGGCGAGCATCGACGACGCCCAAGAGGCCGGGTTCAACGAGCTGTCATTATCCTGCGGCTCCCTCTATGGGCGAGGCGGCAGCCCCACCGTAATCCACCCCGGTGTCCTCCGGGCCCAGTGCAAGGCCCTCTTTGGGCTGTGGCGGCAAGGTCCCAACCCAACTCCATACTGATCACTCTTGCGGCGTTTTGGTCTGATAGATGCCTCGCTCGCAGGCGACGGTGAACGCCTCTACGGTTCCCTTGAAGGTCTCCCACACGTCGCGGATCCGATCGGCTTCCGTGGGTTCGATCTCCCCGTCATCCTCGATCGATCTGGTGACCGTCAGGAGAAGCTGACTGAACTCCTTGACCAGCCGCTGGGTGTTGGCCAGCAGCTCGATGCTCACGTCGGGGGGTTGCCCGGTGGGGTTCACTACGAAGAAGCCGCCCGCTTCATGGCAGAGCCAGTTGACCACCTCCCGGTCGGCGGTCACCCGGACGATGTCCGCCAGTCGATCGAGCGGGTTTCGCGCCCCGCTGGCGTCGGGGTCGTCGGGGTCATAATCCTGACACCACTTGTATACCAGGGCGGGCGACAGGCGCAGCTCGGCGGCAAGGGCTTTTACGCCAATGGCGGCGGCGGCCCGTCTGAGGACCTCGTGGGATCGCATGAAACACTCCTGACCAACGACTCGACGGTGCAAGTGTCGGTGCGAGAAGGGATTCTCGCACCAGCAGTATGATTCTCGCACCAGCAGCAGATACTCCTGACCAACCGCTCGGCGATGCATTATACTAACCAGCGTCGGTGCGAGAAGGGATTCTCGCACCAGCAGCATACTAACCGGTGTTTCGGAGGGTATCCACGAACCAGGCAGGCGATACACGGGAAACTCGAACCCCGAAACAGATCAGAAGGACCAACGACCATCTTGAGCCCCGAGCCCGTTCAAACCAAAAAGCAGATCGAGGCCCTTCTGGCCGCCAACGGGCTGCGTCCCAGAAAGCGGCTCGGGCAGAACTTCCTGATCGACGGCAACCTCATGCGCCTCCTGGTCGCCAGGGCGGAACTGGACCCGAGCGACATAGTCCTCGAGGTGGGCGCGGGTACCGGGGGGCTTACCGATCTGCTCGCGGCGAGGGCCGCCCGCGTAATCAGCGTCGAGGTCGATCGGAGTCTGCACGAGATTCTGGCGGATCGCTTTGCGGGTGCGCCCAAGGTCGTGCTGATCCGTGGTGACGTTCTTGAAAACAAGAACCAGATCTCGGGAGAGGTGGCTTGGGCCCTCCGCGAGCATGAAGGCGAACCCAGGGCGAGCGTCAAGCTGGTGGCCAACCTGCCCTACAAGGTTGCGACTGCGCTGGTGATGAACCTGCTCACCGGTCATCCCCGGGTGCGCCGGCTCTGCTTCACCGTCCAGGCGGAGGTCGGTGAGCGGCTCACCGCCAAACCGGGCGGCAAAGCCTATGGTCCCCTGAGCATCATCGCTCAGACGCTGTGCCGAGTCGAGACGATCGCGCGCATCCCCCCACAGGCGTTTTGGCCAAGCCCCCAGGTGGACTCGGTCATGATCCGCCTGGATGTTACTGACTCCCCGTTCACAGACATCGAGGACCTGCAACGGTTCACCTCACTGGTCCGCGGGACGTTCGACCATCGCCGTAAGACGCTGCGATCCGCGCTGCGATATGTCCTCGACGAATCCGCACGGGCGCGCATCTGCGAGCGATTCGACGCAACCCGCCGGCCCGAGGAGCTTACCGGTTCCGAGTGGATCGAACTCCATCGTGCGGTGAAGTAGCGGCGATTGCGTGCTGTTCTTCTCATTGCCCGCTCGGGTTTGGGCGGTACAATTGCGCGAGTCTGACAGCGAAGCGGTCGTCTGTCAGAGTGTCCGCGGAACCTATCACCAGGAGACGTACCATGAACAAGAAGAGTCTGCTGATCCCGGTCCTTGCGTTGGGCGCTGCCGGTGCCGTGGCCCTCGCCGCCTGGGGGCCAGGCGAACAGGGAGGAGAGCAGGAACGCGAGGTGACCGAAGCGGAAGTCCCCGCGGCTGCCTTGGCCACCCTCAAGAAGCTGGCCGGCGGCGCCAAGATCACCGAGTTCGCCGAGGAAATCGAACACGGCCACACCTTCTATGAGGGCTCGTGGAAAGCTGCTTCCGGCGGAAACGTGGACGTGCTGGTCACAACGACGGGCGACCTGGTGGAGATCGAGGAAAGGGTGCGTGCGGACCAGGTCCCGGCGGCGGTCCTGGCGGCCGCCCGGCGGGCTGCGGGCAAGGATGCGCGGATGGCGTTTGAGAAAAAGACGTTGATCCTCTACGAGGTCAAGTTCCAAAAGGGCGACCGCCGTCACGAACTGCTGCTCACCGCCGATGGGCGCACAATCGAGGAGGAGATTGAGAAAGGAAAAGGCGAGGGCGACGACGATGACGGCGATGACCATGACGACGATGACCATGACGACCATGGCCATGACGACCATGACGACCATGGCCATGACGACCATGACGACCATGACCATGACGGCCATGACCATGGCGACCATGACGATTGACCACCTACCGCCGTCGAGGAGGGATCGGAAGGCCCGCGCGGGGTTCAATACACAATGTCCCACCGGGACAAGCCCCGCCTCCAAGTCGAGAAACGGTTGAGCGGGGATGCGAACGTGGGCGGTTCCCTTGCGGTCCCGTCTCGCTTTGTACGCGGCTTGAGGGTGCGATGTCAGGTCCAGTTTGACAATGCCGGTTCAGGTGGCAGGTGTGAGCGGCATTTGGAGCTTCGCGCGAGCTAAGGCCCGCGGCTCGGGACCGCACGCAACGGCAAACTTCAACTGGATGTGGTATGAGAAGGGATTCTCGCACCGGCATCATTGCGGTTGCGTCCCGGATTGTTCGCTCCCTTGCGCTACGGCCGCAACGCCTGGGAGTGCCGGTTGGCACGGGCGGCCGGTACAGTGTGCCGGATCGGATTGTGGTTGACTCACCGGGCTACTCGCACGGGTCGGGGATGACGCGCACGAGCACCGCGTCGCTCTGCAGCGTGCCGCACGCGTTGCTGATTAGACAACTGTGGTAGCCGCGGTCCCCGTCGCCGGCGAATTCGATGTGATAGATCGGCTCCGTCGCCCCCGGGATGGGAACGCCTTCACCTTTAGGCAATCCGTGGAAGAGCCACTGGAACCTGGGCTCAGGATCTCCCTTCGCTTCGACGGTAAGGGTGAACGGATCACCACACCAGGTCCAGCCCCAGACCGGATCGGTGACTATGTGCAACACGGTGCACGGCGCCGCGGTGAATTCGAACTGAAGGCGGGCAAAGTCATTCAGATCGACGTCTTTATCCACGTCGAAATCAGTCGCGACGCAGTCAGGATCGCCGGGAGGGACCCCGGGGCCCAAAAGACATCCGACGAAGATCGCATGGTCGTCCACGTCGACGTCGCCGTCGAAGTCCAGATCAGCCTTGCGGGCGACGATCAGAGCTGGAAGGGGGATGACCACGATCGGCCTGATAGAATCGTCCACCGTTACCCGGAACCGATCGATCCCCCCGCCGGGGTTTCCCGTAAGCGTCGTTTCGAATACTCCACCGCCCAGGTGCACCGGCTCCCCGATTGAGACGATGTGGGCACTGTCCTCGGCGTGCTCAACGGTCACCTGGAGCCCGGCTCCGTCCACCGGCGTATCCTCCCAGTCCCGGACGGTGATGGTCATGGTAGCCGTGGCGGCTTCATAGCCGGGGATCATCCCGGGATCGAGGGTGGCGGTGGCGTGCACGGCATCGGGCCGGCCGAGGAGATTCGCCCGCCAGGCATCGAACATTTCCTGGAGCTGAATGACCGGGTCGGGATCGGCATTCTGCTGGAAGGCGACGTTGAAGTTAAGGTAGTAGTCGCCGGTGGCGCAGCCAGAGGTCACGTTGCAGTTGCCGTCGACGTCGCCCGTGCGGGTTACGATCATGAACCCGATGTGGGCTGACTTCTCGAAGTTGACCGGCGGTGATCCGCAACCGGTCGGATTGCCGGACGAGCAGGAGCATCGCCCGTCGCCTCCCATCGACCGGGCTGCCTCCATCCCGGCCATCAGTTTTTCCGGCAGGTCGCCGTCGGTGCTGAGTACCGCCAGTTCAGCCATCTCGATAACCGGCGGGCCGGTGATCACATTGCCCTGAATCGCGTAGGCCAGCGTGCCGGCGTAACCGACCACCCCGCCGGCGTACTGGCCTGCCTTGCTGCCGGTAAACGTCGCCGCTCGCCCCGGCGTGTCGACGATCCCGTATTGGCGGGTTTGATGGCCGCTGTCGCCTGCCTCGAGGATTTCCAGAATCTCCGCGGGGGGCGTGCCCGCAAGGAGCTCGTCCCGGATGCGCCGGCGGTTGTTGCCGCTCGAGTCTACGTATGACTGGGCGCAGCCCGCCCCGATGTCGACGAGCATAACCGGAAGCCATCGCTCGAGGTCAAAGTCGTCCTCCAGGCAGGTAGCGGAGCCGACGGCGATCTCCTTGCTTTCCGTGTCGACGAGAATGATCGACCAGGTAGCGTTCGCCCGCGGCGTCGACAGGCCGATCAAGGCGCCAACGACAGCGGCGAGCACCAGGCCGGCTGACAGCCTGGGACGCGGGGTGGTTGTGGCGTTGGGCACTGGAGGTCTCCTTTCCCAAAAGGACCGAATCATTGTATCAGAAACAGGGTGGCAGATGCCGCTCGCAGCCACCGACGGCCCCTGACCGAAGGGTGGACACACCGGCGGAAGCGAGTTCGCCCCTTTCCAGCCATGGTGCACGTCTGGCAGACGGTGTTAACGGTGCGGAATCTGCACTGCAGATGTACAATACGATGATGGAAACCGTCGTCTATCTGGACAATAACGCCACCACCCGGGTGCTGCCCGAGGTGGTCGAAGCCATGCTGCCCTTCCTGCGGGAGGAATACGCCAACCCATCGAGCGTGCACCAGTTCGGCCAATTCATCCGACATCAGATGGAATGTGCCCGCGGGCAAGTGGCGCGCCTGATCGGGGCGCAGCCGAGGGAGATCGTCTTCACCAGCGGAGGGACCGAGAGCATCAACCTGGCGATTCGGGGATCTTTGGACATTCATCCCACTCGCCGCCACGTGCTGACTACTGCCGTCGAGCACCCGGCCGGGCTGCGGGTTACCGAGCAGCTCAAAGCTCGAGGGTACGAGGTGGACTACGTCGCGGTGGACCGCGAGGGTCGCATCGACGAGGAGGAATGGTCAGCCCGGCTTACCGACCGGACCGCGCTGGCAACGTTCATTCACGCAAATAACGAGACCGGGGTGGTTTTTGACGTCGAGCGTATGGCCCGGGCGGCCTTCGAACGGCAGATCCCGGTGCATGTGGACGCCGCCCAGTCCGCGGGCAAGCTGGCCATCGACGTTAGTTCCTGGCCGGTCACACTGGTGAGCCTGGCGGCCCACAAGTTTCACGGTCCCAAGGGGGTTGGAGCGCTGTACGTCCGCCGGCGCACGCGACTTACGCCGCAGATTCTCGGTGGCGGCCAGGAAGGCGAGCGGCGCGGCGGTACCGAGAACGCGGCCGGGATCATCGGGATGGGTGCTGCCGCAGAGGCGGCGATGAGAGATCGCGAGCAGATCACCCAACAAGTGGGGGCCATGCGCGACCTCCTGGAATCGGAGGTTCTTCGCCTCGTGCCCTTCGCCCAGGTCAACGGGCTCGGGGCTGATCGCATCTACAACACGTCGAACATCTCGTTTGCGGGCCTGGAGGCTGAGGCGATCCTCATCCTGCTCAGCGAGGCCGGCATCTGCGCTTCGAGTGGTGCAGCCTGCAGCAGCGGATCGCTGGAACCGTCCCATGTGTTGCAGGCGATGGGCATAGACGAGAAGATCGCCCACGGTGCGATCCGCTTCAGCCTGTCGCGGTTCAACACTCGCGAAGAAATCGATTCCGTCGTCGAAACCCTCCCGGGTTTGTTGTCAAAGCTGACTGCACTGACATAGAATTGTCGATTGCGGAATCCACGTGGGGGTGTTAAGTGAGACAAGTTGAGGTAGGTGTAATCGGAGGAACGGGTCTTGGCGAGGCCCTTATCGAGAAAGCGGGTGGCGAGCAGGTGCTGGTGGAAACGCCCTTCGGTCCGCCGAGCAGCACGCCGGTGGTTGCGACCTGGGAAGGTGTGGACTTCGCCTTCCTGGCCCGACACGGAGAGGGTCACAGGTTCAACCCTTCAACGGTTCCGTACCGGGCGAACATTTGGGCGCTCAAGAAGCTCGGGGTCCGTGCCATCGTCGCCAGCGGGGCGACGGGGAGTCTGAGAGAAGAAATCCAGCCCGGCCATCTGGTTCTGTGTGATCAGGTCATCGACAAGACCTTCCGACGCGCCAGCACGTTTTTCGATGAGGGTATCGTCGCCCACGTGGAATTCGCCGATCCGTTCTGCGATCGACTTCGCAGGCTGCTGGTCGAGGCAGGGAAACGCGTGGAAGCCACGGTGCACGATCGGGGTACTTACATCTGCATGGAGGGTCCGCAGTTCTCCACCCGGGCGGAGTCGCACATGCATCGCAGTTGGGGAGGAGATCTGGTCGGCATGACGTGCATGCCCGAGGCCAAGCTCGCCCGCGAGGCGGAGCTCTGCTACGCCCTGATCGCTCTGCCCACCGACTACGACTGCTGGCGTGCAGCGAAACGCAGAAACGCAGTGGTAGGTCGGGCTCTGCCCGACGCCGGACTGACGGGCGAAGCCAGACCTACGCCTGCGCCCGACCGCGGATCGTCGGGCGAGGCCCGACCTACGCCTGAAAGGGAGGACGAGCTTTTGCAGGAAATCCTAGGCAACCTGCGGCGGGCGACCGAGGGGGCGATGGCCCTTTTGGGCGAAGCGCTGAAGCTGATGGCCGGTGGGAAGTCCAAGTGCCGCTGCCATGACGCTCTGAAGCTGGCCATCTGGTCGGACGTCTCGCGGATCGAGCCGGCAGTGCGGAGACGGCTGGCCCCCTTGATCGGGCGCTACTCGAGCGACGCTGAGGCGACCACGAACGAGTGAATCGCTCGCGGGACGACCGGTTGGGAAACCGGTCCCACACCAGGGAGGCTGAATCGCCGTGCACGATCCTGCAAACTTCCCGAGCCGCGGGCGCGGCAGAGCCGCCTTGCGGCAGCCCGCGCGAATGTTAGCGCGGGCCAAAGCCCGCGGCCCGGGGTTCGCCCGAACGTTCGGAAATGGGGGGCGGTTGCCCCGCCGCTTGCACGCTCCCTTACGGTCGCGTCTCGGTTTGCACGCTCCCTTACGGTCGGGTCTCGGTTTGTGCGCTCCGTTAGGGTTGCATCGCGGGTTGTCCGCACGATTTCGCGTCATCTGTTGGTGCCTCCTGCCGGCGATTACATGTCTTGTCGCGACCCCCGGGGGCGCGGGCCAGCCCGTCAAAGAGCAGCGGATACCGGAGGGACTCCGTGCCGACGACACCTACCCGGACGTGTACATAAACGACAGCTTCGAGTCGGCTGACGCTCTTTCGCGGGCCGAGTGGTTCGCTCGACGTGGATTGTGGAGCGAGGCAGCCGAACTCCTGCAGACAACGGTCGACAAGGCCGGTGACAAGCTCGTCCTGATCTCGCCCGGCTCCTACGTCGGGCTTCGCGAGCACGTCGCGAACCTTATCGCCGATTGGCCGGACCCGGGGCTTGGGGCCTACCGGGCCCTTTTTGAGGGTGAAATGCGCGCCGCACTGCGGGCGGCGATCGCCTCACGCAGAGTGGACGATCTGCTTGGGCTCTTCGAGCGTTACTTCTGCACCGAAAGCGCCGCCGGCCTGGCCGACACGATCGGCCAGTTGGCCATCGAGGCGGGTGAACTGGCCCTTGCCCAGCGTGTTTACCGCCGGGTGCTGGAGTTTCATCCCAACGGGGCAAAACACGACTCGAGGTATCGGGTCGTGCTGGCCTTGATCACCGCAATGCGCGGGGATCAAACCGTCAGCATCCAGGACACGCTGCAAAGGGCGAGCATTCGCTGGATGGGTGAGGATCGCAGGTTGGGCGACGTCGTAGGCGAGTTGGCCGGGTCCTTCTCGGTAGGAAGCAAGCGGCTGTCGCCGGCGGACTGGCCGATCTTCGGGGGACGGGAACAGCGCGACCGGCTTGGGACGTTGAAAGTCGACGAGCTGGCCCTGGTTTGGAGGTTCGACCCCGCAGGCTCCGAGGCACCCGGCCCCGAGATGGAGGGGTTCGGCACCGCAGGGCAAACTCCGGAGCAACGCGCCCGGAGGCTCAACGCCCATCCGGTGGTGAGCGGTGATCGCATCTTCCTGCAGCGGTTCCGCGAGATCGTAGCCCTGCGCCGCACAACGGGAATGGAGGCCTGGCGGTTCAGGGCCACCGAGCCTCCGTTTCTGACCCTTGACGACTTTGAGATTGAGCAGCCGCCCGGGTGGAATTCGGTAACCGTCGCCGACGGGCGGGTTTATGCGTCCCTGCCGGGGGACCCGATCTCCTACTACAGCTCGGAGTCGGTAAGAGCAGCGGGCGAGCTTATCTGCCTCGACGCCGAGACCGGCGGGCTCATCTGGCGGTCCGGGCAGCATATCAGCGACGAACCTTTCTCGGAACTCTCCTTCGACTCGACCCCCATCGTTAAGAACGGCCAGATTTTCGTGGTCGGCCGGCGACTCCGCTCTTTTGGCTTTGAGGACTGCTATCTTTATCGCTTCGAGCCGGACGGATCGGTCGGCTTCCGCACGCATATCGGCAGCGCATCGACGGGCACGTTCGGATCTCGCCGGGCGACCATGGCGATACCAGCGATGCACGGCGACACCGTATTTGTCTGTTCCAATCTGGGATCCATCGCCGCGGTCGCCGCCAATACCGGGGCGGTGCGCTGGCTTCGGCTGTATCCGCGAGATACCGAAAACACCCGCTGGTCGCGCTGGTCGACGCGCGACATCTACCCCTGGCAGCTTAACCCGGTCATCTTCTCCGGCGGGCGGCTGATCTGCCTGCCCACCGACGCAACCAACGTGTTCGTTCTCGACGCCGAAACAGGAAGAGTGCTCCGCTCGATCTTGCTGGCCGACCTCGGCGAACTCCAGGCGATTCTCGGAGTCGACGGCGACCTCCTCTGCGGGGTCGGTGAACAAGTGGTCTGCTACGATCTGGCGACTGAGGAGTTGCGTTTCGCCTCGCCGCTGCCGGAGGAGGCCCGCCTGTTCGGCCGGGGAGTGTGGGTCGACGACCGCCTGTTGATCCCTACGCAAAACGGGCTCAGCGCCTACAGTGTTTCTGACGGAGAGCGAACCGACCTTGCCTGGGACTCCGGTCAGGAGACCGGGAATTTGCTGGCCATGCCCGGGCAGTTGTTGGTAGCCGGAAGCCGCGCCCTGGCTGCGTACGTTCCCAAGGCGGATCTTTGGGAAGGCCTTCGCCGGCGAATGAACGCCATGCCGGCGGACCCCGCCCCCGCCCTGGAGTTCGCGGAGATCGCCCTGCGGGGAGGTGCGGTTTCAACGGCCGTAGAGGTATTCGCCGAAGCGGTGCGGAGGGCGGAGGGCGGAGATTCTCCCTTCCCCCGACCTCTGGAAGCGGCGGTCAAGCGGCGGTTCTTCGACTACGCTCTCATGTTGGTCGACGTGTTGTCAAGCCGCGGCGAGCTTGGGGGGTCGGAACGTCCGCGCGGGCCAAAGCCCGCGGCTCGGGGGGCGGATATGCTCGAGGAACTGTTCCTAAATGCCTCCGGCTTCGCTCCGGATCGTGCGGCGCACGTCGAGTATCGAATCCGCTTTGCGGAGCTGTTCGAGCAGATGGGCCGGGTCGAACGAACCCTTGGTCTCTATCAACAGATCCTGCGTGATCGATCGTTGTGCGACTTGGCCGTGCCCACCCGGGCGCGACCGTCAGCAAGCGTGCCGACCGGGCCCGATTCCTGCGGCTCGCTTGCCCAGGGTCGAATTGCCGCGCTTATCGATAAGCATGGCCGGTCGATCTATGCACCATACGAAGCCGAGGCGGGTCGCTGGCTCGAAAGCGGCGGGACCGCCGGTGATGACGCGGTCCTGGCACGTCTGGTGGCCGCGTTCCCCAACAGCAACGCCGCCCCACGGGCCCTGATCGCCCTGGGAGATCGAGAGGCCCGCGTGGGCCGCCCGCAACAGGCGGCGGTCCGCTTCGCCCAGGCCTACCACCGTTATCCCAAACAGGTGGATCGGCCCGACTTATTGCGCAAGATCGCCGACGCTTACGAGCTGGCCGGCAAAGTGGAACACGCCTACCGGTGGTTGACCAAAGCCGCCCGCGAGCATCCGGGCGCTCTGGTCGTGGCATCCGCCCCCGGTGGCGGACGCAGGTCGCTGACCTTCCTGCAGTATCGCGACCGGCTCGCCGGGGTCCGGGCGATGGTGGAACCTTCGTACCCCGACCTGCCAGTTCCCCTTCAGCGGTCCTACGCCCGGACGTTTCCGGGACCGATCTCCCTCCTGACACCCCTCTTCGGTGATGATCCCACCTCCCGCTGGTCGCGCTATTTCGTCTACGCCGCGGAGGGAATCCGGGCACTGGAGCCTAAAACCGGCGCGGATCTGTGGGAGAGTCCCGCGCCCGCCCGAACCAAGCCGGAACTGCTCGTGGCCCGTTCGGACCTGGCCGTCTTCGCCACCTTGTTTGAGGTCTTCGCCGTGGACTCAGCCACCGGCGCTTACCGCTGGGTACACGGCAGTATGCCCCACGACGTGGAACCGGGTTTCAACCGGTTGGAAGAGGGAGCGGCTTACTTCGCGGAGATCACCGACTGGGAGGAACTCGAGACCTATCGCGGGTTTGCTCTGCACGGCGATCGGCTCATCAGTGTGACCACAGGCGGCCTGATGACTTGCAGCTCAATCAGCAGCGGGGAAATCGTCTGGTCTCACAGACACAGCCCCCCACCTGCCGGCCGCGTGCAGCTCGCCGACCCCTGGATAGCCTACCTGGCCGCCGGACAGAACCACGACCGTGGCAGAAACGCGGAAATGCAGAAACGCAACGACGTCATATACCTCATCGACGCAGGCACCGGCCAGTGGGCGGGGTCGGTGGTCACCGACGAGGAGTATCCCGTAGAGGACATTTTTGTGGCACTCGACGGCCAGATCATCGTGGTCACTTCGGCCGCGGTCTCCGCCTACGATCCCAGGTCCGGCAAGAGACGCTGGCAAAGGCCGCTTGAAGGACCCGTGCGGCGAGCTTCGCTGATGGTCGACGTTGATGCCGTTTATCTTTCCGACGACGGTCGTCGAGTAAGGAAGCTGAGCCTCGACGACGGTCGGACATTGTGGCTGTCGGTGCGACTCACCCGGGCGAGCGAAGAGGATATAACCGTGCAGCCCCTCGTAGCGTCCGCCCCCCGTGGCGGACGTCCCCCCGACGACGCCGGTGCGAAAATCCCTTCTCGCAACCCGGTTTCTAACCGGTTGGAAACCGCCCGCCCCACGTGGCGGACGTCCCCCCCGGCGAGCACCATCCTCGTCTCCGCGAGTTCGTCGGTCAGCGCCGTCGACATGGTCACCGGTCTGGTGCTGTGGCAGCAACGTGCCCCGCAGCGGGCCCGCTTTGCCCGGCGGATGCTGACGAAATCGTATGTAGTGGCTTTGGACACCCCCCAGAGCTTCCAACCGGCGCCGCTTCGCGAGCATGAACCGAACCGCGACCGTCAGGGAGCGGCAAACGAACCGAACCGCGACCATCAGGGAACGGCCTACTTCTATGACCACCGTGGCGCCAGCGGAGTCATCCCGGATGACGGAGGAATCTGCAACCTCGGGGGTCTTCAGGACGTGCGCGCGGCCATGGCGGTCGACGGAGCCCTGTTGATCCAAGCCCAAAAGACCATCCACGGCTGGGTAAGCGAGTAGGGCAAAGCTCCTGTTTGCCATCCCCCGGAAGATTCGTAGCGGCAGACCTCAGTCGGACTTTCCGTCGCCCCCGCGCCGGTTCAAAACCGGTGCCTCATCCCGGATGATTCACCGCGGGAAAGCGCAGGGACTGCAGAGAATGCGCAGGGAGTTTCGCCCCACAGACAGTTACTGCGCGAAGGACGCTGTACCCCGCGCGGACGTTCGCGCAGGCGAAAGCCCGCGGCTCGGGTCATCAGTGTGGGTGCGCGTCATTCCGAGGCTTCGTCAGTCCTGGGCAGCTTCCGTGCCCTCCGCGCCGATTTCCGGATCGTACACCCAGACGCGCTCGAGCCTTGCCTCCGCGGCGGCGCTTTCCACCGTCAGAACCGACAGCAGGGGTTTTTCGTGGTCGGGCTCGATCGCGGTAACGTGCCCGATTGTCAGGGCCACCGGCATCCGGCCCGTGGCTGGATCTGACAACACCGTGTCACCAATCTGTATACTCCCGTCCTTGACGAGACGCCGGTCCACGCCGCGTATCTCCATCACCGTGCCGCCGCGTCCGGTCAGCCAGAAGGAGGGCTCGGTTAGCACGAACCCCTGGTCGGTGAGCCGCCCGATCCGGACGCGCATCTCCACGCTGAGGTCGCTGAGCAGCTTCACCTGGGCTACGTGCGTGCCGACGCGATCATCGACAAGACCCAGCAAGACCTCGCCGCGAAGCACCGCCATGCCGCTGCGAAGGCCGACCGCCGTACCCTGATCCACGGTAAAGAAGCGGGTGGTGACGGGCGACCCCGGCCTGACGCCCTGCAGGCTCCCCGCGTTTATCAGCCGCGACGACCGCCACGGAAGGATATCTTGCGTTATGACCCGGGCCGGGACAAGCCGACCCCTCGCCCCGATGCGCCAGCCGTCAACCTCGAACCGCCTGGTACGGGTGAGCTTGGCGTTTTCCTCCTCGAGTTCAGTAACGCGGGCTTGCAGCGAGCCCACCTCATTCTCCAGGGCGGCGCGGCGGCGCGCAAGATCCTCGAAAACGGCTGCGGGGACCGGCGGGGCGTCACCGGTTAGCGCTCCCGCGACGGCGTCGGTGGTTACCGAGGCAGCATGCTGAAAAGGAACCAGGACCTGCAGAAGGCTGATCAGCCGACCCGTCCACGAGGACGGCAGCAGCAGGGCAACGATTGCCAGGAAAAACAGCGTTAGGATGACCGCACGCCTGGAGCGTACGACTCGTCTGGGCCTGGGCATGTCGGCGGCGATCCGGGAGGGATCAGAACTCGTCCACGTCGGACTCCATCGTGTCCTTCCAGGCGCTGAGGTTCTCGAGATACACGCTGGTGCCCCGGGCCACGCAACTGAGCGGGTCGTCGACGAGCTTCACGGTGAGCCCGCACCTTTCCTCGATGACCTTATCGAGCCCGCGCAGCAGGGCCCCGCCCCCCGCGAGGTGGATTCCGTTTTCGACCAGATCGGCGGCCAGTTCGGGCTCCGTACTCTCCAGCGTTCGCGTCACACACTCTATGATCTGGTTGACCGGTTCCTCGAGAGCCTCGCGCAACTCCTCGGAAGTGACGGAACACTTTCGGGGCAGGCCGCCGACAACGTCCCGTCCGCGCACCTCCCGGGTCATCTCTTCGTCCAGCTTTCCGATCGAGCCGATCTCTATCTTGATCGCCTCGGCGGTCTGCAGACCGATCATCAGGTCGTACTTGCGGCGTATGTACCCGATGATGGCTGCGTCCATGTCGTCACCGGCCACGCGAATGCTGTTGCATACCGCGATGTCCGCCAGAGACATGATCGCCACTTCCGTGGTTCCGCCGCCCACGTCCACGACCATGGAAGCGGTGGCCTCCCCGATGGGCAGGCCCGCACCTATCCCGGCAGCCATCGGCTCCTCGACCAGATAGACCCGGCGGGCCCCGGCGCGCTCCGCGGAGTTGTAGACCGCCCGCTTCTCCACCGCGGTAATGCCCGAAGGAACCGCGATCACCACGCGTGGTTTTACGAACCGGCTACGCCCGTGAACCTTGCGGATGAAGTAACCCAGCATCGCCTCGGTGATATCGAAGTCGGCGATCACCCCGTCCTTAAGCGGCCTGATCGCGCTTATCGAACCGGGCGTTCTCCCGAGCATCTCCTTGGCGACCTGACCGACGGCGTTTCCATTGCGCAGCACCTGGTTGGTGCCCCGCCGAACCGCCACCACCGACGGTTCATTGAGAACCACGCCTTCCCCCTTGACGCAGACGAGTGTGTTGCATGTCCCCAGGTCGATTCCCATATCGACGCTGAACATGCCGAGTAATGAATCGAAGATCACCGCCGATTCCTCTCCAACACCCGCCTGCAAGCTACCGAGAAGTGAAGGGCTCTGTTGATTCGGATCCGGTTGCATCCCGCAACGGGGCGCTACGCTCCGCCGAACGGGTTCCAGTTGCCGAATAGCTGCTGGCCGCGCACGCCGAGATAGATCGTTGCCCCGACGACCAGGACCGTCGCGAGGATCAACAGAACCGTGTAGACGTCGTTATCGGGTCGGCCGCCAGCCGGTCCTTCACTCATCGCTGCCTACTCCTAACCACGAGACGCGCCCAAGGTAGGGTGGGCATCGCCCACCATCTGCATTACCCCGAACGAGGATGGTGGGCAGTGCCCACCCTACGTCTGCACCTACCCACGGGACGCGCCCAACCAGTTGGCATCGGTCACTTCGTCGCCCACCCGGGGCGCGAAGTTCGACCGTATCATACGGCCGGCCGCCTGGTTCGGATCAACGAGGTTGATCTGCAGATCGCCCACGTAGTTACCGTTACGGTGAAGCACAAAAACCATGTCGGTTTTCACCCCATCGGCGGATCCGACGCTTAAGGTGACGATGTTCCCCGAGATTTCGACCACCTTACCGCGAATCGCCGCCGGGGCGACCGGAGTCATCGCGGAGACGTCGGACATCGCCGCTCCGGCGGGCTCCTCGAGGTAGGCCCCGATGGACCGATGCCTGCCGGCCATGGCGAGCTTCTCATTCTCATCGTGCAAGATGTTTATTTGCTGCTCAAATTGACGCTTCTGCTCGAGCAGGACCGCCAACCGTGACGTCAGTTCGTTCACCCGGTAGTTCAGGTCGATGTTCCGCCGCTGCAGGTCGATGCCCTGCTTCTCGAGATCGTCCCGTTGATCCCGGTACTCGACACGGGCGGCCTCGGTAGCCTGAAGCTGGGCGACCAGGCCCCGATTCATGGCGTCGGCACTGCTCTTGGCGGACGCGGCCTTGGCCAACTCGGAACGCAGTTGGGCAAGCTCGTTGCGGCTGGTCTGGAGGTCGGTCTCGAGGTCGGCAATTCTACCGAGATGAGAGTTCACCGCGTCGCGGGCCGTGGCCGCCTCCGCGGAATTCGCCGCGATCAGATTGCGAAGGTTGGTATCCGCCACCGCAGCATGTTGTTCATACCGAAGGGCCGTGTCCCGCCAGTTGGCGGTCTGTGCCACGATCGACACCGTCATCACCGTGAAGGCGATGCTGAATACAACCAACAGAACGACGAAGACTTTCGTCAAGGTGGACAAAGAGAGGTCTCCTTACTTCGGTTGTCAAAACACGCTAGCGGCCGATCGCCACCGAAGTACCAGGCGAAAGCTCCTGCGAGCGTACAGGCTGGGAGGCTCATCAACCGCAAACCGCCGACGAGAGCCACGAGAGGCCTTCACTTCCGCTCGGCGGCTGGGGTGGCGGCATCCGGACCGCGCAAAACCGGGCCGTAAGCCACAGCGCGACGCACTGCCCAAGTCCTAAGGGCGCGAGGTCGAAAGGTCGCACATTTCCCGGGAAACACCTTGGGATCTTTAAACCTCCAGACCCTTCACTCGGGACCCGTAGGGACACTGGTAATCGTATATCGTCTTTGGGAGGTTCTTGCAAGCCCCCCGCCGGAACAACCCTCGGCTTTTATAATATCAGGTCGCCTCGGCGCTCCGGCGGCCCCGGGGCACCACGGCGATCGGCCCCCGGGGACTTCGCCCGTGCTCACCCTCTTTCAGTTCCGATGAGCCGTGATCCCTCTCCCGCCCGGCCATTACAGCACCGCTTGGGTGTTGGCAGTGTCCGTGTTCCACGGGAAGGTCTCGACGGCCTTGGCCGATTGGCGAGAAACGCCGGGCGCCTTCGTCATACCCGGATTCTTTTGATCCCCTTTGTTCGTCTTTGAGGGGCTTGTGCTCCGTCTACCCGACCTGCTAAGGGAATATATTAAGGGGCGAGGACTCCCCTTTTTTCCTGTTGCAGTCTTTCGAACAAGGACTGCGAGCTGGATGTCTATTGGGACGGTAGAGGGCGTTTCTGCATCGGAGGCTTGAAGAAGACCAAACGCTCCATCGATGGTTCTTTTAAATTCGTCTGGGAGCAGCGACTTGCTCTTCCCGGGGACAGCCCCTGGTGGATGATCCGCTGGCGGCTCATTACGTGAGCGAGAAGGGAGATCATATGTCTTTCGAACGGCTGACTAAACTGATCGCGTTGGCAGTACTGACGTTCAGCCCGGGTTTGGCTGTGGCTCAGGAGGTTTGGTCCGCCGGCGAGGGGACAGTAACACTGACGGTCCCCTACGATACTCTCGAAGAGCACGGGCTGTGGATAGCCGGCAGGGCCGTGCCCACGACTTCGGGTGATCTTGTCATGACTTTGACACTGACGCTCGACGAGGCTGCGGACCTGGAATTCACCGTCGATACGGACGGCAAAGTGCGACTCTCACGCCGGCACCTTAGCGTGCTCGAGGGAATCACGATCAGCACTTCCGAGGCGAATCACCCGGTGTTCGACCTCACCATCGCCGCCGGCGAAGAGGTGGGGCCTGAGGGGCTCTACGACCTGCAGGGAATCGCTCGCGGGATACCAACCCTCGAGCTGCGCGGCATGAAGGCGGGGTTCAATCATCGCCACAACACGCTCACGGTCGCCGGTCGGGAGGTGGTCATTACCCCCGAGCTGGCTGACGCTTTGGGACGTCCCGAGCTGGCGGGGGTGTCGCTTGGATTGGCGGTGGTGTCAGCCGTCGGAGAGTGGATCGGCGGAGACGCCCCCGCTCCCTTCGACCCTTTCCTACCGGACGGGGGCGACGTTACCAGAGGCATCGAGGGACCGGACTGCACGTTCTGCCAGCTTTACGACTTCCGGCAGTTCGGCCAGAGGAGCGGCATTGTCGGGCTCTCGATTGCCACCACTTCGTGGAACATCGGCAATGCAGACCTGGAGTGGTTCGGGAGCCCCGACAATCGCCACCCGTTCATCGTCATGGACCTGTTCCGGCTCAAAACGGTGGACGGGAGCGAACGGTTCGAGCAGATCGGCCAGTCGTGGATCAAGCACGCCTTCACCGCATTGTCGAGTACCCAGTGCGGCGGATCCTGTACCTTTGAGCCGGGGCACACCGGTGGAAACTGGCTGGGGATGAACTGTACCGACACCTACGGTGCAAGTCTCAATGCCGATCAGGGCGGGCTGGGCCCTCGGTTTGAGGTCGATCCGTGGACCGGCGTCTGGTCGTACCAGGGGTCGCACTTCCAACAGGGCGGCGGCGGCCACGACTGGCAAATCGACCACCGTCTACAGGTGCACGATGCGGATCTGAGTGGGCAACCCGCCGGTACAACGTACTACGGCTCCAGCTTCTACGTCGCCCGCGATGACGTCGACGCGATGAACAGCAATGCGTGGAAGCAGACCACAGTGAGCGGCTCACCCGGCAACTGGTCGTTCGGCATGAGCGGGTCCGGGACCTTTCCGAACATCGGCTTCGCCATCGACGCCTGGACGGGCGCGCAGCAGACCAAGCTCGCCGAGGAGATTCCGCCGATCGAGTTCGTCTCCCCCGACGGGCGTTGCGTCCTGGCGGCCAAGGCGACCGACCTTGGCGGGGGCGCGTGGCACTACGAGTACGCCCTCCTGAACATCGACATGGATCGGCAGGTCGGTTCGTTCAGTATTATGGTACGTGGTAGAATCGTAACCAACGTGGGCTTCCACGCGGTCGAGCACCACGACGAGCCGTTCAACACGGTGGATGCCGACAAAGTGGCGATCGACAACCAACCGTGGACATCGGAGGTCACCGGCAGTGGGGTCACCTGGAGCACCACCACCAACCCGTTGCGCTGGGGAACGATGTACAACTTCCGCTTCGACGCCGACGGAGCACCGGATCCGGATGATGTAGGAGTGACCCTGGGGCTGTTCAGGCCCGGCACGCCGTCCACGGTGACCGGTGCGACAGTAGGGCCGTTAGTGGCGCCGGCTCCGTGCGATTCGGATCCCGACCTGTGCATCGAATACGAGTGCGCGTACGGCATCTGCGATGGGAATAATCCCGCCGCGGACGAGAACGGCTGCCTATGGCAGAATTACCCGGCCACCCGTCCCTGCGGCGATCCCAGCGACACCGACTGCGACAACCCCGATACCTGCGACGGTGCGGGTGGCTGCAGGAGTAACGCGGAGCGGCTCGGCGAGGCCTGTGACCTGGACAGCAATGCCTGCACGATAGACGAGTGCAACGGCACCGGCGATTGCGTCCACGTGGACGATGTGACCTGTCAGCCGGCCGATCCACCTTGTGAGGGCGGGGAGGAGTGCAATTCTGCGACCGGGGACTGTGATGCACTGCCCGATTCCCCGAGTGGCACGCCTTGCGGCGATCCCTCCGACACCGACTGCACTGATCCCGACACCTGCGACGATGGGGCTACCTGCCAGGCGCACAATCAGCCGAACGGCACAGGCTGTGACGACGGCGAGGAATGCACAACCAACGACAGGTGCACCGGCGGCGTCTGCGGCGGAACCTACCAGGGACAGTTGTTCGGTGACATCAAGGACAGCTTCTGCCCGCCGATCTGCCCGCAACCGGACCTTGACGACATCAACTGCGTGGTGGATGACTTCGCGGACGGCCCGGGGGTGGATGGATGCGCCGGAGGGGTCCACAGCACTGATCTTGCTCCGTGCGGCGGTAACGGGACGCTCGATCTGGACGACATCCTGGTGATGCTGGATGCGTTCAGCCAGATCTTCGCCTGCCCGCACCCTTGTCCGTAGCAGGCGTATACGCTGAGGAGGTGGCCAGCAGCGGATCCACCGGGTCGGGCTTCGCCGATTCCGTTGCAGCCTTCGACCACGGAGTGCAAGCTGGATGTCTATTGGAACGCTAGAGAGCGTTTCTCCATCGGAGGCCTGAAGAAGGCAAAACGCTCCATCGATGGTTACCCTGAATTCACCTGGGAGCAGCGACTTGCTGTTCCCTGCCACATCCCCTGATGGATGATCCCCCGGTGGCTCATTGCGTGAGCGAGAAGGGTGATCATGTGTCTTTCCAACGACCAACTAAACTGATCGCGCTGGTGGTGCTGACATTCAGACCGGGTCTGGGCAAAGTAAGGTTTCCATTTCGGTTGTCGGTACACGCTATCGGCCGATCGCGACCGTAGTATCAGGCGAAAGCCCCTGCGAGCGTAGAGGCTGGGAGGCTCATCAACCGCAAACCGCCGACGAGGGCCACGAGAGGCCTTCACTTCCGCTCGGCGGCTGGGGTGGCGGCATCCGGACCGCGCAAAACCGGGCCACAAGCCACAGCCCGACGCACTGCCCAAGTCCTAAGGGCGCGAGGTTGAAAGGTCGCACATTTCCCGTGAGATACCTTGGGACCTTTGAACCTCCAGACCCTTCACTCGGGACCCGTAGCGACACTGGTAATCGTACATCGTCTCTGGGAGATTCCTGCAAAAGCCCCCTACCGGGACAACCCTCGGCTTTCATAATGTCAGGTAGCCTCGACGCTCCGGCGGTCCCGGGGCACCACGGCAATCGCCCCCCGGGGGCTTCCCCCGTGCTCACCCTTTTCCAGTTCCCATGAGCCGTGACCCCTCTCGCCGCCCCGGCCGTTACAGCATCGCTTGGGTGTTGGCAGTATCCGTGTGCCTCGAGCGCGTCTCGACGGCCTTGGCCGACTGGCGAGAAGCGCCGGGCGCCTTCGTCATGCTCGGATTTCTTTGATCCCCTTTGTTCATCTTTGAGAGGCTTGCGCTCTGCACACCGGAAATACCAAAGGGGCTCAATCAAGGGGCTAAGATCCCCCTTTTTCCTGTTGCAGTCTTCGAACATTGAGTGTAAGCTGGATGTCTATTGGGACGCTAGAGGGCGTTTCTTCATCGGAGGATTGAAGCAAGGTAAAACGCTCCATCGATGGTTATTCTGAGTTCGCCTGGGAGCAGCGACTTGCTCTTCCGGGGGCAACCTCTGGTGGATGATCCGCCGGCGGCTCCATATGTGGGCGAGAAGAGGAGATCATATGTCTTTGCAACGATTTACGAAACTGATCGCGCTGGTGGTACTGACGTTCAGCCCGGGTTTGGCCGTGGCTCAGGAGGTTTGGTCCGCCGGCGAGGGGACAGTAACACTGAGGGTCCCCTACGATACGCTCGAAGACCACGGGCTGTGGATGGCCGGCAGGGCCGTGCCCACCACTTCGGGTGATCTTGTCATGACTCTGGCACTGACGCTCGACCTGGCTGCGGACCTGGAATTCACCGTCGATGCGGATGGCAGCGTGCGACTCTTAGGCCGGAACCTTCGCGTGCTCGAGGGAATCACCATCGATCGTTCCGAGGCGAATTACCCGGTGTTCGACTTCACCATCGCCGCCGGCGAAGCGGTGGGGCCGGAGTGGATCGACGAGCTCCAGGCAATCGCTAGCGTGATACCGACCCTCGAGCTGCGCGTCGTCAAGGCGGGGTTCAATCATGGCAACAGCATGCTCACACTCGCCGCTCGGGACGTGGTCATTACCCCCGAGCTGGCTGAAGCTTTGGGACGTCCCGAGCTGGCGGGGGTGTCGCTTGGCGGGGCGGTGGTGTCCGCCGTCGGGGAATGGATAGGCGGAGACTCCCCCGCTCCCTTCGACGCTTTCCCACTGGACGACGGCGGGGCGGGTGGTCGTGCAACCGGGTGCGATATGACCTTCTGCCAACTGTACGGGATCGGTCAACGCGGCCGGCTGGGCGACATCGTTGGGCTGTCCATGGCAACCACCTCCTGGAACATTAGCGAAGACACGGATTGTATCTGGTGGGCCATTCCCAATGAAGAGCATCCCTTCATCCAACAGAACCTCTTCCGGCTCAAGATCGTCGACGGGAGCGAGCGGTTCGAACAGATTGGCATGGCTAATCAAAAAGACGGTTGGTACGCATTGGCCTCTCACCAGTGCGGCGGTCCAGCCTGTCACTTTGAGCCGGGGTCGGGGCACGGTCAGGGACCCTGGCTCGGGATGGGTTGTACCGACACCTACAGTTCGGGGCACAATTCCGATCAGAGCGGGATGGGGCCCAATTACGAACGCAACCCGTGGACCGGTTACTGGTACTTCCCAACTTCACATCAGAATCCGAGACACTACAATCATAATGGAATCCAACACCTCCTGCAGGTGCATGACGCAGATCTTGACTCTCCGCAGAACCCGGGCGCCACCTACTACGCTGAGGGGTACTATGTCATGCTCGACGACGTCAACGTCATGAACAGTGCATCCTGGAAGCCGATCACCGTAAACGGCTCCCCCGGCGGCAACTGGTCGTTCGGCATGAGCTCGTCCGGTACCGCCCCGAACATCGGCTTCGCCATCGACGCCTGGACAAATGCAACCCACAATACCCTCCTCGCCCAGGAGATTCCGGTCAGGGAATTCGTCTCCCCGGACGGGCGGTGTGTCCTATCTGCCAAAGCGACCAACCTTGGCGGGGGAACGTGGCACTACGAGTACGCCCTCCTGAACATCGACATGGATCGGCAGGCCGGTTCGTTCAGCATTCCGATCGCACCGGGCACGAGCGTGACCAACGTCGGGTTCTATGCCGTCGAGCACCACGATGAGGCGTGGAATACAGCCGATCCCGACGCCGTCCCGATCGACAACGCTGCGTGGACAGCCCAAGTCACCAGCGACGCTGTTACTTGGAGCACCACCACGAACCCATTGCGCTGGGCTATGATGTTCAACTTCCGCTTCGATGCCAACGTGGAGCCGGCGGCGGAAGACAGCACCGTGACATTGGGCATGTTCCGGGCGCGGGACGGTGAGCCGGATGAGGTAACCGGCCAGACCGTCGGGCCTAACACGGCCTCCCTGGACTGCAATAATAACGAGATCCCCGACACCTGCGATATCGATTGCGGCCCGGAGGGCGGGGAGTGCGACGTGCCCGATTGCGGCGGTAGCGACGACTGCAACGGCAACGGGGTCCCCGACGAGTGCGAGACGGACTGCAACGGCAACGGGGTTCCCGACGACTGCGACGTCGATCCGGGCGATCCGGACGGCAACGGGCAGGTCAGTGAAGACTGCCAACCAAACGGGGTCCCCGACGAATGCGAGCCCGACGACGATGGCGATGGCGTGCCCGACGGCTGCGATATCTGTCCGGGGTTTGATGACACCGTGGACACCGACGGCGATACCGTCCCCGAC
>SDBU01000339.1_pt1 | contig 66457 bp, 42 predicted proteins | sample 2277071 | NCBI WGS metagenome assembly SDBU01 (sample SAMN10397929, study PRJNA504765) | marine sediment metagenome | isolation source: marine sediment core GS08_GC12, 126 cmbsf | place: Arctic Ocean: Gakkel Ridge, Loki's castle | collected 2008 | reverse complement strand
CTGTCGTCTCGCTCAAACAGGAAAGCAGGTTGCCCCTGTTCACCTTCATCGTACGTGTAGCTGGCACGACTGGAAACTCTCAATTCACCCAAGGCTCTCTTCAACTCACACACCCACGCGCCGAAACAAACATCGTCAGGTCCACAGTACCCAAGATAAGGTAGGGGGAGCCCATTGACCTTGATACTCAGACGACCGTGAACGTGGCGACGGTCGGAAAGCTGAGCCAACGGCAGCCTTGCTGCGTTGGGTTTACCGCTATCATACGTCCACAGGTTCGAGAATTCGATGTCGAACGTGCTCATCTCTGTCTCAAGCGGCATAACGTTTGGAATAACCTGCTGGGGTGCGCGCCGCGAAGCGGCGTGTAAGCCAGTCGGCATTCATTCCTTGGTTAGGAGCCGATTGGCCCCTTATTCCACATTGCTATAATCTTCTCGATTTGCTCGGGATGGAGATCGACTGTTCCGTCTGCATGCAAATCAACTTTGAGATTATTCCAGTGGGATCCTGATACTTGGTATTCCTTCTCCTCTGTTTTCGTCAGCAGGACATGTGCTGCTACGAACTTGTCAGTATCGGATAGGGCTTTCCGCAACGCAGGCGAAGCCTGTTTGCCGAGGACGAGCAACTGCTTGGCAGTCTTGCCTTCGATGGTCGGCTGCAAGCCAAAATAGTTGCCATCCCAGGTTACATCCGCATTTCTCAATCTTGCCACAAGCGATAGAGGATCTGCGTCCCTTGTCGTCGGCAAGTGCGAACACCCGGCGACAAGGCCGAGGCAAAGAACAACGATCATGATTCTCATTATTCTTGGCTCCTAACAATGAATATACAGACTGCATAAGCCCCCTCGCCAGGGCCATCTGCTGCATAAGACCCCAGGCGAGAGAACCCGCGCAATCGACCTAAGGCCCTGTGCCTCAGGTGGTTCCAAAATGTCCTGCCCGTTCGGTCGGGGTCTTATACAGTCTGTATAAGACGCCGTCATACCTCACAAGGCGTCCGTGGGGCTCTTGACGCCCTGCCCGCCACGGTTCAGTACGTGGGTGTAGATCATGGTCGTCTCGAGGTGCTTGTGGCGCAGGAGTTCCTGCGCCGTACCGATGGGCTTCCGTTGCTGCTCGGGCTTCGTCAGCCCCCGATCGGCCGCTCCCACGTTGTCATGCGCTTCCCGCAATGCCGACACTCCCGTCGGCGGATGAGCTTACCGCCCCATCCCCGCCACGTGTAGATTACCCGAAAGTGCTGACAGCCGCAATGGCGGCATCCGCCTTCGCCAGGGCTCCGGCGGACGGGTCCCAGCCTCCCCGAGCGAGTCCATTGGGTTCGCATCACCGGGCTGAAGACGGCCAAGGGCGCCGACACGCGGATCGAATACCCCGTGGAATTCGCGCGGTAGCGGCGTCGCATCGTTCCCACACGGCGACAGCGCTTACGCGCAGCCGCCGGTCACTTGGCCTTGGGCAACTTGCCCCGGTCCTTCTTGGGTCTTCTGCCCTTGGGCTTGCCCGGTTTGCGGTCCCAGGGCTGCGGGGGGGTGGGGTCGTAGCGGGGATGGCCGTCGGTTTTGGGGAACGTGGCCGCGACGGCCTCGAACTTCTTGCGGGCGGCTACGTGCTTGGGGTCGGTGCTGTCGATCAGGTTGTTCGTCTCGCCCGGGTCGGCCAGCAGGTCGAACAGTTTGGCGCTCTGCCCGGCCGTGTCGATCCACAGCTTGTATTGCTTGTCGCGGAGCACCCGGTCGCGGTATTCGTGCACCGGCACCACGCGCCCGGCGGCGTTGACGGTGCCCGGGTGGCTGCCCATGGCCATGATCCACTCGCGAGGCGAATCGTCGGCCTTGCCCAGCAGCAACTTGGCGATGGACTTCCCGTCGAGGGTCGCGCCTTTGGGGAGCTCCGCCCCGCCCAGTTCGGCGAACGTCGGCAGCATGTCGGTGAAGTCGGTCAGGGCGTCGGTCTTCACGCCGGCCGGCACGAGGGAGGGGCCGTTGACGATGAACGGGGCGCAGATGCCGTTCTCGCTGGCCTTGGCCTTGCCGCCCCTTACATCCCGGCCCTTCATCCGCCCGACGATTCCGCCGCCCGAGCCGTTGTCGGTGGTCCAGATGATGATCGTGTTGTCGCGGATGCCCAGCGCCTCCAGCGCGGCGACCAGCTTGCCCGTGATGTGGTCGATGTACCGCACCATCGCCTTGTGCCGCCCCACGCGGTCGGCCACGTCCGGTGCCAGCGGGGTGGTGGTCATCGGCCCGTGCGGCAGGCACATGGGGTAGTACAGCATCATCGGCTTGTCTTTGTGGCGCTTCATGAAGTCGATCAGGAAGTCCGCGAATACGTCCTCGCCGAATTTGCCTCCGTAGGTCTTGCTTCCCTCGGCCGTGTGAATGTACGGGTCCCAGTAGCGTTTGCCGCTGGGCGGGTTGCCGCTTTCGTAGCCGGTCCACATGCAGTACTCGTCGAACCCGTGCTCGATGAGGATCTTCGGCTGCACGCGGAAGTCGTTGATCTGCCATTTGCCCGCGATGGCGGTGGCGTAGCCGGCCGACTTCATCACCCGGCCGAACGAGGGGTTGTGTTTGGGGTCGAAGTGGCATCCCGCGCCCCAGCGGGGCACGTCCCAGTGGTTGATCCACCCGTGCCGGAAGGGGTACTGCCCCGTCAGCAGCGTGGCGCGGGTGGGGGTGCACTGCGGCATGGAGTAGGCGTTGGCGAACTGCATCCCCCCGGCCGCCAGCTTGTCGATGTTCGGCGTCTCGATCGACTCGCTGCCGTAACAGCCGACCCACTCGGGGCCGAGGTCGTCGGCCATGATGAACAGGATGTTCGGTTTCCGCATCGGGCGTTTTCCTTTTTCGACCGCCGGCAACGCGCCGGGCAGGGCCGTCGCCGCGGCGGCAAGGCCCACGTGGCCGAGGAACGCGCGACGCGTGGTGTTGGGCTTGGTCATGGATCGATCCTTCCTTAATTGTAGGCCTCCATTGTCGCGACCGCCGCGGCCGCGTCAACGCCCTGCCGCCGCGGGCGAGGAATGCGTTGAGTTTCGCGGCCCCTGCGGTGAAACTGTGGGAGCCGGATGAGGATAAGGAATCCAACGTGAGCAGACCTAACATCATCTACATCCACTCGCACGACACCGGCCGGTACATCCAGCCGTACGGCTACGCGGTGCCGACGCCGAACCTGCAGCGGCTGGCTGAGGGGGGCGTGCTGTTTCGCCGGGCCTTCTGCGCCCAGCCGACGTGCTCGCCGTCCCGCGGGGCGCTGCTGACGGGCATGGCCCCGCACAGCAACGGTCTGACCGGCCTGGCCCACCGCGGCTTTGCCCTGGACGATTACGGCCGGCACATCCTCCACACGCTGCGGAAGGCCGGCTATACCTCCGCCCTGTCCGGCACCCAGCATATCGTCAGCGGCGACATCGGGCGCATCGGCTACGACGCGATCCTCAGCGACGCCCACGACCCCCGCCAGACCAGCGCCGCGGCGGTGGAGTTCCTGGCTGATCCGCCGAGCGGGCCGTTCTTCCTGACCGTCGGCTACGGCCTGACGCATCGCGGCTACCCCGCCCCCGGCCCCGAGGACGACCCCAAGTACGTCCGCGTGCCCGAAACCATCCCCGACACGGCGGACAACCGCGAGGACTGGGCGGGCTTCCTCACCGCGGCCCGGCAGCTCGACGCGTGCATGGGCGAGATCTTCGATGCCCTGGACCGGACGGGCCTGGCCGAGAGCACGCTGGTGATCTGCACCACCGACCACGGCATCGCCTGGCCGGGAATGAAGTGCTGCCTGAGAGACCAGGGAACCGGGGTGATGCTGATCATGCGCGGCCCGGCCGGCGGCGAGTTCACCGGCGGGGAGGTCGTCGAGGCCATGGTCAGCCATATCGACATCTTCCCCACCGTCTGCGATCTGCTCGGCATCGACCCGCCCGCCTGGCTGGAAGGGGTGTCCTTCCTGCCGGTCGTCCGCGGGCAGGCCGAGGAGGTCCGCGACGCCGTCTACGCCGAGGTCAGCTTCCACGCCGCGTACGAGCCGAAGCGGTCGATCCGCACCCAACGTTGGAAGTACATCCGCCGCTTCGACGGGCGCACTCGGCGGGTGTTGTCGAACGTCGACCCCAGCGCCCCCAAGCAATTGTGGGTCGACAACGGCTGGTTGGACAACCAACCCGTGGCCGCCGAGCAACTGTACGATCTGCTGTTCGACCCCACCGAGCGCGCCAACCTGGTAGGCGACCCGGCGTATGCCGACGTGCTGGCCGACCTGCGCGGTCGGCTGGCTGAGTGGATGAAGCGGACGGGCGATCCGCTGGTCCACGGCCCGATGCCCATGCCCGCCGGGGCCCGGCTGAACCACCCGGATGACCCCTCGCCCAGGGAGTCCACGAAACCCTACGTCCATCCGTCTTCGTAGGCGGCCGGCCGAGGGGATAAGAGGAAGGCTAACCATGCGAACCGTGTATCCGATAGGCATCACGCTGTACCAACCCGAGCAATGCTGCAACGGCTACACCATCCTGTTCGGCGGGCCCACCGTCAGGCTGGTCGATATGAACGGCCGATCGGTCAATGAGTGGACGCTGCCGACCGACGACTGCCCCCACGGCACCGACCGCGCGCGGCTGCTGCCCGACGGCAACATCCTCGTGTCGCGCGGCGGGATGCACTCGGTGGACGGCGTGATCGAGGAGTATGACTGGCAGCACAAACGCGTGTGGCAATACATCCCGGAGGGGAAGATCCCCCATACCACTTACCGCGGGCCGCATCACGACGTGTGGCGCAAGGAGAATGGCAACACGCTGGTGATCTGCCGGCAGGCCGTGCCGCCGGAGTACCTCAAGGACGTGCGCGAACCCACGTGGCAGAACCAGACGATCTACGGCGACACGATCCTGGAGGTCGACCGCGACGGGGAGGTCGTCTGGGAGTGGCATTCCCACGGGCATCTTGACATTAACCACTACCGCCTGCTCGCCTCGCCCAACTGGCACGCGGGGCCGTGGAACTCCACCGTGCTGGACTGGACGCACTTCAACACCGTCCAGGCCCTGCCGCCCAACAGGCACTTCGACGCCGGCGACGAGCGATTCCGCCCCGGCAACGTGATGATCAGCCCGCGCCAACTCGACACGATCTACATCATCGATCGCGAAACCAAGGAGATCGTCTGGGAGTACTCCGGCGATTACTTCGGCGGCCTGTCCGGCCAGCACGAGCCGCACATGGTCGAAAAGGGCCTGCCCGGCGAGGGGAACATCACCATCTTCGACAACGGCGCCTCCCCGTGGAAGGACCTCGGCCACGCGGGCAAGTCGTACGTGCTGGAGATCGACCCGGCCACCAAGGAACTGGTGTGGGTGTACGACAAGGGCCTTGCCTTCCACGCCACCTACACCTCAAGCGCCCAACGGCTGGCCAACGGGAACACCTTAGTCTGCGAGTCGACCGCCCGTCGCGTCTTCGAGGTCACCCCGGCCGGGGATACGGTGTGGGAGCACGTGGGGCCGACCCCGCGATCCTACCGCTACCCCTACGACCACTGCCCTCAGACCGCCGCGATCGGCCGTCCGACCGAAGTGGCCGTCACACCGCCGGGCGAACTGCGGATCCCGCCCGACGGGCCGCTGGAATAACCCTCGGCGGCACGCCGACGAACCATGATACGTCACGGGTGTGCCGGGACGGCTTACTTGCGTCGCCGGCCGGTCACGGAGGGCCAGGTGGGGCCTTCGGCCTGGATCTCCTTGTGCAGGGCGATGAACTGCTTCTTCATCGCCTCGAACTTCGCCGGCTCCCTGGTCGCCAGGTTGGTGGTTTCGTTGGGATCTCTCTGGAGGTCGAACAGTTCGAAATCACCCAGGTCGGCCTTCTTGATGAACTCCATGTTGGACTGCCCGGCCGGGGGTTTGGCGCCGCGCATGTCGTCGGGCGTCTGGGGCAACAGGCGGGCGAGGATCTTCCAATGCCCCACGCGCATGCACGCCTGCTTGCCGCCGCGGGCGTGGTACATCCACCAGAACAGCGGCTTGGGCCGTTGGACAGGTTTGCCTTCCAGCAGACCCGGTAGGACGTTAGCCCCGTCGATGGGCTTGCGGGTCTTCGGCTCGACGCCGGCCAGGGCGCAGAGGGTGGGCAGCACGTCGGTGCCGTTTACCGGCAGGTCGCTGACGCTGCCGGGGCGGATTTTCCCCGGCCAGCGCATCAGCCCCGGCACGTGGATGCCGCCCTCGTGCATGTGGCCCTTGGCCCCGCGGAAGTCGCCCGGGGAACCCCAGCTCGTGGCCGCACGGTGTTCCGGGCCGTTGTCGCTGGTGAAGTACACGAACGTCTCGTCGCGAAGCTTCATCTCATCCAGCGCCGTCATCAGCCGGCCGAACTCGTGGTCCATCTGGCTGACGCAGCCGAAGTAGGTACGCCGTTGGGCCTTCTTCGGCGAACTCCGCTGCACGCCCGGCCCGCCGTACTTGACCTTCCCGGCCGCCTGCTCGAAGGCGTCGCCCTGGTAGGGTTCCTTGAACGGCTCCGTGGCCCGCACGGGGGTGTGCGGCTCGTTCAGCCACAGGAACATGCAGAAGGGCTTGTCGCGGTCCCAGCCGTCCTTCAGCCACGAGATCGCCTCGCGGGCCACGATCTCGCACTGAATCCCTTCCAGGCGTCCGGCCGGCTTGCCGTTGCGGAGGAGCGAGTCGGGGTTCTGGTCGAAGTTCTTCTCGTTGGCCAGCCAGTAGTCGAAGCCGTGATCGCCGGGGGTGGGGTGGTCGAAGCGATCGCCGAAGGAGCCGATGTGCCACTTGCCCACGAACAGGGTGTTGTAGCCGGCTTTCTGCAGCAGCGTCGCTACGGAGGTCTCGTCGGTCGGCAGGTGCATGGGCGAGCCGTCGCGGCGGAAGTCGTACATGCCGACGCGGTACGGCATGCGCCCGGTCAGCATGGCCGCCCGCGAGGGCGAGCAGTTCGACGAGGCCGCGTAGCACTCGGTGAGCCTGACACCTTCGGCGGCGAGCTTGTCGAGGTTGGGCGTGGTGATCACCGGGCTTCCGTTGCAGCCCAGATCGCCGAAGCCGAGGTCGTCGGCCAGGACCACCACGATGTTAGGTCGCCGGCCCTTCGAGTCTCCGGTGAGAGCCTCGGCCGCGGGTGATCCGTTCGCCAGCGCCATGGTGGCACCTCCTATTCCCAACGCCTTGAGAAAGTCCCTTCGTCGCATCATCGCCCGGGTCTCCTTCCGGCCGGCGCAAGGCCCGGCCCGGGGGTTACCGTAGCGGCATGGCCCCGGCGCGTCCAGGGGTTGGGCGTATCACGGCTGCAGCGGCGGCGCCGACAGACTTGGCCTTGGTGGCCGGGCTCGTGTTAACCGGTCCGGCCGGCCAACAGCGGTGCCAGGCGGGCGGCGAGGTTCTCACCCATCTGGATCATGGCGTTGTCGGCTGGGTGGATGAGGTCGGGTGTCAGCCCGGTCAGGTCGGTGAGGATATCCGTTCCCTCGATCACGTGCAGATTCGGCAGGTCGGCCGCGGCGACGGCGTCGCGAAGGAGTTGCCGTTTCTCGGCCGACGTGCCGCCGGCGGGCTGCTCGGCCGGGTCCCAGTCGGCAAAGTAGGGGTACAGCGTGATGCACGCCACCGGGCGGGTGGTGTCGGCGGCCGCGACGGTCTTCACCATGTAGGCGACGCGATCGTAGAACTCCTCGTTGCTGAAGCCCATCATGTTGACCGACAGAGCCAGCGTGGCGATGTCCCAGTCGGATCGGGAGGCGATGTAGTCGGCCAGTTCGGCCTCGCAGTGGGCGCTGCCGCCGGAGCCGAGGTTTATCAGGTCGGCCCCGAGCCGGCGGGCGGTTTGGGCGGCATAGCACAGGTGCGGCAGTGAGGCGGCGGCCCCGTGGGTGATGCTGGTGCCGTAGGTCAGCAGGCGGATGCGCGGCAGCTCGTCGGCCCGCGGCGGGCGGATGCCCTGCCCTTCGGCGCCGTGGAAAACCACCGGGTCCCCGGCGATCTGGACGCGGATCACGTTGTGGCGAAACGGCATCGCTTCGCTCATGGCCGCCGGCATGCGGGCGATGCGGTCGCTGGGGGTGATCTTCAGTGTTCGCGTTTCGCCGCTGCGGATATAGACCGGCTGACCGTGCTGGAACCCGCCGTGGTAGATCATCGCGCGAGTCTCCTCGCCCCTGGCCTCGGGGGCGATCGAGAGTGTCACTTCACCGGCCAGGTCGTCGGTGACGAAGCGGATTTCCCCGGAGGCGAAGCGGGTCATCTGGTATTGGCAACCGGGGTTGACGTGCTGGCGGACGGATTCGGGAATCCGCCGTACCTCCACGGCCTCTCCGGCGACAGGGACGGTTTCGGCGATGTTGTGCAATTCGACGTTCTGGTAGATCATGACTTTCCTGACAGTGGGAGTTTACTTCGAACGGCCGGACGGCAGCCGCTCTCCCGCCGCAAGCGGGGGACCATATGGGCTACTTCGCCAAGCCCTCCAGGATGAGGATCACCTGCCCCCCGCGACGATCGGGGGTTTTCTCGGCGCGGAACGCCAGGACGTTCTTGCCGGGCCGCAGCAGTCGCGCGGCCCATGTCGGCAGTTCCGCGGCCACCGGGCGCTTGCCGGGGCCGGGGGCCAGGCGGATCACGGGCGTGCCGTTGAGGGTTACCACGCCCCGTACGGTCATGCCGATGGCCACCCGCAGGCGCAGGCGAGTGAACTTGGTGTCCGACAGTGCGAATGTCCGCCGCAGCACGGCGTTGGCTTTGGTCCAGGCGGCCGCGCGGGTGCCGATGCCGACCGGGTCGTCGACCTCGGCCCACGTCGAGTCGTCGAAGGCCGTCTGTCCCCAGCCGGGCGGGGCCTCGGCGGCGTCGCCGTCCCATTCGAACAGCCGCCACTTGGCCGTCTTGTCGGACGGGGCGGGGGCTAACGGCTTCCAGTCCTCCATCGGCGCCGGCATGGTCGGGTACGTCACGCCCGCAAGTTGCTGGCCGTAGAAGTGCCATACCTGCCATTCCAGCGTTTGCAGGTCGGCCCAGGCCTTGTAGTACATCTCGCCGCGTTCGTAGAGCACGCCCTCGAAGCCGCCCAGCCGTTTCGTGGGGGCTGCGAGTTCGGCGGCGTCGGCGCCCAGTCGGCGCTGGAGGCCCGCCAGCAACTGCTGGGCGAAGTAGGGATCTCCTTGGGCCCGGCACTTGTAGGCTTTGGCGAGCGTTAGTTGCAGGTCATCCCGCTGTCGTTCGGCGGCGCGGCCGAGCTGCTCGGCGAAGCGCTTGTGCTCGGCTGAGGCGGCGGGGTCGGCGGCAATGACCTTGATGGCCGCGGCCATCGCCGGCCATTGGCGCTGCTGGTAGAGCGTTCGAGCCCGGGCGATCGGGCCGGTGACGCGTCGCCCGAAGACGCTCTTGGGCGCCCCCATCACGCGGATGGCCTTGTGGGGCAGGGCGTAAAGCAGCCCCATGCCGCCGGTGGTAAACCGCGGGCCGTACCAGGTGTAGGTGCCGGGGGTCCGCCCGCTGAGGTTCTCGGCGTTGGGCTGGCAGGTGAGCCCGCCGTCGGGCGTTCGGCCGAGATCGTAGTACCACCTCTGGTGGTCCAGGAACCGCCGCAGGGCCTTCTCGCCGGCCATGGGGGCGGCGACGGGCCCCCAGAACAGCGACAGGAAGCATCCGGTGTGACCGTATTCCCGCTGGCGGTACGACGCCGCCACCAGGCGGGCGAAGAACCGCGCCCCCTCGTCGTTGCCCAGCAGAGAGAAGCCCACGGCCCCCAGGGCGTCCTTCCCGTTGCTGCCGTTGCCGTCGGTGGGCAGGTGGTCGCCGTAGGGAATGCCGCCTCGCCCGATGTACTTGGCGAAGAACCTGGTGGCCTTGGCGTGGACCCCGGGGTTGACCCACAGCCCGCACTCGCCGCCCAGGGTCAGCATGATCCAGCAGGCCAGCCCCGCCTGGTTCAGCCCCCCGTAGGCGCCCCAGGGCACGTTATGCCCCCACGTTCCCGAGGCCATCTGCCCGCGCTCGGCGAAGGCGATGATCTCCTGGAGCTTCGGCAGAACGCTGTCGTCGCCGGTCAGGAGGTAGTACTCGGCGATGGCCATGCCGCCGTAGCCGAGTGCCCAGGAGCGCAGTGTCTGGGTGTCGTAATCGAATCGGCAGAGCCAATAGACGGCCCGGCGGGCGTTGTCGAGGTAGTCCGGGTCGTCCGCCGCCAGCCACAGCAGCGCCGACCATGCCGTGGCCATGGCGCCCTGGCCGACGACGTGACCGTCGGGGAACTGCTGGCGGGCCAGGCGGGCGCAGGCCTCTCGCAGGATCGTCTTGGACTTCTCGCAGTCGTAGGGCCAGGTGTCGCTGTAGCGCCCCATCACGCGAATGGGCACCGTCACCTCTTGCGGCCGGCCTTGGCGAAGGAGCTTGAGCCGCAGCTTGCCGCCGCCGGCTTCGGTCTCGGCCGCGGTGATCGCCTCGCCGACGACCCGGCGGGGGTCTTCCGCGTCGGTGAGGGTTTCACCGCCCGCCGCGACGATCACGTCGCCCGTCCGGAGCCGCCCGTCGGCCGGGGAGCCTTTCGGCACGGCCGTGACGACGATTTGACCGTCGCAGAGCCAGCCGCGGGCGCCCGTCGGCCCGAGGAACAACTGCCAGCCCGGCCACGTGCCGTGGGTGGACCACACGCCGAACGTCTGCGGATCGGCGGTGCGGGGCGGCGCCGCCAGCGTGGCGGCCGTCGAGACCAGCAGCGCCGCGGCGACCGTCAGGCGTAGCGGCGCAGGATTCCATCGCATCATCGTCGGGCTCCTCCGTCTGTTTCGACATCGTTATCGCCCCGAAAGCATAGAGGTTCTCGCCGGCTTCCGCCAGTGGCGGGCGCGACGCCGCTTGGCACTTGCCGGGCATCGGGAGGGCAGGTAAGGTAACCGGGTGGCTTCGGACAGGCGCCAGGCTCGATACGTTCGCCGGAGGCAGAGGGGTCGGATGGACGAGGCGTAAGGAGTGTGCCATGATCATCGGGGTCCCTCGGGAAGTGAAGCGGCACGAGTACCGCGTGGCCATGCTGCCGGTGGGGGCGCATCTGCTTGTCGAGGCCGGTCACGAGGTGCTCATCGAGGCGGGCGCGGGCGTGGGCGGGGGATATGAAGACGCCGAGTATGCCGCCGCCGGCGCGGCCATCGTGGCCACGCACGAGGAGGTCTTCTCGCGGGCGGCACTGCTGATGAAGGTCAAGGAGCCGGTGCCGGATGAGTGGCCTCTCCTGCGGCGGGGGCAGGTGGTGTTCACGTTCTTTCACTTCGCCGCCGATCGGGAGCTGACCGAGGCGTGCCTGGGCGCCGGTGTCACCGCGCTGGCCTACGAGACGCTCACCGACCCCCACGGCCGGCTGCCGCTGCTGACCCCGATGAGTGAGATCGCCGGCCGAATGAGCATCCAGGAAGGCGCCAAGTACCTCGAGGAACCCGTCCACGGCCGGGGCATCCTGCTGGGCGGGGTGCCGGGGGTGGAGCCGGGCAACGTGCTGATCCTCGGCGGCGGGGTGGTCGGCGCCAATGCCGCCCGGGTGGCGGCCGGGCTGGGGGCCCGGGTGGAGATCATGGACGTCGATCTCGATCGGCTGCGATACCTTGATGAGATCATGCCCGCCAACGTTCACACCGTTTACTCCGACCCGCACGCGGTGGCCGAGCAGATCGCCCAGGCCGACCTGGTGGTCGGGGCCGTGCTGATCCCCGGCGCGCGGACGCCGGTGCTGGTGCCGGCGGCGATGCTCAAGACGATGAACAGCGGCGCCGTCATCGTCGATGTGGGGGTCGATCAGGGCGGCTGCGTGGAGACCATCCGCCCCACCACGCACGACGACCCGGTGTACGTGGTCGACGGGGTGGTGCACTATGGCGTGACCAACATGCCCGGCGCCGTGGGGCGCACCAGCACCCAGGCCCTGTGCCACGCCACCCAGCCGTATGTCATCCGGCTGGCCGAGCGGATGGGGGCGGACGGGCCGGCCGCGGTTATCGCCGACGATCCGGCCTTCGCCTCGGCGCTCAACATGCAGGACGGGAAGCTCACCAACGCCGCCGTCGCCGAAGCTCACGGCATGCCCTTCGAGCCGGCCTGACGGACGGACCGGCCGTTGCGTCACCCGCCTCGCCCCGGTAGGTTCCGGGTTTCACCTGGTAGGCGGAGGCGGTGTGGAATGTCCCGGGAGAACGAATGGATGCCGAGCGGATGACACGACGAGACTTCGTTAAGACCGGGGCTTCCGGCCTGGCGGCGGCCTCACTGGCCGGGCCGGTGGCGGCGGCCGCCGACGACGCTAAACGCGACCGGCCCAACATCCTGTTGATCTTCTCCGACCAGCAGCACTGGCGGGCGATGGGGTGCGAGGACGATTTCTTCCGGACCCCCAGCCTCGACGCCCTCGCGGCCGACGGGGCGATGTTCGAGCGATCCTTCTGCACGACGCCGCAGTGTTCGCCCAGCCGGTCGTCGATGCTGACCGGGCTGTACCCGAGCAAGACCGGCGTGATGGGCAACACCGGCGCCGCCGGCGGCAAGCCGCTCACCCGTCGCACGATCGGCGCGACGCTCCAGCGGGCGGGTTACCGCACCGGGTATTTCGGCAAGTGGCACCTCGGCAACGACGCGACCGGCGCGGCCGGGTGGGACGCCTACAGCCCGGTCAACCGCGACCCGGCCACCACCGAGGGGGGGCTGGCCTTCCTCGCCGGCGCCGCCGAGGCGGGCAAGCCGTTCGCCCTGGTGCTCTCCTACAACAACCCGCACGATATCTACAAGTTCGCCAGGCACGCCGTCGACGGCAGCGCGGGCGAGATTCCGCTGCCCCGGTCGTGGGGCGCCGAAGATTTCGCCACCAAGCCGGCCGTGCACAAGCAGTTCATGACCGACGACCAGGGCAAGGTGATCTGGGGTCGGGACAAGCGGCTCTGGCAGCAATACCGCGACTGCTACCGCCAGAAGACCGCCCTGTACGACGCCCACGTCGGGCGGATCCTGGCGGAATTGAAGAAACGCCGCTTGTGGGAAAAGACGATCGTCATCGTTACCTCCGACCACGGCGACATGGACACGTATCACCGGCTGATCTACAAGGGCCCGTTCATGTACGGGCAGATGGTTCGCGTGCCGCTCATCATCCGCGTGCCGCCGCGCTTCGGCGGCAAGGGGGCGATGCGGGTAACCGACCTCGACGCGGTCAACGTGGACCTGGTGCCGACGATCCTGGACTTTTGCGGCTCCCCGGCGATCCGGTGCGACGGGCTGTCACTCAGGCCCGTCCTCACCGGTGCCGCCGGGCAGGTCCGGCGGGAGTTCGTGGTGGCCCAGTACTACAGCAAGCAGCGGTGGGTCAACCCGATTCGCATGATCCGGACGGCGCAGTTCAAGTACAATCGATACATCCGCCACGGTGAAGAACTATATGACTTGCGGAGAGATCCGGAGGAGATCGTGAACCTCGCGGGCGATCCGAAACACGCCAAGGTCAAGGCCGAGTTGGCCGCCAAGCTCGATGCGTGGATCCGGGAGAACGATGACCCGTTCTACTCGTTCAAATCCACGACGCGCAAAGGCGAGCCGTTGGCCTAGCCGCCCGGACATAGCAAGAGGATGCCGAATCATGGACCGACGTGACTTCATCAAGACCATCGGCGCCGCCGCGGCGGCGATGGCCTCGTCCGGGGGCCTCGACGCCGCGACGGATGCCGGCGAGAGACCTAACATCATCTTCATTCTCACCGACGACCAGCGCTGGGACATGCTCGGCTGCGCGGGAAACCCCATCCTGAAAACCCCCCACATGGACCGCCTGGCGGCCGAGGGCGTGCGGTTCGCCAACGCCTTCGTGACGACCCCCATCTGCGCCGCCAGCCGGGCCAGCGTCTTCACCGGCCTGTACGAGCGCACGCACGGCTTCACCTTCAGCACGCGACCGCTGGCGGGGGCCTACACCGACATCAGCTACCCCCAACGGCTGCGCGAGGCGGGCTACCGCACCGGCTTCGTGGGTAAGTTCGGCGTCAAGGTTGCCCGCGGCGCCAAGGGCAAGATGTTCGATTCCTTCGTCAGCCTGCACGGCCCGTACTTCAAGAAGGGCGAGCGCCCCCGACGCCACCTGACCGACATCACGGCCGACAAGGCGATCGAGTTCCTGCGCGAGAGCAAGGGCGGCAAGCCGTTCTGCCTGTCGATCAGCTTCAACGCCCCCCACGCCACAGACGGCGACAAGCGGCAGTACATCTGGCCTGCTGGCTGCGACGATCTGTACAAGGACGTCACCATCCCGCCGCCGCCGATGAGCGAGGCGTCGTGGTTCGAGGCGCAGCCGGAGTTCGTCAGGAAGGGCTTCAACAGGAAGCGCTGGTACTGGCGGTTCGACACGCCCGAGAAGTACCAGCGAATGGTCAAAGGCTACTACCGCATGATCACCGGTGTGGACAACGTCGTCGGCCGGCTGCGGCAGCAGTTGCGCTCGCTCGGGCTGGACCGCAACACCCTCATCGTGCTGATGGGCGACAATGGCTACTTCCTCGGCGAACGCGGCTTCGCGGGCAAGTGGCTGATGTACGAGCCGTCCCTTCGCGTGCCGCTGATCGTTTACGACCCCCGCCGGCCCGCCGCCAAACGCGGGGCCGTGCTGGAGCAGATGGCCCTGAACATCGACGTGGCCCCGACGATCCTGGCGATGGCGGGCCTGCCCGTGCCGCCGGCCATACAGGGGAAGTCGCTGACGCCACTGCTGGACGGCCGGAAAACCGCGTGGCGGACGGAGATGTTCTGCGAGCACCTGCTCAAGAACCCGGCCATCCCCCAGAGCGAGGGGGTCCGGACCGAGCGGTGGAAATACTTCCGCTATCGGGACCACGAAGGCTTCGAGGAGCTGTACGACCTCACCGCCGACCCGATGGAAAAGCGCAACCTCGCCGGCGACGAGGCCCACAAGCGGCAACTGCAGACGCTTCGCCGGCGCTGCGACGAGATGATCGCGTCGCTTTCGAAGGCCCGTAAGTAAGGAACAGGTCCCATGCGCGAACTGAGCAGGCGCGAATTTGTCAAGGTTGCTTCCGCCGGCATCGCGGCGGCGACCGCCGGGGCGGGCGGTGAACTGTCCGGCGCGGCCGATCGGAGGCGGCGGCCCAACGTGCTGTACGTCTTCGCCGACCAGATGCGGGCATCGGCTATGGGGTGCATGGGCAATCCGTTCGTCAAGACCCCCAACCTCGACAAGCTGGCCGGGGAGGGGATGCTGCTGACGAACGCGCTGTCCTGCTCGCCGGTGTGCAGCCCGTATCGCGCGCAGCTCCTGACCGGCCGATTCGGCCACCACACCGGGGTGATCCACAACGACATCAAACTGCCCGATGAGGAAGTGACGCTGCCGGAGGTGCTCAAAAGGGGAGGCTATGCAACAGGCTACATCGGCAAGTGGCATCTCAACGGCGACCGGCAAGGGTTCGTCAAGCGCGAAGACCGCCAGGGCTGGGACTACTGGGCCGCCCTGGCCTGCTCGCACAAGTACTTCAAGACCCGGTACTACCGCGATACGCCCGAGCCGATCCCCATCGACGGCTACGAGCCGGACGTGCAAACCGACCTGGCCATCGAGTTCATGCGGCAGAACGCCGGGCGACCGTTCTGCCTGGCCGTCTCGTTCGGCCCGCCGCACAACCCGTACAAGGCGCCGGTGAAGTACGACATCTACGATCCGGCCAAGGTGCCGCTCCGGCCTAACGTGCCGAAGGAGATGGCCGCGAAGTGGCGGCCAACGATCGCGCAGTACTACGGGCTGGTCACCAGCCTCGATGCCAACGTCGGCCGAATGATGCGGGCGCTGGCGAAGCTCGGCCTGGCCGACGACACGGTTTTCTGCTTCTCCTCCGACCACGGGGACATGCTCGGCTCGCAGGGCCACCGGCTTAAGCAGCGGCCGTGGGAAGAGTCCATCAACGTTCCGTTTATCCTGCGCTACCCCCGGCGGATCAACGCCGGCCAGACCCGGGATACGCTGTTCAGCTCGGTGGACGTGATGCCCACGCTACTGGGCCTGTGCGGCGCGCCCGCCCCACCCAACGTCGACGGGCTGGACCTGTCTCCCCTGCTGCTGGGCGCCGGCGGCGATGAACCCGAGTGCGTCTGCTTCACCAACACCCACCGCGGCGGCGGGCCGGGCAGCGATTGGCGGGGGATCCGCACCAAGCAGTGGATGTACGCCTACCACGCCCAGGGCGACTGGGTCCTCTACGACCTCAAGGCCGACCCGTATGAGCGGAACAACCTCCTCGGCGACCCCCGCCGGAAAGCCGTCCGGGACCGGCTCCGCGCCACCCTCGATGCCTGGCGCAAGAAGACCGGTGACACCGCCGAACTGGCCGGCAAGCTCCGAACGAAATGAACGGGCCGGCGGCGCTCGGACGTAACGGTCCCCGTCCGCCCGGGCGAGCCGTGGCACCCGGAGAATCAACCGTGACAGACCACTGGGCGTTTTTTCCGCCGTCCGGTTCCCGCCGGCGGGGCGGGATCGATTATGATGGGCGGGCATGACGACCGGGCGGGTTTTCGACATTCAGCGGTTCTCGATTCACGACGGGCCGGGCATTCGGACGACGGTCTTCTTCAAGGGCTGTTCGCTGCGGTGCCTGTGGTGCCACAACCCCGAGAGCATTCCGACGGCCCCGTCGCTGTCGTTCGTGCCGGACAAGTGCATCGGCTGCGGGTACTGCGTTGGCGCCTGCCCGCACGGGGCCCACGCGATGGCGGACGGCCGGCACGAAATCGACCGCGACCGCTGCCAGGTGTGCGGGCTGTGCACGCGGGAGTGCTTTGCCGGCGCGCTGGAGCTGGCCGGGCGCGACGTCACGGTGACCGAGGTGATCGAGGAAGTCCTGCGCGACAAGCCCTTCTACGACAACTCCAACGGCGGGATGACCCTGTCGGGGGGCGAGCCGCTGATGCAGATGGACTTCGCCCTCGCCCTGCTGCGGGAGGCCAAGACGGCCGGGCTGCATTGCGCGGTGGACACCTGCGGCTACGTCAACGACAACGGCATCGCCCGTGTGGCGGAGATGACCGACCTGTTCCTCTACGACCTGAAAGAGACCGACCCCAAGCGGCACATCGAGTGCACCGGCGTATCCAACGAGCCGATCCTGGCCAACCTTCGCCTTCTGCACGACGCCGGGGCGGCCGTGCTGGTGCGCCTGCCGATCGTGCCCGGCCTGAACGATCGGGCCGATCACTTCGCCGCTGTGGCCCAGCTGGCCAAGTCGCTGCCGAACCTGCTGGGCTTCGAGGTCAAGGGCTACCACAACCTGGGTCTGGGCAAGCTGGCCCGCTTCGGCCTGGATGCCGGTGACACGGCTGCCATCGAGCGCCCCGACCCGGCCACCGTCGCCGGCTGGGCCGCCACCCTGCGCGAGTTGGGCGTGCCGGTGATCGGCTAGCGGGCCTGCCGGCCGTCTCGGGGCCCGAAGGTGCTTCGTTTGCGGAGGATGTGGTGGTAGTGCTGGGCGAAGCGGTGGGCTTCGTCGCGGACGTGCTGCAGCAGCTTCAGGGCCGGGTCGGATCGCTTCAGGCGGAGCGGCTCGTCACGGCCGTGGACAAAAATCTCCTCCTCCTTCTTGGCCAGCGACAGCAGGATGGGCGGGCGGAACTCCAACTCGTCGAAAGCCGAGTAGGCCGCCGAGAGCTGCCCTTTGCCGCCGTCGACGAGGATGATGTCGGGGAAGAGGCTCTCGTCCATCCCCGCGTGGCGGTAGCGGCGCCAGACGACCTCGCGCATGGAGGCGAAGTCGTCGTTGCGGTCGTGGCTCTTGATCTTGAACCTCCTGTAGCCGTTCTTGAACGGCGCCCCGTCGATGAACGTCACCACGCTGCCGACGGTCTCCTGCCCGGACAGGTGGGCGATGTCCAGCCCCTCCACCGTTCGCGGCGTGCTGTCCAGGCCGAGGCGGTCGGCCAGGGCGGCGAGGGCCTCGCGGCGGTCGCTCACGGTGGGCCCGAACACCTCCGGCTGGAGGTGGTCGTCGGCCAACCCGCGGCGGGCCAAACCCTCGATGGCCTTCAGTTCGTCCCGCAGTTCGGCGGCTCGTTCGAAATGTTGTTCCTTGGCGGCCGTCTGCATCTCGGCGGTGAGCTGGCGGACCACCTCGCGGCGCTTGGACTGCAGAAACCGAATCAGCCGCGTGATGTCGGCGCGGTAGTTCTCCCGGCTGATGCGGGCGCCGCACGGGGCGGTGCACTGCTTGATGTTGTGAAGGATGCACGGGCGGAAGAACCGCCGTCGCTCGTCGTCGGGGTCGATCTCCAGGTTGCACGTGCGAAACTTGAACGCCCGCTGCAATAGCGGCAGCGCCGCCCGCAACTCCTTGGGATTGATGAACGGGCCGAACAGCTTGACCCCCTTGCCGGCCGGCTGACGGGTGACGTACACGCCGGGGAACGACTCGCCCGTGGTGATCATCAGGTAGGGGAACGACTTGTCGTCCCGCTGGCGGAGATTAAACCGCGGCTTGATATCCTTGATGAGCCTCGCCTCGTGCAGCAGGGCGTCCACCTCGCTGTCGCATTCGAGCACGTCGAGGTCGGTGACGAGGTCGGCGATCATCCGTTCGATGTCCGGCCCGCGCGTCTCGGTGAGGTTGGCGGCGGGCTGGAAATAGCTGGCTACGCGGGAGCGGAGGGTCTTGGCCTTGCCCACGTACAGCACCCGGCCGCGGGCGTCCTTGAACAGGTACACTCCGGTCGTGGCGGGCAGCTCGGCGATCCGCTCGCGGAGCTCGGCCAGCACGACGGCTCGGCGCCGGTGGGGCGGGGCCGGGTTGCTTTCGGTCGGCGGGTCATCGGCCATGGCGGCCATTGTATCATCTCAGGCGATCAGTTCGGCAAATCGCCGTCCGCGCTCGACGTAGTTGGCGAACTGATCGTAACTGGCACAGGCCGGGCTCAACAGCACCACGTCCCCGGCCGCGGCGGCGGCGACGGCGGTGGCCACGGCATCGTCGAACGCCTCGGCGACCTCGATGTGGGGGCCGGTTCCGCCGGCGAGCCGCTTGGCGACGCCGTCGGCGATTTGCCCGCCGACCTGCCCGGTGGCGACGACGGCCTTGCAGCGCCGCCGGAGCATCTCACACAACGCCTCCAACGGCACGTGCTTGTCGTAGCCGCCGACGATCGCGACGATCCGCCCGGCGGGGAAGCTGTTCAGCGCCACGATCGCCCCGGCCGGGGTGGTGGCCTTGGAGTCGTCGTAGTAACACACGCCGTCCCGTTCGCCCACCTTGGCCAGGCGGTGCGGCAGGCCGGCGAAGCCCGCCATCGCCGCGGCCGCGTCGGCGCGGGCCACGCCCATCGCCCTGGCGATGGCCCAGGCGGCTTGGGCATTGAGCTGGTTGTGCGAGCCGGGCACGGCCAACTCGAACGGCTCGCCGGCGGCGCTGAAGGTCTCCCGCCGGGCTGGGCCGCCGGTAGCCCAGTCGGCCAGGGCCGGGTCGTCGGCGTTCACGATCGCCACGTCGCCGGGCTGCTGGTAGCGGAAGATGTTCCGTTTGGCGGCCGCGTAGGCCGCCATGGTGCCGTGGCGGTCGAGATGGTTCGGCTGCAGGTTGGTCACCAGCGCCACGTGCGGCGACAGCCCCACCAGCGGGGTGTGGTCCAACTGGAAGCTCGACAGCTCCAGCACCACCGCGTGGTCGGGGGCGATGGCCCCGTCGGCCAGGGCCTCCAGCAGGCTGCGGCCGATGTTGCCGCCCAGGTGCGTGGTGGTGCGCGTGGCCACCGCGGCCGCGGCCATCGCGGCGACGGTGCTCTTGCCGACGCTGCCGGTGACCCCCGCGATGGGGGCCGGGCATCGCTGGAGGAACAGGTTGATCTCGGTGGTCATCGCCACACCCCGCGTCCGGGCGGCCGCCAGCAGCGGCGCCTCCGTGGGCACGGCCGGGTTGACCACCAGCAGGTCGCAGCGGTCCAGGTCGGCCTCGTCGTGGCCGCCGAGGTGCAGCGTAACGTCCAGCCCTTCGAGTTGGGCGAGGCTGTCGGTAAGCTCCCCGGCCGTGGCGAGGTCCGTCACAGTCACCTCGGCCCCCTGGCGGCACAGCCAGCGGGTCACGCCCACGCCGCCGCCGAATCGGCCGAGGCCCATGACCACCACTCGCTTGCCGGAGAAACACTCGCTCGCTGTCTGCCGCATGTTGGGGGCCTCACTGGGGCGCTACCCACGCCGCCGGGTGAGCCACTGTATCGCAGGCTCTCGCCGGAAGGAAGGGCCGGGCCCGCGCAGCAAAGCGGGCCGATCTTCAGGCCCGCCCGCTGGGGTGTGCGTTCGGTGGCCCTACCAGGTGAAGGCCAGTTCGTAGCGGAAGAATCCGGCCACGTCGTTACGGGCCTCGGTGTAGAAGCTGCCGGGGAAGAACAGTTCGGCCACCACGTGCGTGGCGATGTGGGGGTTGATCTGATACTTCGCGATGCCGGCCAGCAGTTGGCCACGGAAGCACCCGCCGCCGGTGGCCCCGGCGCCGAGTAGGCTCTCATCGCGGAACAGCAACTGGTAGTTGGCCGTCACATCGAGTCTCTTGCAGGGCTTGGCGTCCCAGCCAAAACCGACGCGATGGAGGTTGGTCGCCTCGGCCCCCCGTCCGCTCTCGGGGATGATGGAGTACAGGTACAGCTCGGAGAACCGAGCCCATCGGCCCCAGGGGGTCTCGAATTGCTCGTTGGTCGGCGTCCAGGGGTCGTCGCCGGAGATGAACTCGTAGGCCAGGCGGAGTCGGCCCTGCCACGGGCAGTCGGGCAAGGTGTAGGTCAGTTCGCTATTAACGCCCCACGCCGCCACCGACGCCAGGTTCCGGCGGCCGAATTGGTGGGCGACCTCGGCCGAGTAGCCCATCCGCTCGGTGATGGCGCCGGCGGCCCGGGCCCCGACGGTGTGAACGTCGCCGCTACGGCCGGTGGACTGGATGGCGTTGTCGTGCTTGTAGATGTAATAGCCTTCGAGGGTGGTGTTCTCGAGGGACTTGTTGGTGGCGTACAGGATGACGCCGTGCTCGTTCTGCTCGGCGTTGTGGAAGTCTTGGTCGTTCATCGCCGGCAGCCAGCCGTCGGCCGATTCGCCGCGCTGGCTGACGAAGATCCCGTCGAGGACGGTGTTCCAGTCCTCGATGTCGACCGTCGCGCGCAGGGCGTCAAAGAAGATCGTTCGCGAGTCGTCCAGCGGCGTGCCGTCGAGGACGAGCCAGCCGGTGCCGAGGATGATGTCCTGTCGGCCGGCGGTGATCTTCAACGGCAGGCCGAACGGCTTGGACCACTGCACATTCAAATTGTCGAAGATCACTTCGTTACGGGTGGGGTGCTCGTTTCCGTTGGGCTTGCAGAAGCTCATCGGCTCGTAAAGCAGGCGGACGTTCAAGGCTACGCCGTCCAGCGGCTCAAGCAGAGCGATGCCCGACTCGGACGGTGTGAAGCGCGTCCAGACCCGCGCCCGGTATCGCTGGTAGTGCCAGTCGTGCCCGTTGGTTTCCTTGTCGAGGCTGATAAGGTTAGGTGCGTAGACCTCACGCAGGCGCAGGTCGGCTCCGGAGGTCAGACCCGGCGTGAGCTCATTGAACCGCATCTTGCTCCTGCAGATGGGGCACTGGCTGGCCGTGTGGGCGGTCTCCTCGGTGACCGCCGCTGTCTCGCCGTTATCGTCGGCCAGGGCCGGCGTGGGGAAGATCATCGTCACCACCCAGGCGCCCAGCAGAGCCATTCGTACTGCGTGTTTCATGAGTCTGCGACCCCTTTCTTCGATCATCGGTAGACTGCCTTGACGTGGCCTGTGGGTCTGGTCGGCAGAGATCCCCGCATCTTGCTCGCAAGCCATTGGTCTGCACTGGACCCGGGCTCGGCCGGCACCAAGGCACTGGCGCCGAGCATACGAACATCGAAATCTTCGGCATTTGCAGTGGATTTCCGGTAGAAGTTCTTTGGCCGGTCGGTGGCCCAGGCCTCTTCCGGTGCCGCGGGGCGGGTTATAATGCCGGCGACTGTCCGGTGCCCGCCGGTCGGACGCGGGGGCACGGGGCGAAACGTGGATCTAAAATCTGTGGGAACAAAGTGTTAGGTAGCCATCTTTCCATTGCGGGGGGACTGCACAAAGCCCTTGTCCGAGCGGGAGAGCTCGGGGTGGACTGCGTGCAGGTGTTCACCCGCAACCAGGTCCAGTGGAAGCCTAAGCCACTGACCAATAAAGCGATACGTCTGTGGGACCAGCACCGGCGCGATGTTGGGCTCGCGGAGGTCGTTTCCCACGCCAGTTATCTGCTGAATCTGGCCACTCCGGATGCGGCCCTGTATCGACGATCGGTGGCGGGGCTGGGGGTGGAATTGCGCCGGTGCGAGCAACTTGGGATCCGGTACCTGGTGGTGCATCCGGGCAATCACATGGGAGCCGGGGAGGCGGCCGGCCTGCAGCGGGTGGCGCGGGCCCTGGATCGCGCGCATCGGGCCGCACCGGGGCTGTCCGTGATCACGTGCCTGGAGACGACCGCCGGTCAGGGCAGCGGCCTGGGTTGGCGGTTTGAGCATTTCCGCGAGATACTGGATCGCGTTTCGCAGCCGGAGCGAGTGGGGGTGTGCCTCGATACCGCCCACATGCTGGCGGCCGGCTACCGACTGACCAGTGCCCCGGGTACCCGAGAGGCATTGGATGCGTGCGACGCCATCGTCGGGTTGGCCCGGGTGCACGTCGTGCACGTGAACGATTCGAAGGCTCCTCGCGGCAGCCGCGTGGACCGGCACGAGCACATCGGCCGCGGGCGCGTGGCGCTGACGGCCTTCGGGGTGATCGTCAACCATCCGTACCTGCGGACGGTGCCCAAGATACTCGAGACCCCCAAGGGCGAGACGCCCGACGGCAGAGCCTGGGACGAGATCAACCTGGCGAAACTTCGGGCCCTCGTGCGCGGCTAGCCCTGCCAGTCGCTACAATGCATCGAGCCGATGTTCGACCCCAGCGACACGATCGTCGCCGTTTCCACCCCGGCCGGGCTGGCCGGGCGGGCCATCGTGCGCCTCAGCGGCGATGAGGCGATCCCCTTGGCCGGAACGGTCTTTCATGGTCGGCAGACCGCTCTGGCCGAGTTGGGGGGCTTCCGCACCGCCGCCGGCTGGGTGCGGTGTGACGGACTGGCACTGCCGGGGCGGGTGTACGTGTTTCGCGCCCCCCGCAGCTACACCCGCGACGACGTGGTCGAGCTGCATATCCCCGGCCATCCCCTGGCGGCGGGGATGCTGGTCGCGGCGCTGAGCGCCCGGGGCGCCCGCCCGGCCGAGGCGGGGGAGTTCACCCACCGGGCCTTCCTGAACGGGCGTATCGACCTGTCGGCGGCCGAGGCGGTGGCCGAGGTGATTGCCGCGGCCACCGACACGCAGCTTCGGGCGGCCACGGCCAATGCCGGCGGGGCGCTGCATGAGCTGTCCTCGACCTGGTCCGACGCGGCGGCCGAGGCCTTGGCCGAAGTCGAAGCCAGCATCGATCTGGCCGACGAGCAGATCGACCTGGTGCCCCCGGCCGCCATGGCCGAGCGACTGGCGGGGCTGGCCGCGGAGATGGAGCGGACGTTGGCCGAGGCGGTCACCGTCACCGCCGCGGCCGAGGTGCCTCGCGTGGCGATGGCCGGGGCGGCCAATGTCGGCAAGAGCAGCCTGCTCAACGCCCTGACGGGCTTGGACCGGGCGATTGTCTCGGCCACGGCGGGGACCACGCGGGACGTGCTGACGGCGCCGCTAACGCTGCCGAGCGGGCGAGAGGTCCTGCTGGCCGACCTGGCCGGCCTGTCGGCCGAGGCCGGGGCGGTGGCCCACGCCGCCGACAGCGCCGCCCGGACGGCGCTTCGATCGGCCGACGCGGTGCTGATCGTGATCGACGCGACCGCCGTGGAACTGCCGCTGCCGGATGACCTCACGGGCGGACGGGCGGCGGCATCGCTGACGGTGCTGGCCAACAAGATCGATCTCCTCGCCGAAGGGGCCGTCGGGCCCGTGTTGGCCGACGTGGCCGACCGGACCGGCCTGACGGTGCTGGGGGCCTCCGCGGTCACCGGTGTGGGATTGGACGCGGTGGCCGCCCGCATCGATCGGGCCATTGCCGTCGAAACCGACCGCAGCGTCTCCGGCTGTGCCCTGCACCAGCGCCAGCGGGAGGCGATCGGCCGGGCCGGGGCGGCCCTGGCCCGCGCCGCCGAGGGATCGGCCCCACTGGCCCATCTGGCCGAGGCAGCCGAAATCCTGGCCGTGGAACTGCGGACAGCCCTGGCCGAACTGGGTACAATCTCCGGGACCGTCGTGACCGAGGAAGTACTGGGCAGAATCTTCGCTCGATTCTGTGTTGGCAAATGACCCCCGAGGGGCATTGGGAGTGAGCTTTAACGATGCGGCTGTTCAGGAGAAAGAAAGTCGGCGACGAGGCGATGTCGACCCCACGGGAGACCCGGCGCAGGTGGCGCCGGTTCTTCCGGGTGATCGTGATCATCTTCGCGCTGCTGCTGTTGGTGCGGCTGGTCAGCGGCTGGTGGGTCGGGCGGGGCCTCTCCAGCGCCGTCAAGGCGCTCGAGGAGTCCGGTCAGCCGGTGCGGATCGGCGACATCACCCCGCCGATGGTTCCGGCCGCCGACGACGCCTGGCCGATCTACAAGTCGCTGCTGGCCAAGGCCGAAGATGTTGGGTTTGGTCAGGATGCCGACGATGAGACCCGCGAAGCCCTTCGCGCCGAATATGAGACGCTCCATGAATGGCTCACCGATCTGCCGGCCCGCGCGGCCGGCGCCGAGGGGATCGCCCGGATGGTGGAAACGCATAGCGAGTTGTTGGACCTGCTGGCCCAGGCGGCCGCCAAACCGGCTATCGGCTGGCGACTGACGGACGACCCGCTGGCTCCTCTCGACGCGAACGTGGTGCCGGTAGCGTGGCTGGCCGACTTGATGGTGGCGCGGGCGGTGATCCGCTTCGACGCCGGGCGGACGGAGGAGGGCCTGGCGGATGTAGGGGTCGTGGCTCTGCTCGGCCTTCACTTGGCCCAATTGCCGTTCCACGAGGCCCGCTACCTGGAACCACAGGTCCTCCACCGGGTCCGCAAAGTGCTGGAGGAGATGCTCGGCTCGATCGACGCGACGCCGGCCCAACTCGGCGAGCTGCGCGGGCGACTGGCGGGGGGGGCGAGACGCCCGATTCTGCAGGAGTCGGTGCTGCTCTTCCGCGCCATCCGGCGCACGATCCACGAGCAGACGGTCAACTATGAGATCAACCCCGACCCCCAGGCCGGCGGGGCCAGAGACGTCTCCTGGACGACGTGTGTGAAGATATGGGCCTTCCGGCCGTTCATCGATGCCAGCCATACCCACGGTCTCCGCCTGTTCGAAGAGGTGATCCCGCTGATGGACGCGCCTTACCCCGAGTTGGCCGAACCGCTGGCGACGATACGCGACCGGATCGGAGAAGACAGTCAAGGCTTCACCGGCTCGACGCGTCGCCGGGCCTATGAGTATGCCGCTATCGCGTTGTGGACGGCCGAAAGGATGGCCGTGGCGGAGGCGATCCGACGCATGGCGGCGCTGGCCGTGGCCATCCGCGTTTACCAGCAGGACCATGACGGCCAATCGCCCGAGACTCTGGATCAGTTGGTCCCCGGCAACATCGAGGCCCTGCCGGTGGACCCGATGACCGGGGAGGCGTTCGGCTACCTCCCGGCAGCCGAGCCGCCGCGCGTGTATTCGGTCGGTCTCGATCGCATCGATAACGGGGGCGCCGGCAACACCGAGGAAGACCCCTGGGGGCTGGAGGGGCATGACATAGCCTTCCACCTCCCCCGGCGCCCTGCCCCTGCGGCGACGCGCCCTGCAACCCGCCCTGCATCCCGCCCGGCCACGATGCCTGCCGATTCCGGGCGGTGACAGGCCTCTGCCGCTTGGCGATCTGCCACATCGCCGGGGTGCCACGTTGTCCGCCGTTGCGGCGGTGCCTAGAATAGGGTAGAAGCACGTGCCGGACAGAACTCACTTCACTGCAGCCGGGGAAGGGAGCGATCATGAAGATTGAAGAGTACCTACGTGAGAACGGCGTCTCGTTCCGTCACCACAAGCACAACCCGGTCTACACGGCCCAGGAGTTGGCCGCCGAGGAGCACGTTCCCGGTCGGGACGTCGCCAAGGCGGTGGTCGTCAAGGCGGGGGACCAGTACGTCATGTGCGTACTGCCGGCCTGCTTCAAGCTGGACCTGGGCAAGGTGGCCGGGATCCTGGAGGTGGACCAGTGCCGGCTGGCCGACGAGAGCGAGATGGCCAAGCTGTTCCCCGATGTGGCCGTGGGGGCCGAACCGCCGTTCGGACACCTCTACAACATGACCACGCTGGTGGACACCCACTTCATTGCCGAAGACGCGATCATCTTCGCGGCCGACAGCCATCGTGACGCCATTGAGATGGCCTATACCGACTACGCCAAGTTGGCCAATCCGCGGGTGGCCGACGTCAGCGTGCACGCGTAGGTTCCGTCAGTGGAAATGGTGCCGTTACCGTGCGGGAAGGTGGTTGCAGCTTGCGTTGTCGCCCATGGCCCCGGCCTCATGGGCACGCTGCCCCCGCCGGCGATTCGGACTTGGCGCGTTGCAGGGGACCCCGGTTGCCCCTATCATGACACCGGTTCAATCGCGACGGGGCGGAGGTCGACCCATCGAAGGACCCGTACAGGATCTTGCCGACCTTGAAGCGGGCATCGCCCGCGTGCTGGTCCCGCGCGACCGAATCGCCGAGCGAGTGGCCGAGATGGGCCGTCAGATCGCCGCCGACCTCAACGGCCGGCCGATCACGCTGGCGGCCCTGATGACCGGGGCGATGATCTTCGCGGCCGACCTTATCCGGCACCTCCCGATCATGATGCGGGTCCACCTGGTGAGCATGAGCAGCTACCCCGGCGGCGCCACCAGGAGCCAGGGCGTTCGGGCCCTGACGGCGTACCCGAGCGACCTGACGGGCCAGAACCTGCTGATCCTCGACGACATCCTCGACAGCGGGCGGACGCTGGCCATGGCCGTTCGCGAGGTGCTCGCCGCCGGCGCCGCCAGCGTGCGGACGTGCGTGCTGCTGCGCAAGCCGGCCCATAGGCGCGCCGATGACGGGGTGGCCGAGGCGGACTACGTGGGGTTCGACATTCCCGATCAGTTCGTGGTTGGCTACGGGCTGGACCACGACGATTACTACCGCAATCTGCCGGACATCGCGGTGCTGAGGCGCCCCTCCGGGAGGCGTCGATGACCCCCACCATCGAACCGGCCTCCGCCGAGAGCATCGGGGCGGTGGCGATTCCCGCGCGGCTGGTCCAGGAAGGCGAGGAGATCGTCCTGGCCCTGAAGCCCAGCGGCTGGTACGTGCTGCTCGTCAGCGCGCCGCTGCTGCTGGCGGTCGCCGTCGTGGCCGTGGTCGCCCACCTGCTGCACGGCTTCCGCATCTTCAGCTTCTCGATGAACACCGTCGCGGCCGTGTGCCTGGCCGTGTCGGGGGTTCGCCTGCTGGTGGGGTTCGCCCAGTGGCTCAGCCGCGTGTACCTGCTCACCGACCGCCGCGTGCTGCGCGTCCGAGGCGTGCTGCGGGTGGAGGTGTTCGAATGCCCGCTCAGCCGCATTCAGCACACCGAGCTGTCCCTCTCGCTGCCCGAGCGCATCTTCGGCCTGGGCACGCTCAGCTTTGCCACCGCCGGCACCGGCGCGCCCGAAGCCGCCTGGGTGATGATCGCCAAACCCACCGAGACCCACGAGGTCGTCGTCGAATACATCCGTCGCGCCCGAGGCGGCAACAACCACCGAGAACCGTGAGCTGAGGGGCTGGTATCACCGGGGGCGCACCTGAGACATCATGAGCGAGTTGAACAAGACGTTACTGCACGGACAGCACGTGGCCCTCGGCGCCAGGATGGTCGAGTTCGGCGGCTGGGAGATGCCGGTGTGGTACTCGAGCATCGTCGACGAACACCTGGCCACTCGGCGCGGCTGCGGGCTGTTCGACGTTTCGCACATGGGACGATTCGTCATCGAAGGCACCGGCGCGCTGGGTCTGCTCCAGCATGCCCTCACCAACAACGCGGCCGCTCTCGAGCCCGGCGAAGCGCAATACACGATGATCCCCAACGCCTCGGGCGGCGCGATCGATGACGCGTACCTGTATCGCTTCGGCGAGGGCGCGTACCTGCTGGTGGTCAACGCGTCCAACCGCCGGGCGGATTGGGATCACCTGACGACACTGGCCGAGAAGCTCGGCGACGTCGAGCTGACCGACCAGACACGCCAGACGGCGATGCTCTCGCTGCAGGGCCCAACCTCCAAGGCCGTCATCACGGGCATGATCGAGTCCGGCTCGCTGCCGGAGCCGCGGCGAAACGCCCTGAGCGTCGTCACCATCGGCGGGGCCGAGGTGTTGCTGGCCCGAACCGGGTACACCGGCGAGCCGATCTGCTTTGAGCTGTTCATCCCGGGCGACAGGGCCATTAGCGTGTGGAACGCCCTCATCCGGCGCGGCGCGACCCCTGTCGGCCTGGGCGCCCGTGACACGCTGCGGCTGGAGGCCGGGCTGCCCCTCTACGGCCACGAGCTCGGCCGAGATGTCGACGGGGAGGAGATCCCCATCTTCGCCTGCCCGTTGGCGGCCTTCGCGGTGAGCTTCTCCCCCGCCAAAGGCGAGTTCATCGGCAAGGCCGCCCTTCGCGGGCAGTACGAGGCCTTCAGCCGGTATGCCTTCGGCGACTACGCCGGCAAGGAAGCCCTGCCCCGCCTCGTCCGGCCGGTGGCGCTGCTGGGGCGCGGCGTCGCTCGCCAGGGCGCCGGAATCTTCGCCGATGCCGAGGGGCGGGAGCCTCTCGGCCACGTTACCAGCGGAACCACGGTGCCGCTGTGGCAGACCGAGGGCGAGGCGCTGGCCAGCCGACTGACCGACGAGAAGGCCATGCGATCTATCTGCCTGGCGATGCTGGACTGCGACCTGTCCGACGAGGCGAGGGTGTGGGTCGAGTATCGCAGCCGCCTTGTCGAGGCCGTCGTGGTGCCATACCACCTGCGCTCGGAGGCCCCCCCGTTCGCCCGGCCGATCGTCCGTGGCGAGGAGGCCGGGCACACCGCCCCCGCCGGGGCCGAGGACCCGACCGACGTGGCTCGGCTGCTGGGCGGGGCGATCGACAACACGCTCTGGCGACAGAGGCGGTGCATCAACCTCATTCCCTCCGAGCAGACGGCCTCGCCGATGGTGCGGATGCTGTCGGTGATGGACCCGGCGTTCCGCTATGCCGAGCACAAGCAGCTCAAGGCCTTCAACGACGCCGACGTGTTCTACTACCAGGGTGTCGATTTCATCCACGACGTCGAGCGGCGGCTGGAGGGGCAACTGCTGAAGTACTTCGGCTGCAAGCAGGTCGAGACCCGCGCCGTCAGCGGGCAGATGGCCAACACGGTGGTTTTCAGCGCGATGGTCGACTACCTCAACCGCGCCCGCCGCAAGGAAGAGCCGCGCCGCCTCCGTAGCGTGATGAACAACGACATCATTCGCGGCGGCCACCTCAGTGCCCAACCGATGGGGGCCCTGCGAGACTTCGTCGCCCATGACGGCGTTACCGAGCGCCCGGCGGTGGTCAACTTCCCGGTTCTGCCCGACAACCCGTACAAGATCGACGTGGCCGCTGCGTGCGAACTCATCGACAGGCATCGCCCGGAACTGATCATCTTCGGCAAGAGCATGGTGCTGCACGCCGAGCCGGTGGCGGAGATCCGGGCCTTCCTCGATGCCCACGGCATCGACGCCGTCGTGATGTACGACATGGCCCACGTGCTGGGCCTGGTGGGCCCGCATTTTCAGCAGCCGTTCGCCGAGGGGGCCGACATCGTGACCGGCTCCACGCACAAGACCTTCTTCGGCAGCCAGCGAGGCGTCGTCGCCGGGAACTTCGACGAGCACACGCCGCGGCACGAAATCTGGCAGGCCGTCCGCCGCCGCACCTTTCCCGGGGCCGTGAGCAACCATCACCTCGGCACGCTGCTGGGCCTGCTGATGGCGGCCTACGAGATGAACCACTTCAAGGATGAATACCAGCAGGCGGTGATCGCGGGGGCCAAGGCGCTGGCGAGGTCGCTGGCCGAGGCGGGCCTCGACGTGGCCGGCGACGCCCAGATCGGCTACACCGAGACCCACCAGGTTATCGTGCACGTCGGCTACGGCAAGGGGCCGGAAATCGCCCGACGGTTGGAGGACAACAACATCATCTGCAATTACCAGGCCGCCCCGGATGAAGAAGGCTTCTCCGCGGCCGGGGCGCTGCGGCTGGGGGTCGCCGAGATGGTCCGCTTCGGCATGGATGAAGGCGGCTTCCAATCGCTGGCCGAACTGGTCGCCGACGTGGTCCTGCGCGGCAAGAACGTCAAGGACCAGGTCATCCAACTGCGGCAGAAGTTCGCCCAACTGCATTACTGCTTCTCCGGCGATCAGTACGACGACGCCATGGAGAAACTCCACTCACTGATCTAGCTCCGTCCAGGCAACCCTGTGTGGTGCCACCCTCACGCTCGCCCCCAGGGGCTCGCGTGAGCGTGTCCGATGATTCGTGCGGCGCAAGCCCTTCATGGTAGCCACGGGCGCGAGCCCGTGGACTTACCGGCGACCCCCGGAACGGAACTGCCGGAGGCAGCGATTCATGCGGGTCCGGCCCGTCGCCATGATTCGCCCCCTGCGGGGGCTCGTGCTGTCGGGGAGACGACCGTCCACGGGCTCGCGCCCGTGGCTAACATGAAGGATAACACGGCTCCCATACGAGACACACATCATGCAAAAGGTGACGAGGTATTTACCCGCCGTCGGACTGATCCTCGCAAGTGATACGCTGCTCGGCGGGCCCGCGCGGGCACGCACAACGGAGTTGTGCGTGGCACCCGCCAAGCCTGGCCAGACCACGCTACCCAGCGGCGGCTTCGGCGTGGTCGAGGAGGTGGTTCAGGAGCTTATCGGCGTTGTGGGCCCCGACGTGGGCGGGGTCGATGAAGTCGTCCTCGCGGCCGCCGAAGCTGGCGGGGGCCGAGCAGTCGAGCAGTTGGAACATGGGGCTGGCGGTGACCTTGACGCCGGCGCGGAATTCGGCGAGACGGTCGTTGTAGGTGGTTTCGGCCTGCAGGAAGCGGAGCAGCTCGCCGTGGCAGGGGGTGAAGAAGCACGTCACCGGCAGGCCGTTGTCGATGCAGGGGGCGACCATGCGGGTGAAGTAGCCCAGCCGTTTGGGGTTCAGCAGGCCGAAGCGATGCATCCGCAACTTGTACTCCTGGTTGGCCGACGCCGGATCGGGCACCCGCACGGGGCGGCGAGCGTTGAAGGCGGCCGAGACGGGGTCGTCGCCAAGGTAGACCAGTTCGCCTGTCCCCGGGCGGAAGCCGAAGGGGCGCACGCCGTCGATGTCCTGGTTGCGCAACTGCTGCTGGATGGCCAGAAACCGCTGGCGCTGGGCGGGGGAGAGTGAGGCGAGGGCCTCGTCCTGGTCGCGCTCGTCGAACTGGTCGGCCGGGTCGAGGTACTCGCGGAGCTGCTCGTGGCCCAGCAGGCGGAAGTCGACGTTCATCTGGCTGGAGAACGACTCGATGTCGAGTCCGACCAGCACCCGCCGCAACGGCCCGCGGTTGTGGGCGAGGACGAAGCGGAAGATGCAGTACCAATCTTCGGCGCGGGCGCTGTTCACCGAGAAGTTGTACACGCGGTACCCCCGCTCGGCCGCGGCGGCCCCGAGGGCCATCACCCGGGAAGAGCCGAGGATCAGAAGATCTCGGTCCCCGGCCCCGGCGGCGAGGTCGGCGCACTTGCGGTCGCGTACGCTCATCCCCGGCGGGATCCGCCGCGCGTCACCGGCTGCGGCCGGGATCGCGGCCGGGCGCGGTGCGGGGGATCGGCCTTCCCCGCCGCCGGTGAGTTCGGTCATCAGCCGGGCGATTCGCTCGATGCTGTCGAAGCCGTCCAGACGCCCCTGCGTCTCGGCCGGGACGGTCAGGCCGAACTCCCCCTCGAGGGCGAGGATCAGGTTGACCACGTTCAGCGAGTCGATTCGGCCGGAGGAAATCAACTCCTCCCGGTCGCCCGCGAGTCCCGCCTGGCCGGCCCCCGCGGCAGCCAGCACGTCGGCCACGACGCGCCGGACGCGTTCGGTAACGGTTTGAGGGCCCCCTTCCGATCCTGCCGGTTCTGTCGATGCGGGAGGGGCGGCTTCCGGGCTGTCGGCCAGCAGCTCCCGGTATCGTTGCAGGTTCGGCCCCCGGGCGATCTTGCCGGAAGAGGATTTCAGCAGCCACATGTGCCCCACCAGCCGGACGTCCCCGGCCACTACCTCGGTGGCCGCGGAGATGCCGTCGCGGATCGCCCGGCGGAGTTGCTCACGCTGTTGCGGGTCGGATTCGTGCGTCTCAGCCAGGACGACCAACTGCTCGGTGCCGCCGGCCTCGTCGGCCGCCCCCAGGGCCACGCATCGGCCGGGAATGACACCGGAGACCTCGTTGACGATCGCCTCGATATCCTGCGGGTAGATGTTCACCCCGGCGATGATGATCAGGTCCTTCTTGCGCCCGGTGACGAACAGCTCCCCGCCGGCGAGGTAGCCCAGATCACCGGTGGCGTACCACCCCTCGCGGAACGCCTCGGCCGTGGCGGCCGGATCGTTCAGGTAGCCGCCGGCCAGGGAAGGCGACCACAGAACGATCTCACCGACGGCCCGGTCGGGCAGGTCCGACCCGTCTGCCCCGACGATGCGCACCTGCGTGCCGCCCAAGGGCCGGCCGGAGCTGACCATCGCCCGGCTGGCTGCCGCGTTCGGCTCGGCCGGCACCGCCACGCCGTCGGCGGCCCAGCGGTGGGCGTCGATGTGATCGACCGCCACGGGGGTCTCGCCGCCGCCGTGGGTGACGGCGAAGGTGCTCTCGGCCATGGCGTAGCAGGTCCACAGGGCCTCGGCGCGGAGGCCCGCGGGGGCGAACCGCTCGAGGAACTGCCGATGGCTGTCGGCGAGGATCGGCTCGGAGCAGTTGACCAGCCCCCGCAGCGGAGAGAGGTCCAGGTCCTCCGCCAGGTCCCCGGCGGCGCGCACGAGGTGGTGGTAGGCGAAGTTCGGCATCCAGCAGAGCGTGCCGGCATAGCGGCTGATCGCCTCCAGCAGCATCGCCGGGCGGCGGACCCAGTCGAACGGGGAGATCGCCACCAGCGGCGTGCCGGTCAGCAGCGGCAGATAGAAGCAGGCGATCAGGCCCATGTCGTGGTAGAGCGGCAGCCAGGAGACGATCACGTCGTCGGCCCGCAGGTCGATGGCCTTGGCGTAGGCGTCCACCTGCCACAGCAGTGTCCGGTGACTGAGTCCGACGGCCTTTTTCAGGCCCGTCGTGCCGGAGGAGTACTGCACGAAGGCCACATCCTCGGCGTCGATGCCGACGGGAGCCGCCTGCTCGGGGGCGGACGCGGGCCCGGTGGGCAGTTCGTCCTGGCACAGCAGCGTGGCCGGCAGCTCGCCCTCGGCCAGCACGTCCGCCATCCGGTCGCGCAGTTGCGGGTAGGTCACCAACGCCCGGGCGTCGGCCCCGGCGAGCAGGCGCCCTACGGTGTTGAAGTAGGCCCGCTCGGACAGCTTCGGCGAGGGGAAGTTGAACATCGCCGGCACCTGACCGCCCAGCAGCGCGCCCAGGTAGGCGGCGTACAAGTCCACCGAGTGCGGCAGGATGACGATCACCCGGTCGCCGAGCCCCAGGCCGCGCCGGCGATAGACCGCCTGCCACCGCTTCGCGCGATCGAACAGTTGGCCGCCCGAGAAGACCTCGGCCTCCCCGGCCGGGCCCAGCAGGTGAAGCAGCGGAGTGGACCGGTTCGCCCGCGCGGTTTCGGCAAACCGGGCGGCGATGGTGGGCTCGAGCGCGACATCCGTGTCCATGCGAGGTCCTCTGCTGGTGCGAGGCGGTCATCCCTGACCACGCCCATATTCCCGTTATCGGCCGTTCGACCCCCGAATCTTGGGCCTTTGCCTCTCCAGCGGCGGTCCGCCCCAACCTGCCCGGTACGCATGACGGGGCGATTTGTGCTAGACTGTCATCGTGGCTGATGAGCCGCGGGCAGATCCATCGGGCGTGACCCGGCCGACAGGGGGGGGAGTTGACGACGGCTGGGTCACCCAGGCAAGGAGCCGATCCATGGACGCGGTGATGCTGTCGAGGATCAAGTTCGCTTTCACCACGGGCTTCCATTTCATCTTCGTGCCGCTGACCATCGGTATGTCCTGGTTGCTCGTGTGGATGCTCGGTCGGTACTGGAGGACCGGCGAGGATGTGTATCGGCGAATGGCGCGGTTCTGGCTGCGGATGTTCGGGCTCAGCTTCGCCATTGGCGTGGCCACGGGGATCGCGCTGGAGTTTCAATTCGGCACGAACTGGTCCGCCTTCTCGCGCTTCGTGGGCGACATCTTCGGCGCTCCGCTGGCGGCGGAGGTGATCTTCACGTTCTTCCTGGAATCGACCTTCATCGGCCTGCTGCTTTTCGGGTGGGGGCGATTGTCTCGGCGGGGGCTGTGGTTCGCCTCGCTGATGGTGGCGGTCGGCGCCACCATGTCGGCTTTCTGGATCCTCGCGGCCAACTCGTGGATGCATACCCCGGCGGGCTATCACATTGTCAACGGGCGGGCGGAACTGACGGACTTTTTCGCCGCCATCTTCAACGAGTCGACGATCCCGCGTTTCCTGCACACGATGGACGCGGCCCTGATCACCGGTGCGATGTTCGTCTTCGGCCTCAGCGCGTGGCTCTGCCTGCACGGGCGCTCGCCGGAGGTCGCGCGGCGGTCGCTGGTCGCGGCCATGGTGATGGCATTTGTCGCCGCCGCGGCGCAGTTCCCCCTGGGTCACTATCATGCCCTCCAGGTGGCTCACACCCAGCCGGAGAAGCTCGCGGCATTCGAGGGGCTCTACGAGACCCGGACCCGAGCGCCTGCGCTGTTGTTCGGGGTGCCCAACGACGAGGCGGAGCGCGTCGACTACGCCGTCGGCATCCCGGGCGGGCTAAGCCTGCTGGTGTATGGCGACCTGGATGCGGAGGTGAAGGGGCTGAAGGACTTCCCGAAGGACGAACGGCCCCCGGTGGCCCTGACGTTCTACTCGTTCCACGTGATGGCGATGCTGGGCGGGTACTTCGTGGCGCTGCCGGCGTTGGGGCTGTGGCTATGGCGGCGGAAGAAGCTCTTCGACAGCCGGTGGTTCCTCAAGCTCGCCTTCTGGTCGATCCCGCTGCCGTTCCTGGCCAACGAACTGGGCTGGATAGCCGCGGAGGTGGGCCGCCAGCCGTGGATCATCTACCACGTGCTGCGAACCGCCGAGGCGGCCAGCCCGCGGGACGTCGTGCCGGGTAGGCAGATACTGATCGACCTGGTGGCCACGTTGGTGCTCTACGCACTGTTGTTCACCGTATGGGTCTACCTGATCCGGCGTATGCTGAAAGCCGCGCCGGAAGGCCCCGGCGGCCGGGAGGCGGGGGCATGACCGACCTGCAGACAATCTGGTACGTTCTGATCGGCGTGCTGCTGACCGTTTACCTGATGCTGGATGGGTTTGATCTGGGGGTGGGATTCTGGCACCTTTTCACGCGGCGAGACGACTGGCGCGGCACGATGATCAGTGCGGTGGCCCCGGTGTGGGACGGCAACGAGGTCTGGCTGCTCGCGGGGGGCGGGGCGGTCTTTGCCGCCTTTCCCCACGCCTACGCCACGGTTTTCAGCGGGCTGTATGCCCCTCTGATCCTCGTGTTGTTCGCCCTGATCCTGCGGGCTGTGTCGATCGAGTTCCGCGGCAAGGTCTCCTCGGGCCGCTGGCACGATGCCTGGGACGGGGGTTTTGCCGCTGGGAGTATCGTCGTCGCTGTTCTGCTGGGCGTCGCGATGGGCAACATCATGCGCGGACTGCCCCTGGACGGGCAGATGGAGTTTACAGGCAGCTTTGTGGGGCTGCTGAACCCCTACGCGCTGCTGGTGGGCGTGGTGGCCTTGGCCATGTTCGCCACGCACGGGGCGATTTATCTCGCCTTGAAGACCGAAGGCGAACTCGCGCGCCTGGCGCGGAAATGGGCCGGCGTCGCTTCGTGCGTCTACCTCGCCGGCGTCGTCGTGGTGATGATCGTGACGGCATCGACGCAGGGGCAACTGCTCAAGAATTACCGGGCCATTCCCTCTCTGGCGGTGCTGCCGGCGGCCCAGGTGACCGCAATCGTCCTGCTGGGCCTTTCGGTGCTTCGCGGCCGGCTCGTCCAAGCCTTCGTGTGCTCGGCCATTGCCATCGTTGCCGGCATGGTCGCCATTGCGACGGCGATCTTCCCGAACCTCGTGCCGGCCGTCAACGACGCGGCGCTCAGCCTGACCGCCGCCAACGCGTCCTCATCGGAACTGACACTGAAGATCATGCTGGTGATGGTCGCCATCGGCCTGCCGGTGGTGATCGGCTACACCATCTGGAGCTACCGCGTCTTCGCTCACAAGGTCGGGCCCGACGAGGCGTATTGAGCCGTTGCGCCCCCGCCCCGGTCGGAATCGCGGCATCGGCCCGGGGCATCGGCATCCCGGACCGCAGCGCCCCCCCTTGGCCGTCTGCTCCTGCGCCCGCTACACCTTGCAGGGCCGGGGCATTATTGGGATCATGCACTTGGGCGTGGGGAGAGTCTCCACGCCCGATTTGCCCCTGGTGAACCATGACTGACAAGTGCCCAAACTGTGCCGGCCAGATCAGCGTCAAGGCGATCATGTGCCCCTATTGCGGGGCCGTGCTGACCGAGACGCAAGGGCCCGCCGCCGCAGCCGAGGGACTATACTCGCGCCCGGTGCGCCCGACCAAATGGGAGCCCCGGCCCATCCTCGACGACAACGCCCAGCCGGTGGTGGCGCCGAAGCTGCCGCCGATTACCTCCGAGGACTGCACCGCCGCGGGGGTCGTCCTGCCGGTGGTGTCTTTCCCGGCCGTGCTGGCGCTGCTGAACCGTTCGCTGCGGCGGCACGTCGATTCCCGCCTGGCGGCCGGGCCGATGATGGGTGAACAGTTCGCCCTCGGCCGCGGGCAGCGGCTGAAGCATACCTTCGCTCGCTGCGGCGGCCGATCGAGGCATCCGGGGTGGGCCACGCTGGTGGCGCTGTACGGGATCATCCTGCTGGCGGCGGCGTTCGTTTACACGGCCTCGGCGCGGGCGCCCGAGGGGTTCGGCCGCTGGCACGTCCTGCGGAAGGTCGTGGCCGGCGAGCCCGCCCGGGCAGTCTTCGACGACCCGTCCGTCTCGGAGTACGCCCGACTGACCGCCGGCCGCGTCGAGGTGGAGGCGGTCGTCTACAAGGTCATCCGCCCGCTGAACTCGCGGGCCGAGGCGGCGCACCTTCCGGAGATACGATCCAGCCATGAGACCTACTGCATGTCCGATCGCTTCCAGCCGCTCCACGGCGTGTGGCGGAAGGGGCTGGACGGGGCCTGGTACGAGGTCCGCGTCCTCTCAGCCGTGGGAATCTGGCCGGAGGCGGCGACCATCGGGCTCATCCTGTACGCGGTGTTCGTGCCGCTGTTTCTGCTGGTTGCGGCGGCGATGTCGCTGGGGTTCTGGCTGCGGTTCGCCCGGCACCGCGCCGTCGAAGTGCGCCTGGCCGCCCAAGTTGCGGGAGAGGCGGATATCGAGACCCAACTGCTCCCGGAGATCACCCGGGCGAATCGGAAGTTGATGCTGGTGATGACCGTCCTGGTGGTGACCCAGTTGCACCTGCTCGTGCTGCCGTTCGTCGCGCCGCGGCTGTTGCGGCGGCACTTCATCCGCGAATCGCAAACCCGCGTCGGCGAACTGCTCGGCAGCGTCGAGGTCCCCCTGGTATGAGCGGGCAGCGACGCTCGCGGCCGCGGCGAGTGCTGATCATCAAGCTCAGCGCGATCGGCGACGTGCTGCACGCCTTGCCGGTGGCCTGCGCCCTGCGAGAACACCTACCGGACGCGACGATCGGCTGGCTGGCCGGCGAGCGGGCCGGGGCCATGCTGGACGGGCACGAGGCCGTCGACGAGTTGATCCTGCTCCGGCGGCACTGGTTGCGGTCGCCCGCGGCCGTGCGAAACCTCACGCGGCGCCTGCGCCGTTTCCGCCCCGACGTGACGCTGGACCTGCAAGGGCTGACCAAGAGCGCCCTGCCCGCCTGGCTGTCGGGGGCCGGCCGACGGGTCGGGTTCGGCGGCGACATCTTCCTCGACCTCGGCCGATGGTTCAGCAACGACCTGTTCCAGCGGACCATCGGGCGTGAGACGAGCCGCTGGCTGAACAACGAGCTCGTCAACGTCACCGCCGATCACATCGTCGACCGCTACCTGCAATTGCTGGCGCCGTTGGGGATCGAGTCGCCGCGGGTGGCCTTCAACGTCCCCGAGCGCCCGGCCGATGCCCGTGCCATCGAGCGGTTCCTGCGTGAGCGATCACTCACCGGCGGCTACGGCGTGATCAACCCCGGGGCCGGCCGGCCGGGGAAGCTGTGGTCGACCGCGCGATATGCCGACGTCGCCCGCCACCTCGGACGGACCCACGATCTGCCGACGGTGGTCGTCTGGGAAGATGCCGTTGAGCGACGCATGGCCGAGGAAGTCGTCGCCGGGTCCGACCGGCGTGCCCTGCTGGCCCCGCCGACGACGTTGGGGGAACTGGGGGCCCTGGCCCGGCGGGCGCGGGTGTTCGTGGCCTCCGACACCGGCCCGTTGCACCTGGCCGCGGCCGTGGGAACGCCGTGCGTGGGGTTGTTCGGCCCGATGCCGGCCTGGCGGAACGGGCCGTACGGGCGGCAGCACGTGGCGGTCCAGAAGGCCCAGGTCCGCGGCTGCAGTATCCGCCGGCACCGCGCCGGAAACGAGGCGATGCTTGCCATCAACGCCGCCGCCGTCTGTACCGCGTGCGACCAAATCCTCCTCCGCCCCATCCGGGCGGATTCGCCCGGTCCCAAACCCATCGCCGAACCCAGATGCACCCAATCGAAAGTTTAGCGGGCCGGCTTGCCGGCCGCGTTCGGGCTCACCAACGAATCTCAATGCGTATCATTCCGCCAACGCCTATCATTCCCCCGACTCCTCGCCTGCGCCCAGGTGAGGGTTGAACCGCGGATCATTATACATCTTGAGTTGCCGGTACACCCTCAGCCTTTTCCGCCCGGCCTGCAGGTCGGCCAGCAGTTCCCCCAGCGCGCCGGCGAGGTCCTCCCGCTGGGCCAGGCACACGGTGGCCCTGGTCTCCGCCTGGCGGCGCCGTGGGGATTCAGGCGGGTCGGCCTCGACGATCTCGCGGAGGTGGTGGATTCGTAGCGACAGAATCGACAGCCGATCGATCGCGCTGCCCGGCGTCTCGGTGTTCAGCGGGGCCTCGGCCGGCGGGAAGACGCCCGCGGCGGCCAACTGCTCCAGCAGCAGTTCGTCCAGCTTCTCGATCCAGTCGTTCCGCTGCTGATTGAGCTTGTCGATCGCCCGCTTGATCGCCGCGATCTGTTCGGCGTCGGCATCCCGGCTGCGGGCGAGGTCCTCCTGATGCCATAGGCGGAAATTGCACGCGTGCTCCTCGCAGACTGCGCGCAGGAATTCCTTGTACGGGTTGTCGATCTCCCCGCCGTGCCATCGATCGACGGCCTCGGCGTGCAAGCGCGTGATCTGTTCGGGATCGATCATCCGGCAGCCCTTCCGCCGGGGCGGCTCAGGTCGCGGCGAGGTCGTGGAACAACTCGATCACTTCGCCGTCGGGGCCCTTGAAGAAGGCCAGCCGCACCGGCCGCGGCGGGTCCGAGGGGATCGTCACGTCCTTCGGCGGCACGGTGACCTCTCCCCCGGCCGCCCGGACGCGCTCGATGACCGCGTCCACGTCGCTGCTGCGAAGGGCGAAGTGCAGCAGCGACGCTTCGCTTTTCGGGGCCCCGTCGCCGCCGGCGAAGATCTCCACGCAGCTTCCGTCGCCGGTATCGAGCATGACGGCCCGGCCGTCGCCGCTGCCCCAGGCCAGCACTTCCGGGAAACCCAACACCTCGCGGTAGAAGCTCAGTGAAGCGTCGAAATCCGCCGAGCGAATCGCCACGTGGTGGATGCCTTGCGTCATCGCCCTGTCGCCCTCGGTCATGGCCGCAATTTCCTTACTGAATGCCGAGTGAGAACACCGCCGCAGTGTAATGCAAGGGCGGTCCGTTCGGCAACCGTCCGGGCGGATTGCCCTTGTGCGGCGCCCACGCGGGGTTTATAGTGCTCGCGCGGGATTCTCGGACCCTATCGTGAGACCATAGCAACAGGAGCAGACCGATGGCCAGGAAAGACACGTTGAACGTGGCCCTCATCGGGCGCGGATTCATGGGGCGGACGCACTCCAACGCGTGGGGACAGGTTTCGAAGTTCTTCAATGTGCCGATCCAGCCGGTGATGCACACCGTCGCCGACAAGATCGAGCCGGGCCTGTGCGATTTCGCCGGCCAGTGGGGCTGGCAGAACTGCTCGCTGAACTGGCGCAAGACGATTCGCTCGGCCGCGATCGACCACGTGGACATCGTGACGCCCAACAACCTGCACGCGCCGATGGCCATGGCCGCCATCGCCGCCGGCAAGCACGTTTCGTGCGAGAAGCCCATCGCCCACACGCTCAAGGGCGCCCGCGACATGGTGGCGGCGGCCAAGAAGGCCAAGGTCAAGACCTTCGTGTGGTTCAACTACCGCCGCGTGCCGGCCGTGGCGCTGGCGCACAAGCTGGTCAAGGCCGGGCGTATCGGCAAGATCCGCCACGTCCGCGCCACGTACCTGCAGGACTGGGCCGACGAGTCGGTGCCGCTGGCGTGGCGGTTCGATAAGAAGCTCGCCGGCTCGGGCGCCCACGGCGACCTGAACGCCCACATCATCGATATGACGCGCTTCGTCACCGGGGAAGAGATCACCGAAATCTGCGGCGCCATCGCCGAGACGTTCATCACCAAGCGAAGCCTGCTGACCGGCGACGTGGCCGGCGGCATCGCCGAGGGGCTCCGGTCATCCCGCAAGAAGGGCAAGGTCACGGTCGACGACACGGTGCTGTTCCTGGCACGCTTCTCCGGCGGGGCGGTCGCCAGCTTCGAGTCGTGCCGGCAGGCCACCGGCAACCAGAACCGCAACGGCTTCGAGATCAACGGCACCAAGGGGTCGATCCGCTTCGACTTCGAGCGGATGAACGAGCTGGAGTACTACGACGCCACCGCCGAGAGGGTCGTGCAGGGCTGGACCAACATCATGTGCACCCACGCCGGCGACCACCCCTACGTGGACGCCTGGTGGCCGGATGCCCACATCATCGGCTACGAGCACGGCTTCACCAACATGGCCTCCGACATCCTCCGCGTCATCGCCGGCAAACGACCCATCGTGCCGATCCCCGACTTCGAAGACGCCTACCAGACCCAACGCGTCCTCGAAGCCTCCCTGCTCTCGGCCAAACGCAAACGATGGGTGAAAATGTCGACGGTGAAGTAGGCCCGACGGCCTTTTGAGCACGAACGCATCCCACCGCGGCGGGCCGGGCGCTCGCCTAGCTCCGGCACGCTTCTGGCACGGCAGTGGTGAGCTTGGGGAGGTCGTCGGCTTCGGCCCGCGCGTCGTATTCGGCCATGGCTTGGCGGAAGGCGGGGGTCCTCGTTTACCGCGGCAGCCGGCCGATGCCATCGCCGAGGGGGCCCGTCACTTCGCCAGGCGTCGGAGGATGCGGGTCTTGACTTGCCTGGCGAGTCCTTCGTCGTCCGGCAAGTTGGTTCGCGTCATGGCCGACGGCTCATCGGTGCTCGGGTCGCGCCAGGCCTTGTGGCCGCCGGGGGCGATGAACAGGGCGTAGGCTTCGCTGGTGTTGGTCACCTGCTGCTGGCGTTGGTTGGAGCGAGAGACGGCGATTCGGACCTCGGGGCGGTACCCGTTTTCCTCGGTGCCGAACAGGTAGACCGTGGCGGTGCGGTAGATCGTCTGAAAGGAACTCTCCAGCGTGTCACGGACGGTGGCCCCGTCTCGGCGCCAGGGCTCGGTCCAGGTCTTGCCGGTCATCGGGAAGGTGGTGATGGTTCCCGCCCGCCGGTCGATGCGGTCGATGCGGAAATGGTACTCGCGGAGGACCTCCATCGAGGCAGTCCAGACCGTGTCGAAATCGGCCTTCTCGGGCGTTGGGCCCACCGCCCGCAGCCCGCAGCCGGCGCCCCAACCGGTGAGGTACGCCAGCGCCACCACCCACGCGTAAGCTTTCATCGTCGTCATAGTTGTCCCCAGTCTAGCGCCTTCGAGGCCAAATTATGCCTAACAATACCGAAAAACTCGCCGCCCGACTTGCCCGCCGGGGCGAACGTATCTTACCTTTCAGGTGGCTGGTACCATAATTGCCCGCAACCCGGCCTGCCCGCGCAGGCCCACCACCAGTGCCCCCCCCGGCTGGGAGAAATCCCACGCCGGGGTCGTTTTTTCCCGGCCCGTGGCCGACAAGGGCAACAGTACACTGCCCCGGCCCCGATGGCCAGCGCGTTTTCCGGCCGAGGGGAGACCCGCGCGGGCCTATCGCCTTGACCGCCCGGTGGGCCGACGCTACCATCGGTGCCGAGCGATGTTGCTCTGGCGTCTTGAGCCGGTGCAAGCCACGGGCCCGGCCGACGGCGTCCGCGGGCCGAAGCGCATCGCGATCCCGGAGAGGTGTCCGAGCGGCCGAAGGAGCCGGTTTCGAAAACCGGTAGGCGAGTTTCTCGTCTCGCGGGTTCGAATCCCGCCCTCTCCGTTAGAAGTCCCTCATGCCCCGTCGGCCATCGGCGGGGTATCTGTTTCTCAGGGGCCGACAGCAGGGATGAGAACCCGCGCGGGGCGAAGCCACGCCACGCGGGGTCGACGCCGTATGGTTCCAATACTCAGCCGCACGCGAAGGCCTGCCGTAGCAAGCAGTCGCGTGAAGCCCAGAGATGTCTAGTTCGGCCTGCCCCAAAGCCAGGCGGGACAGTAGAATGGCGTCCATGATCCTTCACACATGGCAGTTCATCGTCCTTGCACTGGCTGGGTGGATGAATCGACAACAGCAAGACGTCGTCGCCTACCTGACAGAAGAGAACCGTGTCCTCCGTGAGCAGCTGAAAGGCAAACGGATCCGGTTCACCGACGACCATCGCCGGCGCCTAGGCGCCAAGGGAAAGGCCTTGGGCCGCAAGGTGCTTGCGGAAGTCTGCACGCTTGTGACGCCCGGGACCGTGCTGCGGTGGTATCGGACGTTGATTGCGAGGAGGTACGACGGCAGCGCTAAGCGCGGGCCAGGCAGACCACGAGTAGCGGAGTCGATCCAGGAATTGGTGGTGCGTATGGCCAAGGAGAATGTCTCTTGGGGCTATGGTCGCATCCAGGGGCCCTGGAGAATCTTGGTCACACGGTCAGCCGATCAACGATCGCCCGGATCCTGAAGGCCCATGGCATCGAGCCGGTGCCTCGGCGCCAGAAAAGCATGTCGTGGGCAACCTTCCTGAAGTCGCATTGGGAGGTGCTCGCCGCAACCGATCTGTTTACAGTCGAAGTGATGACGCTCCGAGGGCTGGTTCGCTATCACGCGCTGTTCGTGCTGGACTTGTCCACGCGTGCTGTGACGATCGCAGGCATTGTGCCAGAACCCGATGGCCTGTGGATGGAGCAAGTGGTTCGGAACCTGACGGATGGTTTCGAGGGCTTCCTACAAGGCAAGAGATACCTGATTCATGATCGAAGCCCACTTTTCACGAAGGGCTTCGCAGAGATTCTCAAGGCTGCCGGTGTGAAAGTGATCAAGCTGCCGCCGCGGAGTCCGAATCTGAATCCCCACGCGGAGCGCTTCGTGAGATCGGTCAAGTCCGAATACCTAGACAAGATGATCTTCTTTGGGGAGAGGTCCCTGAGGCGTGCCATTGAGCAGTTCGTTGCCTACTACCACGGAGAAAGGAATCACCAAGGTGTCGGCAACGAGTTGATCACGGCGGAGGAGTCTGTGGGGAAAACCGAAGGCGACATCTGCTGTCGTAAGCGCCTGGGCGGATTGCTGCGATACTACCGTCGTGTGGCTTAGGCAGCTCAGTAGTGGTGACTTGCTGGATCACGGGGAGCAAATAGAGCACGCAGCATTCAGGCGGGATGTTCACCAAGGAAGTCCATGGTGGCTTGAAGGTGAGCAGCCATCCCTCATTGCAGGCAATCCATTGGGCCCAGCGCTCGCCTTCCAAGCATGGTTCGTGGGCTCGAGCGAGTTTTCGGACCATACGACGGACAGGCGATTGCCACTACCGCCAAGATGAAAGCGGTTACTTCTCTCATATTCCTCACAAACCGCCCTTCCCCGGCCGCCCGTTCGGGAAGTACAGATCGATAAGGTCCTGTACCGCCTTCTTGATCTGCGCGGAGGTCTCCTCGTTGAACGCCTCCCACTGCTTGGCGTGCTCGCGCTCGGTCCAGAAGCCCTCGGCGCTGGGTTGCTTGCCCCACCATTTCAGCGCAAAGTCGCGGAAAGCCTTGTTGTCTTTCGGCACAAGGGACTTGTAGCGCATCAACGCATCGTAGATCTTGGCCGAGGCCGGCAGTTTTTCGGCCGCCACCGCGGCTTTCAGGGCATCAGAGTCATCTGGATGAATTCCCCAGAAATGCAGCAGGGGCGTCAGGTCCACGCCTGCCGCCTGAGACAATCTCAAGGAGATCTGGTCATTTTTGTAGCCACGTCTTCCCGGGTAAATGCCCTTCTCGACGTCGACGTTATAGGTCTTCCAGAAGTCCCCAAGCGCCTTCCAGTCGAAAAGCCGCGCAATGTCCACGAACTTGGCATGCCCCTTGATCTGGTAGGCCTTCTCGCCCGCGTGCATCGGCTTGCCGCCTACGAAGTTGGCACTCGTCATCCAGGTGACCGCCGTATTGTCCAGGGTGCGGTGCTTGTTGTTCTGCATGTTTCGTGACGCGGCAAACGCCTCGTCCAGGCTGTACCCGAACTTCTGGTGCCAGACGGCCACGTGGTGCAGGTTTACGGTCGACTCCATTTCGCCGCCGAACTTGACACAGAGAAAGCCATGGCCCCTTTCGTGGAACACGTAATCGGGCGCGAATTGCGGCCCGCGCAGGAGGTAGTAATCCCTATTGCCGTCATACTCGGTCTTCGGGTCATACCGGTCGTTACCCGTCGGATAGCCCGTCGCGAAGTTTCGGTTGCGGTTTTGCAGATCGACCTGCACATACATCGTTTCCCGGCCTGCGACGCGGGGCTGTCCCATCAGGTCGTTCATGGCGTCCATGGCCTTATCCCAGTTCTGCATCAGGGTCACCGGGTCTTCGAGCTTGTGGATCCAACTGGTCGGCACGTTCATCATGAACTTGTCCGACTGGAAGTCGGCCCAGGGCGCCTTGTGCTTGCGCTCCACCTCGCGCCATTGCCGGCCGGTGGTCTTGTGGAAGCTCTTGGCGGAGAAGTACGGCGACCGAACCGCGTTCTTGATCGAGACCTCGACCACGCCGGCATCCGCCGGATGCGGCACTTCGATGTAGATGCCGCCGCCCAGAGGGCTGGCCACCTTCGTCTCGCGACTGTTGACGCTGTAGAGAAGCGAGGAAGGATACAGCCGCTTGACTCCCCGCTTGTTGGAATGGTCCCAGGAATGGGCCCCCACCCGGATCTGGTAGCCTTTGTCGACAAGCGATTCCGGCACGGTCACGGTTACCACGCTTCCCGGAGCCAGATAGGCGCCGGTCGGCTCTCTCGCCTGGCCGCCCGGCGCGAAACTCACGATCTCCGGGTTGCTGGCGTTGACCTTCACGGTATAGACCTTCTCGGCGTCCGCCGGCGGGGCCACCGCGCCGGGGAAATGCGCGGAGCATCCGAACTTCAGGCCGTTCAGAACGTCGGCGTATCGAGCGACATTCTCCGCGGTGTAGACTTTGTCCATGATGTTCTGCATCACATTGAAGATCGTCCAGTGAATGTCGTTGGCCGGCGGTTTGCGATTGCGTATGTGTCCTCGATCCCAGGCTTCATGCACAATCCACAGCGGGCCGGTCACCTTGTCGTAGGTCGCCACGAGGTCGAAGCAGGCCTTGATGATCGTGTCGTTGTACCCGAACAGCCCCCGGTGCTTGTCGATCGTCAGCTTCCGGGCTTCGACCTGTTTGGCGTCCAGCTTCTTCCTGCCCTGGATATGGTCTTTGAGAGCCGCGACTGCCGACAGCAGTTCGGTCTGCATCTCCTTCTTGAACGCCACCTCATGCCAGAAGTTCCCAGCTCTTAACCCGCCGAACCGGCCCGAGCCGTTGAATTCATGGCTCATGGTGAATGGGGTCGAGGTCTTGAAGAATATGATCTCGAAGCGATGATACCCCACGGAGAGCGACACGGCGGTCTGCGTTGCTTCTTCGTCGCCGAGGGCCCTTCGGCTAACGACCTTGCCGGCGACGGTCATCACGTTGAACTCCGAATCGCGCGAGCCGGGCTTGTAGCGGTACGTGCCCGCCCGGTCCACCTTGATCAGGCCGGTCACTCTGACGAAACTGTCGCCCTTCGCGGCGGGCTTGATCGAATCCTTGCCTCTGCCCACATTGATAACGCTAGTAGCCACGGGCTTCATCTTGTCCGGATCAAGGCCCTTGGACCAAGCGCCAGAATAGAAGCTGTACTCCGCTCCCGGCTTGTAGATAACGCCCTTGTCCTCTGCGGCGCCGGCAGGCGAGCAGAGCAGCACGGCTGTCACAAAGGCAAGTAGGGCACACGCGATCTGGTTTCTTCTCTTAGTGCTCATTCACGGTTTCCTGTTGTTATATGGGGGCTTCAATCTATTGGCGCACTTCTCCGCACTCAGACGTTACTTGTATGCCTCATTGACGACCAGATCGACAAGTCGCAGCAACTGCTTGTTCACCACATCCATGTCCTTCTCATCGCCACGTTTCGCCGTCAGCCAGTGGCCGATTTCAACGGCCGTGCTCTTGCCCTTGATGTCCGTCGGCCGGGTGATCTTCGGCGCCAGCGACTTGCTCGGGATGGTGTAGAAGAAATGCGGATCGACGCCGGCGAAGCTCTCCTTCCAGCAGTTGGCCATGACCGAGAACTCCGAGCCGAAGTTGGCGCCCTGGTCTTCGGCGAAGAAGCTCTCGGGCGTCAGGCAGATAATGCCCTTGAAGTTGCCGGGATTAAACCCGGTGATCAGCATGTTGTACGCTTGCGTCGCCTGACTGGTTACGCGGCCAAGCCGCGGCATTGCGATGGACGATTGCCCTTCGTCGAATCGCTTCGCCGCCAGGACCTTCTGCGGCACGGTCTTCCAGAACGTCTTCCAGTCCGAGATGAGGGGCTCCACATTGGCGAAGTACGCCGGGTTGTCTGGATAGATGGTCTGCAGAGCCTTGTAGTCAGCCACCAGCGACGGCGCCTGCTTGAGCCACTTGTGCCCGATCCAGGACTTGATCTGGATCTTGGGGCCGCCTTTGGGATCGCGCGTGTTCATTACCACGAGCCCCACCGGCTTGCCGGTCTTGGCGTGGATTCGCGCGCCGAGCACATTGGCAAACGCCCCCAGCGCCGGGCCGCCCGGATTGCGGGCGAAGTCCTTGCCCACACGCCATGTCGCGTAGTGCCGGGTCCCCTTCGGGGGAATCTCGAGTTTGTAGCGGTACGGCATGGGGTTGCCTCGCTTGGCCGCGGACGGCGTGAACAGCCGGACGCTGTCCTGTTCGGTCTCCACGGGCGCCGAGAAGTCGAAGCCAGCGACCGCGACATACCAGACGTCGCCGATGACGATGTTCTTGATCTCGTTGACGGCGTACAACTCCCCGTCCAGTTCACAGGTGACCTTCAGCGTCTTCGGCTCGGCGCTGGCCGGCAGCGCCGGGATGGTGATCAGCCAGTCCCGCCCTTCGGGGGCGACCTTGCAGGTCTTCTCGATCCCCGCGAAGCTCAGCTTCACCACGGAACCCGCCGGCGCGGGGCCCCAGAACGGCGTCGGCACGCCGGCCTGGATGACGGCGTCGTCGCGGAACTGCGAGGCCAGAATCTCCCGGCGACGCTTGCGGACCATGGGATCGACCGCCACGTCGGCGACCTTGATCGGATTGTCCGGCCACGTGTCCGCGGTGAGCAGCTTCTGGTCGTAGTAGATAAACGGCGTCATCGGCAGCATCGCGCGGTTGTAGAGGTTCGGCAGCCAGCCGACGCCGTTGCACCCGTACGCCACGCCGCGCGGCGCCGTCACGCCCGGTGCGGTCAGGACGACCTTCTCGCCGTCGATCTTCATCTTGGCCCGATGCCAGAGGCGATTGGCGTCGGCAATGTAGAACAGCGTCACCTTGTCGTCGCCATTGGGGATGACGGTCGGGTTGGCCAGCCCGGAGCCCGTGCGGGTACTGGCCTGCGTGCCGGTCTCGCCGACGACCAGCCCGCCGTCGGCGTGGTCGAACTCGACGATCAGCTTGGCGCCCTCGACCTTGTAACGCTTGAACATCGGGCCGTCGGCGACGATATCCTTGCCGTACTGGTTCTTCAGGGCGTGGCGGGCGAGACGCTGGCCGGGCACGGCCTTGTTGAAGTAATGCACGGCGCCGGAAATGTCGATCTGGCTGGCCATGTTGGCGTTCGGGATGTCACGCGCGAGCCAAGTCCCCAGCCGCATCTCGGCGACGCTGTTGAGGCTCAAGCCGTCGTTGCGGCCGGCGCCGGGGCAGTAGAACTGATGGAAGTAGACGGGCAACTCGGGCTTGCCCCACAGCTTCCGCCAGCCGCGGATCATCGAATGCAGGTTGTGGTAGTAGACCAGCCCTTCATTGCCGTTCGCGTAGCCCTGGTTCCAGATCGCCCCGCGGACGGCGTAGGGGATCACCGGGTTCATCCGGCCGTTGAACATCCAGGAGATATCGCGGTTGCCGCGCAGATTCCCCGGCACGGACGGGAGCCTCGCCAGCGGCTGCCCCTTCTTGTAGCGTTCGGCGTTGGCCTTGGCCCACTCGCGCAGGTCCTTGTAGTACTGCTCCCACGCGGCCTTGTTCTCCGGCGTTCGGTAGTCGCCTTCCAGCACCTTCTTGTGGAGGGCCTTGGTGTAATCGTCCGTCCCGCCGGCAATGCCGACGCGCGGCGTCCAGCCCTGAATCTGAGTCGTGCTGAACGCGCAGTTGAGAATACCGATCGGGACCTCCAGCTCCTTGTAGAGTTCATACGCAAAGGCGCAGGAGATCGCACTGTAGTCACCGAAGTTGGAGCCGTCGCTCCACGCCGCTTCGGCGTGTTCGATCGGGTGCAGCGAGGAGAAGACGTTCGTCACCTTGCCCTCGCGGATGACGGGCATCTTCTCGGTTCCCGCCTTCACCCTCGCCAACACGTCTCTGATCAAGACCCGGCCGACGGCACACTTGCTGACCGGCCATTGCATGTTCGACTGGCCCGCCGATGCCCATACCTCACCGACGAGGATGTTCTTCAGGACGACCTTCCTGCCGGCGCCGTCGGTGATGACCATCTCCCGCGGAGTCGCGCTGGCTTTGAGCGGATCGAGCTTGAGCACCCACTTGCCGTCCGGGCCGGCCGTGGCGGTCTTCGTCTGGCCCGCGAACGACACGGTCACCTTCGCCCCCGGCGTGCTCCAGCCCCAGACGGGGACCGGCATCTGGCGTTGCAGGATTGCGTTGTCGGCGAACGGCGCGCCCAACTCGATAGCGGGCTTGGGCTTCTCCGCGGCCGACACATTGGCGACGCACGTCAGCATGGCCGCCAGCACACATGCCGCACACCGTATTGTGTTTCTGCTCATGGCTTTCCTGCCTTCGAAGGCTGTCTAAGGCTCGCGCCGGCGAGCCGGGGGCCTACTTGCACGTCTCTTTCACCGCCGTGTCGATCAGCTTCTGGATGTACTTGCCGTCCGACCACTGGTCGATCTCGATCGCTGTGCTCTTGCCCTTGATCGCCCCGGGGCGAATGATCTTTGACGCAAGCTTCTTGCTCGGAATCGTGTAGACAAAGAGCGGGTCTTCGCCGCCGAATCCAGCCTTCCAGCAGTTGGCCAGGGCTGACAGCTCAGTCCCGTAGTTGGCGCCCTGATCCCCTTCAAACATCTTCTCACTGCACAGAAAGACAATTCCCTTGAAGCTCGCCGGAGTAAATGAGTGCACCAGTACGTTGTAGGTCTGTGACGCCCTGGAACTGCCCGAGGCGCCCGCGACAGACAGGATACCCCCCCAAGACGCGCCATCCGGCACTGCCTTGGTGGCCATCATGTCGGGGACATACTCGCTCCAGTACTTCTTCCAGGCGCCAATGTAGTTTCTGATATTGGCATTGTAGTAGGGGTTGCCCGGGTACAGGGCGCCAACGGTCTTGTAGTCGGGCATCAGGGAAGGCGCCTGATTGAGGAACGCCGGGGCGATCCACTCTTTCAGTTCCGGGTTGCTGCCGCCCTTGGGGACACCGTTCTGCATGAAGACTATCCCAACGGGGTTGCCGGTCTTGGCGGCAATGCTGTGGCCAATGGCCCCGGCCAGGCCGGTGGCGTCCGCCCATAGCGAGGCGAACCGGTTCCCGGGCGCGGGCGTCCTGGATACGCAGATGCTGTACCGGGAGGGGCGTGGGAAGGCCCAGCGTTTGGCCTTGCGTGTCATCATGCGAACAATGCCGCCGGACGATTCTACTTTCGGGGCCGCCAGCTTCATCGACGGAACCGCCACGTACCAGACGTCGCCGATGACAATGCCCTTGATGACTCGTTCGTGAACGAGTTCGCCGTCGATTGTGAAGCTCACCTTCAGAGTCTTGGGATCGGCGCTGGCGGCCATCGGCGGCAGCACCGCCTGCCATTCACGCATACCGGGGGTGACAGTGATGGTCTTTTCGATTCCCGCGAAGCTGAACTTCAGGACTGCCTTGCCCTCGGGCTCGAAGCCGTAGTCGTGACGTGTGGAGCCCCAGATGGTGACCGGCACGCCGGCCTGGAAGACGGCGTTGTCGCGGAACTGAGTGCTCAGGAGGGGCATCTTCCGCCAGTAATACTTGTTCCCAACCGTATTGGGGTCGATCACCTCACCGTCAACTTTCAGTTTCCCATCCGGCCAGGTCTTGCTGACGACCATCTTGTTGTCGTAGTAGATAAACGGCGTCGCCGGCAGCAGCGCGCGGTTGTAGAGGGCCGGCTGGAAAGCGACGCCGGCGGTGGCGTAGGAGACGCCGCGAGGGGATTTCACCTTGGGCGAGGTCACCACCACCTTCTCGCCTTCGATCCTCATAGTGGCCGGATACCAGATGCGGTCTTCACTCGCCAGGTAGAATAGCTTAACCTGATCATCGCCATTGGCGATAATCTTCGGGTCGGCGAACCCGGTTGCGCCTTCGGCCTTGCCGACGGCGTTGGAACCGGCTTCGGCGACTACCAGACCACCTTCGGCGGACTCGAACTCAATGATCAGCTTGTCGCCCTTCACCGTGTAAGACTTATACATGGGTCCATCGGCGACAATGTCCTGCCCGTACTGATTCTTCAACGCGTGCAGGGCCAGTCGCTGACCGGGGACCGCCTTGTGGCGGTAGTGGATAGCACCGGTGATATCGATCTGACTGGCCATGCCCGTGTTGGGGATGTCCCGGGCCAACCAGGTGCCCAAACGCATCTCCGCGGTGGCGCCGATGCTGGGATTGTTGTTCGTCCATCCGCCCTTCTGTCCGGGGCAGTAGAACTGGTGGAAGTAGACGGGCAGTTCGGGTTGGTTCCACCGCATGCGCCAGCCGCGAACCAGACTGTGCAGGTTGTTGTAGTAGGGAAGGCCTTCCCCCATATTGGCGTAGCCCTGGTTCCAGATGGCGCCGCGGATGGCATAGGGGATCACGGGATTCAGCCTGCCGTTGAACATCCAGGAGGCGTCGCGGTTGCCACTTAGATTGCCCGGCGTCTTGATGGAGATGCCTTCGGCCGGCAGGCCCTTCTTGATACGCGCGTCGTTGGCCTTGATGGCGTCTTCCAGGCCCTGGTAGAACTTGCCCCAGGCAGCCTTGTGCTCCGGAGTTGTCGGATCGGTTTGGCGGATCTTCTTGTAGATGCCCTTGGTGTACTCATCCGTGCCGCCCGCGAAGCCGACGCGGGGGACCCAGGCCTGGATAGCGGTCTGGCTGAAGCAGCAGTTCAGGATTCCGATAGGAACGCCCAACTCTTCGTAGAGCTTGTGGGCAAAGGCGAATGCGATGGCGCTGTAGTTGGTGTAGTCGCCATTCTTCCACGAGCCCCGGGCCCGCTCAATGGGATGGAGTGCGGCATAGACACTGGTTACCTCGAACTCACGGATGGGCGCCGTGTTCCCGGTCGCCTTGACACGCAACATGTTGGAGCTGCTCTTCGCAACCATCCACTGCATATTTGACTGCCCCGAAGCCATCCAGACCTCGCCGACGAGGATGTTCTTGAGGGTAACGGTCTTGCCCGAACTGTCGCTGATGACCATTTCCGCCGGAGTGGCATTGGCCTTGAGCGGATCGAGCTTGAGCATCCACTTGCCGTCCTTGCCGGCAACGGCACTCTTGCTCTGTCCGGCAAACTCCACCGTAACCTTCGTGCCCGGCTCGCCCCAGCCCCAGACCGGGACTGCCATCCGCCGCTGCAGAATCGCGTTGTCGGTAAAGGGCGCGCCCAGCTCGATGGCTGGTCCGGCTGTGGGCCTTGCTCCAGCCTTCTTCTCGGCAGCGGTCGCCGCCAAAGGGGAAAGCAGTAGCACTGCCGTGAGGGCAAAAAACGCCGCTGTGCTGCTTGATCTGTGGTTCATTGTTGTTGCATCTCCTTGGTTATTACTGTTCCTGATCCGACCGACTTGCTGACCTCAGCCCAAGGGGGCGTTACATCCCAGCCCAGGGCAACGCCCTGGGTTCTGGTGTCAGCAAGCAACAAGCCCTGAAAGGGCGTGACATAGCTCCTTCAGCCCCAAGGGGGCGTTACATCCCAACCCAGGGCAACGCCCTTTCAGGGCTGATCCTTTCGCTGTTCATGGTACCCGGGGCGTTGCCCCGGCCTGGTATGTCTCGCCCCGTTGGGGCTGACAGATCGCTGGCTCGTTGTACCTTTCGCTGATCACGGTACCCGGGGCGTTGCCCTCGTTGTTCTACACAAGTTTGTCCTCCGTTCTTGCTTCGGGGCCGAACAGTTCCCAACAGAGGGCAATGTCGTGCAATCGTTGAAGACCAAGCCAGACCGTTTGCGGTCCTGGCTCGGCGTCCCGTTTTCGATTCAGGTAGCCGCCCAGTTGCGCCACCATTCGCACCATCGGCGACAAGTTCGGTGGCTTCGACGGGGCCGGTTTCCGACGCACCACCCGATGGACCGATTTCCATTCCGCCGGCTCGAAAACCGTTTCACAACTGATCTCCGGCAAGGCGCGGCTGAGACGGCAGACGTACAGCGTCCGCCACGAGATGATCAGGTACACGGCAAGGCACGGCAGCAGACGCTCCACATCTTCGAACCGTCGCCTTTCCACCCGACAGCCGGATTTCAGTGTCCGGAACAGGATTTCAATCATCCACCTCACACAGTAGTATTGAATCACTTGACGCACCTGCTCCACGTCGTCGATGGGCAAGCTCGTCAGCAGCATCCATTCCACGGGGACATCATCGCGCGGAGGGTTGATCTCCCGGACCAACACCACATTCACCGTGACCTCCGGCAAACGCCGATCCGCCCGCCAAGGCGGCCGCAACGTCACCGACGCCGCGCGCACTTCCACCTCCGCCGTGCGCGACCGGCGCGGCTGTCGACGCCCGCGGTGTTCGCAACTGACTTTCGCCTCACGGCCGCGGACCTTGAGGGTCTGCGTGAACAAGACCTCCCCCGTCAGGACTTGCTCGCGCAACGGGTTCACGACAGCATCGCCGAGGCCGCCGTTTGCCGTGTCTTTCGCGTCCCCGGCGGCCAAAGCGCGGTTCTGGCAAGCCCGGACGATCCAGTCCAGATCGCGCGGTTCGGCTTGGGCCTCGACCAGCAGTTCATAGATGTCCGCTTCGCTGTCTGCCACACACACGAAATGGGTCTTCGGGACCCGCCTCGCTTCGGCCGCCGCGTGCCGCAGTCCCTCGATCCACCGGTGGCTTTCCTTGCCCTCGATCGGCGTGTGTTTTCGCGCTGCCGACGCCGGCGGGCCGTCCTTCCGAGCCCAAACCACCCCATGCACCGTCCCCAACGGCGTGCCGTCCGGCGTGAAGGCGTGCACCAGATGCAAGAACACGCCACGCCGCGGCCCACCGTCCAAAGGGCCAGCCCCTACGACCTGTTCCTGCGGCCGCGTCAGATCGATCTCCGTGGTGTCTTGCGACAAGATCACCACCTCTTGTTCGCCCATACGCCGACGCGTGGCCTCGATGTGCGGCTGCAGGACGTTGGCGAAACACACCTTCGCATTGTCGAACAAACGGTAAGCCGCCGCCGTCTCGGCATACCCGCCGCAGGCCGCCGGAATGCTCGCCGTCGGCTGTCCGCCCAACTCCGAAAGCACCTCGGCCAACCGCTGGTTCAAGCGTTTGTCCTTCAGGTCCACATTCTTCATTTCATCACTCGCCCAGGGTCTGATCATCGCTGTCACTCCTTTGACATGCTCGACCTGTCTGCGTCTAACGACATCCTTGTCATGATCTTAAGATCGACCAAATCCACGGAATTGACCAACGAAGATGTGTAGAACAACGAGGGCGTTGCCCCGGGCTGGTATGTCTCGCCCCGTGGGGCTTGACAGATCGCTGGCTCGTGGTACTTTTCGGTGGCTCGTGCTACTTCCCCACCGGCGGGGTCTTCTGCTCCTCCATCCACAGCGTAAAGTGCCCACGGGGGGGATAGGGCTTCCTACGCGGGTGGTTGTATCGCAGGAAGCTGATGGCCGCGATGGTTACCTTGCCGCCCTTGAATTCGTCACGGAAGTCGGCGTAGATATGGCCGCCGCGCGGCTGTCCGCCCTGCCGCATGCCGACACCGGACTTCGACTCGGCCAGCAGCTTGCCGTTGACGTAGATCGCGTAGCCTTCGCCGGCGTTGACGTGGTTGCTGCCCCCGACCACGAGCCGGTAGCGATGTCCCTCTTTGAGCGGCGGGATCTCGAACGTGCCGCGCACCAGCAGGACTTCCTTCTCCCACAAAACCTTCGGGGGAACGCCGCACCCACAAACATTGTCCGGGCCACAGTTGCCCAACGGCTCCAGCTTGCCGTCGAGCTGGCCGAAGGGCGGCAATCCGCTCTTCCAGCCCGCCTTGGCGGCATCGAAGTCGGGCGCGAACCAGTTGGCCATCCCTCCGGGATAGGTCACCTTGCGGAAGCGGTTGCCCTTGTCCTTCGGCATGGTCTCTTGCGGGGCAAAGCTGTGGTAATCCCACTTCACCTTCCTGAGATCCGGCCCGAAGGTGTGCCACTCATAGTCTTTCACCCCGGCCGCCCGATAGCAGTTGTTCAATCCATACATCGCCCCCCGCAGGAACTGGTTCGCCCGCGTCGGCCTTTCCCCCTTGGCCTCACTCAATAGGGCTTTGTTGTACCTGGGGTTGGCGATATAGCCCGCCGCAATACCATCCATAATAATCGGAGCCAGCGCCGCTTGCGCGGCCGCCTTCTCCTGCTCTGTCGGTTCGCGATCGGCAGTTGCCTGCGGCGCCGCGGGTTTCGGCCTAGCAGCTAGCGGAAGAGGTTCCGCGGTTCCGCCGAGGAGCTTGACCATCGCCCGGCCGAGGGCGTCGCCGACGAGCATGTAGGTTTCGGCGTTGCGGTTGTAGTGGTAGTCCTGGCCCATGGGGGACTCATCGACCTCCCGCCAGAAATCGCGGATGTCCACGGACGCCACGGTCCCGGCGAATTCCGGATGCTTGCCCGGATCGCCGACGGCCATCTGGGCGTTAAGTATCTGCAAATACTTGTCGGCCATCTTGTGACCGCCGAAACCTACGGTAGCGACAACGGCTGGCATCTTAGGAACATTGAATTCAGCGCGAACATCTTTGATCAGGTTGACAAGATGCTTCTCGTATTCCGCCTGGGTCGCACCACCATCCTTATGGCCCTGCCACCAGACAAAGCCCGCGATCTCGTAGCCCTGCCCCTTGTAGCCGGGTACAATATCTTTGATATTGCCCAAGGTCTTGCGAACCCCTTCAACCATCAGGCGATAACTCTTACCTTCCCACTCGTTGCCGGGGTCGTTCCTGCCGCTTGACGGCGGCCGATAATCAAATCCCAAACTTCGATTGCCATTGGATGTCTTGATGACAAGAACCTGTTCGTCATGAAAGTACCCCATGATATGGCCAAACTGAAGTTCCGGACCTATTGACTTCTTACCTGGCCGTAGCGGCACGGTTAACCACCCACCGGCAAAGGCAAGTTCTGCCTCATAGAAATAGACATCCTTTCTAACGGTCCATTCACCTTTGTCATCAATGAGATGCTGGAACTTCTTGTCGCGTTTGGTGACGATCTCCAGATCGCCCTTGCCCTGCAGATCCTCCTGGCTCAGCCAGAGTGCGGTCGACCCGCCCTTGAAGTAGGTGATCTTGATGGGATAACGCTTGCCTGCCTCGAGCGCGACCTTCTGCTTGACCGCCTGGCCGCCGATGTTCTTGCGGTAGACTTCCTTCCCGTCCAGTTCCATCACGTTGTACGAGCTGTCGCCATAGCCGGGATTGATGGTGTAGTTGCCGGAGGAGGGCACGTCAATGAAGCCCCTGACCACCACGGTATGCGGGCCTGCCATAGTCGGAAGCACGCCCTTCACAACGCCCAGCGCCACCGTCTCGACCTTCGCCGGGTTCGCGTCATAGTCCGTGGCCGGGGGGGAGGCGCCCGTGTAGACCGAAGCCCTCGCCCCTTTTCCAGCTTTCGCATCGGCCGACACATAGACACCGTGGGAACCGATCTTGTAGCTCCCCACGCGATAGACATCAAACTTCCCCATGGGCGCCGCGGGGTCGGCGGTCAGGTAGATGCCCGTATAGCGGCATCGGGCGCCGCTGAGATTGCCCATCCCCACCATGTTGGATTGACCGGCGAGGATATAGACTTTGACCGGCTTGGTCGCGTCGCCCGGTTTGCCGTCGGGGTCGGGCAGTTGGGCCGGGACCTCCGCCGCGGCGGCAGGAAGGGCCAGCAACGCCAACACGAGGGCGCCAAACGAAAACACGGTCTTGCATTGGTGGTTCTTCATCATCGTGGTCCGCCTTTCTGCTTCAGTAGGTAAAATGGATCATTGCTTCTATTGGGTCAGTGACTGCTTTGCGATCATGCCGGGGCTCCTGGTTCTTCATTGGTGTCCGCCGGTTCTTCACTTCCGCGGCGGAACGTTCTTCTTCAACAGCTCCGCCATGGCCCAGCCCAACGCGTTGCCGACTTCCATGTACGTTTCAGCGTTGTGGTTATAGTGATACCCTTGGCCGCTCGGCGGTACGCTCTTGCCGCGCCAGAAATCCCGGGCTTCAACAGTCTTCACGTTGCCTTTGAACTCCGGATACTTGCCTTTTTCACCACTGACGGCGAGCTGGGCATTGGCCACCGTCAGACCGGCTCCCTTCAGGTCCCATCCGCCAAACGCGATGGTGGCCAGCACGAACTTGGCATCGGGCGCGTTGAAGTCTTTCCGAAGGTCCTTGATGAGGTTGACCAGGTTCTTCTCATACGCCTCAGCCCACTCCTTTTTCTGATCCTTGTGCCCCTGCCACCAGCCGAAGCCGACGATCTCGTAGCCTTGGTTCTTGTAACTCGGGAAATACTTCGGAAGCTTGGCCAGGACGTCTTTCGAGAGATTGACGAACTTATCGTACTCCCACCCCGGATACCACGGTCTGGTATGCTCCTTTCGTTCCTTGATGTGCTCGGGTGTATAGCTCGACGGCGGCAGGATATCCCAGCCCAAACACCGATTTCCCATGGTGGCCTTGATGATAAGGACCGTCTCGTCATGCACGTGCCCCATGACGTGACCAAACCCAAGTTCCGGCCCGAAAGAGCTCGCCCTGGCGCCAAACCCGGGTTGCAGCCAGCCCTTCCTGCTCCCGGCATCAACCTGAACGCACCACACGTCGTTGCGTACGGCCCAGTTCCCCTGACCGTCGATCACATGGGGGTACTTGTTCTCTTTCTTGGTCAGATGCGCCAGCGTGCCCTTTGTCGTATCCGGGTCAATCCGGCCGAACCCCACCATGTTGGATTGGCCCATCAAGATGAACACCTTGATCGGTTTGGTCGTGTCAGGCGCCTTGGTATCCGGTTTCGGGAGGACGGCCGGGCGGCCCTTGTCGGCGGCGGAAATGACGCCCGCCTGGCACGCCACGGCAATGGCGAGGAGGATCGATACGGTTCTGATTCGGTTCTTCATCTTCGGTGTCTCCTTCCTTCCTTTCCGGTCCGGCTGACGGTGCCCATCACCGGCACCAGCACCAGACACACCATGCCAAACAGCATTCTCTTGTTCATGTTGGCTCCCTTTCCAGCTAGAGGCCCTTGTTCTCGACTTATCTCTACTTGGTCTGTCTTTTCATCACGCACCACCGCGTCTTCCAGTCCGGCTTGTTTCGGGTGCTGAACCCGCCGGCTTCGATGAACAGGTAGTCGGTGCCCTGGATCGTCTTGAAGACCATCTTCATCGCCTGATAGCGCGACAGGTCCATCAGCGTATCGCCCGACCAGAGCCACAGCACGCTGTTGGTCCTGCCCTTGTCCTTGAAGGTCATCGAGCCGAACCGGGCGCCGCGGGCATTCATCTTCTTTCCGGGCGTAAACTCGTCGATCGCCTTGACCACGTCGATGGTCTTCCAGTTGCCGAGGAGTTTCGGGTTGGCGACGAACTTCCCGTCGTAGAGGAACTTGTCGTTCTCGCTCTGCAGCTCCTTGTTTTCGGGGTCCTGATTGGCCTGCCACGCCGACGAGAGCATAGGAACCACGGTCGCCGACTTGATCACCAGGTCGTCGCCCATCGGCGGCAGCTTCATCTCCTCGAAATGCAGGCTGATCTTGCCCTGGGGAACTCGATCCTTCGGCGGGAGCTTGTACTTGGCATTGAACCGCAGGAAGGTCTTGACCGCGATGGTCACCTTGCCGTCCTGGAAGTCGTCCAGGAACTCCTTGGTGATGAACGCGCCCTTCGGCAGTCCCCCGGAGCCCCGGCCGCCGCACGTTTTCGCCTCGATCAGCTTCTTGCCATTGATGTAGATGATGTGTCCGCCTCCGGCGCCGACGTGGTTGCCGTCGTTGACGCACAGCCGGTAGCGGTAGCCGGGCTTCATCGGCGGGATGGTAAACGTCCCGCGAAGCAGCAGGACTTCCTTGTCCCACAAGGTGTTCACTTTCGTGGCGCCGTAACAGCCCGGTCCGATGCACGTGTCCGCGCATCGCCCAAAGGGGTCCCGGGGAATCTTGCCTTGGTACTGGCCGAAAGCGCCTCGCCCTTTCTTCCAGCCGGCCTTGGCGGGATCGAAGTCGAGCGCGTACCAATTCTCCGTGCCCTTGGGCAAGGTCACGTCGCGATAGCGCGTGATGAGCTGGTCCCACGGAACCTGCTCGGCGGGGATCGGGTCAAAGGTGTGGTACAACCACTCCGCGTGCCGCAGGTCGGCAAACATCCGCCAGCCGTAGTCACCGTCGCCGGCTCTGTCGTAAAGGGCCACCAATTGGTCGATCGGATCCGCCCTGCCGCCGGGATAACCCGACTGCCCTTCGGCGGCCGCCAGCTTTAGCAGCCTGGTCCGGCTCCTGCCGACGAACTCGGGGATCAGCTTGTTCCGGATGATCGGCTTGAGCGCCTCTTTGACCTTGGGCCCGAGCCGGTCAGGATCGGCGCCCAGATAGAACTGGCTGTAGGGCAATATCTGTCGGGGATAGCGTTTCCCGGCGACTTCATAGAGCTTGTCCAACCCGCCCGGCACTTGCGCCAGCCTGCTGGCCATCAGTTCCAGGTTCGCCTCCAGGCCCTGCGTGACCAGGACGTCGGTCTTGCCGCCCCTTTCGAGGTCCGGGTAGACCGCGTAGGCGTCGCCGAACGTCTCCGCGGCGAGCTTCTGCACCTTGGGGCTGGCGTCCCGCAGCCGGTTGAGCAGGCTGGGAAGGTGCCCATGGACGGCGTAGACCTGATTGTGCCCGATCACCTCGCCGAGGATGGGCAGGATTCTGCGGGCGCATCGGTCGTCGGCGGCCGCCGGGGTCAGGGCGGCGATCGCGGCGCTCTGCAGCCACCAGTCGCGATGGTTCAGCCACGGCAGAATCACGTCGACGTGCGGCACAACATCTTCGGTCTTCGCCAGGCCCAAGGCCACCAACGCACCGTCCACGACCCACCAGGATTCGTAGGGATTGCGGACGACCTCGATCAGCGCCGCGGCCAGGTCGCTGGGCAGCTCCTTCGCCGGCCAAGCCCTCATTCCGCGATGCGCCGCGTAGATGGCGCCCACGCCGGCCCGCCGGACACGGGGGTTGGCGGACTTCAGCATTTCGATAATCACGGCGGTCTTCGCCGGTCCCCGCTCGATGGGGCCGCCCAGGTGGTTGACCTTGACACCCGCGAGCTTGCACGCAGCGTGATGGCGGACGCCGTGGTCCTGGTGGTGCAGGTAGGACCGCACGATTTCGTCGCCGGCGTCGGCGTCGTAAAGCCGCCCGATGATCTGCATGGCCGAACCGTTGGCCAGCGTCTCGGCGTCGATGTCCGGCGACTTGCCGGCCTTGTCGGTCGCCGCGGCCAGCGACAGGAACGCGTCATCGGCTTCCGTGCCCCATATCCGCTTGGGCAGCTTGTACTTCTTCGAGAACGTCGACGGCGGGGCGCCGGTGATGCGCAGCGTCTTGCGGGGGATGGTGTAGGCCAGGCCGTAGCCGTTGCCCCACTGCGTTTTGTCGTACCCGCCGCCGCCAAGAATGGCGAACGAACCGTCCCACCGCCGGGACAGGTCGTAATGCCACTTGCGGTTGTCCATAAACTCGCGGTACTTCTTCGGGCTCTTGGCGTACATCAGCCCCATCGCGGCGCTGCGCCAGATTTCCCCGACGCCCCCGCCGGTGTGCCCGTGGAGCATAAACGACGTGGTGTAGAAGCCTTTGATGGCGCTGACGTCGCGGGCCCTGGCGTACAGCGAGTTCTCGCCGTCGCCGGTCAGCGAGGCCGCCGCCGCCATCGTGAAGGCCAACATGGCGGTCTTGCCGTTGTCGACGAAGCCGGTCTCCGTCTTGTGGTTGCCGTAGGGGTTGTTGCCCTTGCCGGCGAAGCGATAGAAATGCTCGATCGCGCCCAGCAGCATCCGATCGGGAACTTTCACCCCGCATTCCTTGGCCAGCACCACGAACGTCGCGCACGGGGTGCCGCCGGCGTTGAGGTGGCCCCCGCCCATGTAGCGAAAGTTCCCCTTCCCCCGGCAGGACCAGGCGCCCAGGTAGTAGTTCTCCTCGGCGCCGTCCACCGAGCGTTGGATGGCCGGGAGAACCGACTGGTCGCCGGTTCGCAGGTAGTATTCACACAGCGGAATGCCGCCGTAGCCCAGATACCAGGACGCGTGGTTCGACAAAACGGATATCCCTCTGGCCCACTTGCGTACGACCTCCAGGTCTTTCTCTTCGCCGGTGGACAGCAGGAACAGCATCCCGATGTTGCGGATGGAACCGCGGCCGTTCCCGCCCTTGGCCAGGTAGTCGGCAAAGTTGCGCACGATCTTGTCCGACTTCGGGCAGTTCAGCGGCCAGGTGTCGCTGTAGGCGCCGAGGACGGGAAGCTTGACGATCACTTCGCTCGCCTTGGCGTCCGGGGCGTCCTTGACCATGAACTTGAGGACGCCGTCGGCCGCCTCCGCCGCGGCCACGATCTGGCCGAGCTGGATGCGCGGATCGATGTCCTTGAGTTTCTGCCCGTTGATGCTTTCGATGAACTGCCCGGCCTTGAGCTTGCCGGACGCCGCGGCGGGCGAGCCGTCCTCGATGTTGTGAATCTTCATCGTAAAGGCCGGCTGAACCAGATCGATCCCCATCCCCACCGGGCCGAAGCGGGCGATGGTCTGGAGCGATTTCGTGTCGCTCGGGCGTGTGGAGAAAATACCGGGCCCCTTGTAGAACGACCCGCCGGCAGCCGTACAAACGCCTGCACAAAGGCACATCGTCGCCAAGACGAGGCCAATTCTCCGATTCCGTTTCACCATGTGAATCTCCTGAGACTGGTTGCCAATGCAGCCCATTCCTGTGCGACACACACTTGTTCCCGGCCACGCCCGCACACCGGCAGGCCCGCGGCCCGCCGGAAGGACTGAATGTCCCGCGCCGTGGGCTTCGCCAATGCCAGGCTGCCAGCCACGGGCCCGACCACGCGGGACGCAAGGCCCGGTGGACCATCCAGAAAACGTCCCTCTACGTTCTTCAGCGCGTGCGTAACAACCCCTTGAACGATGACAGCACCGGCGGGTATCGCTGAAAATATCAAGGGTATGCGCCAACCGCACTCCTCTTCGCGACACTACTGCCGGCCCCCGGCGGCGGCGCCTCTAAGGCCGCCGCGTTGAAGGATTTGCGAGGAAAATGCAAAGCGGACGGCCAAGGGCGAGCTGTGCCTGCGTGGATCAGGCACGGACAACTCCGCGTACGCCGCTTTGGGCGACATCATGGCCCGGAAAGAGCCCGATTACCTCGCCGTTGAAGAGATGAAGTGCTTGCTGACCACGCGATCGGCGATAGAATCGCTGGAGAAGGTCCACGGCGGACGAAGGCCGGCGGCAATCCGAGAGATCCCGGATTAGACCCACTCGCGACTGATCTGCAGCATTCCTGTAGAACTTCACCTGCACGGCGGACACCGCGAAGCGAGGAGAACGACGCCATGAACCGGACGCGACGCGAATTCATGCAAGAGGTGGCGCCTGCCGCCGGGACGGCAATGACGACCCCTCTGGCCGCATCGGCGGGAGCCAAAGCGGCGCCCGGGCCCGTTCGGCGGCGCGGGACAAGCCCAATATCATCTTCATTCTCTCCGACGACCTGAGCTATCGCGATCTGGCTTGTTACGGGCAGAAGCACATAGATACGCCGAATCTCGACCGCCGCGACCTCCGGGTCATGAGCCCGACGAGCTAAGCGCAAGCCTTGTCTGGATATTCCACCACGGCGCAAGTACCTCGGGCGCCTCGCAGCATCAGGCAGGTCCTCCCCAGCCCGATCCTTGTGCCCCACCTTGCTCGGGGGCCGAGTGCAGGTTGGCGCTGGTCCGACGAACGAATGACCGGCCTGAGGCGGACGCCGGCTGGACGGAGCAGCCCACTCCCTGAGTTCTCTGACACAGAATCGGGTGGCCTCGGCCGAGCTGTTCTGGGCGGAGCCCTGTGGTCTTCCTCAGGGCCTACATGTTTCGTCTGGCTCCGATCTGAGAGACCATCACAGAACTCAGCGTTGCCCTCAAAGTGCCCTCAATCTGCATCGCAAGACAGTAAGAAACCGTGTGTGAACAGTAACCGGCCAAGTCCTTGAAGCCGCAGGACTTCTGCCTCGAGTACAGTCGGCGCAGAATGCTACCCATTCGGGCCTTATCGAATCCCGCCCTCTCCGTTGCCTCACAGAGGGCGTTCACAAGATCCTGGACTTTAGGTGTTTGTGGCGTTTTCTCGATTGTTGACCGCCCCGTTGCCCTCAAATTGCCCTCAGACAGCTCTCCGCCGCTGTCGTGGCCCAGGGGCCTTCGTGAAGGAAGTGTGCGGGCCGAAAGTCGGTGGACCAGCACACCGAATGGCCTGTAGCGGCGAACCGTCCGGGAGGCCGGACCGGAACTCGTCCCGTGGGGAGTTCGAGCAAAGGTTTCAAGGTGAGTGCCGGATGATATTCCGGCACGGCGGAGTCTTGATACCATACGGGGACAGCCTTTCAGGCGTTTGCCCCGCGACCTCTGGTAGCCCTGCTGGAGAGCCCAGAAAACACCCGGGTATGAGGGGCAGGAAACTGGCCACATAGGCGATTGGTGCATGGTGAAAGTGCCTTGACAGGGATGCGTAATGCCGGTACAATTTTAGATGGTTCCTATCTGGAGGTTGCCGCAGTTTCAGGGGGGGTCGCCGGAGACTCGTGCTGCTGTCGGCCCCCGGAATAGCGATGCTCTCATCTGTCTTTTGTGGTGGCAATCGGCGCGGTCTCAACGTGAGGAGTGCAGTTTCGCAGGTTTTCATTCCGGCCGCCAAGTACGACATATTCAGACATCCGGCCGCCGTCAACGCATGCTTCTGTTGGCGGCGCCGGGCCATAGGTCGGCCGATGCCGGCCGATGGGCGGCACAATGGGACCGGTGGCGTCAATCACGCTAAGGCGATCCGGTTAGAGCGATTCGTGCCCAGGTGTCGGGCACGCTTGGCACCGGCTGGCCGTAGCGTTCCGGCCGGGAGAGCTACTGTCCCGGCTGCGTGTCCAGGTTGCTTCGGTTTGGACGGCGGGTCGATGCGAAGGCGCTGCCGCCGGGAACCGGCCGGAGCAGGTGGCCCGGCTCGTTGTGTCGGGCCGAACGAGGTTTACGTATGGTCCGCAAACTGCTGGCGTCGGCTTGGGGGCGAGCGAAAGACGCTGTTCGCAACGTCGGCAGGGAGTGGCCACTCGCCCGTCGGCCCCTTGGCGGGCCAGACCTGGAGGCCCTCGAGCGTCGCCTGCTGCTGTCGCACAACGTCCTGCCCTCCCCGCCCGACCCGGCCGACAGCCTGATCGTCGACGCGGCGGAGCTGATCTACACGGCCCCATCCGGCAACGGATCGGACCACGTCGTCCTGCGATACAACAGCGACAGCGGCCAACTCGAGATCTTCGACGTCAATGCGGGGCTGGTCAGGGCTTCTCGGGCACTCGCGGCCACCAGCAGCGTGCTTTTCGTCGGCGCCGACGACACCGGCGTCACCGATGAGAGCGACACACTGACGGTGGACTTCACCAACGCGTTCTCGGTCGACGTCGAGTTCCGGGGCGGGGCCGGCGGGGTCGATAGCTTGGTTATCCAGGGGGGGAGCTTCACGGCCGTCACGTACCAGGCGACGGGCCCACAGTCCGGCAGCATCGACTTGGGCGGGGCCAGCATCCGCTACACCGGCCTGGAGCCGATCACCGACAACCTCAACGTCGCCGACCGCGTCTTCGACTTCACCTCGGCTTCTGCCGAAGTGATCACGCTGTCGGACGACGGGGATCCCGGCAACGGCCAATCGTTCGTCAACTCCGATCAGAGCGAGAGCGTGACGTTCGCCAACCCGACCGGCTCGCTGACCATCAGGACCGGCACCGGCGGCGGCGCCGGCGCCGACCTGATCGAGGTCGAGGGCCTGGACCCGGCCTTCAGCGCGGACCTGATCATCGAGGGTGACGCGGACGACACCGTCACCTTCAAGACCAACCCCACGCGCACCGGCGGAGGCGACCTGACCGTCACCGCCAACGCGATCGGCGTGGGCACGGGCATCAGCGTTTCCACCCGCACGATCGCCGGCAGCGATCATCTCAACGATCCTTCCACGGGCGACTCGGGAGACGTGATACTCGCGGCACCGGCGATCACCGTCGCCAGCGGCGGAGCGTTGCTGGCCCACGCCGCCGGCGGCGGCGGCTTCGACGCCGGCGACATCACGCTGACCGCCGCCCGGAGGGTTGATACGGCCATCGTCGTCCAGATTGGCTATGCCGGGGTGGACGCGAAGGTCGAGCTAACCGCGGCCACGCTCAAGGGCGCGCGCGTCGCGTTGACCGCCCACGCCGACGACATCAACCCTCCCGACGGCGCGGCGACGATCTTCAATGACGGTCCCGTCAAGGACTTCGTCGTCGGACCCCTCGTGCCCATCGCCAGCGCCACCGCATCACTGCCGGTGATGGCGATGACGAGGAAGTCGCACGCCTGGGTAACGGTCGGGGAGAACTCGCAGATCACCGGCAGCAGCGTGGTCGTTCGGGCCGACGCCGTCGCGGATGCCACGACACGAGCGGCCAGCACCTTCTTCAGCGCCGCCTACAGCCAAGCCGACGCGTGGGCCGAGGCGATCCTGGAAAGCGGCGTCCAGATCACCGCGACCGACAACGTGAGCATCCTGGCCATCGCCTCGGCGACCGCCGACGCGACCAGCCGCACCGACCAGAACCTCGGCACCTACCCCGCCGTCGCCGCCGACATTGCGGTCTCCGTGGCCATCGCCGATTCGGACGTCACGTCGCACGCGAAGGTATTGCAGGGCGCATCGATCGCCGCCGGCGGAAACGTCGATGTCGACGCCAGAGGCCACAGCGTCAATGCGGCCGACGCCGAGGCCGGCATGTACGACGATGGGCGAACCGGCGTGGCCGTGAGCCTGGGCTTCTCGGATGCGGATATCCAGGCGACCGTCGACGGCACGGTGACGGCCGACGGGTCCGAAACGAGACGCCCGTTCGCCCTGACCGGTGTGGACGGGGCGACCGATACGATCACCTTCAGCTCCCCGCACGGTCTGGCCG
>SDBU01000338.1_pt1 | contig 66570 bp, 60 predicted proteins | sample 2277071 | NCBI WGS metagenome assembly SDBU01 (sample SAMN10397929, study PRJNA504765) | marine sediment metagenome | isolation source: marine sediment core GS08_GC12, 126 cmbsf | place: Arctic Ocean: Gakkel Ridge, Loki's castle | collected 2008 | reverse complement strand
GTATGATGATAACTACCATCAATTCTACAAGAGTAAAACCTTTTTCCTCTTTATGCAGATGCTTGTACAACCTTTTCATTTTTGTCTCCTTTTAATATTAATATTATATTATTGTCTTAGTATATATTAGTATACCCATAATTAATTATTTTAGACATTTATTTAAAATATTTATTTATATTAATTATATATTAGATAATACAAGTATATATTATACATATATTATAATAAATAATTTAATTTTAAATAATTATTCAATACGTATATATATATATATATTGATATTTAAAGTTACACGGATGCCGGAGCCTGTCCCATCGGTGGATTTCACTAAAGCCTTGATAAGGTCTGGCATATTATCATTGAAAATGATTTATTAGAGAAATGAAAGAAGCTGCATTCATTTATAGTCTAATAGAAATCTTAGGCTTACCCGACAAACGTCGCTTTCAATAGTTTTAATGTCTCTTTCAGATTTCTTGATACTGATTTTTGGGACATTCCGACTTTCCTGCCGATTTCCTCCTGGCTGAGGCCGAATATATATTTCATCAGCAATATTTTCTTATCAGCGCTTTTGAGTCTTTCAATAGCATCCCAGAGAAGGATCTTATCTTCGATTACCAGGCCAAAACTCTTAAAATCCCTGGATTTGATCAAATCTTTATTATACTGGTTATCCTCACTTGATCTACTGTAGCTATTATCATCCAGGGAAACATTATAATATGCAGCTCCCCTGGCTTTTAAAATCTCATCGATACTTTCAATAGATACATTTATACCTATTGAGATTTCTTCTTTTGTGGGATACCGGTTACTTTGCTGCTCAAATTTTAAGACAAAATCATCAAATAATCTGTTTAGTTTCCATAACCATCTTGGGATCTTTACCAGCTTACTATCCCTCATAAAATGAAGTATTTCACCTTTTATGCAGTAAACTGCAGAGGTTGAGAATTTTGTATTCATATTAATATCAAACCTGTTGACTGCCACTACCAGTCCTGTAAAACCTAGCTGCACGATCTCATTGAATTCGACATTGCTGTTTTTGTAATTGTTGGCAATACTGTATACAAGTTTTTCATACCTTTTTATGATTACATCAAGTATTTCCGGACTATTATGTTCGTTATAGTTTTCAATAAGCTCTTCTGATGAAAACTTGTCCAATTTCAGATGATCTATTTGTTTACTCTTGTTTGCTGCTTTCATACAATAAAATAAAAAATATATCAGGTATTCCCTGTATATATTTTATTTCCTTTTTAAACAATTTATTATAACTATATCTTATTATATATTATTATACCCATAATTCAAATTTTTAGACTTTATTTTATTTTTAATTATTTTTTTAATTACATATCTAGTAATGTAAGAAATATTATATAATTATCATAACTAACAATATTAAATTTAGAATTATATTATCTAAATAATTATTATATCATTTAATTGTTTAATTAACAAATATATCATTATTTATGATTTCTGTACATTTTAACCAGATTCCCTTCTCCTGGTCCATTAAAATCATGGTATTGGGGTCCTGTATAAAAATAAGATCAGATCATTAAAGTAGGGTATATTTAAAGATATTTATTACATCGCCTGGTAAATATTGAACAGCGGCAGATACATGGATATTACTATTATCCCTACCAGTCCTGCCACAAATAAAAGCAAGATAGGTTCAATTATAGTTACTATTATATCAATGGAGTTTTCAACTTCAGTATCATAAAAATCAGACACTTTTATTAAGTTAGTATCAAGTGTACCTGTTTTTTCTCCAACTGCTACCATCTGTATCATCATCGGAGGGAACATTGCATATTTTGACATGGGAGCAGAAACACTTTCCCCCTTCCTGATATTATTTTTAATATCTTCTATTGCATTATCTATAATAACATTATCTGAAACCCCTTTTACAATATCCAGTGCACCAATTATTGGAACTCCTGCCCTCATCAATACTCCCAGATTACGGGTAAACCTTGATAATGCTATTTTTTTAAAAATATCCCCTACCTTTGGCAGGTTTATCTTTATATTATCAATAAGATACTTTCCCCTTGTTGAAGCAATAAACTTCTTGAAAAGAAACTTCCCGCCTATTATGAGCCCGATCATGATGATGTAGAAATAAATACTTTTAAGTGCATCACCCACAAATATTATTGCCTGTGTCATGGCTGGAAGCTCTGCTCCCAGATCATCGTATATACCTTTAAAAATCGGTACCAGAAATAAGATTATTGCAAGTGTTATCACAAAAGCAAAACCTAAAACAAATTTTGGATAAGCTGTCTTGTTCCGTACTTTCATCCTTATATCATCTTCTTTTTCCATAAAATCGGCCAGACTGTTCATGGTCTCATCCAGGATCCCCCCGGTTTCACCGGCTTTGATCAAACTGATGTATAATTTTGAAAAAACCCTGGGATGCTTTGTCATTGATTCCGATAGGCTAAATCCAGATTCAATACCTCTTCGGATAGCCGTAAGCACTTTTACAAATTTTTCATTCGTTGTCTGCTTTTCCAGTACTACCAGTGATTCGATAAGCGACATCCCCGAATTAATAAGAGTAGAAAACTGCCTTGTAAAAACAACCAGGTCCCTGGACTTTATCCTGTTAAAAATACTTATATTAAAATTTTTTCCCTTAACCTTTGCTTCTTTAAACCTATTGATCTCAATAATAAAAAACCCCTGATCCCTTAGTTTGGATACTACCATATCCTCACTTACAGCTTCCAGCGAGCCGCTGACTACTGCTCCTTTGGGATCTCTTGCCTTATAATCAAAAGTTGCCATAATTTATCTTATTTAAGGTTTTAGTATAAAAACTTTAGGACTGGTCAAAATCAAGCATCCTTTTCATCTCTTCCCTATTGTGAGCCTTTTCAAAAGCCAGTTCACGGGTTATTTTACCGGTTTTATATAGTCTTGCCAGGGACATATCCATAGTCATCATACCCCTGTTCCCACCAGCCTGGATAGCTGAATAGATCTGATGTACCTTTGCTTCTCTTATCATATTGCTGATCGCCTGCGTGATAAACATCAATTCTGTAGCAGCAACTCTTCCATCACCCTCCCGGTTCGGAAGAAGCTGCTGGACCAGGACCCCACTCAGTGTCCCTGCAAGTTGAGCCCTTATCTGTTTTTGCTGATGGGTCGGAAAAATATCTATGATCCTGTCAATGGTCTGGGGCGCATCCTGTGTATGAAGAGTAGAAAATACAAGGTGGCCGGTCTCTGCAGCTGTCAATGTATTGGATATGGTTTCAAGATCCCTCATCTCGCCTACCATGATAATATCAGGGTCTTCCCTGAGGATATACCTGAGGGCAGAACTAAAGGACCTTGCGTCTGAGAAAATCTCTCTCTGGCTTACAATGCTCTTATTATGCTCAAATAAATACTCTACAGGATCCTCAAGTGTTATTATATTTTCACTCCGGTTGGTGTTTATTAAATTGATAATAGAAGCAAGTGTTGTAGATTTCCCGGAACCGGTAGGGCCGGTTATGAGGACCAATCCCCTTGGGTATGTCGCAAATTCCTCGACTTGTTTGGGCAGTCCCAATTCCTCAAGGGTAAATATTTTCTTTGAGATCAACCTGAAGGCCCCCGCAAGGCTGCCCCTTTGAAAAAAATAATTACAGCGGAACCTTCCAACATCACGGATTGCAAATGAAAAATCAAGCGCAAGGTCTTTTTTTAACTTTTGTATTTGTTCTTCACTTATGATGGCGGTAAGAAGTTCCCATGATTCCTGGGGATTTATTTTTCCAAATTGGTCCATCTTTGATAGCTTTCCATTAACTCTTATAGTCGGTGGAAGGACACACACTATATGGATATCCGAAGCTCCTCTTTTTGCAGCTTCGACCAGTATCTCTTGAATGTTCATCTTTTTGCCCTGGTTTATTATTTTATTGCTTTAAAATTACTATTTTGTTTATTATTGATGTCTTCTGATATTATTTCTTTTATCTTTTCTGTTTCTGGCATTATATCAAACCACAGTTTAAAAGAGAATGCAGCCTGATTTACCAGCATATCGATACCATTTATTACCACTGCGCCTTCCCTTATGGCCTTTTTGACCAGTTCTGTCTCTACAGGTTTATACACCATTTCAAAAATATATTTTCTTCCCAGATCCCATTTTTCAGGTACAGGCATCAGTTCCACAAGACCGTCAATATCCATACCTTGAGGCGTGCAGTTGACTACCAGTTCTATTTCTGGTTCCAGATCGTCCAGATCTTTAAACTTTCCTACAGCTATTATCCTGCTGCCTGCATCCGTAAAAAATCTTTTCATCAGTAAAACTTTTTCATAAGTCCGGTTAAACACATATATTTTTTTTACATTTTTTTTCAGCAATCCGTAAATACAACTCCTTGCAGAACCCCCGGCCCCGATGACAAGGCATGTTTTATCCTTAAAAGAGAAATCTTTTTCTTCAAGTGACCTGAGGAAACCCTCCAGGTCAGTATTAAACCCTGAAGCCTTACTGTTTTTTTTATCAAACTTTACTGTATTTACAGATCTTACTGCCGATGCATTAATATCAAGTTCATCCATCAGCCGGAATATCTCTTCCTTGTGAGGCATGGTCACGTTTAGCCCCGTAAACTTAAGTTTCTTTGCCCCTGTAAAAGCCTTCTCTAGATCTTTTTTCCCAAATTCAAAAGCCAGGTAAATTGCATTCCTGCCATATTCTTCCATAAAATAGTTCTGGATCCTGGGTGAAAAACTATGTTTTATAGGATCACCTATAAGGGCAAGCACTTCTGTATTGGAGTCAATGATCTTTACCATATTTATTATTATTAATATTTGATCTCAAATGTATTATATTTTTTGCTGCTTTCCAGTTTATCAGACACTACATCAGTGACGACCGAGAAAGCGGGACCTTTTTTTACTTCTTTAAAAAATTGTTTCAGATCTTCATCCTCGCCCTGCCCGACCACTTCCACCTTTCCGTTAAGAGTGTTTCCCACATAGCCGCTTACCCTATATTTGCTTGCTGCAGATTCAGTATAATACCTGAATCCTACACCCTGCACTCTCCCGGACAATAAAACTCTATATGTCTTAATATTTTCAGTCATATAACTTTCTAAATAACTATTATAATTATACCAAAAAATATATATATTACAATTAAATATAACTTTATAACTTTTATTAGATTATTTATTGATCTCTATCCTGAATATCGAATAAACGCTGACTTTTCCCAGATCGCATATAATCACTTCATCGTTTGGATTTGCAGTTTCTAATTCTTTATCTCCACTTGCAAGCCTTATCTTCTCAAGTTTAAATATTTTTGGATCCTCTCCTGGCTGAGAAATATCCAGGGATTCCCCTTCCCTGAACTGGTTTTTTACTGTGATCACCGGACCATTATATTGTTTGCTAAAACCCTTATAGACTCCAACAAACCTATATTTTTTTATATATCCGACATTATCATTATCCTCCAGTTCCTTTCTGTTCTCAAGGAACATAAAACCCCGGGTAAAATTGCGGTGTGAGCATTTATCAAGTTCTGCTTCAAGGGATGAGATCTTTTCCCTGCTGAACCTCTCCTGCTTTATAAGGTCCAGGGCCCTGCGGTAAACCCGGGTGACAAGGCTCACATAATTTTCTGTCTTCATTCTTCCTTCGATCTTAAGACCAGACACTCCCGCGTCTACAAGTGATTTTAACTCGGGGAGAATGCACAGATCCCGGGAATTATAAATATAAGTGCCGTTCTTATCCTGGTCCACGGGAAAAAATGAATTGGGCCTGCCTTCTTCCATTAAATAATAATTCCACCTGCAGCTGTGGGCACACTGGCCCATATTGGCATCACGTCCCGACATATATTTGCTCAGCATGCACCTGCCGGAATAAGAAATGCATAAGGCCCCGTGTATAAATATTTCAATTTCTATATTGGATGATTCTATGATCTTTTTTAAATCAGGAAAAGTCACTTCCCTGGCCAGATTTACTCTTACTGCTCCCATTTCTTCAAAAAACTTTACCCCCAGGTGATTTGTTATATTTGCCTGGGTGCTTATATGGATCCTGGCGGAAGGGATGATATCTTTTACCATTTTAAATGCGCCTGTATCTGAGACTATTATCCCGTCAAGGCTTATTTCCTTGATCTTTTGAAGATAATCAGAAAGCGGTTCCAGCTGGCTGTCATATATTACTGAATTTAAGGTCAGGTAGACCCTGGTATTATTTGCATGGGCATATTTTACTCCTTCTTTTATTTCAGCAATTGTAAAATTTCCTCTTATGCTTCTTAGATTAAAGTCTTTTCCTCCTATATAGACCGCATCTGCCCCGTACCTGACCGCATATTTTAAGATATTTAAATTATTGGCAGGAGCCAGGAGTTCCGGTAATTCTTTATTCTTCCCCATATTTTTACACCTCTTTAAGGTATATATTCTGAAACTGAGATCCCCACCGACTTCAAAAAATCCTGTCTCCATTAATAAAAGTCAAATTCCTCTCATGAAATATCCCGGAAATAAAACCCTCTGCTTCCTGTCCCCATTCAGGTCGATTCCGGTATACCTGTCTTCTGTGCCGAGATATATTACCAGAAAATATGTGGAAAATCCATTTCCACGGCCTATTTCAAGAATATCTACAGGTTTTTTGAGAAGACAGACAAATTCTAGAAACCTGCCGGTTTCAAGCCCGCAGGCTGGGATTATCAGTTGACTTCTGCATTTAGAAAATCATTATAATCGGTAAAAAATGAATGTTTATGGTTTGCTGTATCAGTGATCTTAAAATAGAGATAATCTTCTTCGGCAGGATCCAGGGCCGCAGCAATTGAAGCCAGCCCGGGATTACAGATAGGTGTTGGCGGGAGTCCCGCATAGAGCCTTGTATTAAATAGCGTATCAGTCTGCAGGTCTGATTCTGTAAGCGGCTCTTCCCACTTCTCAAGGTAATAACTCAAAGTGGCATCTATGCCCAGGGCCATATTAATATTTAAACGGTTATGTATCACGGCTGAAATAGTCTCTCTTTCTTCAGGTATATAAGCCTCCCTTTCGATCATGGAAGAGATCTTTAAAATATCATATTTTGACATTTCTTTTCCTTCGGCATAAGAATAATCCAATGTGCCAGTCTCGTACTGGTATTGTGCCAGCATCATCTCAATTATATCGGCAGCAGTATAATCAATGGTTATTTCATAAGTCTTTGGAAACAGGAATCCTTCAAGGCTTACTTTATCCTTTAAATAATCATAATCATGATTAGCAATATCAGCCGCTGCTTCAAGCTCCACGTATTCTATAAAAGGCACGTCCAGGGCTACCTTCTCCAGTAGCTGGATTATGGTAAAACCCTCAGGGATCGATATCCTGTAGGTGATCACAGCCGGCCCTAATACAAGTTCTGCCAACACATCATCATAGACCATCCCGGTGGTCAGGCTGTAAATGCCTGGTACCAGGTTTTTCTCTTTTCCCTCCTGCTCTACAAACAGCCTGAAGACAAAAGAATTATCTACTACTCCTGCTTTCTCTAGCAGGTCTGCTATCCCGGTCAGGGTCATGCCCTCTACTATCTCTACTTCAACACTAATGCCCGGCACGACCTCTTCACTTTCCTCTGCTGCCTGTGCTGCGGCCCCGAAAAGATCACATGATGATAAAAAGGCAGGGATCATTAGAAAAAGAGGTAAAAATAATGAGGCCATCAGTATTTTAAAAAACCGCATACGCTTATTTATTATCAACTTTATTTTTTCTCCTATCCAGGTAATTCTGAAGTATTAAACTTGCAGAGATATTATCAATATGTTTCTTTTTATTTTTTCCTTTTTTGATTATGGTTATTTTTGAGGTAAATCTCTCATCTTCATAATCGATTTCTACACTTAAACCGGCCAGATCATCTTCCACAAAGCCGATCACCTTTTTTGCCTGTTCCCCTATCTCACCTTTCAAAGTATAGGGAAGCCCCACTACAATTTTTCCAATATTATATTCTATTACCAGGCTCTCCAGCTTTTTATTGATCCCGGGGTCATTATCTAAGACCATCAGGGGCACCGCAATATTTTCTTCCCTGTCAGATACCGCCAGGCCTATTCTTTTATCACCTATGTCCATCCCCAGTAATCTCATCATTTATTTAAAATAGCGGTGACTTGTTTACCCGCAAAATCGATTGCATCCGGCATGGTCCCGGGGTCGGACCCGCCAAGCTGGGCAAAATCGGGCCTGCCTCCTCCCCCTCCCTTAAGGATCTTTCCTACCTCTTTTGCAAGTTTTCCGCAGTCAATGCCTTTAGCAATAAGATCTTTAGTAGACTGCAGCGTCATGACCGGTTTTCCGCCATAAATATTTCCCAGGATTATGAATGTATTTTTATCCTTAAAGTGGCTTTTTATCTCATCCCCTATAATACCCATATTTTTTATATTAATATTAAGATTGAATTTTTTTCCGGAAAGATCATATGCTATTACATTCGACATGCCGCTGCTGTCCTGTTTATAGCCGGAACTATCCAGTATTTCCTTTTTTGCGATCATTACCCGCATTAGCCCCATTTCCTCTTCTGCTGCCTGCATATTGTCCTTAAGGCCGTTTAAAGCATTTATTATCTTGTTTTCCTCCACCTCCAGGGTGCCGGAAACAGCCTTTACGATCTTTTCTTTTTTATTTAAATATTCATATGCATGCATTCCGGTCGAGGCCTCTATTCTCCGGAGGTTTGCCCCTATATTGATATCTGAAATAATCTTGAATATGCCTATATCCCCAGTCCTTTTTACATGGATCCCCCCGCAAAGTTCACGGCTGTAGCCGTCTATTTCGACCACTCTTACAAATTTTCCGTATTTTTCATCAAATAGAGCTACGGCCCCGATCTCTTCAGCATACTCCCTTGTTGTCTCAAAACATCTTACGGTATCATTATCCTGTATTTTCTCATTTATAAGCCGCTCTACTTTTGCTAATTTTTCTTCTGAAGGCACGCTGTAAAAAGAATAATCAAACCTGAAGCTCTCATTTGAAACACGGGAACCGGATTGTTTTATTTCATCTCCAAAGACTGTCCTCAGGGCCCACTGCAGGATATGGGTGCTTGTATGGTTTCTGCTGATATCTCCCCTTTTTATTTTATTGACCCGGGCCTCTACTTCATCCCCGATTTTAATTTCTCCCTCAAAGGCTGCGCCTTTATGGGTGTAAATGCCCTCGACCGGTACCCTGCAGTCATCTACCCTGAATGTTCCGCCGGGGGCTATAACTGTCCCGCTGTCACCGACCTGCCCGCCTCTCTCAGCATAAAATGGAGTCTCCTTTAAGATGATCTCCCCTTCTTCCCCGGCAGATATCCCGGATGCCTCTTCAGCAAGTCCTCCGTCTACGTTTTTTAAGATCTTGATGACCGTGGTCTTAATACTGTCCTTTGAATATCCTACGAATTCTACTTCGATATCTTTTGCCATTTTACTGTAGGCCTGGAAGCTTCCATCTATTTTTTTATCAAATGAAGAGACTTTTTTTGATTTTTTTGAATGGCCCTTGAGATAAAGGTCAAATTTTTCCATATCCAGCCCTAACTTATTTTCATTCAGTATCTCTGTTGTAAGCTCGACTGGAAAACCAAAAGTATCATACAGCCTGAATGCATCCCCTGGATCAATATGGTCCCCTCCTTTGCTTTTTACATCTTCAATGATCTGGTTTAAGACCTTGCTTCCTTCCTTCAGGGTCGTAGTAAACCTTTTTTCTTCCTCGCTTACCAACCTGAAAGAAAAATCCTTTTTTTCTGATAGCTCCGGATATGCATCCCCGTACTGGCCTATTACCACTTTTCCAATATCATTTAAAAAGTAATCTTTTATGCCTATCATCCTGCCGAATCTTATTGTCCTCCTGATGATCCTCCGGAGAATATAACCCCTTCCCTCATTTGAGGGTGTTACCCCGTCAGAGATCAAGAAATATATTGCCCTTATATGGTCCGCTATGATCCTTATAGCTGTATTTATTTCTTCATTATGGCCCTTATCACCTGCAAGTGTCAGTTTTTTACCCGAGATCTCCCCGATCTTTCCGGTGATCTTTTCAAATACTGCAGTTTTAAAAACTGAGGCAGTTTCTTCCAGTACCGCTTCGATCCTTTCCAGGCCCATGCCGGTGTCTATATTTTTTTTGGGAAGTTCTGTATATTTTTTACCATCATAATTATATTGTGTAAAAACAAGGTTCCAGATCTCTGAATACCGGGCACAGTCACAGCTTGGGTCGCATCCTTTTTTGCCGCAGCCGTATTCTTTTCCAAAATCATAATATATTTCTGTACAGGGGCCGCACGGGCCTGTATCCCCGGCAGGACCCCAGAAATTTTCTTCTTTTCCAAATTTATATATCTTATCAGGGTCCACACCATTATTTTCCCAGTGTTTTATGGATTCTTCATCAGCAGGTATGTCCCTGTCACCTTCAAAAACTGCTACAATAATTTTTTCCTGTGGAATTTTTAATTCTTTTAAAACAAAATCCAGTGCAAAACTTATTGCTTCCTTTTTAAAATAATCCCCGAATGAAAAGTTACCCAGCATCTCAAAAAATGTCAGGTGCTTGTCCGTATATCCTACACAGTCGATATCACTGGTCCTGAAGCATTTCTGCACCGTAGCTATCCTGCTTTTAGGAGGTTTCCTTGTACCGAGATAATACGGCTTGAACTGCTGCATTCCTGCCGTGGTCAGCAGCACGCTCGGATCATTGTCCGGGATAAGATTTGCCGACGGCAGGATCAGGTGCCCTGCTTTTTTAAAATAATCCAGGAATCTCTTCCTTATATCCATAACTGCCATAATATATCTTTTTTAATAATAAAACGGATACTCCGTTTAGTCGCAACCAAAAGAAGTTTTTTGTGCCCCGCTATATGCAGGTGGATGCCCTCCTGACTACTTTATAAGTCCCATATATCTCAATGGGCATTTATGCTGCAGCCAGAGTTTGGGCTACCAATGTAAAAATGTTGGCACAAAAATTGACCCTGGTCGCGATATAAATAGAGTACCCAAAAAAAAATGTTAACATAATTAAATTGTTTATTCAATCAGCTCAAGATCATGCCGGGCTACTCATCTTCTTCGGTCAGCTCCAGCGAGACTTCTTTAAGCTGCTCGCTTGAAACAGGGGTCGGGGATCCGGTCATAAGGCAGATCGCTGACTGGGTCTTTGGGAAAGCAATGACCTCCCTGATACTGGACAGGTTTCCCATTATCATTACAAGCCTGTCCATTCCCAATGCTATTCCGCCGTGGGGCGGCGCTCCATAATTTAATGCTTCTACAAAAAAACCAAAATTTTTATTTATCATCTCTTCCTCGATCTCAAGCAGCTTAAAGATCTTTCTCTGCAGCTCTTCACTGCTTATCCTTATTGAGCCTCCCCCTATTTCTTCCCCATTAAGCACAATGTCATAAGCCAGGGAATTTACTTTTGAAGGATCCGAATCAAGGTATTTTATGGTTTCTTCATCCGGTCGTGTAAATGGGTGATGCATTGAAGAATACCTTTTTTCCTCTTCATTCCACTCAAACAGGGGAAAATCATTTATCCATACAAACCTGTATTTATCTTTTCCTATGCTTTTAAGTTTTTGTCCGAGATGGCTCCTTACAGTGCCAAGGGCTTTGCATGCCTTTACAAACTCATCGGCCACTATAAGAAGCAGATTACCCTCTTTTAAGCTTAAATCTTTAGTTAAACCTTTTATCTCTCCATCAGATAAAAATTTTGTTACAGGGGATTTAAACTCCATATTTTTTTCAATCTTTATCCAGATGAGCCCGCCTGCCCCGCTTTTTTTAGCTATATCGACAATGTCATCCAGCTCTTTCCTGGAAAACCCTGAGGAGTCATCGACTACCAGGCCCTTTATGCACCCTTTATTTTTTAGTACATTTTGAAATATTTTTAAATGGCTTTCTTTAAAAATATGTGAAATATCGGCCATTTCCAGGCCAAATCTCAGGTCCGGCTTGTCTGTTCCAAACCTCTCCATGCTTTCTTTCCAGCTCATACGTTCAAATGGGAGCTTTATTTTTATTCCAAGCACTTCCTTGAATATATTAAAGAACAGGCCCTCGATTATTTCCATGACATCATCGGCCTCTACAAAAGTCATCTCAAGGTCTATCTGTGTGAACTCCGGCTGCCTGTCGGCCCGGAGATCCTCATCCCTGAAGCACCTGGCGATCTGGTAACACCTGTCAAATCCTGAAAACATAAGAACCTGTTTAAAAAGTTGCGGCGATTGAGGCAATGCATAAAATTTTCCAGGATTGACTCTTGATGGTACAAGAAAGTCCCGGGCACCCTCTGGAGTGCTTTTTGCAAGAATAGGAGTCTCGACCTCTATAAACCCATTACTATTAAAATAATCCCTGGTTATGCTTGCCACATTATGCCTGAGCCTCATATTCTTCTGCATCTGTTCGGTCCTGAGATCGATATACCTGTATTTTAACCTGGTATTTTCTTCTACCCTGTCCCTGTGTTCAAGCATAAATGGAAGTGTTTTAGACCTGGCAAGAACTTCAATTCTTAATACCACCACTTCTATCTCTCCTGTGGGCAGTTCAGGGTTTATTGCCTCTTTGGACCTTTCCCGGACCCTGCCTTCGATCCTTAAGACATATTCACCGCGCACATCTTTTGCCATCTTATGGGCCTCTTTATATGCATTGGGGTCAAAGACAAGCTGCACCAGCCCTGAAAAATCCCGCAGGTCCACAAATATCAGGTTTCCATGGTCCCTTCTTTTGTTTACCCATCCACATAATAATATATCTTTACCCACAAATTCTTTCTTGATCTCACCGCATAAATTGGTCCTCATACCTGTCCTGTATATGGATTTATTCATTGTCACCTGCTCCTATAATTTTTAAGATCTTATCTTTTTCTCCATCCCACCCGGCACTCTGTTGCTCAAATGCTCCCATATCTTTTATAGTCACCATCCTGGCCTTTGCCTCTTCTTCCCCGATGATCACAGCAAAATCATACTCTTTTTTCCCGGCCTGCTTGATCTCTGATTTCAGGTTCCTGCCAGTAAAGTTAATATCGCATATGAGATTTTTTTCCCTGAAATATTTTAATACTTCCAGGCAGTAATCCTGGTGTTTTTCTTCCATGCATATCAAATAGATCTTTGTTTTCTTAACTTTTTTACGGGGTTTTATTCCAAGCTGTCCCATCAGCATCATCGTCCTGTCGATGCCGACAGCAAATCCGACTGCAGGTATATCCAGCCCACCGAACTGCTTTACCAGCTTATCATATCTTCCACCGCCGCCAAGAGCATTCTGTGCGCTTTTGATATCACCTGACACTATTTCAAATATGGTCCTTGTATAATAATCAAAACCTCTTACAAGACTTTCGTCTTTTTTGTAATTTATGCCGAGTTTTTCAAGATACCCGAGTACTTTATTGAAATGATCGCTGCACTGCCCGCACAAAAAAGAAATGATCTTCGGGGAACCCGCCAGTACCTCCTTGCAGCCTTCTTTTTTACAGTCAAATATCCTCATGGGATTCTTTTCGGCCCTGTTCCTGCAGTCACCGCATAAACTGTCGGCAAGCGGCTCCAGGTATTTACCGAATTCAGCAAGAAAATCTTTCCTGCACTTGTGGCAGCCCAGGCTATTTACAAGCAGGACCAGTTTTTTAAACCCCAGTTTTTTAAAAAGCAGGTTAAGCATCCAGATGACTTCCGCGTCAAGCAGTGCATTATCCGGGCCAAAGGCCTCAATGCCAAGCTGCCAGAATTCCCTCATCCTGCCCTTCTGCGGCCTCTCATACCTGAACATATTCCCTATATAAAACAGCTTCAAAGTAGCACCAGCTGTATACATCTTATTCTCAATTACGGCCCTGACTACAGCTGCGGTCCCTTCCGGCCTGAGTGTCAGGGATCTTCCTTTTTTATCCTTAAAAGTGTACATCTCCCTGGAGACAATATCTGTTTCGGTACCGATACTCCTGGAAAATACTTCAGTATGTTCGAAGGCAGGCGTTATTATTTCATTATAGTTAAAGATCTCAAACAGATCCCTGGCACTGTCTGTTACATGATCCCTGTATTCTATATCATTTCCAAAAATATCTGCTGTTCCCCTGGGTGAGTTCAGTACCAAAACTTCCGCCTTCCATTAAAACCTATTTACTGCAGGAAGCCATCCTGCAGATAATAATTTTCCTCAAATTCATCTCTTAAAACCGTATCCTCTCCATGCCCGGGATGGACTACCAGGCCGCCGTCAAGTTCCTTTAGCCTGCCCAGGGATCTTTTTATCTCAAGAGGATCCCCGCCAAAAAGATCGGTTCTCCCGATGCCGCCCTTAAAAAGCAGGTCACCGCTAAAAAGGTTTCCTCCTGCCGCCAGTATTATGCTGCCGGGAGTATGCCCCGGGGCGTGTATTATCTCTATGCCCAGCCCGGCAAAATATTCCATATCTTTACTGCTGACCAGATTATAAGTTTTTAATGATAATTGATTTCCATCAATAAATGAAGAGTAATTCTTTGATGGATCTGTTATTATCTCTTCCTCAGCTTCATGGATGTAAAAAGGGATGCCGTACTCTCCCATCAGTTCATCCACAGCCCCTATATGGTCATAGTGCCCGTGGGTATTCAGTATCAGGTCAGGTTTAGTACCGCTCTCATCAAAATATCTGTAGATAATATCAAAATCTGTTCCCGGGTCAATGATAATATTTGCCAGGTCCAGGTGCAGTATATAGCAGTTGACCTGGAAATCACCTAATTCAAGCCTTTTTATTTCCAATATTTATCTACTTTCTGGGTAGTATCCTGAATGCATCATAAACAGAATCTATATTTTTTATATTACTTATCAGGTCTTTTATCAAATATTTATTACTTATTTCAATTAAAAACCTGAATTTAACATGGCCGGCCCTATCTATCTTAAGTGTATTTGCACTTAGAATGTTCAAATCATATTCACTTATGACATTAGCGACATCCCGGAGCAGCTTTGTCCTGTCAAGGGCCTCTATCTGTATTTCTGCATTGAATTTATTTGGAGCCTTGCTGTCCCAGTCCACTTCTATGAATCTTTGTTCTTCAGAGTTCCTGAGCGTGTTTATATTTGTACAGTCTTCCCTGTGTACAGAAATACCCTTCCCCCTGGTTATATATCCCACGATCTTGTCTCCCGGGACCGGGTTGCAGCATCTGGCAATAGTCACCAGGACCTGCTTCATCCCCTTGACATTGATCCCGCTGTCTTCTTTTTTTTCTTCTTCCCTGCTGTATATATCATCTATTGTCAGCTCTTTTTCGGGCTCTGCCTGGTTCAATTTCTTTATGATCTTTGTGAATATCTGGTGCGCTGAAGCCTTATGTGACCCGATGCTCCTGAACATGGTATCGGTTTTTTCAAAATTCATCTCTTTTGCCACTTCTTCAAAGACCTCAGAAGGCACACTTTTAAATGAAAGGCTGTTTTTCCTTAAGATCTTCAGTATTATTTCCCTTCCGGAATTATATGTTTCCTGCCTCTGCTCCTTGGAAAACCACTGCCTGATCTTATTCCTGGCCCTTGAGGACTTGACTATATTCAGCCAGTCCCTGCTCGGACCTTTTGGGGTCCTCGAGGCTACTATCTCCACAATATTTCCATTTTCCAGCGTGCTTTCAATGGGCACCATAATACCGTTTACCTTGGCCCCGATGGCATTATTCCCGATATCTGTATGGATGACATAGGCAAAATCAATAGGAGTGGCGCCCCTGGGAAGATTTATGACTTTTCCTTTAGGAGTGAAGACAAAGACTTCTTCTTCAAACAGGTCAAGCTTTAAGGATTCCATATATTCCCTGGGATCTTTTAGTTCCTTCTGCCAGTCAAGCACCTGCCTTATCCATGCCACTTTTTCATCAAATTCACTTCCACCCGGCCCTCCCTCTTTATATTTGTAATGAGCGGCAATTCCATATTCAGCGATCTTATGCATTTCAAAGGTCCTTATCTGTATCTCGATCGGCTTTCCCTTAAGGCCTATGATGGTCGTATGTAGGGACTGGTACATATTGAATTTTGGATTGGCTATAAAATCCTTAAACCTTCCCGGAACCGGCCTCCAAAGTGAATGGATTATCCCAAGAGCCGCATAACAGTTCTTAACATCATCTAAAATAATCCTTATTGCGATTATGTCATAAATATCCCCAAATTTTCTATTCTGCTTTGTGACCTTATTATATACACTGTAAAAAGATTTGATCCTTCCGCTGATATCTGCAGAAATTTTGGCTTCCATTAACTTCTTTTCCACAATTTTAATGGATTCATCTGTAAGTGATTTCCTTTCAGCGATCTTGTCATTTACCATGTCCCTGATCTTTTCATATTCCTTTGGATGAATATACATAAAACACAGGTCCTCAAGTTCTGATTTTATCTGGTATATGCCCAGGCGGTGTGCTATAGGGGCGTAGACCTCCAGGGTCTCAGTTGCCTTGATCCGCCTTTTTTCCTTGCTGAACGGGGCCAGCGTCCTCATATTATGGAGCCTGTCTGCAAGCTTGACTAAAATTATCCTTACATCTTCTGACATGGCTATGATCATCTTCCTGATATTGGATACTTGCTGTTCTTCCTTGCTCGTAAAGACGATCTTATCAAGCTTGGTCACTCCATTTATTATCCCTGCAATGCTCTTATCAAATTCTTTTTCAATTTTTTTAATGCTGTACTCAGTATCTTCGACAACATCATGCATGATCGCAGCAATAATGGATGACTGGTCAAGTTCCAGCTCTGCAAGTATTATTGCAGTTTCCAGAGGGTGTATCACAAAAGGCTCCCCGGTTTTCCTGACCTGCTCCTTATGGTATTTTTTTGAGACCTGGTATGCCTTATCCACCTGGTCCTCATCCACACCTGGATTGTAGGATTTGATTTTTTTTATAAGTTTTTGGTAAATAAGGTCAGTATTTACTTTCTTTACCTTATTTTTTACATCAGTTCCCATTTTTTTAAAAAACCTGGATGATCATAAATTTATTACTATTATAAACTATTTTTGTTATTCTCTAAAACAAATCAAGGATAATAAGCTGTATGTTTTTTATGCCGGCCCAGAGGTTTTCTTCGAGATTATATAGAATATTGATCCTCTTCCCGTTAGATATGATCTTGCTTATCTCTCCGCTTATATTAAACATTATCCCGCTGTGGGCTAAACCGGAATTTTTAAGCTTAAACTTTATATGCTTTTTACCTTTTAAATACCTATAGTCAAGTACTTCACAGCCAGCTGAGACAAAGCACGGCTTTGGGTTTCCGGTCCCGAACGGCCCGAGCATTTCCAGCTCTTTTAACAGGCTTATATCTATATCTTTAAAGGTGATCTCTATATCAAAGGTGTATTTTTTCTTTAGATCCTTCTTTTTTATGGCTTTTTTTGATATTTCTATCATTTTTTTATGAAAAATATCATATTTTGAGATATTCATGGTTATGCCGCAGGCCATCTTATGCCCCCCGAATTTATCGAATAAGTCTTTTAAGGAACTTAAATTACCAAATAGGTCAAAACCGGCAGTGCTTCTTCCAGATCCTTTAAGCTTTCCCTCTTTTTCTTTCAATAATATTGCCGGTATATTGAACTTTTTTACAATACCGGATGCCACTATGCCCAGGACGCCTTCACTCCATTTTTTGGACCGGGCGATAAAGATCCTTTTACTGTTTATGATCTCTGTAAAATCATTTCCTGCAAGTATTTCATCCAGGACATCCTTCTGTATTTTTTTTCTTTCCGTATTAAAAGCCTCAAGCTCGGCTGCTATACCATCAAGCCCGTCTTCTTTGCCGGTCAAAAGCTTGAAGCTTGAAGCAGCATTTTTGACCCTTCCCGACGCATTCAGCCTCGGGGCGATTATAAAGCCGACATTATACTCGCTTATGGCCTTCCTGTCTTTTAAGGCAGACTGTATCATTACTTTTAAGCCCGGATTTTTAGTCTTCATCAATAACTTTAATCCCTTTTTTACGATTATCCTGTTTTCACCTGTAAGGGTCATCACATCAGAAATCGTAGAAATCGCTACAAGGTCAAGGAGGCGTGTGAGATGATCCTTTTCGAAGCCTTTTTTCTGTGCCGTATCCAGGGACCGCAGTACCGCTGTGATGAACTTAAATGTCACACCGGCGCCGCTTAAATGCTTGAAGGGATATTTTGAGCCGGAGAGTTTTGGATTTATGATAATATAATCATCCGGTATTTTTTCTTTCTTAAAAGTCGGCTCATGATGGTCGCATACGATCACATCAATACCTGTTTTATGTTCCTGTAAATACTCCCGGACCTCCAGGTCATTGGTCCCGCAGTCAACACTTATTAGAAGGGTGTATTTTTTTTTGGCAGTGATCTTTTTTATAAATCCAAGGTTCAGGCCGTAGCCTTCTTTAAACCTGTCGGGGATATAGGCCTCGACCGGTAAGCCTAATTTTTTTAAAAAATTATAGATAAGGGAAGAACTTATGACCCCATCTGCATCATAATCCCCAAAAATCATGATATTTTCTTTTTTATCAATTGCCTTTTTCAGCCTGGTTACCGCTTTTTTCATTCCGGAAAGAGCCATGGGATCATGTAATGCACTTAAGGCAGGCATTAAAAAAGATTGAATGCTGCTTTTTGTTGTAATATTTCTTGCAGCAAGCAGTTTTATTAAAACTAGACTATAGTTTAATTTTGACGGCAGTTCCCTGTCAAAACTTTTTACGGTCCTGCATTCCCAGTTAAGGGGAAGATCTAACATGTCTTATTTTTTGTATCTTGCAAATCTATTGTTCCAGGAGACAAGAATAGGGCTGGCAAAAAATATGGAAGAATATGTCCCGGAAATTATTCCTATGGTCAGCGCAAGGGCAAAATCCTTAAGCGCTGTGGTCCCGAGTATAAGCAGCATTATTATCGTAAACAATGTGGTGACAGAAGTATTTATGGACCTTGTAAGAGTCAGGTTTATTGAATTATTTACTATTTTGGTATAACCAAGCTCACCGGCCTTCGGGGTATTTTCCCTGATCCTGTCAAATACCACTATAGTGTCATTTAGTGAGTACCCGATGATCGTAAGCAGGGCCGCAATAGTCGAAGTATTGATCTCCCGGTTCAGTATTGCATAAAAACCCAGGGTCACAAGCACATCATGCAGGAGTGTTGCAATGGCTGTTGCGCCAAACCTGAATTCAAACCTGATCCAGACATAGATCAATATTCCTATAATACTTATGCCAATGGCAATCAGGGCATTCCTGATAAGGACATTTCCAAATCCGGGATCCACTGTCCTATCCTGGATAAGTTCAAGATTTATGCCGATATTTTCATCCAGTGAGTCAAGGATCCTGTTCTTTTCCTCAATGCTTATCGGCTTTCCTAGTTCCTCGGCTTTTATCCTTATAATATAGCGGTCCTCGCGGGTCTGCTGAAGTATGGAGCTTCCATAACCAAGATCCTCCATGACTTCCCTGATCTCAGATACTTCGGTTTCTTCTTCAAATTCGACTTCTATCAGCGAGCCACCTAAAAAATCAATTCCAAAATTAAAGCCGCCATTTATAAAATAACCTACCATACCGGCAAGGATCACTCCCACAGAGAGTATATACCAGAATTTCCTCTTTCCTACAAAATCAAATTTTCTTCTTATAAGATTCAAATATTACTCCTTTTTCTTCCTGGCCCCCATAAAGCCGGGGGTGGTTATCCGGGAGATCCCAGCCATTAAGAATAAAATTGCACGTGTAAAGAGAAGGCTTATCACCATGCTTAATATTACTCCCAGGCTCAATGTGACAGCAAAGCCCCTTATAGGGCCGGTGCCAAATCTGTAAAGAGCGGCAGCAGTGATAAGTGTTGTGACATTAGAATCAATGATCGTCCTCAGGGCATGCCTGAACCCGTCGCTGATCCCGATCCTGGAGGATTTGCCTTTTCCGATCTCCTCTTTTATCCTTTCAAATATGATTACATTGGCATCCACGGCCATACCTATCGTAAGAATGATCCCTGCGATCCCGGGAAGGGTCAATGCTGCCCCGATTGCAGCCAGGATACCCCAGAATACCAGTACATATATTATAAGGGCCAGGGTGGATACCAGCCCGAGACCCCTGTAATAAGCCAGCATAAACAAAATGATCAAAATAAGGCCGATAGCGCCTGCATACAGGCCCTTATCAAGAGCATCCTTACCGAGGGTCGGCCCTACTGTGCTGCTCTCTTCTATTACCAGCGTAATAGGTAGGGCTCCGGTCTGGAGCACAAGCGCAACATCATTGGCTTCGTCAAGGTTTCCTATATTTTCTATTACTGCATCGCCGCCTGAGATGGCAACTCTTATATAAGGTGCCGATTTTATCTCTTCATCCAGGACTATGGCAAGCTGCCTGCCAATATTTTCTGTAGTGATAGTTTCAAAAGCGGCCACACCTTCGCTCTTAAAGCTCAGGGTCACGACTATTTGCCCATTAGAGTCATATCCTGCTGAGGCCTTTGCCAGTTTGTCCCCGGTCAAAAGTGGGGGCCCTACCAGTGTCGCGACTCCTGTTTCAGAATGAACAAGGATCTCCCCGCCTTCTTTTCCGCTTTCTGCGCTGATGAGCAGAAGCTCCCTTGAGTCCTGGTTATATTCTATTTTTCCTATAATATCTTCAGCATCAAAAAGGTCCCGGGCAGGCTCTTCTTCTACTGCTGCTTCTTCTTCACCGGTAGGATCTGGTTCGACAATATCCAGGTGAATGTGTTTTAAAAGAAGCACCTCCCCTGTCTCAGGGTCCGTGTACATTTCAGCGACTATCTGGGGGGAATCCGAAGACATGTCATCGATAACTACCACTGAATCTGCTTCGGGATCGATCTGGAGTTCTCCCTTTTCAGGATCAAAGCCTACAAATTGTGATACGCCGCCTGTGTTTGAAATAAATGAGCCCCATACGACCCTGAATTCAAGCTGTGCAGTCTTTCCGATCACTTCAATGGCCCTGTCAGGATCCTTTACACCCGGGAGCTGGATTATAATATTATTAGTATAATCCCGGGTGACCAGCGGCTCAGAGATACCGAGCATATCTATCCTGTCCATGATTATGAGCATAGCCTTTTCAAGAGACTCAGATGTAACACTTTCAGCAGCAGTCTCTATTGGCTTCAGTATTATCTGGGTGCCGCCCCTGAGGTCAAGCCCGAGGTTGATCGGATTTTCAAGTGCATAATAAAGACTGCCAGCAATTATTATCATAAAAATACTAATAATTATGATATGGACCTTTTTATTTCTCATTCTACTGCTATTTTCCTGGTTTCTTTATTCTGCTATTTGTTTACTTTTTTAGAAACCGATACTTTATTTACTTTTACATCGACTCCGCTGGCAACTGTGACAATAATAACATCATCCCTTATATCCTTTATCCTGCCGTGGAAACCTCCTACGGTCACTACTTCGTCGCCTCTCTCCAGGCTGGCTGACAGTTCCTGTGCCTTTTTGGTCCTGTTTCTCTGCGGCCTAATGAGCAAGAAATAAAATGCCACTACAAGTATGCCAAGCCAGAGCCAGGTCCCGTACTTTGCAAAAATGCCTGCAAAACCTGATGCCGCCTCTTCTTCTACAATGCCTTCAGCACCTTCAGCACCAGCACCTTCAGCACCTTCAGCACCTTCTCCTGAAGCATCTCCTGTGGGTGTCAGGGGGAAACAGCCGGTTATTACTGTACCGAAGCTTAGGATAAGGATAGTTGCCAGTACGATCATGATGATTCTTTTTGATATTTTCACTTAAATTCACTCCCTAAAAAACTCTTTTATATTATAAATCAAATATTACTATTATTAACATTTTTAGGATTTTTGCAACTAAATATTTAACTTTTTTCATTTTTATCATTGTATTTGCTTTTAAATTCCTTCCTGAAATCGAAAAAATTGTTTTTTTCTATTGCATCCCCCGCTTTTTCTAAAAGTTTGACTATAAAATATAGATTATGGACGGTAAGAAGTATGGCTGAAAGTATCTCTTTTGTCTTATAAAGGTGCTTGATATATGACCTGGAATAGTTTTTGCATGTATAGCAATCACATTCCCCGTCAAGCGGATTAAAATCCATGGTATATTTTTTATTCTTTATATTTATCTTTCCCGAAGATGTAAAGGCGCTTCCAGTCCTTGATATCCTTGTGGGCATGACACAATCAAACATATCCACTCCCAGGCTCACTGAATCTATTATGCCGATGGGGTCCCCCAGCCCCATAAAGTAAGCAGGCCTGGCTTTATCTATAAAATCTATTGTATACTCAAGGATCTCCATTGTCTGTGCCCTGTCTTCACCGACACTTAAGCCCCCTATGGCAATACCGTCAAAATCCATCTCTGAGACAGCAAGGGCAGAAAACTTCCTTATGTCCTTTATAAATCCCCCCTGTACTATCCCAAATAATCTCATCCGGCCGGATCTTATTTTCTTCCTGGCCTTGATCGACAGGCCGGCCCACCTGAGGGTCCTTTCTGCGGCCTCTTTTGTATACTTATAGTCATCAGTAAAGGGTATGCACTCATCAAGGACCATTGCTATATCAGAACCGAGCCTATACTGCATCACTACCACATTTTCAGGTGTAAACAAATGGCTTGAACCGTCTATTATGGACCTGAACTCCACTCCTTCCTCTAAGACTTTCCTTATCTTGCTTAAACTGAAGACCTGGAATCCCCCGCTGTCTGTAAGTATACTGCGGTCCCAGTTCATGAATTTATGGAGGCCACCGGCCTTTTCTATGACTTCGATCCCCGGCTGGAGATAGAGGTGGTACAGGTTCCCAAGAATGATCCGGCAGCCCAGATCATACAGCTGTTCGACTGTTGCGGCCTTGACTGTTGCCTTTGTGCCGACAGGCATAAATACAGGTGTCTTTACTGTTCCCCTTTCAGTCTTTAAGATACCGGTCCTTGCAAGAGTCCTGCTGTCTTTTTTTATAATTTTAAAAAAACCCATTTTAAATATTATTACCTTTCTTTCAAAATATAATATGTTGCCCTTCCTTTTCCTTTTCTCTCAATAAAACCCAGGTTTATAAGTTTATTGAAATCAAGGCTCCGTGTTGCCTTAGCACGTTCTGTGATCATTGCATAATCTTTATCAGTTATATATCCTTTTGTTTCAATAAACTTTAAGATTTTTTCATGGTAAGCGAAGAGCTCCATTGAAGGTCCTGGAGATATTTCCATTAAAAGTTTTTTAACTCTCATAAGCTCATCGATTATTCCGTCTGTAAAATATCCCAACCATTCAGTGAAGTCTGCTGAATCTGCAATATCATAGTAATTCCCGAATAGGCCCACATTATTAAAATAATTGGTGACATTTTTATTATAATAGTTTTCAAAACTAAAAAGGTTAAAAGTATCCAGAACCATATCAGCCAGTAAGACTTTTGTACATATTCTGGCTGTTCTGCCATTACCATCCATAAATGGATGGATTATAACAAATTGTTTATGGAATATCCCGGCAAGTATTAAGGGGTCAATAACACCTTTATTTCTAATTAGAAAATCCAGTAAGTTATTTATTAGTTCCGGCACATCTCCATGATCCGGCGGCCAATATATTGTTTTACCTGTTTTTGGATTATTTATAAACACAGGCTCTTTCCTCAGTTTTCCAAGCTGGTATTCAGGTACTAAATTATTAACTATTTTTTTTTGTACCGAAAGGATAAGTTTGATATTAAAATTTACAGCTTTCTTCTGGAGATCCATATTTAATTCCTCCAGCACTGCATTATAATTTATTATTTCCTGTTCGCTGTTTCTTAAATCTTCAGGCCTGTTTTTTAGAATCTGTTTTACATCGGTCAGGGGTAGAGGATTTCCTTCAATACTGGTCGAGGCATACGCTGATATTTCGCGTGCTTTTTTTTCAAGTTCATATAAAACAATTTCCTGAAATCTTCTATTGTTAAGTCCTATTATTATTGAACTTATCTTTTTTATATTTGCCAGCAGTTTATCAGTAATAGTATATGAAGGTTTAAACATAATAGGCTAATTATAGGCGATTATTAGACGATATACAAGTAAGGACTGTGGCTATGGCCTACGATATGGAACAGATTACACTGTTAACCGCTATTGGTCCCAAAAATTTAGCTTCCATCCCGGACATAGCCAGATCTTAGGTTTTACTTAATGTAATATTGAAATAAACCAGAAAAAACAATAATAGGCATTATAAAAACCAGTTAAGTGCCCTTATTTAACAGCTGCCAGGACAAATAAAACAATTCCTCCTGCAAGTGCAATGCTTGCAAAGACATAGGATACTATAACTGCTGCATCATCGCTCATATTCTTACTGAGTTTTTTCTTGATCAACCTGATTATTGCAGGCGGTCTTTTGATCGCGACATAATATACAAATGCTGCGTATAATATGCATGCTATTCCTCCGATTATATACCCCATCTATACATCCTCCTTTACTTTTATTTTGTGCCTTATATATATTTAAAACTAGTGTTGAAGTCCTTTTACTATCCTTGGTGCCAGCAGGGCATATGCAGCTCCACATATGGCCAGTATAATACCAACAAAAAGTATCAACTGGGGCCATGTGCCGCTTTTTGACAGTATCATATCATTTGCCCTGTATGCCCAATAAAATGGGGACCAGTAGAAAAATATCTGCCAGTTTCCTTTAACAAATTCATATCCTGCTATGGACCCTGCCATCGGCAAGAACATAAGTTTAACGCTGCTTGCCGCCTCCATGACATCATCGCTGTTCAAGCCCTGTATGAACCCTATCAGCAGACTTAATATTGTAGATGAAAATATGACCAGGACTGCCTGGCCCAGATTCACAGTATAAAAGCCAGTGATCAATAGAACCGCAATAGATGACAAAAGTGCAACAAACATCCCTGTAAGGCCCTTGCCCAGTATAAACACTCGTCGGGAAGCGGGGGTCACATTTACCGCGCTTACAGTATTGTCTACCTTTTCTTCGAGTATATTCATTGCAATAAGCATGCCTGCCAGCATGGAGATCAAAAGAAGCAGTACATTTACAAGCATCTTTTTTAGCGGCGGTACCGTCCTGCCAAATTCAATTATTTCTGAACGGGCATCTTCCAGCTGTACATCTGATTCATACAATACATTCAACAGCTTGGCGTACTCAAGAACCGATTCTGGCTCATTTCCCTGGGTCATAATATAATATCCATTATCTTTGGGAAGTACCCCGACTACATCGTCCCTTTCATTGACCCTATCTTCGATCCTCTGTTCATCGACAAATAGTTCAACATGGGCAAAGTCATCAAAATATTCCGCCTGCCCGGGGTTTTCATTTTTTATCAAAGCCAGGTTGACACTTGTATCATTTATACCGGGTGAGAGAAAATTAATGCCGACTGCCAATATAAGAGGCATACTCATCATGTATAGTGTCATGAATTCCCGTGTATTTACTCTTAAATCCCTGATAAAGATGATCCATATTCTTTTTAACATCATTTCCCCCCTTATACACTTAGCGTTTTTTTAAACCGGATATTTGTGATAAAAAAGAGTACTATCCCCACCACTAAGAACCCGGCACTTGTGATCAGCGGATATGCAATATTGCCATTTGGTAAAATAATCTCTTTAAAGCCCTGAAGCATCGGGTATGTGGGTAATATTTTTACCCAGGCAGGATCCCAGCCAGGAATAAAATAAGCTATGGCGGGAACCATCAGTATAAAAAATAACATATATATAACACCGAATGCTTTCATTATATTATCGTAAAAGCTGGCTATCAGGAGACCCAGCGTAGATGCAAAAAATCCTGTTGTGAGTAATAATAATAGCAATAAGCCGTAGTTTATCTTAAATCCCATAACAGGCATTATTATGATCAAACCTGATATAACAGATGTCAGCAGGATCACAAAGACCTTACTCATCAAATACCTCCAGACAGAGGACGGTGTCACTGCATACGCCTCTATAACACCTTCTTTCTTATCAAGGAATATATAAGATGCCATGATGAACATCCCCATAAGGCTGCCGCTGAACGCCATAAGCGGCGGAATGGTATTTTCCCTGTCACTTAGGGGCTCATAATCTGTCGACAGCGGGCGGACTTCCTGATTATCGAAGCGGTCCTCAAGGACCTCTGTGCTTTCATTAAATAGTATGGAGATCAGGTTTTTTAAGCGTGTTGATTCATATCCCTGTAAATAATATTTATAATACAGCTGGTCATCATCGTTTAGCTCGATGACTGCACCTAGATTCCTTTCTGAATCTGCAAGTGTGCGGACAGCTTCTTCGCTGTCTACAATATAGATCCGGCTTTCATCGGTTACAATAAGCTCTGCATCAAATGTTTTACCACCGGCTTCCATTTCAACGATTTCAGATTTTGAATCAAGATCATTTTCCAATAGATTATTTATATATCTCTCTTTTCCCTGTTGGGGCAGGTTAAAATAAAGATATTCAGTTGTGATATTGCTAAAATTTTCCGGAATGGCAAATAATAGGACTGCCAGGACTATCAATGCAAAGATCACTTCCACATAGAAGTAAAAACCCCTGGAAGCAAGGATGAGTTCCTTTTTAAAGCTGCTTAGCAGTTTCATATTAGACGAGCCCCCTTCCGGTGACTTTTATAAAGATCTCCTCCAGGGTTGCCTCTTTTGTATGCATGGTCAGGATCTCTTTATCTGCTATGATCTTATTTAGGGTGTCTTTGTCCTTCTGTATGGTGGTAGAAAAACATTCCTTTTTTATACTGCCGTTCTGGGCATACTCTACCTCGATCAGCTTTTCTCCATATTGAAGTTTTAATTTTTTAGGTGAATCTATAAGTTTTATCACGCCGTCCACGATAAATCCCACGCGGTTGCACAGCTCATCTGCTATATACATATTATGTGTGGTTAAAAACACCGTAACACCTTTTTTATTACGCTCTTTGATTATGTCCTTAATATCAGCCGCTATAGCAGGGTCAAGTCCGGTGGTAGGCTCATCAAGGAACCACATGCTGGGATTATTTATCATGGACCTGGCGAAAGTAAGCCTGTGTTTCATGCCCTTTGAAAATTCACCCGTTTTTATATTTTCCTTGCCCTTTAGGCCCACAAGATCGATCAGTTCCAGCGGGTCGCGCGTTTCAACATCAAATAACCTGGCATAGAAGCTCAGGTTCTCTTTTGCTGTCATTTTGCTGTAAACATTAGACTGCTCAAATGACATGCCTATTTTATTGAACATTTTTCGTGTGATGTTTTTGATCTCATACCCTGCAACAGATACATTCCCTTTCTGAAGCTGCAGAAGGCCTGTTAAAATACCCTGTGTCGTCGATTTGCCTGCACCTGATGGTCCGAGAAATCCGAAAACCTCACCTTTGGCCACCTCAAAATTCACATCTTTTAGTGCAAAACTGCCATCTTTTAAATAAGAATGATAGAGCCCTTCAACTTTAATCATTGTCATCGCCTTCCTTTTTTTTGTGTTCCGATGCCGTATTTTATAAAATCTATCAGCAGGTCGACCGTACCTATCATATTCTCATCCAGCTTTCTTATATCATTTCTTTCTCCGTTCGGACCCTGAAAGTAGTATTCCATCATGCTTACATTCATAGAAGAAATGATATAACTGACAAAGCCCATATCAATATCATCCCTGATCTCTTTCCGTGAAACTGCAGATTCTAAAAGTTTAGTATATACGTTTTGTGCATTTTGTAATCCAGTGCCCACTATTTCATTATATATTGGATGGCCCTTGTTTTTGAAAAGCCAATCCCCCATAAGGTTGATCTCTGGATTATCCTCTGCAAACTTAAGCCCTGAAACAAATAACTTCCTGATAAGCGTAAAAAAATCATATTTTTCGGGGTTTTGAAAAACAGGGGACAAAGCTTCCAACTTTTTTTCATTGACCCTTTCTATAAGATAAAAAAATAAATCTTTTTTATCATCAAAATATTGATAAAAACTTCCTTTTGCAATCTGGCACTTCTCCACAATCCTATTGATGCTGGCATTATCATAGCCAAAATCTGCAAATTCTTGAATTGCTGCTTTTTCGATCAGCCCCTGTTTTTTTTCGGGCAGGTTATTAAATGTTTCCTTAGGGATACTGTTCCTCCCTTTAATATGATTGTGACTTTAAAGTCATATGACTTTAAAGTCACAATCTATGCCCGCACCGGTTGGCTGTCAAGTTTTAATTGCTACTTATATTATTTTCATATCAGAAAGCAAAATTGTTTTTTGCGATAAGCTCTTGCTGGCATTGAATAACTTCTTATCTGCTGTTATCAGGGATGCTTCATATTTTTTAGATAGAGCAATATATATGCTGTCATAAAAGGATATTCCCAGGTCCCTTGAATAGAAAAATGCATTTTTTAATAGATCCGCATCCATTCCAACAATGATCAGGGTATCATATATCTCAGAGATAATATGATTTACCGTACTGCCGTCGATCTCATCTTTCAGCCTTAAAATATTCAATATCTCACAAACAAGCAGTTCGGGAGCTAATAATATATTATCTTCTGAGCTCAGCAGGTCATAAAGGATTTTTGCTTTATCAATATCCTCTTCATTTTTTTTATAGTACCACTTAAAGACCACGGATGTGTCAATGATGTATATTCTTTTTTGCGGTTCCCCGATCAAATATTCAGGTAGTTTTATATTTTTATGATTAAAGACGCTCATACTTTCCATTTCAATCTTTTTCCTGCCGTCCCAGGAATTTATCAGCACTCTCATCCCTGGCCTTCCTTATCTCTTTAACAGGGTTCCAATCCTCTATTCCGGCCTCCATTATTTTTTCACTTGTTTTCTTGATCCTGCCGGCAGCATCTTTCCTCTTTTCATAATATTCTCCAGACTTTAACACCAGGAAATAGTTGTCGATTGCCTTTAAAAAAAAATGGTTTCTTTTTATTCCTTTTTTATTTCTATAATCATCTATTTCTTTTAGTATTTCATCCGGTAGGGATAATAGGATCTTTGCCATATCTTCTCCAATAGTATATATTATTATATATATTATTATATATCTTATTTAATATATATCAATGAATGCTGATCTATCTGTGACAAGGAAAAAAGGCCCTATGCCGGCAAATCTGCATGGTATTGCCTAAATAAGAAATATGGTAGTATAATATATACAGAAAAATAGTAATGAGAGTTAAAAGTAATAAAATCGTAGCCTTAATCGTTAGTCTAATTATCGCTCTCTCCGGACTAAGCCTATTCCCATGCCCTCAAAAGCTTTATGCACAGACCCTCGAAGAAGAACTCGCACAGGTAAAAGATAAAAGGGAAGATACCAAAAAAAGGATCAAAGAAGCCAAAGAGAATGAAAAAAAATATACCAATGAGGTGTCTCTGGCAGAAGACCAGCTTCTTGGAGCTTTATCTGAATTGGATGATCTAAACAGTCAATTGGCCCATGCTAAAAGTGTCGTGGAAAAGACCAGCGTCACTATAATACTCAAAGAAGAAGACCTGGATGAAATAAAAGTCGAGCTTAAAGAAAAAAACCTGATCCTAAATGACCGTATAGTATCTATCTACAAAAAAGGAAGCAGCCATATTCTGGAACTGCTGCTGGATGTAAAGAATTTTATCGAATTTACTTCAAGTCTTAAGCTGATAAACCTTATTGCAAGGCAGGATAATGAAAAAGTACACGAGATCAAGGAGAAAAGAAACGCAGCTGAAATTATAAAGAGAGTAATAATCGGCCTGAATAAAAAACAAGAAGATTATAAGCAAAAAATTGAAATACTGGTAATCGAAGCAGAGCAGAAGACAACTGAGATCGAGATCCTTTATGGTGAGAAAAAAAGCCTTCTTTCCCAGACCAGGAGCAATAAAGAAGCATTGATCAAAATGGAGAAAGAACTTAAGGAAAAGGAATCAGAGCTGGCCAGGATACTGGAGAGCTACAGATATGGTACTGCTCCTTCCGGAAAACTTTCCTGGCCCGTACCGGCTCATATAATATCAGGATTCGGCAATAGAGTACATCCCATACTTGGAATAAACAGGTTTCATTCAGGCATAGACCTGGATGCTGCATATGGGACCCCAGTAAAATCAGCTGAAGGGGGAAAAGTGATCCAGGCAGGACATTTTGGAGGATACGGGTATTCAGTCATGCTTTATCATGGGGGCGGTTTTGCTACCTGGTATGCCCATCTTTCAAGCATCAATGTGTCTTTGGGCCAATATGTGCAAAGAGGTAAAGTGATCGGAATGGTCGGTTCGACAGGCTGGTCGACCGGTCCCCATCTTCACTTTGAAATAAGGATCAATGGAGCTCCCCAAAACCCCCTGGGATATTTATGACAGCTTTAAAACCAGGCAATATCCTATGATCACTTTATCAGCATGCAGTCGCCAAAACTATAGAACCGGTAATTGTTTTTTACGGCTTCCCTGTAGCTTTTAAGTATGCTCTCCCTTCCCGCATAGGCGCTAACCATGACAAGCAGGGTGGATCTTGGAAGATGGAAATTTGTTATAAGAGCACTCACTGCCTTAAACTTAAAACCGGGATAAATAAAGATATCCGTCCTGCCCTGGTCCTCCACTATTTTCCCGTGACTTGCCATAAGGGTCTCCAGGACCCTTACAGAAGTGGTCCCGACTGCTATGATCCTCTTTTTGGACTGCATTGCATCATTTATCTTTTTGGCCTCACTGCCGGTGATGTAATAGTATTCACTGTGCATCTCATGGTCCTCTATCTCACCGGCCGTTACAGGCTTAAATGTATCAAGACCGATATGGAGGCCCAGCCTGGCAAATACTATCCCCTTCTCTTTTAAGTCTTCAATAAGCTTTTTTGTAAAATGAAGACCTGCTGTAGGGGCCGCCGTCGAGCCCTTTTTATGTGCATATACTGTCTGGTAGCGTGAACCATTGATGCCCTTTTCTTTAATATAGGGAGGGAGGGGGGTATGCCCGCTTTCTTTAAAAATAATATCTACAGGAGCGCTGAATTCGACAACTGCCTTTCCGTCCTTTTGCTTTTCCAGCACCCTGAAGTAATTATTGCCTGCAAATACCCTGTCATGTACGTCCAATTTCTTAAAAGGCCTTATAAGTGCAAGGTACTGGTCCTTTGTCCCGCCATCTATATTTTCCAGCACAAAACACTCGATCTTGGCCCCGGTTTTTTCTTTCCTGCCCAGTACCCTACAGTTGACCACCCTGCTTTCATTTACTACAAGGACATCCCCGGGTCTAAGATAACGGGAAATATTATAAAAAAGATCATGCTTTATATTTTTACTTTTTTTGTCCAGGACAAGAAGCTTTGAATGGTCCCTTTTTGCCAGTGGTTTTTGGGCAATACAGCCGCCGGGAAGGTCATAATCGAATAAATCGGTCTTCATCTTAAAATAAACCTTTTAAAAAAGCTTATGGTCATTATCCCTGGCTACTCCAAGATATTCATAAGCCAGGCCTGTCGCTACCCTTCCCTTTGAGGTTCTTTTTACGAAACCAAGCTGCAAAAGGAAAGGTTCATATACATCTTCTATTGTATTTACTTCTTCGCCGATCGAAGCAGCAATGGTGCCTACCCCTACCGGCCCTCCTTCAAATTTTAAAATAATAGTCTCCAGTATCTTTTTATCTATTATATCAAGCCCCAGTTTATCTATATCAAGTTTTTCCAGCGCCTTGCGGGTTATTTCTATATTTATTGTCCCTTCGGTATAGACAAGGGCATAATCCCTGACCCTCCTGAGCAGCCGGTTTGCGATTCTTGGAGTGCCCCTGCTCCTGCTTGCAATAAGGGCAGCTCCCTCATCAGTTATTTTAAGGCCCAAAATATCTGCCGATCTCTTTATTATCTTTACAAGACTTTCATCTTTGTAGTAATCAAGCCGTAGGTTTACGCCAAACCTGTCCCTCAGTGGGGAAGCGATCAGTCCTATCCTTGTGGTCGCCCCTATTATTGTAAAGGGGGCAATATCAAGCCTTATTGATTTAGCTGATGGGCCCTTCCCGATTATTATATCAAGCTTATAATCTTCCATGGCAGGATACAATATCTCTTCAACGGTCCTGTTTAAACGGTGTATCTCATCAATAAAGAGCACGTCAAACCTTTCAAGATTTGTCAGGATCGCAGCAAGGTCCCCTGCCCTTTCAATAGCCGGACCTGACGTTATCCTGAAATTTACTCCCATCTCATTTGCGATTATCTCTGCCATACAGGTCTTGCCCAGCCCCGGGGGCCCGGACAATATCACATGGTCAAGGGGTTCTTTCCTTTTCCTGGCTGAATCAATGAATATAAGGAGGTTTTCCACTATTCTCTTCTGGCCAATAAATTCCTTGACGGTCCTGGGCCTTACGCTTTTATCTATTTCAAGGTCTTCTGCTATTGGCTTGGGATTTTTTATATCATCAACCTGGTCATTTTCTTCTGTACCGATAGTATTAAACCTCCTTTAATACTGACTTTAAGATATCTTCGATCTTTGCTTCTTTAATATTTTCAGCCTTTATTTTAAACAGCGCCTTATCGATCTCCCTGCTGCTGTAGCCGAGAGTCACCAGGGCCTGTTTGACTTCATATATTTTATCATTTTCTACGAGCGAAGGGGCAAGGGAGTCTATCCTGTCTTCTATTTCCAATTTATCCTTAAGCTCCAGTATCATCCTTTCGGCCAGTTTCTTGCCAATGCCGGGGATCCTTTTTACAAGATCCACTTCCCTCCGTGTTATTATTCCTTTCAGCTCTGCAGCATCATAAATGGACAATGCGCTTAAAGCTATCTTTATGGATATGCCGGAAACACCCAGTATCATTAAAAATATTTCTTTTTCGTCTTCGCTGGAAAAACCGACCAGCTTTATTTCATCCTCTCTTACATGAGTGTATGTGTCCAGCTCGACTTCAGATCCTTTCCCGGGAATCTTTTCAGAAGTCTTGCTTGATATCAGGACCTCAAAACCTATCCCCCCGGCCCGCACAAGCACACTGGAAGGTGACTTCTTTATTATGCTGCCAAATATTTTTGCGATCATTTTCGCGCCCCTTATATTTTAAAAGCTTCAACCTTGTCTTTAAACTTGCTGCTGTTTGCATGGCATACTGCTACTGCCATGGCATCCCATGCATCATCTTTTTTCGGGAAAAATTCGTCCTCTACTCTAAGTATGGTCTTTAACATATATTTTATCTGCTTTTTAGTCGCCCTTCCATATCCTGCAACAGCCTGTTTTATCTGCAGCGGGGTATACTCATATACTTTCAGGCCGTTTACACTTCCTGATAGCATTAAAACTCCCCTGGCATGCCCCACGGTCAGTGCGGTCTTAGTGTTGACACTGAAAAATATTTCTTCAATGGCCAGGCATCCGGGCCTGTATTTGTTTATTACCTGGTTTACTTTTTCATATAGGACCTTTAGCCTTTCACACATGGGCCGGCCTCTTTCGGTTATTATGCAGCTACAGTAAACCGGGTCATATTCATTTCCTTTGACATCAAGGATGCTTACCCCTATAGTCTCCAGTCCGGGATCGATCCCCAATATTCTTGTAATTCCATCATCCATATTAAATCAACGTATTATATCCCGCTTAATATCTCATCAGATATTTCAAGGTTTGATTGTACATTCTGCACATCATCAAGCTCATCCAGAGCATTTATCAGTTTGAGTGCCTTGATGCCCTTATCTTTAGCCAGCTTCACGGTCTTCTTGGGTATCAGCCCGGCTTCGCTTGAGTTCACCTTGATATTCTTTTTTCCAAGAGCTTCTTTTACTCTTATAAAATCAATGGGCTGGACTTTTATCTCATAGACATCCTGGTCCTCATCAATATCTTCTGCCCCCATGTCGATCACCTCAAGCATAAAGCCCTCATCATCCGTGATCTCGCTTTTATCGACTATGATTATTCCCTTTCTTTCAAACTGCCAGCTTACGCTTCCGTTTTCACCCATATTACCGTTCAGCTTGCTAAATACATTCCTGACGTCTGCAGTGGTCCTGTTCCTGTTCTCAGTCATCGTCTCTATTATTATGGCGATCCCTCCGGGCCCATATCCCTCATAGACTATGGTCTCATAACTGGCCCCGTCTACCTCGCCGGTTCCTTTCTTTACGGCCCTCTCTATATTATCCTGGGGCATATTAAATTCCTTTGCTTTGCCAATCGCATTGGCAAGATTTATATTATCTTTGGGGTCCCCGCCTCCACCTTCCTTTGCCGCTATTATTATACTCCTTGATAGCTTGCCAAACAGATTGCCTCTTTTTGCATCTTCCTTTGCTTTTTTATGTTTTATTGAGTGCCATTTTGAATGACCGGACATATCAATTCTCCCTTTTACTATTTTTAATCATTTCTATAAAATATTTATGGATCCTCAGGTCTTCCGTCAGTTCAGGATGGAAGGCGCATACCAGTATATTTTTTTGCTGTGCAAGCACCGTCTCTTCCTTGAGCCTTGCAAGGATCTTTACATCCTCCCCCGATCCTGATATCTTTGGGGCCCTTATAAAAATTGACTTAAATTTAACACTTCCGCCAGAGCCATTATCCAGGTCCAGGTCCAGGAACTCTTCAAAACTGTCTATCTGGCGCCCATAAGCATTTCTTTCCACATTTATATTTATATAGCCAGTGCCAGAGTCCTCTCCATCTATATTTTCTGCAAGTATTATCAGGCCGGCACAAGTCCCTAATATCGGCTTTTTCTTCTTATAGAAATCATCCAGCGGCTTGTAAAACCCATATTTTTTCATCAATTTTTCAATGGCCGTGCTTTCGCCTCCGGGGATTATAAGCCCGTCTATTTCTTCAAGCTGGCCGGGTGTCCTTACCTGGATAGAAGAGGCCCCGCATCTTTGTACGGCGCTTTCATGTTCGCTGAATGCGCCCTGGAGGGCAAGAATCCCTACTTTTATCCTTTCCATCCTCTATTTACCACCCTCTATTTGAAATGACCTGTTCCTCTGATAGCTCAGATATCGCGGTCCCGCTCATGGGGTTCCCCAGTCCACGGGAGACTTTTGCAAGTACCTTGGGGTCACTAAAATGCGTGGTGGCCTCTACTATGGCCACAGCAGTCTTTGACGGATTTTCAGATTTAAAGATCCCTGAACCCACAAAGACCCCCTCGGCTCCAAGCTGCATTATCATGGCAGCATCAGCAGGGGTAGAGATCCCGCCGGCTGAGAAATTGACCACCGGAAGGGTCCCGTTCTCATGCACATAAAGCACCAGGTCATATGGGGCCCCTATTTCCCTGGCTCTGCTCATCAATTCCTCTTCCGGCACTGCAGCTATCTCTGCCATGCCGTCCCTGATATTCCTCATATGCCTTACTGCTTCTATTACATCCCCGGTGCCTGCCTCGCCCTTTGTCCTTATCATGGCCGCACCCTCTCCTATCCTCCGCAGGGCTTCTCCCAGGTTTACGGCCCCGCAGACAAAGGGTGCCTTGAACTTCCACTTATCTATATGGTATTTTTCATCTGCAGGAGTCAGTACTTCACTTTCATCAATATAGTCTACCCCTATGGCTTCCAGTATCTGTGCCTCAGCAAAATGGCCTATTCTTGCTTTTGCCATAACCGGAATTGAAACGGTATCCATGATCTTCAGTATCACCTCAGGATCCGTCATCCTGGCAACACCACCTGTAGCCCTGATGTCCGCCGGTATTCTCTCCAGTGCCATTACCGATACAGCGCCTGCATCCTCTGCGATCTTTGCCTGCTCCGGAGTGGTGACATCCATTATTACACCGCCTTTTAGCATCTGGGCCAGCCCTGTTTTAACTTTTAATGTACCTTTTTCCATTTTCTAATGCACCTCCAATTATTTTAAACCCACACCAAGCGACATCTCTTCGAGCCTCTTTATCCTTTCAGCCGCGGGAGGGTGGGTATTGAACAGATTCTTAAACGCGATCCCGGTTTTCTTTCCGAGCGGATTTGCTATAAAAAGGTGGGCCGTCGCACTGCTTGCCGTATCCACCTCGCTGTATTTATCTATTTTTTTTAATGCATTTGCCAATCCTGCCGGATATCTCGATATCAGTGCCCCTGTTGAATCCGCAAGAAACTCCCTGTTCCTGTTAACAGCAAGCCTGATCAGCGTCGCTATCAGGGGGGACAGTAAAATAAGGACGATCCCTGCTATAAACAGCACCACCGCCAGAAGGCCGCCACCGGAACCCCTGGAGGACCTCCTTCCCCTCCCTCCAAAAAACATCGACCTCAGCATGATATTACTTATTATTGTGATCATTCCCACAAGCACCACGATTATGGTCCCCAGCAGGATATCATAATTTTTTATATGGGAAAGCTCATGGGATATTACTCCCTTTAATTCCTCATCATTTAACTTTTCAAGCAGGCCCCGCGTAAAAACGATAACACCCTTCCCCGGGTTCCTGCCGGTCGCAAATGCATTCATCCCGGGATCATCTATTACATAGATCTTCGGCCGCAGGATCCCCGCAGCAAGACAGAGCCCTTCTACCGCATAATAGACTCTTGGATTTTCAGCCCTGGTAAGCGGCCTCGCCTTTGACATTGCGAGGACCAGCCTGTCGCTATAAAAATAACTTGAAAAACTCACGATAATAGCAATTATCAGGGCAAACACCATGATCAAAATGGAGTACTCACTGCTTATTCCATAACGGTAATCTATGTATACACCAATAAAATAACCTATTATGGTAATAAAAAAGATAAAACCAATTATTATCAAAACTGTTTTTGCCCTGTTTTTAGCAATATGCTCATACATTTTTTAACACTTTAAAACAATAATCTAATTCTATTAAAATTTGACTTTAACCGGACCTTTTGCTTCAGGTTCTTCGATCTCAAAATAATCCCTGCTTTTAAAATTAAACATTTTTGCAAACATATTACCGGGAAAAGTCTGGATCCTGGTATTAAGCTTCATGACCATATCATTGTAAAACTGCCTGGCATAAGCAATATTGCTTTCAATTCCATTAAGCTGTTCCATCAGTTTAGAAAAGTGCGCATCTGCTTTAAGATTGGGGTATTGTTCGGAGACTGCAAATAAAGATTTCAGGGTACTTGTGATCATATTTTCCGCTTTCGCCTGGTCCTCTACGGTTTTGGCATCTATTCCCAGTTTCCTTGCACTTATTACTTTTGTAAGGGTCTCTTTCTCATGTGCCGCATAGCCTTTTACTGTTTCCACAAGATTTGGTATAAGGTCATACCTCTTTCTCAGCTGGACATCTATTTGATGCCAGGCATTATCTACCTTATTCCTTATGGACACTATGGAATTGTAGATCCCGATCCCGGATGCGACAATAACTATTACTATTACTACCAGTATGACTAAAAAAATGATTATTCCTGCAACCATATTCCCCTCCTTGAGATTACCGGGTGACAAATTAAAAAAACTTTAAATAGTATGGTTTAAAAATAAACAATGTTAAATTATAGCACATAAATAAAGGCAAAAATATAATTGCCTCCTTATTAAATAAGGGCCCTTCAAGCAGTCAATAAGGTTTTTACACAAAAAATATTTTATGGTATATTTCTTTTATTGTTTTTACACGGGCGATTTGTAAACCTAATACAACCGGCTACATATCGGGAGGAAATACATGAGCGAGATTAGTTGTTCAAATAAAAAAGTCATAGGGCTTCTTTCAGGAAACGGAACAGGAAAAACATCTCTTGCAGAATGCCTTCTTTACAATGCTAAAGCTACTGACAGGCTTGGTACCATAGATGCCAAAAATACTGTTTCTGACTTCAGCCCGCTTGAGGAAAAAAGAGGTTTTTCCATTGATTCAAGCATCCTGAATTATGAATGGAAAGGCTTTGATATAAACCTGCTCGATATTCCCGGGTATATGGATTTTATCGGACAGTCCCAGGTCGGCGCCAGGGTCGTTGACAGTGTTATCATGGTCATAGATGCCAAATCAGGCGTACAGGCACCGACTGAAGCCGTGATCGACCTTCTCAGGGCAGATCCCAAACCCACATTTTGTGTCCTTAATAAGATGGACCTTGAAAATATAGATTTTTTTAAAACTGTAGAAGAGATAAAAAATACCTCTAAGTTAAACCTGGTTCCCATCACGATCCCTGCAAACAGCGGAGAAAATTTTTCTTCTATAGTGGATATTCTCCAGAATCAGGCATATGAATACAAGAAAGGAGATCCCGCCGGCTCAAAAAGTGATGTCGGGGACAGCCTCAAGGACCAGGTCGAGAACCAGCACAATGAACTGATCGAGTCAATTGTCGAAACTGATGATGAACTTCTAAATAAATACCTGGAAGGTGAAAAGATCGATGATAAGGTGATAAATGAAGTATTTAAAAAAGCGGTCCTGCGGGGAGAAGTGGTCCCGGTATTTTCAATATCTGCGACCCTGAACTATGGTGTGGACCTGCTGATGGATTATATTAACAGCCTGCTCCCCTCTCCTCTGGATATGGAGCCTGCAAAAGCCACAGATATAGGCAAAGGTGAAGAGGTCGAGATAAAACGTGCCCCTGACGGCCCTGTGCTTGCCTATGTCTTTAAAACAATGGCTGACCCGTATATAGGCAAACTATCTATCTTCAGGGTTTTTTCCGGTACCATTAAAGTAAATGGGTCCTACTATCTTTCCAGCAAAGAAAAGTCTTTTAAATTCACCAATCTTTTTAAACTCCAGGGAAAGGACCAGATAGATGCTTCTGAAGCAACCTGTGGGGATATTGTTGCAGTCTCAAAGATCATGGATATTTCCAATGACGATACTATCTCCAGCGCTGAACAGCCGTTCATGATTGATAAAACCGAATATTTTGTCCCGACCCTTCCTAAAGCTGTTATGCCCAAGAGCAAGGGTGATGAAGAAAAGATAGGAAATGGCATTTCAAAGCTTATAGAAGAGGACCCGACCCTGAAACAGGAACTGGATCTTGAAACACACCAGAATATCATGCGGGGCATGGGAGAACTTCACCTTAATATAGTAAGTGAAAAATTAAAAGAAAAATTTGATGTCGGGGTAACGATGCAGACCCCTGATGTAGCATATAAAGAGACAATAAGAAAAGAGGCAAAAGCTGAAAGCAAGTATAAGAAACAATCCGGCGGCAGGGGCCAGTACGGACATGTTTTCATTACACTAAAACCCCTTGCCCGAAGCGCAGGTTTTGAATTTACAAACAGCATATTTGGCGGAGCTATTCCCAAGGGCTATATACCGGGAGTAGAAAAGGGGATCAGGGAATCCCTTCTAAAAGGTGTCCTTGCTGAAAACCCTGTAGTGGATATTAGTGTTGACCTTTATGACGGTTCTTTCCATAATGTTGACTCATCTGAGATGGCATTTAAGATCGCAGCATCCATGGCCTTTAAAAAAGGGGTCCAGGAAGCATCCCCTGTAATACTTGAACCTATTATGGGGCTGGAAATAATTGTCCCTGAGAAATATATGGGAGATATAATAGGTGATATAAATGCCAAAAGAGGTAAAATAATCTCCATGACCCCTACAGATGATAAAAAGCAGATAATAAAAGCAAGCGCCCCCCAGTCAGAAGTCTTCAATTATACGATAGACCTTACCTCACTCACCCAGGGAAGAGGCAGGTTTAACCAGAAATTTTCACATTACGAAGAACTGCCGCCGCTTCTGACAGAAAAATTAATAGAAGAAAGGAAAAAAGAAAAAGAATGAATAAAAAATATGACAAATATTTACCTTTTTTAGACAGGTTTCCCTATATTTTATTTATCATTATCCTGGCTCTTTCACTGATCTCGTTTTTTATAGTCAGGAATAATCTAAAACTTGATTTCTTTTCCGGGGCAGTCGAAGTGTCGGAGACTGAAGAAGAATTTTCAGTATTTATAACTTCACCTGCTAAAAACAAGATCTATGATTTTATTAACCAGAACGAGACAGTGCCCATTGAGATAAAGGCAAAAGAAGCTGAAAATACAGGTTATAGCATCAGTGTGCTTATTGATGAGAAAGAAGTAAAAGTATTTAATTCTCCTCCCTATGAGTTTAACTGGAATCCCAATATTTCAGGTGAATATGAGATCATGGCTAATCTTCTTGATGAGGATGGAAACCTTCTCTCAAGTTCAAATAAAGTGACTTTCCTGGTCGAATATGACCTGGATACAACTGAAAGTAATATTATAAGCGTGGATGTTGAAGAGAAGAAAAACCTTATCCTGAGCCAGGCAACATACCGTTCGCAGAATACTATCCCTGTGGGCCTGCCCATGTTTTCTTATAAGTGCTATACCCCGCCTGTAATAGACGGCAGTTTCACTGAATGGGATAAATTTGAGAAGTTTTCAAGTTTTGAGCCCACGGTACTAAAAGAAAACTATACGAGCCACAATGATATTTCGGCAACATTTTACTCCAGCTGGGATGATGATAATTTCTATTTCGTGGTGCAGGTGGTAGATGATGTATTTAACCAGCCTTATACTTCAAACCAATTAAATAAAGGTGACAGTGTGACAATCGTCTTTGATACCGAAATGGAAGAAGATATGCAGATCCCCTTCTATAATAGTGATGATTACCAGATTGATTTTTCCCCGGGTAATTTTTCTGACAGGCCTACAGAATCTTTCATGAACTGGCCCTCAAATGCTCCCCCCAGGGAGGTCGTGATCGCTTCCAACCGGCTTGCAAACGGGTACCTGATCGAGGCCAGTATCCCCTGGTATAATTTTATTAACTATATCCCGGAAGACGGTGATGTCCTGGGATTTACGATCTCCATTCTGGATACCGATAACCAAGACTCTACTGAGCTTGTAATATCGTCTTCGTCTGTATTTGATTTTAATAATGTTTCTACCCTCGGGGCAATAGTGCTGATCGATGCAGGTGACCTGCAGGGGACCACAGAAGAAGAACCTGCCCCAGAAGATGAAGCTGCTGGAGAATAGCAACCTTTTTTCTTTCTAATATCAGGGTGTCCTTTTCGCATGGCCTGATGTGGGTTTCCCTTATAGTTTTTCTACTGTATCCCTGCTTTAGTGTGCCAGACTGATCGAAGCTCATTAGATTTAGGCACTTAATATTGATAAAATATCATAGATCATTTTTAAATATCATATTTATGGACAAAAGTAATACATACAAAATAGAGATCTCCGGGATCGTACAGGGTGTGGGATTCAGGCCCTTCATCTACAGGACCGCTGCAAGGCATAAGCTGGACGGGACGATCTCCAATACCACCGAAGGTGTGGTCATAAAAATAAATGCCAAAGACCAGGCAGCTCTTGACAGGTTTATAGATGATATAAAATCCTTAAAACCCGGACCTTCGGTAATTGAAAACATAAGATCTAAAAAAATAGCCTTCCGTGAGTTTAAAGGTTTTACCATTAAAAAAAGCATAAGGACCAGTGAGAGATTCCAGCTGGTATCACCGGATATAGCTACATGCGGGCCATGCCTTGAAGATATTAACAGTAAAAGCAATAGGAGGCATTACTATCACTTTACCAACTGCACCAATTGCGGGCCCAGGTTTACTATTATAAAAGAGATGCCCTATGACAGGCCGAATACAACCATGGCGGGATTCCAGCTTTGTGATGATTGCCTCCGTGAATATAATGACCCTACCAATAGAAGATTTCATGCCCAGCCGAATGCCTGCAGTGTCTGCGGCCCTAAATTAATGCTGGTGACTCCGGATGGTAAAAAAGCAGGCACAGGAAACCCGATCACGGATACTGCAGAGCTTATAAAAAAGGGTAAGATCATAGCAGTAAAGAGCCTCGGCGGATTCCAGATCGCCTGTGACGGGACCTCTGATAAAGCGGTATCTGAACTAAGGAAACGCAAAAGAAGGCCTGCCAAGCCATTTGCCGTGATGTTCGGCGGCACAGTTCCGGTAAAAAAATATTATAGAGCCGGCAGCATGGAAATAGAAAGCCTTACCTCCTCCAGGGCCCCAATAGTACTACTCCGCAAAAAAGAAAAAGATAATATTTTATCCGGCTATGTATCTTTCTATAATCTATATGAAGGGATCATGCTCCCCTATACCCCCATACACCATCTTTTATTCAATCATATTGACGTGCCCCTCGTGATGACAAGCGGCAATATCTCCGAAGAGCCCATAGCGGCTGAAAATATTGAATCTTTCGGGAGGCTTAAGGGTATTTGTGATTATTACCTTATCCATGACCGTGATATATATTCTAGATATGATGATTCTGTTATAAAGATCTTCCGCGGCCGTGAGATGGTTCTCCGCAGGGCAAGGGGCTACAGCCCTTATCCTGTAAAATTGGATAAAAATATTGGGAAAAGGACCATTTTGTCTGTAGGTGCCAATGAGAAAAATACTTTTTGTTTTATCAAGAAAAATTATGCTATCGTGAGCCAGCACATCGGTGACCTTGACAGCCCTGAATCTATTGATTTTTTCAGGTCCACCCTCGGTAATTATAAGAGGCTCTTTAATATAGAGGGTATTGACCTGGTCGCCCATGACATGCATCCTGACTATGCTTCCACCAGGATCGCCGATAGACTGAAGTCCAGGCAGAAGACCGGGATCGGCCATCACACCGCACATATCGCAAGTGTGATCGCTGAAAACCATATAAATGATATGGTCTGTGGTTTCTCATGGGACGGGACTGGTTTTGGTGATGATGGAAGGGTCTGGGGAAGCGAGATCTTTATTGCCGACAAAAAATTGAAATTTGAGCATATCGGCCACCTGTCAGAAAAAATTCTTCCAGGAGGTTCTGTATCCATCAGGAAACCTTATAGGATGGCACTGGCTTATATTTATTATTTATGGAAAAAAGAAAAAAAGGGCACTGACGGCAAATTCCCTGAATTTGTTTATAATATCCTGCCGTTTTACAAAAATCTTGTCTCAACTGCCGAGATAGATGCTATTGAAAAGCAAACCGAAACTAAATATAATAGTCCGGTCACTACCAGCATGGGCAGGTTTTTTGATGCTGTAAGCTCGCTGCTGGGCCTGACCCATATAAATACTTATGAAGGAGAAGCTGCAATCCACCTGGAAATGGTTTCTGGTAAAGATGTAAAAGCAGGATACAGGATAAAAATAGATAGGGTAGATAATAAATTCATAATAGATGATATTGGCATTGCCGGCCGGATACTAGAAGATATCAGGGGCAGTGTGCCTGTGGGGCATATATCAGCCAAGTTCCATAATACCCTGGCCGGGATAATCCTGGAGATCAGCCGGGTGGTCAGGTCGGAAAGAAATATAAATAAAATAGCTTTAAGCGGCGGAGTCTTCCAGAACAGTCTGCTGCTTGAAAAATGCTTCAGGTCACTTAAAAAGGATGGTTTTGAAGTATTTTCAAATTTTTTAGTGCCTGTTAATGATGGGGGCATTTCCCTCGGACAGGCTTATATTGCCGCAGCAGAATATTATCCAGGAAGAAAGGAATAGATCAAAATGTGTTTGGCCATACCAGCTAAAATAACCAGGATCACTAAAAATATAGCTGAAGTTGAAACAATGGGAGTAAAAAAAGAAGTAGATATAACACTGGTCCCGGAAGTAAAGAAAGGTGATTATGTCATAGTCCATGCAGGATTTGCCATACAGGCCGTTGAAGAGGAAGAGGCATTGATTGCACAGGGCTACTGGAAGGAGTACCTTGAAAAGACCGAATGACCTTAATAAATTGATCGGGGATATTAACAGCAATACTCCTTCTGGCCGGCTGAATATCATGGAAGTCTGCGGTACCCATACCATGGCGATATCCAGGCATGGATTAAGGCAGCTTCTTCCCGAAAATATAAACCTGATCAGCGGGCCGGGCTGCCCGGTCTGTGTGACTTCTGCACAGGATATCGACCACATTATAAAGATAATACGTGAACATGATGTATCAGTTTATACTTTTGGAGATATGTTCAGGGTCCCGGGATCAGACTCAAGCCTGTATCTTGAAAAATCAAAAGGGAAAGACATAAGGATATGCTATTCCCCTGCTGATTCCCTTGATTTTGCCAGGGCCAATCCGGATAAAAAAGTAATATTTATAGCCATTGGATTTGAGACCACGATCCCCCTGGTCTCTGTTATTATTAAACAGGCTTATGCTGAAAATATTAAAAACTTCTATATCTATAATGCGCATAAGCTTGTGCCTCCGGCTCTTGAGCTTCTCCTGCAGGATGAAGAGGTAAAAGTCGACGGTTTTTTATGCCCGGGACATGTTTCTGCCATTATCGGAAGCAGGCCTTACCGGTTTATTGCAGAAGACTACCATGCCGCGTGTGTCATCAGCGGTTTTGAGCCCTTTGATATCCTTGAGTCCATAGCCATGCTTGCAAAACAGGTAAAAAATAATAAGCCTGAAGTTTTGAACCAATATAGCAGGGTCGTAAGGGAAGAAGGAAATCCCACTGCAGTAAGATCGATCTATGATGTTTTTGATATTTCAGGTTCCAGCTGGCGCGGGATCGGCAATATTCCGGGAAGCGGTCTTGCATTAAAAGATAAGTTCTTAAGCTTTGATGCAAAGACTAATTTTGAAGTGGGAGAGATCAAATCAAAGGAACCTGCCGGCTGCCAGTGCGGGAATGTCTTAAAGGGGATAAAGAAACCTTTTGAATGCAAATTATTTTCTAAAGTCTGCAGGCCAGAAAATCCTATTGGCCCCTGCATGGTATCAACCGAGGGTTCCTGTGCCGCCTATTTTAAATATGAAAGGCACAGGGATTAAATGGCAGGTACCAGAAAAAAATTTACAGACATGAATATTCACCTGTCGCATGGTGACGGCGGTATCAAGACCGGTGAGCTTATAAACAATTTGCTTCTAAAATATATTGGAAATAATACTCTCGACAGGCTGGAAGACAGCGCTGTCCTCAAAGGTACAGATAAAAGGATTGCTTTTACGACTGACAGTTTTGTTGTAGATCCTATATTTTTCCCGGGTGGAGACATCGGAAAATTAAGTATCTGCGGGACCATAAATGACCTTGCCACCACCGGATGTGTTCCGGCAGCACTGAGCCTTTCCTTTATTCTGGAAGAGGGCTTCCCTGTTCCGGATTTTAAAAAAATACTGGCCTCGATCAGGAACACCCTTGATGAAGCAAAAGTAGATATTGTCACAGGGGATACTAAAGTGGTCAACAGGGGCAGTGCAGATAAGATCTTCATCAATACATCAGGAATTGGGCTCATAGACAGTGGTCTGGATATATCCCCTGCTAAAATAAAGACAGGTGACAGGATCATTATTAATGGAAGTATTGCTGACCATGGAATAGCGATCCTGAGCCAGAGGAAAGAATTTAATTTTAAGTCTAATATTTTAAGCGACTGTGCCCCCCTGTCCTCATTGGTCCGTGACATGTTGGAAGCTTCCACGGGAATCCATACATTGAGGGATGCTACAAGAGGCGGCCTTGCGACAGTTTTATTTGAACTTGCAAATAGGTCAAAGACAAATATTAATATATACCAGGACCGTATCCCTGTTAAAAGAGAAGTTCTTGGAGTCTGTGAATTCCTGGGTCTGGACCCCCTATATATTGCAAATGAAGGCAAAATGGTGGCAATTGTTAAAAAGGATGATGCGGAACTCGTGCTTTCTGCAATGAAAAAAAACAAATATGGAAAGGACAGCCAGATAATCGGAGAAATATCGGAGGAAGGCGAAGGAAGGGTAATATTAAATACGAACCTCGGTACAAGAAGGATCCTTGACCTTCACTACAGCGAACAGCTTCCAAGAATATGCTAGAGTAATTATTTTTGGCTTATTAAAAAAAGTAAAAATATACCCCGGTAAGAATTTGCCCCAGCACATATACTGTAAGGACTGTGCTAAAAAAACCGATCCCCAGTTTTCTTTCCTTTTCATTACGGTAAAGTTTCATCATTTTTGCCCCCAAAAAAATATTGTTATCTATAAAAACAAAAAACCGACTATACCTAGTCGGTTACGCTATTTGCTCTGCTCCCCCTAAGCGTCCAAATTTGAGGAAAGCTTCACAGCACCTAAATGTTATAATTCTATAATAGTTATATTGTAAAGGTATAATAGTATCTTTACAGCTGCCCTGTCAAGCTTTTATTTGGAATTTTTAATAACTGCTGGTTTTGCATTATAATATATATATTAATAACCGATTCCCAGGATCTCTTGGCCAGAAAAAAGAAAATAATTATTATATCAGTTTCTGCTTCTATTACTGCCCTGCTTTTAATATGGGCCTTTATATTTTACTGGCAGAATTTCAGGGGCATAATACCGCTGCTCAGGGAACCTGAACTTGATATTGCCGAGTCTATACCTGGCCCGGCTGGACCCGGAGAAACAGATAAGATAGATCCCCCTGCTTATGAAACCGAGATAGACCCTGCTGAACAGCCACTTGACGTTCCTGATGGTTTTTCAATTTCTATTTTTGCAAAAAATATTCCTGCAGCCCGTGTAATCGCATTTGGCCCAATGGGAAACCTCTGGGTCACCCAGACCGGCATTGGAAAAATAACAAGGCTTGATATTGAAAATAATGCTGCAGTAGGAAAAATTGAAATATTCAGCGGCCTTAAGAACCCGCATGGCATTGCATTTCATCCCAGGGACCCTTATATATTTTATTTTGCAGAAGAGGATAAAATATCTGCAGTCTCGCTTGATGAAGAAGGCATGCCTTCCGGGGAGCCCCAAAAGATAATCGATCTCCCCGGGGGAGGAAGGCACTATACAAGGACCATAGGTTTTGGGCCTGATGGAAGACTTTATATATCGATCGGGTCATCCTGTGATGTCTGTATTGAAAAAGATGACAGGACAGCAAAGATCTTTTCTGCCAAAAGGGACGGAAGTGACTTGAAGGAATATGCATCTGGACTCAGGAATTCTGTATTTTTTACATGGCACCCTAATACCGGGGATATGTGGGCTACTGAGATGGGAAGGGATTTTTTAGGAGATGACCTTCCGCCGGATGAGATAAATATTATTGAGGATGGAAAGTATTACGGGTGGCCCTATTTTTACGGTAAAAACATAAAGGATAAAGAATTTGATTCATCTGGTGACGGGATCCCGGACACCGAACCTACTCCTTCACATATTGACATACAGGCCCATTCAGCACCCCTGGGGCTTTCATTTATAAGTGATGAAACCTGGCCGCCAGAGTACCAGGATGACCTTCTTGTGTCTTACCACGGTTCCTGGAACCGGTCCGAACCAACCGGTTACAAAATAGCAAGGTTTATCCTGGATGAGGACGGCAATTATCAGGGAACTGAAGATTTTATTACAGGATGGCTGACCGAAAACGGCAGCATCCTTGGAAGGCCGGTTGATATAATCTTTGGGCCGGACGGCTCTGCATATATTTCTGATGACAGAGCGGGTGTGATATACAGGATCTTTCCAGAAGAATAGCTTGGGTCCTCCTGGATTTACATTTTATTCTACATATTATCCTCTATTACCACTTCAGCCCTGTATCTTGAAATATTAAAGCTCTGCCAGCTTTTTTGATCCTCAAGGGCTGTATTTCTTTGCCTGAAATGCTCCAGTACTTCTGCAGAGATCTCTTTATCTTTACCTGCGGCTGCCTCATCACCGGTTATTATGAGCCTCTGCATCTGTGGTACCGCATCATGAGAGAGCCCTTTTAAGTAATCAATATCTATCTCCCCGGATCCTTCATACCTGTTTATATTATTCCCGGCTATTACAGCATCAACATTTATAAAGTTTAACACTATGTAAACTGCAAGCGAGACTATAAGATAAGACTTGATTATTGGAAGCTTCAGGTACCAGATATAGGCAATATTTATTATAAATAAAAAAAGCAGCATGACCATGAAAGCCTGCACGAAGATCCTGAGATATGTGAACCCAAATGCCTGTTCATACAGGAGCATCCTGTAAAATGCCGATATCAGCAGGACAAATGTAAAAAGCACAAAAAATGTAAGCAGTACCTTTAAAGAATTAAAGATCTTTTTTCTTTCTTTTTTTACAAAAGTTATGCCAAAAAGTAAAATCCCGAAGTTTATAATGGATACGGTGACCAATTCAAAAAAACCTCTCCTGGCATATTCTGCAAAACTATAAGCAGAAGGTAAAATAAAATTACTGCCGCCAAATAGATAGGCAAACTGGATGGTGGAGAATATGATATATATAATATTTATCAGTACCAGTACCGTTAAGAGGACGACCGGGTCAAGGAATAACTTCCACTTTATCCTGCCGTATACTGATGATCCCCTCTCATCAAAAGCTTTTAGCAGTGCCCATAAAAAAGAAATACCATATATGGTCACTGCGACCACTACCAGGAAATGCTTGATGATCTTAGAGAGAGGTATATTTAAAAACAGGTCCTTAAATATTACATCTGCCGATGAGAGAAGCCATATTATAATTGCCAGTATCGGGACCGCAATTAAAATTCCCAGGGCAATTTTTGGCAGGACCCTGCTCTTACTGTCACTGCCGCTGGTCACCCTTGATAATGTTACAAATGGCTTGTGTATAAAGCCAAATGGTATAAAGATCCTTTTTATTATATCGCCCAGGAACCTGATATCCGACCAGTCTGATTTATTTATACCAGAGACCAAGGAACAAAAAACGATGACCAGTAGGGGCACGACCAGGGAATTTAATATCTTTAAAACCGGGTTTGAATATAGAAAGAAAGTCAGTGAGAGCATAAAAATCGGGACCATAAAAAGCCATGTGAGATTATTCAATTTTTTAAATGAGCCCCGGAATATTAATACAAATACCAGTATTATAAAGGATATAAATATAAGATATGAGATACCAAGGGTCTTATTGTAGAATAAAATATCAAACAGCACCCCGACTGCCAGCCCATATAATAAGAGCCAGTACTTTTTATTTTCCAGTTCAATGGGTTTTTTATCCGGCATAATAATTTCTACTATGTTTAATAGGGGTATCTGTGGAGATTACATATAAGGTTCGGGGATCTCATTTAATTCTTTAAGTGAAAATACAGGGCCGTCCACGCAGACAAACTTTTCACCGATATTGCATCTGCCGCATTTTCCGACACCGCATTTCATCCTTCTCTCAAGTGTCGTATAGATCATATCCTCTTTAAAGCCCAGCCTGTCCAGTGCTTGAAGCGTAAACTTGATCATGATCGGGGGCCCGCATGTTATGGCTACGGTATTTACAGGGGAAGGGCTCAATGCTTCAAGCACATTGGGGCACAGGCCCACTTTCTTGTCCCACCCATCACAGGCCACGTCAATGGTAGAAATAACATCTATATCCTTTGATTTTTCCCATGCTTCCAGGTCACTTTTAAAAACAAAATCTCCCGGAGTCTTCGCTGCAGCAAGAAGTGTCAGATCCTTGAATTTTGCTTTATTTTCAAGCATGTGGAATACCAGGGGCCGGAGAGGCGCAAGGCCTATTCCGCCGCCTATAATAATTATATTCTTGCCTTCCATTTCCTTATAGGGGAACCAGTTCCCCAGGGGGGCCCTTATCCCGACTTTTTCTCCTTCGCTTAAATTATGGATGGCTTTTGTATTGATCCCTGCCTGCATGACTGAAAACTGCAGGTAATCCTTATTTGAAGGAGGTGAATTGATGACAAAAGTCGATTCCCCGAATCCGAAAACTGATAACTGCCCTACCTGTCCGGGTTCAAAACTAAATTTCTTCCTCTTGTCTTTATCGTCTATAACAACTTGTAATGTAACAATATTAGGTGTCTCGGATATTATTTTTACAACTGTGGCTATTTCAGGTAAATAAGGATTTTTATCTTTTAAATTTTTTTCTTTTTCCATTTTATTATTTTATTTTTTGGCATTTTCTATAACTGTATTAACTACTTCCCTGATGTCAACTGCTGCCGGGCATACCTCTATGCATCTACCGCAGCCTATGCAGTATGCATTTCCATTCCTTTTAATATTATAGTTATACTTGCAGTTGACTTTATTCCTATACCGCTTATCTTTATCCGGCCTGGGATTATGTCCGCTGGCTTCAAGGGTATAATAACTGTTCATGCAGTAATCCCAGCACCTGTACCGTTCGCCTTTCAGGTCTTTTTGCTCGTCCCGTATATTAAAACAAAAGCATGTGGGGCATACATAGGTGCAGGCTGCACAGCTGATACACTTTGCCGTGATCTTTTCCCATACATCGGAAAGAAAAGCCTTATCCATCAGTTCCGGGAACTCTTTGATCTTTATACCTCCCCAGTATTTCTGGATCATTTCAACGGCGCGTTTTTCTGCATCTTCAATTTTTTTATCACTGTCTTCCGGCAGGTCTTTTCCTGCTGCGGCCGCGTCTTTTGCTTTTTCACTGAGCTTGACGATCGCATAGCCGTCATCGGCCTCTACCATGCCTATATCTGCATTTTCAAAATCAAAAGGATGACCACCTACCAGGGTGCAAAAACAATCCGGATATGGATTACTGCAGCCGATGGATATAAAAAGGCTGTCTTTTCTTTTATCCAGGTAGTAGGTATCAGTTTTATCGCCTTCTCCATATAAAAGGTCCAGCCTTTTAATGCCTGCAATATCACATGGCTTTATACCAAATATTATTTTAGGCTTGCCATTGTCATTTTCGGGAGTCTTTAGCTCCAGGCCAACTTCCTGTGGTTTTTCAATATCTTTCTTATATTCAAAATCAAAAAATTTCTCAGTCGATGGAAAGAAAACATTTTTAGGGCTCTTTTTAGTTTTTTCAGTAAGGTTTATCTTGAAGTTATCTTTTTCCCCGTTTTTATAGCTTTCCCAGTCCATATAATCTATAACGGCCCTCTCGGTATCCTGGACAGGAAGGTAGACCCTGTATTTGATGCTTAATTTATCCAGCCACCCGTCAATATCTTTTTTATGGATAAAGCTTATTGCTTTCATACTAATTTATCCTCTTTTATATTTTTCTCTATATCCTTGAAAGTAAGAAGAGGCGGCCTCTTATCTATCTTCTCCCCTGTCCTGTAATCAAACAGCCTCTCGATTATCTGGCTTGATTTTTTCATCAGCTTTGAGAGCGGGATATTTGAAGGGCATACTCTTTCGCATTCACCGCATTCAGTACACCTGCCGGCAAGATGCATTACTCTTATCAGCTGGAAGAACCTTGCTTCTTTTGCATCTATTTTCTGTGACTGCCAGTGCGGCTCATCCAGATGTGTGATGCATCTTTCCCTGCATATTTCCAGGGGACAGATATTCCTGCATGCATAACATCTTATGCATTTATCAAATTGCTGGTCCCAGTAGGCGGTGATCTCTTTAAGGCTCTTCTTTTCAAAATCCTCTATATCTTCAAATCTTTCCTTTGGTTTAATATCCAGTTTGAACTCATTTTCAATAAATTCATCATAAACTGATGGATTATCAGAAATAGTGCACCAGTAGCATTTATCTGCATAATAGTCTTTTATGTCCAGGTCAAATTTATTATCGATCGTGCTTACTTTTATTTTATCATCTTCAATAGCGGCAGAAATTATCCTGGCACCTACTGCATGTTTTTGTATTTTCTTGTAATCGACTACGCCCCTGCACCCGACTGCTATTATCTTTATTTTTCCACGGTCAAAGAGTTCTTCTGAGAGGAGCTGTACGATTGACCTTATGTCACAGGGCTTTAGCACCATTGCTATGTTTCCCTTTAGCCCTTTTGCAAGAGAATAGGCATAAGCAGCTAGATTATTTATACAAAGCCTGTTAAATATCAGGTCATCTGCCTCACTGGCATCTTTTATAAATGATGCATTTACTTTTAGTGGAAGATTACTGTCCTTATAGCCCACTACCACTTCAAGGTCTGCCATCATCTTTTTTATTTTTTCCCTTAAGTTATCCTCTAAACTCATTATCCCTTGATTTCCTCGATCCTTTTTACAAAATTGGTCACAACATTCTGCCATTTCTGGCCCTCTGATGCGGAGACCCACTGGTATGCAAATCTTCTTTCGTCGATCCCCACAAACGGTAAGTATTCTTTCACAAACTCAAGCCTTCTCCTTGCATAAAAATTGCCCTCGCTATAGTGGCAGTCATTGGGATGGCATCCCGAGACAAGCACTCCGTCTGCGCCAAGGCTGAAAGCTTTTAAGATAAATAATGGATTTACCCTTCCGCTGCACGGAACGCGTATTATCCTCAAGTTTGAGGGCTGCCTTAACCTGGCAGTTCCCGCTGCATCCGCACCTGCATAGGAACACCAGTTGCATAAAAATGCAACTATCTTTACTCCATCCTTTTTACTATTATCTGTCTTGCTCATTTTAAAATATTATATTCTGGTTTAAATATTTACATCAGGGAAGAGGCTTCAAGCTCTTCCAGTATCATTTCATCAGTATAGTAATTTAAACTTATGGCATCTATCGGGCATGTTGCCTCGCAGAGCCCACATCCCTTACACACAGCTTCAATTACCTGTACAATATTCCTGCCCCTGATGTCAGCTTCTTCTATGGCATTAAATGGGCATACCATAAGGCACTTATTGCATCCAATGCATCTAACCTGGTCGACCTTTGCAACTATCGGGTCAGTAGCCAGCTTGTCCTTGGACATGAGCGCCAGGACCTTGCTTGCTGCAGCGCTTCCCTGGGCAACACTCGCAGGTATATCCTTAGGGGACTGGCAGGCGCCAGCAAGGAATATTCCTGAAGTATTAGTTTCTACCGGCCTTAATTTTGGATGGCTTTCAGTAAAGAAGCCAAAGGCCCCTGTAGTAATATTTAATGTTTCTGACAGCTTTTTCTGTCCTTTTGAAGGCACCATGCCTGAAGCCAATACTACCAGGTCCGCTTCGATCTCAAGTGATTCCCCCATGAGTGTATCTGCTCCCTTGACTATCAGTTTCTTGCCTTTTTTATATATTTTAGCAACTTTACCCCTGATATACTGGGTCCCGTACTGCTTTGCTCTTGAGACGAATTCATCATAATCTTTTCCGGGGGACCTGACATCGGTATAAAATACATAAGAATCTGAATCAGGAATATGCTCTTTTGTAAGTATTGACTGCTTGGCAATATACATGCAGCATGCTGAGGAGCAGTATGGTTTCCCGATGGACTTGTCCCTGGACCCTACGCATGATAAAAATACAATTTTCTTGGGTTCGGTATTATCAGACGGCCTCAGGATATGCCCATGAGTCGGTCCGGAGGCACACATAAGCCTCTCATATTGGAGGCCGGTTATAACATCTTCCAGCTTTCCTCCCCCGTATTCACCAAAAATATCAGTATCTATAAGATCAGTTCCGGTGGCCACAACAATGGCTCCTACTTCTTTAGTCACCATCTCTTCGGCCTGGTTGTAGTCAATACAATTTGCTTCACATGCTTTTTCACATTCATGGCATTCTGAACAGACCCCGCAGTTAAGGCATCTCCCTGCCTCAGATTTTGCCTGTTCCTCAGTAATGGGAAGCACAGCCTCCTTGAAATTTTTTATCCTTTCGGAAGGTTTTAACTTTCCCTCTATGACTCTTTTTTCTTTTTTAAATGATCCAAGCTCTTTATCAGTGAAAATTTCATCAGGCTCGAGTCCTATATCCGAAGCTTTTTCTTTTTTTACAGCTTCTGCTATACTTTCAAGTTTTTCTCCCTGCAGCATCTTTCCTATTACTTTTGCTGCAAGTTTTCCATGCCCGATCGCTTCGGTTACCGTTGCAGCGCCCAGTACCAGGTCGCCGCCGGCAAATATCCCCTTATTATCAACAGACAGTATGGCCTCATTCTTTAATTTGACAGTCTGCCATGGTGTAAGCTCGCAGGTCCTTTTTCCGCTCTTGAGATAGCCGATATCAGGTTTCTGGCCTATTGTCACGATTATAGTATCGACCGGGTAGCTGAATTCGCTTCCTTCGATCGGAACGGGCCTTCTCCTGCCGCTGTCATCAGGTTCTCCAAGCTTATTCTTGATCAGGACGAGCTCTTTTACCTCACCATTTTCACCTTCTATTTTTACCGGTGCGGTAAGATAATTTATTTCAATCCCCTCTTCAAGGGTATCATCGATTTCTTCTTCGGTGGCGGGCATTTCATCCCTTGTCCTTCTATAGAAGATGCTCACCTTGCTTGCACCGAGGCGCAGCGCGGTCCTTGCTGAATCTATGGCAACATTTCCTCCGCCTATAACTGCCACAGTGCCTTTTATTTTTCCGGCTTTTGAGAGAGCTGCATCCCTTAAAAAATCAACTCCGGGAATGACTCCTTTCAGGTCCTCGCCTTCACACTTGAGTGCAAGGTCTTGATGTGCCCCTGTTGCCATAAATACAGCACTGAAGTTTTCTTTTTCTTTTAACTGCAGTACATCTTCATAACTTTCTACGGAATGGTTTGTCTCAATGTCGACGCCCATCCTCTTTATTACATCAATTTCAATATCCAGTATCTCTGGAGGAAGCCTGTAATCCGGGATCCCTACCCTGAGCATGCCCCCAGTTACAGAAAGGGCCTCAAACACTTTTACAGCATATCCATCCTTTGCAAGATAATATGCAGCGGTTAGTCCTGCAGGGCCGGAGCCTATTACTGCAATTTTGCCCTTTTTCTTTTCTTCCATTTCGGGAAGCGGGATCTCCCCCAGTTTTAATTCATAATCTGCCATGAATCTCTTGAGGTTCATGATAGATATTGGTTTATCTACAAGGTTTCTTGTGCAGCTGCTTTCACAGGGATGCATGCATACCCTTCCACATACCGAAGGAAAAGGATTGTCTTCCCTGTGGAGTTTTAAAGCTTCAAGGTATTTTCCTTCCCTGATCAGGGCAATATATCCCTGTGCTGATACATTTGCCGGGCATTTGCTCCTGCATGGGGCCTTACCCTTCCTATCTATATAAAAAGAAGACGGAACAGCCTGTGTGAACATCTTGGATATGGCTTTCCTGGTCGCCAGTCCTGTTTCATACTGGTTTGTGCATACAACGGGGCATACTTTTTCACAGTCTCCACAGGATGTGCAGTTTCTCTCATCAACAAATCTTGGTTTTTTCTTGATAGTGATCTTAAAATTACCAATTGAGCCTTCTACCTTTACTACTTCAGAAAGCGTGAGAAGCTCTATGTTCTCATGCATTCCAACATCTACCATTTTTGGTGAAAGAATACAGGCAGAACAGTCAATGGTAGGGAAAGTCTTGTCGAGCTGGGACATTTTTCCACCGATGGAAGATTCCCTTTCAATCAGGGTGACTTTTCTTCCACCATCTGCTATGTCAAGGGCAGCCTGTATCCCTGCTATCCCTCCGCCGATTATCAGGACATTTTTACTCAGGTCAAAATATTTTGGATGAAGTTCCTGGTGCCTGTATACTTTGGCAACAGACATCCTTATTAATTCGATCGCTTTTTTTGTTGCTTCTTCTTTATTATCATGGATCCATGAATTATGTTCCCTGATATTTGCCATATTAAATAGATAGGGATTAAGACCGACAGTTTCCACGGTCCTCATAAATGTAGGCCCGTGTACGCGCGGCGAGCAGGATGCGACAATCGTCCTGGTCAATTTTTGTTCTTTTATTGCTTTTTTTATCTCATCCTGGCCTGGTTCGGAGCAGGTATACAGATTGGTCTGTGAAAATACCACTCCGGGGAATTTTAGTACTTCTTTGGCGACCTTTTCTACATCTACGGTCCCTGCAATATTTGACCCGCAATAACATACAAATACACCTATTCTCAATTTATTCTTCCTTTAAATCCTGATGTTTTATAATTTTAATTATTTTTTACCGATCATAGCCGGGCTCACAAAGAGCCTGTCCACCATGACTTCTTTTGGTGAGAGACCCAGTGCCATTCCCAGTATTTGTGTAATATAAAAAACCGGCATATGGTAATTTGTTTTATTATACCTGTTTATCTGCCCCTGTCGGAGGTCAAGGTTCTGCTGGCATAACTGGCAGAATACTATCATACTGTTTGCGCCGCTCTCCTCTGCCGCTGATTCTAGTATTTCACCGCTCAGCCTCAGGACCTCATTTTTATTAGTGAGGGAGAGGATCGCTCCGCAGCATTCAGTCTTAAACTGGAAATCTTCACATTTTACATCCACCATTTTAAGTATCTCTTCCATGGAGGTCGGGTCCTCAATATCGTCAAACTGGGGCATACCTTCATGCCGGAGCAGCGCACACCCATAATAACATACCGGTTTAAGGCTTTCTAAGATAGAATTCCCCTTACTGTTTTTGTCCCTTTTACTTTTATATACCTGGTATTTTTCTCCTATAAGTCCTTTTTGGAGATTTAAAAATTCAATGATCGAATATACCTTGATATTGAAATCCTTCCCTGTATCAAAGCCCATTTCTTTTAATGCCTTGAGAACTGAATCCCTCTTTTTTTCTTCTCTTGAATTTTTTAGTTCTCCCTTATTATTTATATAATAAGAGGCTTTATGCAATTTATTATAGCAGGAGACACATGGACTCAGGATCTCTTTAAATCCCTGCTCATCTGCAAGCATCAAATTCCTTGCTGCAAGGATCGTCACGAGCTCTTCACTAATATTGCTTGCAGGAGTGGTGCCGCAGCAATTCCAATCAGAGATCTCCTGATACTTGATCCCGAGAACGTCCAGGAGTTTTATTATTGAGGCATTAAAATCCAGGGCCGTGGAACCCAGGGAACACCCGGGATAATATGCGATTTTATTTGATTCTTTGTTTTCTTCCATTATAGATATTTATTAATGACTTTAGCTACTTGTTTCCTGCCTTTTATAGGCTCAGGCAGCATCTTGATCTTTCTTTTCATCAGGATCTTTACTGCTGCATCTGCATCATTGAAAAACTTTCCGCTTAAAACATTCATCCCCATGATAAGGCCGGGCTCAAAACTTCTTCCAAACATGCCTGCAAGCCTTAAAAATATATTATAGAACCTGGCAATATTCTTGATCTTGAATTCACCCATTTTCCAGCTTTCATTTCTTATAAAATTCATTATAGTCGCTATATGCACTTCCTGCGGGCACCTGCTGCTGCAGATCTCGCAGCTCAGGCATAAAAATATGGAGTTTGAATCAAGGATCCTGTCGATCTTATCCATGAGTACCAGCCTTATTATCTGGTTGGGTTTATACTCAAAAACATCTACCATCGGACAGCTTGCTGTACACTTGCCGCATTGATAGCAATTATATATATTTGGCTCTATATAATTTAGGAGGTCTTCTTTTATTCTCTTTAGATCTTTATTTGTTTTTGCCATTTATTATAGTTTATTTATATCACTCAAGGATTCAAATGTTTTTTTCAGCACCATAAGATCATCCTCTATTTTAGAATTCAAAATAAACAGGCTGGATAATTCCTTCCTTATTGCAAGCGATACGTTTAATGAATCCACCTGGTCCGCCCGCTCCTTTATTTTATCCATAAGGTCACTTAACTTCCCTGCCAGTTCCTCTATTTCATCCGACCTGGTCTTAATGCTTTCACAGACATCTTTTACATCCTTTATCTCTTTAAACATCTTTAACCCCCCGACAATATCTGTATAATGTTTTCCAACTACCTGATGATAGCCATTAATGCAGAAATTAATGGTCGCAATTTAGGTAGAAACATTACGGTATTATAAGATTTTTGTCAATAAATTAACACATTTTAATGTACCGGATACAAAAAAAATTTTTAATCCTTTCAATTAGTGGGTCGAGCATGAGATACAGGGATCATATGCCCTTATCATCATCTCGCAGGCAAGCCTGATCTCGTCCCCGCTTTTACCAATGATAGACTGCACTAAAAGCTTCAGGTCTTCTTCTACATTTGCATAGTTTTGATTGGTAGGGATTATCAGGTTTGCTTTCATTATCCTGCCTTCATCACTGTATGTATAGTCATGTATCAGCATTCCCCTTGGCGCTTCTACTATGCCGACCCCCCTTCCGCCTTTTATTTTTATCTCGGCCATGGCCCCCTCTTCTGAAAGCCCGTCTTTAAGTATTTCCTCTATCAGCTTGATGCTATCATCGGTGCAGTGAACGATTTCTATAAACTGTGCAATATTATTCATATAAGTATTATGGCACGGTGCCTTCAGCCCGAGCTCTTCCGCATATTTTTTTGCAAGGCTGCTTAATTTTTGATGATTATTATTAAATCTTGAAAGGGCGCCTACCATATAGGTCCCGTTTTCAGTAAAGCAGTGTTTTCCGGTGGAATGCTTGACTACTTTTTCCTTCAGCCTGCCCAGGTAATCCTGGTTGTCTATCTCCCATCCATGACTGGACCTCATATTACCGTCATAGACCGCATATTCGCCGGGATCACTTATAGAAAGATATTCAGTTTTTCTTTCAAATGGTGGTATCTTGATTGATTTTAGGACCCCGACCGTTTTTTCAATATCAGGATAACTTTTTTTTAACATGTCCCTCATCTTATACATCTCTGCTTCAGTGGGCAGTTTCGTAAATCCACCGACTACTGTCCTGATGGGGTGGACCGCCCTTCCGCCGATGATCCTGACAATATCATTTGCTGTCTTTTTTATCCTTATTGCAATATTTACCACTTCCGGATCGGTCCCGGCCAACGGAAACACGCTTCCCACTCCAAAAAAATCCGGTGCGGCGAGATAGTATACATGTAGTGCATTACTCTGTATGAGCTCACTATGGAATATCAGTTTCCTGAGCAGTATTGTTTGTTTTGACGGCCTGATATCCATGGCCCTTTCGGTGGCCCTTATTGAAGCAGATGTATGTGAGACTCCGCATATTCCGCATATTCTTGATGTAATATGGGATGGTTCATCATAATTCCTGCCGACCAGCATCGCCTCAAAAAACCTGGGCGACTCTGGGATCCTGAACTGCAGCTTCTCTATCTTTTTATTTTTTATGTCAAGGACAAGATCCCCGTGGCCCTCTACCCTGGATAAGGGGCTTACTTCTATATTTATTTTATTTACCATCTGGTCTACCCCCGGGATCATTTTTAGCCTCTATGGTCTTCCCCTCACATGCATTATAAAGGCTGAACTGGCTCATAATATCTCGAACAGTGAGTCCATGTTCTTTGAGTAGGTCCTTCTGGGCACCTACATTTGGATCATCGATCACTCCCCTGCAGGCTTCACAACCTGACATGCTGTTCGGGCACCTTGAATCACAACCAGCCCTGGCAATAGGGCCGAGGCAGTTCATGCCCAGATCATAAACACATGTATTACCGTTCCTCTTGCATTCAATACAAACCGGGTAGTTTGGTATTTCGGGAATCCTTCCTACAATAATGGACCTTATTATATCCACTATCTCAAATCTATTAGGAGGGCAGCCCCTGGCCATATAGTCGACTTTTACATATTCCTCTATTGGTTTTACATCAATTGAATCTATCCACTCTTTTTTATCCCCGTATACAAGCTCTTTTGCTTTTTCTAATCCATATAGATTCTTTAAACAATTAAGCCCGCCGGTGCATGCGCAGGCGCCTATGGCCACTATGACCTTTGCAATGCTCCCTATTTTTTCTATCCTGTGGATCCCGTGCCTGGTTGTAATAGAACCTTCAATAAGGGCGACCTCATAACTGTCATCATGTTCTGTTATAGCTTCGGTGAAATGGACAATGTCTACCACGCCTGCCAGGTCAAGCAGCTTCTCTTCCAGGTTTATTATTTCAAGCTGGCAGCCTCCACAGCCCGTAAACCCGAATATTCCTACTTTTGGCTTTCCCATTACAGGGCCTCCTTTAAGTTCCTTATATCCCACAAATTAAAAACAGGCCCGTCCACGCAGGTGAGCCTTGGCCCAATATGGCAGTGATTGCATTTCCCGACCCCGCACTCCATTTTTCTTTCAAGTGAGAGAAAGATATTTTCAGGTTTAAATTTCTTTTTTTCCAGTTCATGGACCACATATTTATACATGATCGGTGGGCCAACCACTACTGTATATGTATCCTCCGGTGGAAAATCAAATCTGGGTATTAACTTGGTACAGGACCCGATCTCTCCTGTCCACTTGTCATCAGGATTATCCACTGTCAGGCACAATGATATATCCCCGCGGTTGCTCCAGTACTGTATATCATCCTTAAATAAAATGCTTTTAGGGTTTACTGCTCCATATATCACCATTATTTCCTTATATTCTTCCCTGTAGTGAAGAATATACCTTATTAGTGACATTAATGGTGCAAGCCCCAGCCCGCCAGCAATTATAAGGACATTATGGCCCTTCATCTCCTGATAAGGGAAATAGCCGTTTCCAAAGGGCCCTCTTATCCCTACTTTTTCCCCTTCTTCCATATTATGGAGTGCCCCTGACACACTTCCGGCATTTCTAATGCAGAGTTTGAAGAAATCTGAATTTTTTGGATTTGAGCTGATCGAAAAAGGGGCCTCTCCCAATCCAAAGACAGTAAGTTCAACAAATTGGCCGGGATGGAAACTGAACCGGTCCTGCATCTCCTCATCTGCAAATACCAGTTTAAAAAGTTTTTCAGTCATGGTTAATGGTTCTATCCGGATTATTTTCGCTATTTCCGGCACATATATGCTGGTCCCGCCGTTTTTTTGTTTTAAATCCATTGTCATCTAGACATTCACCTCTTTCCTGGCTGAATTGATGTCTTCTGCAATATTTATCTTTGCAAGGCATACTTCAATACACCTTCCACAACCAACGCATCCATATCTGCCAAACTTGTCTAAAAATGTTTTGAGCTTGCACCTGTATCTTTGCTTTAACCTGTTTTCCTTGTCGGGCCTGAAATTATGTCCCCCGGCCACCAGCCCGTAATCAGGTATCATGCAGGAATCCCATTCCCTGGTCTTTTTCCCTGTCTTTAGATCGATTTCCATATCATCTTTTACGTTAAAGCAAAAACATGTGGGGCAGACCAGATTGCATGACCCACAGCTGTAGCAGTTCTTTGCGATCTTCTTCCAGAAATCTTCTTTTCCATATATTGACTCAAACACATTATAAAAGCCCTTGATGTCGACTTCTAATTTAAATTTCTTCCTGTACCGGTCCATATATTTAGTATATTCTTTGAAGTCTTCTCCTGTGATATCTTTTACCCTGGCATATTTTTCAAGGATCTCATCTCCCCTGGCAGTTCCTATCCTTATAAAATATTTATCTTTTAGCTTTGTCAGGTACAGGTCAAAACCACTTCTGGCAAATTCTGCATCCATGCTCGGAGAAAAATTAGTGTCTGTCGGTTCACTGTCCATCCCGATCACGGTAAGCTTTTCTCTTTTTGCCATGTAATTTTGGTCCACAAAATCCGTGGAAAAAAAACGGTCAAGGAAATTCATGCCATTAATATCCCAGGCATTGACTCCAAACAGTATTTGCCTGCGGCTTTCAATTGTCGGGGTGACTATTATTTTATCCCCCATCTCATAACTTATCAGTTCTTCAGATGACGGAAACAGGAGCTTTTTAGCAGGGGGGATAGTCGTCCTCATATAACCGGTGTCCAGTTCACCGTAGCTATTTATTGGAACAAAATCATGTACGGCACTGTCCCTCTTTCTAGGGCCTATGAATTCATAGTCACTTATGAGTCTTTCTATGAAGTCTACATAATCTTTCTTACCTATTATCTTATACAGCATCTGTCCTCCTTCCCGAAAGTAAAAAATCGGTAATGAGCTCCGATACCTCCATTTTTCCAGCTTCACCACAGGTGATGGATTATATTTACTTTATCACTTGAAAGGTATGGGGTCAATAAAGATTGTAACAACCAGAATGCAGCAAATCTGGTTTAGGCCTGGCATGAAGATCGTCTATATTGAAAGTATGTTCCCGGAATGTTTTAAGTGATTAAAACTGGTGGTATATTGGCTGCAGGCTTATTTTTTCTTAATATTTTTTACAATCCAGCTTATCCAGCTTTCAAGATTCTCGCCGGTTTTACATGAAAACCTTATAATAGGTGCGGCAGGGTTTAATTCATTCACTTTTTTCTCAAAAAAGGCCAGGTCAAAATCACTGCCTGCTATCAGGTCCATTTTATTTAAGAGGATCAAGTCACTTTTAATAAACACCGGGGGGTACTTTACCGGTTTGTCATCTCCTTCATTGACAGAAGACAGGACCACTTTGTAATCCTCCCCCAGGTCAAATCCTACCGGGCAGATCAAATTTCCCACATTTTCTATAAATATTAGATCCAGGTCCTTGATGCCAAGTTTCTCCACTGCCTGCATTATCATGGTCGCATTAAGATGGCAGGAGCCTCCGGTATTTATCTGGACAATATCATCTATATACTTTTTGATCTTTTCAGCATCATAGGTAGACGATATATCTCCTTCTATTACTCCTATCCTAAGACTGTCTTTAAGCCTTTTTATGGTCTCAATTATAAGGGATGTTTTCCCTGCACCGGGAGATGAAAGAATATTTACCACAAGGATACTATTATCAGAAAAGACCTTCCTGTTTTTTTCTGCCTGGTCCTTATTATATTTTAAGACATTTTCAACTATTTCTATTTTCATGGATCCATATGTTCAAATATATTAAAACCTACAATATATTACTCTAAACAGGGCCATTGTCAATTTTATAAATATAATTATTTGGTATTGATATAATCCCAAATCAATTCTATTGTAGTATTATTATTAATTAATTGATTTGCAGCTGTTTTGAAAACTAACCTGACAGAAGGAGTAAAATAAATGGTTGATATACTGCCTCTCAATGGACTTCATTTTAATAAAAATAAGGTGGGTAAGATCTCAGATGTCATTTCTCCCCCATATGATGTGATCTCTCCGGAATTAAAAGTCAAATTGACCGGTTCAAGCCCATATAATATAGTAAGGCTGCTGCTTCCTGAAGGCAGTACCAGTGAAAAATATAAAAATGCTTATAGTATTTTAACAAAATGGATCCAGGAAGAGATATTTGTATTTGATACAGAAAAATGTTTTTATCCTTTCCAGATAAGTTCTAGAATTGATGATAAGAAGAAGAAAATAACCGGTTTTATGGGCCTCACCAGGATAGAACCTTATGATACGGGCAAAGTATACCGCCACGAAAAAACTCTTTCCAAGCCAAAAAAAGACAGGATGGCCCTTCTTAAGGAATGCAGGACAAATTTCGGCCCTGTTTATACTCTATACCAGGACCATGAAGATAAAATATTAAATATTTTTGAAAATACTGTCAACTCAGAACCACTTTTTGAGGCTACTGCCGGTTATGACTCTTCCCTTGGTTTTAAGTTATGGAGAGTCTCTGACAGCAGGATACTGGAAAATATAATAAATGTGATGAAAGACAAGTCTTTAATAATAGCAGACGGCCATCACAGATATGAAACATCCCGTAATTATAAGGAAAGAGACCGGGAAGAAGGATCTCCCGTGCCAGAGGATCATATACTTACCCTGTTTGTGGAAAGCAGCCAGGAAGACATTGAGATCTATCCGACTCACAGGATGATAAGATTCAAGGATTACCCCGGATTAGAAAAAATACTCGACACGGTCAAAAACTCCTTCGATATTGATAAAATGGATAAATTTCCGGATAGCCGGAAGCTAAAAGAAAAATTAAAGAAGTCGATGTCGGTGGGAGATATAAGTTTTTTTATCTACGGCGGACAGGGCTATTACCTTACATTAAAAAATCCCCCTGATCCCGGGGGTCAATATGCTGATGTGAATATATTGCATGAACTATTATTAAAACAAATAGGCCAGCATCATAAAATTGAGGAGATCTCGTATTCTCACACATCCGATAGTGTTAGGTCAAGTATTGACCAAAAAGACTTCGATATTGGAATATTCTTTAATCCCCCTTCGATCGGTGACCTGGAAAGTATATGCTATGCCGGCGGGCTCATGCCGCAAAAATCAACATATTTTTTCCCGAAGCTGTGCAGCGGCCTTATAATGTATAAATTTGACCGTCCCTGACAGGGCAGCTTTAAAAACCAGTATTCAGATATTTGGGATCAATGCAGGCCTATAGGTCAAGAGGAGAAATATAATCTCCCTTCCTGCCAGCAAGTTCAGTCAGTCTTGCTTTCTGTTCCTCCAGGACCTTAAATAATGCCTCTGGGACACCCTTGCCGATATCCTTGTATATCTTGATTATCCTGTCTATTTTTGCAAGATTCTCGGGAATCCTTAAGGTAAATTGTCTTATATAATCTTTCTGGGTGTAATCCTTTTCAAGGACTTTTTTGAACAGATCCTTCAGGTCTTCAAATTCCGGAATAGATCCTATCCCGGCATCGATTGCATCTGCTTCACCATGGATACGCAGTTCCATCCATTTCAACCATATCATTTTATCCAGTTTTGAATTTAAATACCCGCCATCTTCACCTTTCAGGAAATAGTTCACCCCAAAGATCTTTGGGGGTGATTTCATTGAGTTTCCAAAATCAATATTTATCTCAACATATTTTCCAAACGGGATCGAAATAAAGTCAAGATTCGACATGGGATTAAAGACCCTTACTCCTGTTTTTCCCAGTGTTGCAGCTGTTGTCTCAGATTCCAGCGATGCACCTGTGGTTATGATCCCGTGCGTCCATCCGTATGCCTCAAATACAGGCATCCAGGTATCTGAATCCCTTCCGCCATATACGATTCCGCCGATCTCTACACCCTGTGGGTCATCATATCTGGGATCAAGGTTTGAAAGGTTCTCAAGGCTTGCAGTAAATCTTGCATTTTTATGTGAAGGCTTTATCTCGTTTCCATCTGCATCGGTCTTTCCAGGATGCCATTTTCCCGTAAAGTTTATTCCCTGTTCAGGGACTTTGCCCGGCTTGCCGTTCCAGAAGACATCTCCATCTTCTGTCATCAAGACATTGGAAAAAATAACTTCATGTTCGCTGTTTAATATTTCCCAAATGATCGGGTCATCATCAGGATTTATATCCTGTATTATTCCAAAGAACCCCAACTCAACATTTACTGCCCTGGCTTTTCCGTCAATATTCCTGATGTATACTATATCGTCACCTACAATAGTCTCTCCCTTCAGCATTGCGGTAGAAGTCTTTCCGCACATTGAAGGAAAAGCCCCTGCAAAATATGTGGTCCTTCCGCCAGGTCCCTTTATCCCGGAAATAAACATATGCTCTGTCAGCCAATTCTCCCGGGATGCCCTGCTTATGCCAAGCCGCATGGCCAGTTTTTTAAGGCCCAGGGTATTGCCTCCATATTGTGTATTTGCCGAGTAGACAGTATCTTCATATGTATCTATATATATCCTTCTCTGATCCACATTTTTACTGACGGCATCTTCAAGCTCTCCCCCGGAATGGATAAATTTAAAAAACTTCCCATAGTCACCCAATCTTTCAAACTCGCTGAATCCAGGGCGATATAATATGCTCTCTGAGTGGGCCACATAATATGAATCAGTCAACTGGACCGCTGGTATTGAAAAAGGGGAATTTTTGGGGCCGAGCGTAAAAAATAATACCAGAAGCTGTTTTCCGGCCATGATACCTGACATTATATTATTTATGTCAGCAAGCCCCTCGTCCTTGTCTATGGTGTTTAAGCCTGAGCCAAATTCTATATTCTTTGGAACAAAAAATTTTGTTCTTTTTTTATCCCTGGCCTGGTCATTTATGCCGTCAAAATGAATGGTATGCTTTGTTATGCCGAGTTGTTTTTCCTCTCCTTCTTCAAGTGCCTGTTTTTTTATATATTCAATATCTTCTGTGGAGTCATCACATATGAATACACTTTCAGGATCAAGAAGGCCTATAAACTTTGCAATAAAATCGTGAAGGTGATTATTTTTTATTTTACTAATTTTATTAAAATTTTCAGTACTGCATCTTTCTTTAATGATACTGATACTTTCTGCCATTTTTATTCAACTCCTTGTTTTTGATTTTAAATATATAATTTCTAAAGGCAGAAAGACCTGCCTTTGAGTATAGTATATTACCATATTTATCCAGATATACTATTTAATGTTTTATGTTTTTGGGAAGCTAAACTGTAAAAACCAGGCTTAGATAGTACGATTTATATAATAATGGTTAAAATAGTTATATTCAGGAAATAAAAAGAATTAGTTACCTGTAAATTGATAGTATTTGAAATCTTTCGTGGAAATAAAAAAACGGCAGCGTCCTACTCTCCCACACCGTTACCAGTGTAGTACCATCGGCGCAGAAGGGCTTAACTTTTGTGTTCGGGATGGGAACAAGTGTTACCCCTTCGCTATAGCTACCGTAAACTTATAAATTTTAAAACAAACTAGTCTTTTTCAACTGTTCTTTCAAAACTTCATAGCATTCATAGAAAATAAAGT
>SDBU01000337.1_pt1 | contig 66623 bp, 62 predicted proteins | sample 2277071 | NCBI WGS metagenome assembly SDBU01 (sample SAMN10397929, study PRJNA504765) | marine sediment metagenome | isolation source: marine sediment core GS08_GC12, 126 cmbsf | place: Arctic Ocean: Gakkel Ridge, Loki's castle | collected 2008 | reverse complement strand
TCTCTCCACGTTCGAAGGGTTGGAGCACCCAGTTGCCCTCCTCCGCCGGCCCCTGGGAGCATCCGAGACCGCCCAGTCCCCCCAGCCACTCCCATGCTGCTTGGAGGCTCGAGTCCACCGGGGCCGCGCACGTGGGGGTGGGCGTGGCCGTGGGCCACGGCGTGGGGCCGGGAGTGGTCGTGGGCGCGGGGGGTGGGGCCATGACCACATCCTGGATGACCTGAATGGTGTTCGTGCCTCCGCCCAGGTACAGGCGATCGTTGGACCGGTCGATGGCCATCGCCTTTGCCAGACCATCCACCCTGAACTCTGCGACCTTGCCCAGGGTGCGGGTGTCGTAGGCCACCAGCAACGTGTCCCGGGTCTTTGCCGACCACCAGGGGGAGGGGTGCAGCGCCACCCAGAGATGGTGCGTTGCAGGGTTGAGGAGCATCGCAGCCGGGTAGCGATCCAGGCGCAAGTAGAGCGTTTCCCGACAGTCCTCGGCATCGCTGACCTGAAGCCCGAACGACTGCATGCGGCAGTTGGTCGCGTAGAATCGATCCATCTCCTGGTCATAGATCAGGTCGATGACGCTCAGTCTGCCCGGGGCCCGCGCCGCGAGGTCAAACTCCCCCTGCACGAACCGTCTGACCACGGATCCCCCGTTCGAGCCGGGGGTGCCATTGTAAGCCACCGCGTAGAGGATGTCGCGACGGGTATCCAACACGGTCTGGACGGGAGGGTACTCCACGTGGTAGATCGTGGTCACGCTCAGGGTGCTGGTCAACTGGTGCATCCTATCGATCACCGTGTCGCCTGCATAGAGTTTCTGGGCGTCGGGGTCGAACATGAGGCCCTGTGGGTTGGCCCCCGTCTCATAGGTCATCGTCGGCTGGCCGGTCTGATCGAGCAGGGCGAGACGATCTTGGACTGAAGTCAAGACCGCCACCAGCCCGGCTTGGGGGAGGAAGCGCACGGCACTGGGATGGCGCCCAACGAACCACTGGTCTACGACGCCTGACTCTTCCACGACCAGCACTCTGTCGCTGCTGCTGACGGCGACGTAGACCTTGCCGCTCTGCTGATCCACGTCCATGCTGGTCAGGTTCATGGCCAATGGCATCGTATCCAGGATGACGAGGCGGTCCGTGTCGATCATGGTCACGCTGTCCCCATCGGCGTTGGCGATGTAGAGGCGTCCAGCGCTGGCGTCCAGGCTCAAGTGGGACGGGCGACGTCCAACCAGGATGTTGGCCAGGCGATCGTGGCTTTCGCCGTCCAGCACGATGAGTTGGTTCGTGGTGGTTGAGAGCAGGTATATGCGCCCGTCACCTGGATCCACAGCCACTTCCCCAGGATCTTGAGGAATGGGCACGCGCTTGACCACTTGTAGAGAGGCAGCATCAAGCACTGCCAGAAACTGCCCCTGTGACGAATGGTAGTCATTGACATAGAGCCACTTGCCGCCCGGGGACATGCCCAGCGTCCGATAGCTACCGAGACTGGCAGTGGCGGTCTCCTCGTGAGCGGGCACATCAATGACATGGGTGCGGCCATAGGTGGCCGCGTAGGCCGTGTTCCCCTGCGGCTCGACGGCTATGGCAAACACCGTGCTCTTGGCTGAGAGAGCTATCTCCTCTCGAACGGACCCGTCTTGTGGAGAGAGGACCAGGATACTCCCGTGAGCAGTGCCCACCCATAGCTCCTTCCCCACCAGGGCCAACGTCTCGGCGCGATCGGGCAGGGGCCAGGTCGCAACAAAGTCAGCCCCGCCGCCGCTTTGAGATCTGCTCTGTAGCACGGTTATCACTTGGGGCCAGTCGCTGAGCACGAACACACGCCCAGACTCGGGGTCGGCCACGATTGCGCTGGGATTCTCTGCCACCGGCACCACATGGCGTACCGCGCCCTCTACTATGATGGAGACGTTGTCACTCGTGCGGTTGGCCACATAGAGATCATCACCCAGAAGCGCCATCCCACCCGGGGAATGCCCCGGCTCGGGCAGTTGGCCGATGGTGATTGTGCGCACCAGGGCTGGCTCGGAGGGCATGGTCGGGAGCGGTGTGGCCTGGGCTGATGGGCTGGCGGTAGGCGTCAGGGAGAGACGCGCGGTCTCCGTCCGGCCCGGGGTCGGGGAGGATGTGGCCACACCCGTTGCCATTGACGGCGGCGACGGGGTTGGATGTGCGGTGGGGGTGACGGTGGCGAGCAAAGTGCGCTTCAAGGTCCGGGTTGGCCGGGCAACTGTGGTGACTGGGGGGAAAGTGGGGACGGGCGTGGGCGTCTCTCGGCGGCAACCAGTCACAGCGAGCACCAGGGCGAACAAGGTGATCCAGGCCATCTGCAGCAAGCCGACCCCACTACACCGCCTTGACCGCCTTGCCAGCGGTGGAGACCGGGGATCCTCAGCGAAGGCGATCATTGGGCTGGCACCTCCACCTCGGCCAGCCTTCGGGCGATTTGCTGCAACTTCTCCAGGCTGCCACGGGTAACCGGTCGATGGGGCAAGAAGGGACATGCTGCATCAGAACGGGTGGCGGCTGGGAAGGTGCCGATGCGGCGGGCCAGATCGACGATCTCTGTCTTGTCCAGTCCAATCAGTGGCCGCAGGACCGGCATGGGGATGGCGAACGAGATGACTTCCATGTTGGACAGGGTTTGGCTGGCTACCTGGCCGAGAGAGTCACCCATCACGATGCCATGGGCGCCCATCTCCGAGGCGACCTGGCAAGCCTTGAGCAGGAGCGCTCGCTTGCAAAAGATGCAGCTCCATCGCTCCTCACCGATGATGCGCAGCCTGCGCAAAGTGTCGCCCACCACCTCCCGGTGGTCTAGCATGATGGGCCGCAATTCCCAGCCATGGCTGTATCCGGACAGCACTTGAACGCTGTGCAGGGCGTTTTGCCGGTCACATTCGGAAAGACAAAAGTGCAAGGGAATCACACTGCATCCGCGTTTCATCATCATCCAGGCGGCTACCGGAGAGTCGATGCCCCCGGAGATCAGGGCGACCACCCGCCCCCCCACGCCGACCGGCAAGCCGCCTGGCCCACGCACTTGCTGGCTATAGATCAGCGCTCTCTCGGGAGTGACCTCCACCCCGATGGTGACCTCGGCCTGCTTGGAGAGATCGACGCGTCCCTCGCAGGCCCGATGAATCGCCTCTCCTGCCAGTCGGTCGATCTCGGGCGAGATGAAGGGGAAGGTCTTGTCGGCGCGTCGCGCCCTTACCCGGTAGGAGACGCCGGGGCGCACGCCAGCCGCCTTCGCCTGGCGCCCGCACTCGCTGACGATGGCCTCGATGTCCCGCGCCACTTCCCTCGCCGGGCTGAGCGAGACCAGCCCAAAGACCCGGCTCAACGGCTCCAGGGCCTCCTGGGTCCTGGCTGCGCCAGGACCTGCGACCCTGGGCGTACGCACGTATATGCGGCGCCCAACCGAGACTACCTCGCCCTGTATGCCGTGCGCCTTCAAGCAGGCACGCACGTTGCGCCGAAGCCGCCTCACGAATTCGTGGCGATTGTGACCCTTGAGAGCAATCTCACCGTAGCGCAGCAGTATCAGGTCCACGGTTCACTCACAGTTGAAGATGCCTTCGGGCGTAGGGGCAATTCGCCCCGGCTTCGCCAGGATCTGCGACGAATCGCCCCTACTGTATGCGCGATTGATTCCGGATGCGACTGCCATTTGGGCTGTTCTTCCACACCCTGGCATGCGAACATATGATAGACCTTGCCCGTGGAGTGGTCAACCGAACTAGAAGGGCCGGCGAGAGTTGCCCCTTTGATTCCGGGGTGGAGAACGAGGTCAGGCTGCAGAGCGTCGTCCGCTCAGCCGGCGGAACAGATGTCCGATCTCCCCTTTCTCCCAGACCACGAGGAGCGGCACGGCAAAAAAGATAGACGAGTAGGTGCCAGCGACCATCCCGATGAGCATGGTCAGCATGAACTGCTTTATGGTGGCGCCGCCGTACAGGATGATGGCCACCATGACGAAAATGGCGTTCAACTGCGTGGCCAGCGAACGGTGGATGGTCTCCAGGAGGCTGCGATTGACTATGGTCTCGAACGGCTCGCCTCGCCTGCGGGGTATGTTCTCGCGAATCCGGTCGAACACCACGATGACATCCTGCACCGAGAAGCCTACGACGGTGAGCACCGCCGTGAGAAAGAGCGAGTCCACCTCCCAACCGGCAAAGATGCCCAGGATGCTGGCCACCCCGAGGAGGAACAGCACGTCGTGGAGCATCTTGGTGATGGCGCACACGCCGTAGCGAAAGGCATTCGGCACTTTTCTGAAAGCGATGGCGATGAAGAAGAGGATGGCCAGAGACGACGCCAGGATGGCCAGGATGGCGGAGCGAGTCGTCTCGTAGCCGATGATCGGGCCGACGCTCTCGAACCGCAGCTCAGTGGTCTCGCCGAACTCCTGAGCAAACGCTTCTTGTAGGGCCTGTTTCGTCGCCATCTCCATTTGCCTGGTGCGGATGCTCAGGTTCCTTTCGTTGCCCACCGCCTGAACGGTGGCGTCGCCAAAGCCCGCGTCGGCGAGGATTGACCGTACACGGTCGGGGCTGGCCGGTTGGCTGAAGGTCAGCTCCCAGATGCTTCCCCCGGTGAAATCGACGCTCAGGCGGAAAGGCGAGCCCAGGGAGATAGTCGAGTAGATCATGGCCACTATGCCGGGAAGGATCAGAATGGCAGAGATGCGAAAGTACCAGTGACGCTTTTGCACGAGACTGAACATCGACCCTCCTATATCCTCCCGTTCCCCTCGCTACACACCCAGGAGCCACTTCTTCTCGCGCAAGCCTTCGCCGGCGAGGGCAAAAGCTGCATGGACAAAGGTTCGGGTGACGATTACCGCAGTGAACATGCTCACGATCACGCCGATGCCCAAGGTGACAGCGAAACCTTTGACCATGCTGGCGCCAAAGCTGCTGCCGAACACCCAGAGTATGGCGCAAGTGATCCAGGTAGAGATGTTGGAATCGAGAATGGAGGTCCAGGCTCTGCGGAAGCCCGACCTGATGGCACGTTGAAGCGAGCGGCCCTGCCGCAGCTCCTCTCTCATCCGCTCAAAGATGAGGATGTTGGCATCGACGGCCATGCCCACCGACAGGAGAAACCCAGCGATGCCTGGCAGGGTCAACGTCACCGGGATCAGCTTGAAGAGAGCCAGTGTCACCAGGGCATAGATGATCAGCGCCAAGTCTGCCAGGAGGCCGGGCAGGCGGTAGTAGATGACCATGAAGAGAAGTACTACAGCGAGACCGATGGTGCCCGCGCGCACGCTCTTCTCTACAGACTCTTGCCCCAGGGTTGGGCCCACTGCTCGCGTATCGACGACCTTGAGGGCAAGGGGAAGAGCGCCGTAGCGGAGCTGTAGCACCATTGCCTTGGCCTCATCGACGCTGAATCTGCCAGTGATCTGTCCCCTCCCGTCGGGAATCGCCGAGCGGATGCGGGGACATGAGATGACCACCTCGTCGAGAACGATGGCCAGGTACCGGTCAACGTTGTTGGCCGTATGCTCGGCAAAGATGTTGCCACCCTCCGCGTCGAGCTCAAAGGCGATCAGTGGAAGCCCGTTACGATCGAACGCGACCGAAGCACGCTCGAGGTTCTTTCCGGTCATGATCGTATGATACACTCTCTGGGTGGGGGTCACTTCTGTGGAGGGCTCTGCCGACGCTCTCCGATCTGTCTTGATCGTGGTGCCCGGCTCCAGGTACTCGGCTCCGGTATCCACCCATTCCATGAGGCCTGTCTGTCGTAGGGTGGCGATGGCGGCCTCGGGATCGCTTATGCCCGGCAACTGGACCAGAATGCGCCTGCTGCCAACCCCCTGGACTATCGGCTCCGTTACACCCAGGGCGTTCACCCGGTTCTCGACGATGGTCCGAGCAGCCTGCATCGACTCGGCCTCGACGTCTTGGTCAGCCGGCACGTCGGCCTCGAGCAGCACCTGCATGCCTCCTTGTAGGTCGAGCCCCTGATAGATTTTGATGTCGCGGTCGATCCTGGTTTCCCCCACTCGAAAGTGGATGCCCGGATTGCTGGGCATGGCCACCCAAATGACCAGTCCGGTGATCAGGGCGATGAGAATCAGCAACCGAATGTCGCGCTGCTGCATACAGGCTATCTCCTCATATGTCCGATAGGGTCTTCCGGTGTGGTCTAGACCGGTCCCACTGAGGATCCCTGTCCACCGATTTTATGCCCAGATCTGCCAGGGCCTCAACCACAGCGGCGAACACCTGCTCCTCGCTCAGGGAGTCGGTCGGCACACGGATGTCGCAGTGTTGCCTGGCATGAGCCAATCGCTGGTCTTGCGCTCGCCAATAGTCCCCGCCGTAGGCGACTGGCCGCCGCCCCGATGCCACCTCCAGGGATACGTTCAGATAGACCAGCACCTCGGGCCTGGACAATCGCCGCCACATCTCGGCCACATAAGAGTGCTCCTGGGCACACTGCCTGGCGTCGTAGCCGCGCGCACGCAGCCTCTCGACCAGAACGGTCTTGCCCGAAGCGCACGGCCCCACCACGGCGACCCGCCCCTTGATAGGATCTGGCAGAGGACCCTTCGCCCCGATGGGTGACAACATGCCCCTTCCCCGAGATCGAAACGGCCGCGGCCGGATGTCAGCGCAGGGTGGCCCGGTTCGCGCGCCTTGGGGCCCTCAGGCGGGAAAGCTCAGGAAGTAGCGCCGCACTCTGTCGGGGACCAGGTTTGGCAGCACGCCCACAACCAACACGCTGATGTCATCGCTGGGACGGTGATCCTCCGCTTCCAGAGCGGCCACCAGGATGGCGTCGGCCAATGCGGGGGCCGTCATCAGCCGCTCAACTGCCAGCTTCACAAGCTGCTCCAAGTCGATAGCGCCCGCCGATGACAGGCCATCAGTAAAGGCCACCACGTAGGTCTCGGGCTACAGCGGAAGCTCCACAATGACCGGCTTGGTGGTGGCGTATACTCCTATGGGCTGACTGGGAGCATCGAGGGTCCGCAGCTTGCCCTCGCTGGCGACAAGCACCGGACACCGTGTGTTCCGAGAGATGACCAGGCTCTGTGTGCGCAGGTCTACCGAGACGATCTGCAGTTCGGCCGATACCTGGCCCAGGCGGTGGGTGCGCAGATAGTCGTGCGCGGCCCGGGCGACAGCGCCATCGCGGACCCCCTCGCCCAGGAGCGAGATCGCCTTTCGAGCGACAATGTTGCTGATGATCTTTGCCGCACGCCCGCTGCGCTGGCCATCCACAAGCACGGCCGACAGACCCCCCTGAGGCCGCTCGATGATTTCCAGCGTGTCGCCACTCTCTTGGGTGGCGTACTTGGCCACCTTTGCCGCACCAATCTGGACTTCCAACCTGCACCCGTTGGCACTTTGTCTGTGGATAACGACCTGGGTCGATTGTACCACATTGAGAGGCAAAGGAGAAACGGTCCTGGACCGGGGCCAGGGATCTTCCGCCATAGTCTCGGAGACGGTGACTTGAATCTCCTTCCGGAATGGTGTAACATCGATGCGCTGCCAAGAGACGATTGGCCAATCTGCGGGACACGGGTTCATCCTTGAGCTGGCGAAGGCGGCGAAGGAAATCACAGCAAGGAGAGGGGCAGGGTCATGAGCAAGAAGACGATCGGCTTCATTGGGCTGGGCATCATGGGCACGCCTATGTCGGGTCATCTCATCAAGGCTGGGCACAAAGTCGTGTGCTACGACGTTGTTCCCTCTGCAGTGGCGCGGGTGGTGGCCATGGGAGCCACCGCTGCGACGTCGTCAAAGCATGTGGCTGGGCAGGTCGAGGTGGTCATCTCGATGGTGCCCGATTCGCCCGATGTTGAGAGGGTTTATGTTGGCGACGAGGGCGTTCTTGAGGGGGTAAGGCCGGGGACGCTGCTCATCGACATGTCCACGATCTCGCCGGTGACCGCCAAGCAGGTGGCCGCTGCCGCAGCCGAGAAGGGGTGCCCCATGCTCGACGCTCCGGTGAGCGGCGGCGACGTGGGGGCAAAGGAGGCGCGCCTGTCGATCATGGTTGGCGGCGATCCTGAGGTGTTTGAGCGGGCGGTGCCCATCTTCAAGCTGATGGGCACGCCAACCTTGTGCGGCCCAACTGGCGCCGGCCAGACGGTGAAGGCGTGCAACCAGATTCAAGTGGCGATGAACTTTATCGGGATGGGCGAGGCGTTGGTGCTCGGGGCCAAGGCCGGAGTCGATCCCGAGATCATCATCAAGGTGCTCAGCGCCGGCTATGCCCAGACGCGAGTGATGGACGTGCGCGGTCCTCGCATCGTCAGGGGAGACTATGCGCCCGGGTTCCGCAGCCGATTCCACTACAAGGACCTGAACATCATCCGCGAGGCTGCCAGGGCCTATGGAGCCTCTCTGCCAGCATCGGCCTTGGCTCACGAGCTCTTCACCGCCATGCTGGCCAACGGCTGGGGCGACCTGGACCATTCGGCGGTCGTCAAGGTGATCGAGTTGCTGAGCAACTGCGAGTTGCCGGTGAGGGAATGAACGCTGTCGGCAGCCAGAACAGTCGATTCATCAGATTCAAGTCCTCTGTAGCCCGTCAACCCCCTCCCACACCCTCCCCCGCGCGCGGGGGAGGGCCGGGGTGGGGGTAAGGGGCTTGCGATAGCCCGTTCAACCGACCACCAGGAGACAAACACATGCCCGCGACAGAAACGAACGCTGCACGTCCATCCCAGTTCGACCTCCTCCTCAAGGGCGGTCACGTGATAGACCCCAAGAATGCCATCTCCGAGCGGATGGACGTGGCCGTGGCCGGCGGGCGGATCGCGACGGTGGCCAAGGACATCCCCACCTCGCAAGCGCAGAAAACCGTCGATGTATCCGGCCTCTACGTGACCCCAGGCCTCATCGACATACACGTCCACGTGTATCCCAGCCATGACCACTATGGCTTGCTGGCAGACGCACATAGCTTCTCCTCTGGGGTCACCACCATGGTGGATGCGGGTTCCATGGGCGGGGCCGACTTTTGCGATTTCAAGTGCCGGGTGATCGACCAGTCCAAGACGCGGGTGTTGGCCTTCCTCAACATCGTGGACATTGGGATGGGAGGGGATTTCGAGCAGGACGTGGGCAGGATGGAGCCCGAGCTCGCGGCTCGGACTGCCCATGAATATCCCGAATGGATAGTGGGAATCAAGTGCGCCCACTATTGGACCTGGCAGCCGTGGGACGAGCACCATCGCCCCTGGGACAACGTGGACCGCGCCCTGCAGGCCGGGGAGCTGTGCCACAAGCCAGTGATGGTCGATTTCTGGCCCAGGCCCCCGGAGCGCAGCTACGCCGACCTGATTCTCCTCAAGCTGCGCCCGGGGGACATTCACACCCACGTCTTTGCCCAGCAATTCCCCATTCTGGACCACGATGGCCGGGTGAACCAGATCCTGTTGCAGGCCCGGGAACGGGGCGTCATCTTTGACCTGGGTCACGGGGCGGGAAGCTTCTGGTTCAGGAACGCGGTGCCCGCCATACAGCAGGGGTTCCTTCCCGACTCGATCGGCACAGACCTGCACACTGGCAACGTGAATGGGACTGTGGTGAACATGCAGAACGTCATATCCAAGCTGCTCAACATGGGTGTGACCCTCGAGGACTTGATCATGCGAGCCACGGTTGCGCCCGCGCGAGCGATAGGACGACCGGAGCTGGGCAATCTCGACCTCGGGGCAGGGGCCGACATCGCCGTCTGGCGGCTTCGGGAGGGACACTTTGGCTTCACCGACTGCGGGAAGGCCAGGATGACCGGCACCCAGAGGCTGGAGTGCGTGCTCACGATGCGAGGCGGCGAGGTCGTATTCGATCCGGCCGGTCTGACCATGCCAGAATGGCAGAAGGCACCGGCGGACTACTGGGTGTGTCGGCGCCCGAAGGGTGCTCCGGAGACCTGGGTTCCGCCCGTGTAGGTTTTGCGCAAGTGCCTGCGCCGTTTGACCCAAGCGCACCCGACTGGTAGACTGAGTGATCGACGGGCTCGGGCACGTGTCCGAGTCATTCCGTGTGGAGGTTGCATCTTCAGGTGAGAAGGTATCTGGTCTGCGTTGGCCTCGCTGTTCTGCTGGCCGGGCTGTTTGGCGGCTGCGGCTCGCGCACTCTCATCCATGATGTGAGCATACGTCCTCCGATCATCTCGCCAAACGCTGACGGGGTGACCGATGTTGCCGAGATCAAGTACTCGCTCTCGCGCCAATCCACCATCACCCTCTACTTCGTCGATCTGTCGGGCGGGCGACACTTCTTTCGAGTGAACAAGCGCCGTTCCAAGGGAGATCGCACCGCCTACTTTAGCGGGGTCATCGACGGGCGCCTGCTCCCCGACGGGGACTATACGATGGTCTTGGGGGCGGTGGACGAGCGGGGGCGCAGGGAGCGCGTGGAACACGCGATAACCCTGATCGACGGCGACAAGGAGTACATGCGCATCGCTAATCTGAGCATCTGGCCCAACGAGTTCACCCCCAATCGCGACGGCATCACCGACCGGGTCACCATCGGCTACAACCTGAACAAGACGGCGACGCGTGTCGAGGTCTATCTGCTGGATGGAGAGGGAACTAAGTATCCAGTGGCTGAGGACAGGATTCGAGAGATGGGGGCGCCGGGCAGGCACGAGCATGACTACGACGCGGGCATCGATCTGGGTGCCACGCCGCCGATGGACGATGAGTACACGGTGGTGGTGGAGGCCGAGGACGCCGTCGGCAACAAGGCCAAGGTCGAGGGAACGCTGGTTATCAAGGATGGGGGCGTGCCGCGAGTGGAGATCGTGAATGGGGCGGCGGTGTTCTCCCCCAGTGTGGTTCCGCTCGGGGGCACGCTGACCTTTACCTGCACGGTGAAGAACATCGGCGTTGTGCCCGTGCGCACCAAAGGGCCGGAACCGCGCACAACCTACAGCACCTCGGAGAACTATAACACCCTTGAGGAGTATGAGGAGCCTGGGATATTCCGCGTCGGGTTGGACTATGAGGGCAATAGCTTTGGGCGGATCTACCCGTTCCGCTGGCAATTGGGCACTGATGAAGAGCTCACCCAGATCGAAACCGACATCGGCTCAGAGACCTATCTCATGCCGGGCCAGACTGTCAGCGTGGTCGGCCACCTGCGCATTGACGATCCCCCGGTAAAGACTGCTCCGTACTACTGGATAGGCCTTATTCACGAACAGGTCTGGATCGTCCAGGACCGGGTCGAGCCCACTTCGATCTCCATTGGCTTCTGATGGTGCAGCCCCCATGGACCTGGGCATCGTCGTGGTAAGCTACAATACGGGGCAGCTCACTATAGACTGCCTCGCCTCGGTCTACCGCGCCCTGCAGGGGTCCGACCTTCGGGCCCATGTCTGGGTCGTAGACAATGCCTCGACAGATGGAAGCGCCGCCCTGGTGCGCGAGCGTTTTCCGCAGGCGACTCTGGTTGCCAACGAGGAGAACCTCGGCTTTGCGCGGGCAACGAATGTGGCCATCGAGATGATGGAGAAGATGGAGGGCCCGCCACGCCACGTGCTGCTGCTCAACCCCGACACCATCGTATCCGAGGGTGCCTTTGCGCTGATGGTCGCTTTCCTGGATGGTCATCGCCGCGTAGGGATCGTCGGCCCGCAACTCCTGCATGGCGATGGCAGCCTTCAGCACGGGGCTTTTCACTTTCCGACGCTTTGGATGGCCTTCTTTGACTTTTGGACGGTTAATCATCGCCTCGCTAATTCACGGCTCAACGGGCGCTACCATCACCGGCTGTACGAGGCTGGAGAACCCTTTCCCATCGATCATCCCCTTGGGGCCGCATTGATGATCCGCTGGGAGACCATCCAGCAGATCGGAGCATTGGACGGGCGCTTTTTCATGTACTGCGAGGAGATCGATTGGTGCATGCGCGCAAAGGCAGCCGGCTGGGACATCTATTGCGTGCCCAGGGCCAAGATCACTCACCTGGTGGCTCAGAGCACGCAACAGTTTCGCCACCAGATGTTTGTGGCCCTCTGGCGCAGCCGCTATAGGCTCTTTGACAAGCACTACGGTCGAGGCTACAGGGTTTTGCTGCGGGTTATCGTGCGGGCAGGCCTGGCGCGCAGGATCAGGCACACACAGAGAGCTCTGCGATGCGGAGAGATAGGTCGAGATGAGGCCACACGACGCATCGACGCCTATCGTCAAGTCGCAGATATGGCGAAGCCACTGGCAGAGATGTAGGATGCCCCGATTGACTGCAGCCATCCTGGCCCGCGACAATGAGGACGAGATCGCAGATTGCCTGCAGAGCCTCGCCTGGGCGGATGAGCGCATCGTCGTGCTCGACACGCGCAGCAACGATCGGACGGCGGCCATCGCGCAAGCGCTTGGGGCCCGGGTGGTCTCCCACCACTTTCAGGATTTCGCCAGGCAACGCGAGTTTGGCCTTTCGCTGGCCACGGGGCAGTGGCTCTTGTACGTGGACACGGACGAGCGCGCGACACCTGCTCTGGCCGAAGAAGTGCGCCGTGTCATCCGCGACGAGACGAGAGTGGGCTGGTGGGTGCCTCGCCGCAACATCATCTGGGGACGCGAGATTCGCCACGGAGGGTGGTATCCTGACTACCAGTTGCGCTTGCTCAAGTTGGGGCACGCCCACTATGACCTGACCCGCCCGGTGCACGAGGTGGTTGCCCTGGATGGCGAGGAGGGCCACCTACGGGAGCCGCTGATCCACTACAACTACCGTACCATTGGCCAGTTCATCGACAAGCAGCGGCAATACGTGAACTATGAGGCAGACATACTGTATGGGCGCGGGGTGCGCCCCAGGCCATGGACCTATCTGCTGCAACCGCTGCGAGAGTTCTGGCGGCGCTACATAGTGCTCAAGGGCTGCAAAGACGGGCTGCACGGTCTGGGGCTGTGTCTCTTGGTGGCCTACTATTATGGATTTTTGGTCTCCATTCGTCTGGCGCATGTTGCTCGCCGACGGGAGACTGCCAGTTGATGCTCGAACGCCGGCCTTTCACAGCAAAGAGCAGGGCAAGGAAATGGTTCCTGCCCTGCTCTCGCCGATCCGTCAGGACATCTCTGGTATCAACAGGCCATAGCCGCCATCGCGACGCCGATACACTACGCTGAAGCCATCTGTGGCGACATCATAGAAAACAAAGAAATCGTGCTCCAGCAGCTCCATCTGGTCGATGGCCTCCTCGACATCCATGGGGCGCGTCTGAAATCGCTTCACCCGCACAATGTCGCCCTCCAGGGTGGGCTCTCCCTCCTCGATCTCTGTCCTCGCGGCCTGAGCTCGGCCTCGAGATCGCCGGCGCTTTCCCTTGAAGCGTTGTATCTGGCGATACATCTTGTCGAGCACTGCGTCGATGGAGGTCTGCATGTCGGACGACCGTTCCTCCGCTCGCAGGATGGTGCTGTTGGCGCGGAGGGTGAGCTGAACAGCGTGTCGGTCCTTGGCGCTCCTGGCGCTCAGCACCGACAGCTCCACTCTGCTCTCGTCGATGTTGGGTAGGAAGCGATCTAGCTTGTTGACCTTCTTCTCGATATACGAGCGAAGTCGGTCAGTGATCTCCAGGTTCTTGCCGGTGATGATGATTCGCATCTCTGGGGCTCCTTTCCCTTTGTGCGTCCTGCTTCGAGTCGTGCAATAGACGATAATTGCAGCAGGTTGGAAGCGAGTCCAGGAGTGGATCTCCCGGCGCGACATCCTGACGGTCAGTCTTGATGTTAGCACTTCTCCGAGGGATTGTCAATGTCCTCGACTCGGTTCCACCTTGTGTTGGCGAGTTTCATGTGCGTGTTGGTGCTCGGTTAGTGCATCCCTAGCCCCGGCTCTCCCTTTTCTCCCCTTTTGGGCAGCAACATCTGGGGTGGCTATGCTCCGCCTTCGGCGTCTTCGACCTGCGAGCGTTCAGATCCCTGCCGGTAAGGCGTCGAGACACGTGCAGATCAGTGTCTGCATAACTGATCTCCCCAGGGGGAGACCCAGCTACTTTGAAGGAGAGTGGCTTCGCCACACCTTCGGTCTGAGCCGTGATTACGACCATGACTCAGGCGTTGGCGGCAGAGCCGCATCTTCGACCGGAAGTCTCGGTGGCTTCGCCACACCTTCGGCCAGCACCACTCGGGTGTGACCCGGGTGAGTCCCCGGTGGCTATCCCCTCGGTAGGATTATCATTTGGCAGAACCATCGCCCTTCGGTGAGGTTTTCATTTGACTGGACACGCCTTCCCAGATTCGCCAACACACTTTGCAGCCGAGTCGCAATTGACAAGAAAGGTGGAGGGGGTACAATCGTACAGGCTGGATGATAACCAGACCTTGCTCTGGCTATGGAGAAGGAGGGCGATACTGTGGCTATTGTGCGGGTCGGGTTGGCGGGTTGCGGGAGCGTCTCGCAACGGGGCTTGCTCCCTCACCTGACTCAGGACGACATCCATCGGTGGTGCGAGCTGGTCGCAGTGATGGATCCGGTGCCAGGTCGGGCCCAAGCCACAGCGCACAAGTTCGGGGTGCCGCTGGCGCTTGAGGACTATGATGAAATGCTGGCCGCAGAGATAGACGCGGTCGTGATCGCCTCGCCTATTGGGGTGCACTACGAGCAGGCCATGAAGGCCATTGCCGCTGGCAAGCACCTGCACCTCAACAAGACCATGACCACGACACGGGCCGAGGCCGATGTGGTGATCGAGACCGCCCGAGCGGCGGGGCTCAAGATCGTCGCTTCGCCTGGGAGGGCCCACCGCCGGCCCTCTAGGCGGGTCAAGGAGATCATCGCCTCGGGGGAGATCGGCCGACTATACTGGGCCGAGACGGGCACTGCCGCCGGGGGGCACGAGTACGAAACCTTTCGCAAGGGCGACGACGTCCTGACCAACGTGAACCCCGCCTGGTACTACAAGCGGCCGGGCGGCGGTCCCATGTACGACATGGCCGTGTATGCCCTGCATAACATCACTGGCATCCTCGGTCCGGTGAAGCGGGTGGCCGGCATGTCGGGCATCGGCCTCGAGGAGCGCTCCTTCAAGGGCGAGCGCATCCCGGTGGAGATGGACGACAACACCCATCTGCTCCTCGACTTTGGCGACAACGTTCACTGTCTCGCTTATGGCAGCAACAGTTTCAGTGGGCCGGCCCGGGCCTTTGCCTCGTGCTTTTTCTCGGGAAGCCTCGGGGCCATGCTCCTGGACCGGCAGGGCCTGCAAGTCTGGGCGCGCAGCATCCCCGACGGACACCGGACGGAGAACCCGCCTCGCGACATGCCCTTTGTCCAGGGACCCCATCTCGAGCTGCCTGAGCGCCATGTCTACTCCGACATCATGCACCTGGTGGACTGTGTGCTCAACGACAAGGAACCGGCCGTCAGCGCCGAGCACGCCCGGCACGTCATCGAGATCATCGAGCTGGGCTACAAGGCCGCCGCCACGGGCCAGACCCAGGAGCTGACCAGCACCTTTGCGCTGAGAGAGCTGACCGTGGGACCCGAGTAGGCACGCTTCCGCCAACGAGGCGAACGTTGTCACGGCGACCACGATGGTGAGCATATCCGTTTAGCAACTCTGTCAGGGAGGCAAGCCGACATCGGCTTTTCCTAAGCGTCTCAGCAGAACAAGGGAGGCACTAGAATGAACATCTCGATTCGGGCAGCAATGCGACGTGTGCGCGGCAGCGATGCGCACCCTCTCAAGTGGGCCTTTGAACGAGGCTCGGAACTGGGCTTTGACGGGCTGGAGCTGTGCATGACCGCCAACCGCAACGGCTTTGTCACCTTTCTGACCGACGAGATCAGGCAGGGGATCAAGGCCCTGAGCGAGCAGTATGACATGCTCATCTACTCGCTCTCCTCGGACTGGGCCTGGGCCTATGCCGTCTTTTCCCCCGAGTACAAGGATTGGGCACGCGGGGTGGAGTACCTGGCCGAAGATGCCAAGCTGGCCAAGGAGCTGGGGGCGCACACGATCTTGGTGCACTTTGCCACCACCAAGGGATCGTGGGAGGATTGCAGGGCGCTACTACGCGACGTGGCCGCGGCCGGCGAGGAACAGGGAGTCGTTTTCGGCTATGAGGCCAACATCTGGGCCGGTACGACCGGGTTCGGCGGCATGGATAGCCTGCTGCGCATGGTTGACGAGGTAGGTAGCCCCAACTTTGGCGTCTACCTGCACAATGCCTGGCCCCGTGGCGGCTCGCCTCTGCAGGACGAGATCGAACAGGCCGGCGAGCGCCTCGTGCAGGCCATGCACTCCTCGTCGCTCACTTCGGGGCAGGTCGAGATCGACTTTGCCAAGGCCTTTGACGCCATGAGAACGCACTTTCCCAACGGAGCCTACACTTTCGAGGTCCCCTGGGAAGAGGCCGAGGCGAACAAGAACGTGCTCGACGAAATGGTGGCCAAGTACTGGTAGGAACCGACGAAGGGAGGCCTGAAGGATGAGCAAGACGTATCGTCTGGGCGTCATAGGGTTTGCGCACATGCACGTCAATTCCCTCATCGACCGATTCAACGATCTGCCCAACGTGGAGTGGGTGGCCTGTGCAGACACGGTGCCCGACGTGCCCTCGCTCTCGATGGCCAGGAGCACCCGTGGCTACAACCTCAAGCGAGCCCACAAAGAGATCGGCATCCCCAAGGTCTATGACGACTATCGGGCCATGCTCGACAAAGAAGGGTTCGACATCATCATCTTCTGCCCAGAGAACGCCCGGCATCCCGATGTCGCCGAGGCCATCGCCGGGAGAGGCATCCATATGGTCACCGAGAAGCCCATGGCGGCGAGTCTCTCGGGGGCACTGCGCATGGTGAGAGCGGCCGAAGCCAACAGCGTGGAGTTGGTGATCAACTGGCCGAGCACGTGGCAGTCGGCGATCCGAACCATGAAGAAACTGATCGACAGCGGCGTCGTCGGCGATGTGTGGGAATTCAAGTGGCGCAACGGCGCCTCCATGGGGCCGCTGGGCTACGGCCAGAACATTACCGACCAGGAAAAGGGTGCCGAGTGGTGGCATCACGCCGCGCCCGGCGGCGGTGCGCTGCTGGACTATTGCTGCTATGGCGCGTGCCTTTCACGCTGGATGCTCGGGCAGCCGGCGGTGGCCGTCTATGGCATCAAGGCCAACATGACCAGCCACTACGGCGACGCCGATGACAATGCCGTCCTCACGGTGCGCTTTCCCAAGGCGCTGGCCATCCTGGAGGGCACCTGGACAACTTGGAACGTGGGCGTGCCCACCGGACCCATCGTCTATGGCACGAAAGGTACCCTCGTCGTGGACAGAGTGACCGGAAAGGACGGCACGACCACCCAGGTTGTCAAGGTCTTTACCAGCCGGGGCCACGGGTACATCGAACCAGACCAGATCGTCGAGGGTGAGCCGCTTCCCGAGGGCCGCACAACCTTGGCCGAGGAGGTCATCCACCATCTGGAGACAGGCGATCCTCTGCATCCCACGCTGGAGATGAGGAACAACCTCGAGATGATGGCCATTCTGGATGCGGGCATACGGTCTGCAGCCAGCGGAAAGCAAGAGCTTGTCAACGATATGACCTGGTGCATCGGCTAGGGAGCCACTGCTGTTCGAGGCCTGACAGCTCAGCGTTCGTCTCGGCCAGCACAGGGACGCGGAGACCCGGCATCGATGGGGCATCATGGACTTGCGCTGGCGTTGCCGTCCCGCGGGTCTGCCTGGGCCCCGAGCCTGGTGGCGCTCGCACCGATGGGCACCAAGCCACGATCGTTGGTGCCCTGTGAGGGATGTGGCTGGAGACTGCCGATAGAGCAGGGGACCGATCGGCACGTAACCACAGCGCGCCGAGCTCGTCAGTCTGCGTGCAAGGCCTCGGTGTCTGAAGTGTAGGAACTCAAAGGGCGGAGCTGCCCCCGCCCTTTGAGAGGCGTCAAACTCTCTTGTATGCTAGGAGGGTCCCATGAAAATCGGATTGTACAGCATCACCTATGCGGGCATCTGGTATGATGGTCCTGCGCTGAGCGTCAAAGAGCTGATCGGGCGAGCCAAAGCCCAGGGCTACTCTGGTGTCGAGTTGGATGGCAAGCGCCCTCACGGCAACCCCATGGATCTCGACGAGCAGGCCCGAGACGCGATCCGTAGTGAAGCCGCAAGGTGGGGCATTGAGATCGTGGGGGTGGCCTCTAACAACGACTTCTCCAGCCCGGTGCCCGAGCATCGCCAGTGCCAGCTCCTGATGGTGCGGGAGCAGATCCGCCTGTGTGCCGACCTGGGCGGCAAGGTGGTGCGCCTCTTTGGCGCTTGGCCGGGGGTAACCTTCCGCGAGGGCCTGGCCACCTACGACTTGGCCCGCCCGGCGTGGGAGAGGGCCTTTCCGGGTTCGACGCGCCTCGAGCGATGGCGCTTCGTCCGCGACTGCCTGACCGAATCGGCGGCCTTTGCCCAGGCGGAGGGTATCGTTGTGGCTCTGCAGAACCATGGCCCCCTCATCCGCCACTGGCGCGACGTGCTCGATCTCGTACGGGAGGTGGACTCGCCGGCCCTCAAGGTGTGCCTGGACGCCCCCATGTTGATTCGTCAGGATACGGACTTTGTCCGCGAGGCCGTCCATGCCGTGGGCGCTCTACAGGCCCATTGTCACTTTGGCGGCGAGTTCCGCCGTCTACCGGACGGTCGCATTGCGCAGAAGCCGCCATCACTCGGGCGCGCACCCATCAACTACCGTGCCTACCTGCAGGCCCTGGTGGAGATCGGCTATCAGGGCTACCTGTGTTACGAGTTCTGCCATCCTGCCCTGGATGAGCGACACGAACGCCTGGGCCTGGCCGCCATCGATGAGCAGGCGAGGTTGGCGCGGAGCTTCATGCACGAGCAGATTGCCACCGTTTCAGGGTGAGGCATCTAGATCATCAGCAACGATGTGCTTCGCCCAGCGCATGGTGAGGAGCGGACTATGGGCACCGGACCCAGCGAATGTCCCAGACATAGAACCCCGGCGAGATCTAGCCCGCCGGGGTCTGAGGCAGGGGACAGTGATTGTCGAGCGAGGGGATCATCGTTGCTGCAGAATAGGGGAAGGAGCGGAGAGTCATGGCAAAGTTTCGAATCGGCCATAGCAGCATCACTTGGGGATATGACGCTGACGCGGCAGAAGCTGCGGTCAAAGACATCGCCGAACTGGGCTATATCGCATACGAGACCATTGGACGAATCATCGAGCAATACGAACAGGAAAAGTCCAAAGGGTTCGACGCTCTGTTGGCTCGATACGGGATTCCCCTGTCGGCCGTATACTGCGTCGCCCAATTCCACGATCCGAACCAGGCGGGAGATGCTATAGAGGAGGTGGTGAGGCAGGCAAGGCGGGGGCACGAACTGGGGGCGACGACGCTCGTTCTCCAGGGAGCCAGCCGGCGACCAGGAGCCTACACCGAGGACGTCCAGTGGCGTGGCATGGCGAATGCATTCAACGAGGTCGCGCGGCGAGCCGCCGACATGGGTATGATCACTGCCATCCACCCCCACACGGGCACTCTTATCGAGACGCGCGCCGAGATCGACGCCATCCTGAACGCCATCGACCGGAAACTGGTGGGTTTTGCGCCTGATACCGGCCAAATAGCCAAGGGGGGCGCCGATATGATCGCGACCCTGCGGACATACAAAGAGCTCATCCAGCACGTGCACCTGAAGGACTATGGCGGGGGCAGGGAGACGGGCTATGTGGGCTATGAGCCTGTGGGAAATGGCGTGCTGGACATACCCGCAGTGTTTGACATTCTGGAGGAAGCCAACTTCGACGGTTGGATCTCGGTAGAGTTGGACGGCACACCTCGAGCCCCACGGCCGCCTCGGGAAGCGGCGGCCATGAGCAAGCGCTATCTCGAGGAGCTGCTGGGCGATCGGGCAGAGTGGTAGGACCTCGAACGCGATCGGCGACACAACCGAAGACGGAAAAGGGTCGCAACGGCAACGCTCTGTTTGCTGCGTGACTCTGACAGGTGCGATCCTGAATAGTGCACCAGCACGGAAGTTGAGCAGAGAAGGACGTCCTGTCAGGGTCTGCCCTTCTGAAGGGGGCTGAGCAAGAAGGGCAGAATGCGTCCGACAGGCGTGCCAGGCTACTTGGCCCTGGAGTGGAGCAGGCGCTGGCCGCAAGGGGTCATCAGCTCCGGCTGGCCGAGGCTCACCGCGCCATTGTTGTCGCTACATCTGTGCCAGTGGAAGTCCGACCCCCGGTCAGGGGAGACCCCAGGCTCTAGCGGAGCGCTCTTGGGGTGGAAGCCTACCTTCACCTTCAGGGATTTCTACGAGAACCTGAAGGCCGGGAAATACCCCAAGGATTATGTCTTTCCATACGCAGACTAGTACCACAACGTGGTTTTCACACAAGTACAGCCAGACTCCCGCTTATGGTGGGGATTCGGCCCTCTACAGGCCCGTTTCGAGGCTTCTGGAAGGTGCCAAACGGCCCCGATGAAGTAGCGTTGTAGTAGTAGCTTTGGGGCAAGCACGCGCTCACGCGAAACGTCGCGTGGATAGCGGGCCTTCAGCACTGACTCGGTGCGAGGCTGAGACGGCGGTTGGTGTACGGCCATGCCACTGCTGCTGACGTGTTGGATGCTGAATCTGCTGCCTCAACTCTGTCTGCCCATTAGGGCAGGCACAGCAGAACACGACCTCACCGAAGGAGAAAACGATGGGAAAGCGAAGGATCATTGAGCTCAGCATGGAGGTATTCAAGGGGATGGTGGTGTACCCCGGCGTGACGCCACCCTTCATCTCCGAGTTCTACAGCCACGAAGAATATGCCGTGGTCACCGGAACCGCCAAGTTCGGGATCATACACTGCAACAACGGGATCATCGTCATGGGAGACCATGTGGGAACCCATATCGATTCCTGGTGGCATGCAAACCCGGATGCGCCCGGAGCTGCAGAGGCCATCCCTCTGGAGTACTGCTACGGCGACGGCGTGGTATTGGATCTGACCTACAAGGGGCCAGGAGACGAGATCACCATCGATGACCTCGACAGAGCCGTGAAGGAGATCAACTACATCATCAAGCCCCTGGACATCGTGCTGATTCGGACAGATGCATCAAAGAACCGGTTCAGCCAGACCTACCTGACCGAGCAGCCAGGCATGACCCGCGAGGGAACCCTTTGGCTTCTGGATCAAGGTGTCAAGCTGATCGGCATTGACTCCATTGGATTCGACCCTCCTGTGGAGTACATGTTCAAGAGAAAGAAGTTCTGGGAAGCCCATCGAGTGATGCGGGAAAGAGAGTACTATCACATAGAGAATCTGATCAACCTGGATCAGATTCCCAAGCCGTTCGGCTTCATAGTCTCGGCTCTTCCGATAAAGCTTAGAGGGGCCACTGCTTCTCCGATTCGGGCGGTGGCCATCGTCGAGGAATAGCCGGCAGTGTTCCAGCAGAAGTCGCTTGGCTCCAATTAAGGCCGCCAGAGCTTCCCTGGGGCATCGAGGAACGCGATTCCAGTCCGCGGTGGGACAGAGAATGGGCGCAACGGCGATTGGACTGGGTGTGTGAAGCTGCATTCAGCAAGAACAAGGAGCGCATGAACCGTGGGACAAGACAACTACCTGCTCTGGTTGGCGAATGAGACGCCAACCGCTTGGTGGCACGACTCTGGCGATCCAGAGGAACTCTCCCAGGGACTGGCTCGCGGAGCCGTGGGCGTGACCACCAATCCAGTGCTGACCTACCGGGCGCTACGGGCCAATCCCGACTATTTCGGGCCCAAGATACGGGCGTTGCCGGATGATCTGAGTCCCGAACGCCGTGCTGAGGAGCTTATGGGCATCATGGTGCGCAATGCGGCCAAGATGTTCGAGCCGATCTATGAGCGCACAGATGGAGAGATGGGCTACGTGTGCGGTCAACTCAATCCAGCCAGGGCGTCGGATGTGGAGACGATGCTTGCCGCGGCCAGACGCTACCACGCCTGGGCTCCCAACATATCGGTGAAGGTGCCCGTCACCTTGGCTGGCCTGGATGTCACGGAGGAGCTCGCCGCAGAGGGCATCACTCTTACCGCGACTGTATCCTACAACGTGCCCCAGCTCCTCGCGGTGGCGGAGAGATACCAAAAGGGACTGGCGCGCGCCCGACAGGCAGGCACGCCTACCGGCCGTTGCTTCGCAGTCCAGATGATCGGTAGGATCGACGACTATCTAAGAGACGTGGCCCAGGACAACAAAGCCAATGTCGGCGAGGCGGATATACGGCAGGCTGGGCTGGCGATGGCGAAACGCGCCTATGCCATCTACAGGGAGCGGGGCTATGAGGCAGTCCTGCTGGTCGCGGCGCTTCGCGGCACATACCACATGGAGGAACTGGCGGGGGGCGAGCTCATCATGTCGATACACCCCAGGTATCAGGCGATGCTGTTGCAGCAAGGCGTGCCGCGGGGGTTGCGCATCGACGTCCCCGTGGCACCGGATGTGATCCAGCGGTTGCAGACTGTGCTCGAGTTCGTGCGCTCCTATGAGCCAGACGGTATGGGCCCGGGAGAGTTCATCGGCTTTGGGGTCGTGCAGAGAACGTTGACTCAGTTCTTCGAAGCGGGATGGAAGCTGCTAGAGTCTTTTGATCAGGCCTAGACGGATGACCTTGCAACCTGGCCAACGGGTCCTGCGTCGGCGGATGCCAGGCCAGGAACTCTGGAGGTGAACACAGTGAACTGTGGCAAATATGAAAAGCTCTTCAGCCTGACCGGCAAGGTGGTTCTGGCCGCCGGCGGCGCTGGGGCCATCGGCTCAGAACTTGCCCGCGCTGCGGCGGAGTACGGGGCCAAGGTTGCCATCGGGGATCTATTGGAGGAGGGTTCATGTGAGGTGGCCGCACGGCTGGCCGCCGAGGGTGGCGAGGCCATGGGAGTCGGCTTCAACGTGCTTGATGCGACGTCCGTGGCCGATGGCTTCGCCGCCGTGGAGCGGCGCTTTGGTCCCATCGATGTGCTCATCAATACCGTGGGCACTCACATCGAGCAGCCCGCCGAAGAGGTCACCCTCGACGCATGGGACACTGTGATGGACGTGAACCTGCGCGGGGCTTTTGTGCTTTCTCAGGCGGCTGCCCAGTCGATGATCGCTCACCAGAAGGGCGGCAGCATCATACACGTCACGTCGGTGCGCAGTGGCCTGGGCATCCGACGCGGATATGCCGCCTACTGCGCCAGCAAGGGAGGCCTGGCGAACCTGATCAAACAGCTCGCCAGCGAGTGGGCCAAGCATGGGATCAGAGTCAACGGCATCGCTCCGACCTTCGTGCGCACGCCGTTGGTGGCCAAATACCTCGACGATCCCGACTTTTACAGTGCGCTGGTATCTCGCATTCCCATGGGACGCGTGGCCGAGACGAGCGACCTGGCTGGGATCGCGATATTCCTGGCCTCAGACGCCTCCCGCTTCATCACCGGCCAGAACATCTTTGTCGATGGCGGCGTGACTTCGACGCAGTAGGTCTCTGGGACCGGGTTGACCTTGGGACAAGACCTGCGGGGAAACGTTCCAGCACACTACCAGAGCGCCTGTCGCTACTCTCGGTGCCTTCATGGCGTGGCGCTCTGTATCCTGGATCAGCACTCCTTTTCGTATGACTCATCGGCATCCCAGTCCGCCTGACCATCAGCCGTCGCACGATGGAGAGGGGCAGCCTGGAGATCAGGCCCCGTTGGTCCGATGAGGCCCACACGGTGCCCGAAGCGGAGGTGGAGATCGCCATCCACGAGACGCTGGCCAGTAGAGGCCGTTTCAGAAAGCAATTGACGGGGTAGGGGCGGGGTCACCCCGCCCCTACCCCTCTCACGATAGAAGATTTGCTCCCACGGCCCCAGGTCCAGCCGCCCATCGGTGATGGCCACAACCAGTGGACTCCATCAAGATGGTTCTTGACAGATTAAGAGATCTCCAGTATGATGTGTTACATGATGTATCTGGCGATGTGTATATGACACAGGCTCTGGAGGAACCGATGGCACGCTATCCGTTGAACCTTCCGGCGAAATTGAAACAAGAGGCAGAGCAATGGGCCGCCGATCAAGGTGTTTCGTTGAACCAGTTCATCCTGTGGTCTGTCGCGGAAAAAGTGGGCTCCCTCAAGCAGAATCTCGATGATCCTGCCTTTCCCCGTATCACCTATCGCCGTGGCGCTGCAGGGCAGCCTATGCCTGTTCTGCGCGGCACCGGCATACGCATTCAGACGGTGGTGGTGGCTGTCCAGGAGTGGGCAATGACACCGGATCAGATTGCAGCCGAATACGCACTGACAGAGGCCCAGGTGAAGGAAGCCTTGGCTTTCTACGAGGCGCACCACGCAGAGATAGAGGCTGATCTGGCAGCCGAGCAGGTTATGGAAAAGGCTCGTGTCTAAGGCGCGTCTACATCTGGATGCCGATGCCTCGATTGAGGCGCTTCAGTCGGCCCTGGTCGAACGCCGTCACGACGTGACACGTACTCCCAACGACTGGATAGCGATGGATGCCAACGATGAGACCCAATTGCTGCAAGCCACGGTACAGGGACGTTGCATCTTCACCTTCAACGTGCGTGATTTTGCGGTATTGTCCGAGCGCTATCCCCGACACGGCGGCATCATCCTGGCTGCTCAAACCAGTTGGACGCTGTCTGGCCTGATCGTGACTCTGGATCGCCTTCTCACAGAGACAGAAGCAGAGGATTGGGTCGGTCAAGTGCGCTGGCTGAACGACTGGCGGTAGTGAGGCCCAGAACTAGACCAGTTCCCACATTCCTCTCGGAGACAGATTGGCACGCTCCATGATGCCGGTCTGACGAAGCTCCGTCGCAGCCCGCCGGAGGTCATACTGCCAGGTGAAGAAAAGGCCACCGGAAGCCCAGAGTTCATCCTGGTGATTCTCCCAGATGTAGTTGCAGACTTCTACGATACTGGCCTCCCAACCGTATACCCTGCTTCAGACGAGGAATCCAGCACGACTTGGCCAGCGGCGCTGTTTCTTGTGAGGCACCTCATTCTCCAACAATCTTGACCAGGACGCGTTTCCTGCGGCGGCCATCGAACTCACCATAAAAGATCTGCTCCCACGGCCCAAGATCGAGCCTCCCATCGGTGATGGCCACAACCACCTCACGACCCATGATCTGGCGTTTGAGATGGGCGTCGGCGTTGTCCTCGCCGGTGCGGTTGTGCCGATACCGGGAGATCGGCTCGTGGGGGGCCAGCTCCTCCAGCCACCGGTCATAGTCCTCGATCAGACCCCCCTCGTCGTCGTTCACGTAGACCGAGGCAGTGATGTGCATGGCGTTCACCAGGCAGAGACCGTTGTGTACGCCACTGCGACGGACCGCTTCCTCGACCCGATCGGTGATGTTGATGTAGTCCCGACGGTGAGGGGTGTTGAACCACAGCTCCTCGCGAAGGTGCTTCATGAGCATCTTTTCCTCTGCTCGTTCGCCAGGCCGGCGGCAATGTGGTCACCGTCTGCTAGTTGTGCACGACCCGGCAACGAAACGAATCAGGCGGAGTGGGCCCCTGATGGTCCAATGATGCTCATCTGGGCATCGAGTCTCCCTCCGATCCCAGACCTCTCAGCTCGAAACCACTCCGCCGAGTTGATAGCCCTCGCCGCGGGTATACAGACGACCTACGGATGGGTCCTCGTTCACGTGGGCCGCGACCACGCGCCCAACGAACAGCACGTGATCGCCAGTCTGCATCTCGTGTTCCAGCTCGCACTCAAAGTTGGCCACCGCATCAGAAAGCAGGACGCAGTCTATCTTGGCTGCGGGTTGAGTCTCCGTGGCGCGAACAGCCAGCTTGTCCATATCTCGCCCCGACTCTGTTCCGAAAAAGAGCGTGTCATCCGCCATGGCGGACGAAGGGAAGGAGATGACGAACTCGCGTGACCGTCTGATGGCGCCGAGGGAATGGCGGCCTAGTCCCACCGATATGGCCATCATGGGCGGTCTGCCAGAAGTTATCATGGTCCACCCCAGGGTGATTGGGTTGTACTTGCCCTGGGCATCCTTGGCGATGGCAATGACGACCTGTTCCGGGTATTTCCTGACTATGGCCCTGGCATAGGTGGTCTGCAACTGCATGTCTCTTCCTTTCATGAGATCCGGGCTGCACTCCGAGGCAGCTCGTAGCATTGGTTGGATAGCACCATTCTACCTCAGGATCGCATCTCGTCAAGGCGATGGTGGGGACATCCCCTTGGTGTGACCTGCGGGATCTTGGCCTTGTTGGCTCAGCGTCCGCGCTATCATACAATGGGCCCCAAGAATGGGCACAGTCTGCAGTCAGGAGGCGCGAGGATGCACGTGGGTTCCCAGACGCCCTGTTCGGAGGATAGTCTGCTGTTTGTCAGACAGTTGGGGGTCGAGTACGTCGATGCGACACCCAGGTGGGGGTTGGGCCTGGATGTGAAGGAGAGCTACTGGAGCGCTGACGCCGTGGCACGCCATCGTGAGTACGTTGAGTCGTTTGGTCTCAAGCTGGCAGCCATGCACCTACCCCTCACCAGCGGCGGCATCGAGAAGCAGATATGGCCCAACATCATGCTGGGCACGCCGGAGCGGGATCGCGACATCGAGCAGGTTTGCCGGTGCATTGAATCAGCGGCCAGGGCAGGCGTTCCCCTACTGCTCTACAACCTGGCCTTCCTGTCCGTGGTGCGGAGCGGGCGAACGCATGGGCGAGGCGGCGTGACCTACAGCCACTTTGACTACGATGAGGTCAGGGACGATCCCACCCACCCCATGGGGCCGATGACCGCCGAGCAGGCCTGGGAGCGCATCGACTATTTCCTGCAGCGGGTGATCCCCGTGGCCGAGCAGCTTGGGGTCAGGATGGGCTGCCATCAGCACGATCCGGCCATGCCGCTAGGAAGGGGCTATCGAGGGGTCGAGCGCGTGCTGGGAAGCATCGAGGGGGTGAAGCGCTTCCTCGACCTGCATCCCAGCCCCTACCATGGGCTCAACTTCTGCCAGGGCACCATATCGGAGATGTGCACCGATGCCGAGCAGGTGTACGACGCAATCCGCTACTTTGGCAGGCGGAAGAGGATCTTCTGGGTGCACTTTCGCAACATCCGTGGCGGCTTTCTGCGCTTCTGCGAGGTCTTTCCCGACGAGGGAGACGTCGATATGGTCAAGGCCATACGCACATACAAGGAAGTCGGTTACGATGGCGTGCTGGTCCCTGACCACGTTCCACGATCCTCACTGGACACTCCCCACGGCCATCAGGCTCGCGCCTTCTGCCTGGGCTACATCAAGGCTCTCATTCAGGCGGTCGGGTAGCGGCAGCAGTTGACGCCATGGTCAGGCAACTAGAATCTGGCTGCGGCGGTGACGCATTTCTCCGGCCAGCCGAGGGACGAGTGCTTGAGCGAGGTGACCCATGCCAGACCTGATCGGTGACACGTTGGGCCCCTATCGCATCCTGGAAACGATCGACGGCGGCGGGGCTGAACTCTGGATACTTTATGTCCACCCCGCGTACCCAGTAGCCTCTGCTTTTCAGATAGGTGACCGGGTGGTGGCCAATGCCCCCCCCTGCTCCGGTAACCAGTACCTTTCTCTCGGTCATCATCACTCCTCTCGCCAAAAGTTGCCTTACGTTCTGCAGACGCAGGGTCAACAGACTGGATCACGAGATCATGGCGCCCAGCCTGCGCATGGATAGCCCAGGCGGCGAGCCGGTGTCACGTCGCGTAAACCAGAGCCTCCTCCGCCACTTCACAGTCCCACACCGCAACGTTCCCCTGCGGAAAGCGTCTCTTCACGGCCTCGCGCAATCACGATACAGGCGCCCCACCTCGGGCAGACTTGCGCCATCCGCGGCGACTGTCTACAATCGAATGGCATCTCGTGATGGTTGTGCGTACCAGGGCGCTACAGGCCAACAACTTCTCTCCAACAGCAAAGGAGCAAAAGTGATGTCTCGCGTACGCATCATACAAGTGGGAGTCGGCGGAATGGGAAGAGTCTGGCTGGATACAGTCACCAAGTCAGACGAGGTGGAGCTCGGGGCATGGGTCGATATTGACCGGGCGATCCTCGATGCCCAGTGCAAGGCCTACGACTTTGACCCCGCACACTGCTACACCTCTCTCAGCGAGGCGCTGGAGACGGAGCGAGCTGACGCTTTGCTGAATGTGACTCCGCCGCAGTTTCACGAGGCCGTGTCCTGTGCTGCCTTCGAGGCTGGGCTCGCGGTGCTCTCCGAGAAACCGCTGGCCGACACCATGGAAGCCGCTCGACGCACCGTGGACTGCGCGGAACGCGCCGGAGTGCTCTTCATGGTCGCGCAGAACTACCGCTATCGCGAGCCCATCGGAGCAATCAAGAACCTGGTCGCATCTGGACGCTACGGAGCCCCGGGGCAAGTCCACATCAGCTTTTACCGGGGGCCCCACTTTGGCGGCTTTCGCGAAAGAATGGAGAACCCGCTCATAGTTGACATGTCGATCCACCATTTCGATTTGATGCGTTACATCTTGGGGGCCGACCCGGTGTGGGTCATGGGGCACAGTTGGAACCCTTATTGGAGTTGGTTCAAGGGACACGCCTCGGCCGCACTGGTCTTTGAGTTCGCGAATGGCTCGCACGTCGTGTATCATGGCAGTTGGTGCGCCACTGGCGACCAAACATCCTGGAACGGCCACTGGCACATCGAGTGTGAAAGGGGAGTGATCGTACTGCGGAACAACCTTGTGTTCGAGGCCGCAATCGGCGAGGCTTTGCGAGAGGCGCCCGTCGAAGCGATGGCCCGCACTGGCCAGCATTATCTGCTCCACGAGTTCTACCGCGCTCTGCGCGAGGGCATTACTCCCTCCACCCACGGGCGTGACAACCTCAAAAGCCTGGCCATGGTCTTTGGCGCGGTCCAAGCAGTCGAGGAGGGCGGTGTCGTCGCCCTCCCGTGAGTCGAGCCTGGGCGAGGGCCTATCGCCGACTTGCCACATTGCCGCGAGCGCAACCACTGGAACATGGGTCGCAGATCTTCCGGCAGTCTCGGGCGCGGGGTGCGTCGCCGCAAAACCAGCACAGAGGAGTCAACTATCACAAATCGACGGATCATAGTTCACTCGGAAGGTAGTGTTGTTTTCTGTCAAGGCGACGAGCACGTTGAGGAACTTGTGCGGGGCTGGCGATGACGGCGACGCGACAGGATTCACCCCACTCCCGAAGACGTAGGAAGTAGTCGTGGAAGGTGGCACAGTACCGGATGACCGACTGAGCCATGAGGCGTGGCGCGTTCTCCGTGCTCTCGTCGCGCCGATTCTCGTGGAGGACCTCTATCGGTGATTCTTCCCGGACACGTTGCTGCAGCCTACCTGGCTGCCAGTGCCTTGGGGGCGGATCGGCGCGCCGTCCTGGCGGCGTCCCTGTTCCCCGATCTGGTGGACAAGCCGGTGCGGTGGCTCCTTCGGCTGACGCTGAATGATCGGATCCCTGCCCATACCTTGCTCGTGTGTATGCTCACCTGGGTTGCGGCGCGCCTGCTCTTGGGGCAGAGTTTCTCCCGGGGATGGCTGGTCGGCTACAGCGCGCACCTGCTCTGCGACCAGGTGAATGCGCACCTCAACCCAGGGCGTCTCTATCTGTGGTGGCCATTCCGGCGCTACAAGATGCACACCGGCCCCACGGGCTTGGGCAGCAGCCTGAACGACTTCTCGCCAGCCTCCCTGGTGCTGGAGGGGAGCGTGGTGGTGCTGGGTGTCGCGGCTTGGCTTCTCCGGCGTGGCAGAAGGTGATCCTGGTTCGTCCGCCTCGGTGGCGGGTGTGCTGAGCGATCGGATGAGCACCACGGCTTGCGACAGGGGACACTTTGGGGCGACCGGGCCGCGTGGTCCCGCGACGACTGACAGGTGAGCGAGGATGATGCGAGCCGTGGATATAATCGCCAAGAAGCGAGACGGTCTGCCCCTGACAGCGGAGGAGATCGGCTTCTTTGTGTGCGGCCTTGTCACGGGCAAGATACCTGACTATCAGGTCGCCGCCTGGGCTATGGCCGTGTTGCTCAAGGGCATGACCCTCCGGGAGACCGTCGATCTGACAATGGCGATGGTCCATTCGGGCGAAACCATCGACCTGAGCGGCCTGGCCCAGGTGGTGGTGGACAAGCACTCCACCGGTGGGGTGGGCGACAAGACGACCCTGGCGGTTGCACCGATGGTCTCGGCAGCCGGTCTGCCCGTCGCCAAGATATCCGGGAGGGGGCTGGGTTTCACCGGCGGCACACTGGACAAGCTGGAATCGATTCCCGGGTTTCAGGTCTGGCTGAGCGTCGAACGCTTCCTGGCGATTGCGCGCGACATTGGCATCGTGGTGGCAGGGCAAACGGCAGACCTGGCCCCAGCAGATGGCCGGTTGTACGCGTTGCGCGACGTCACCGCGACGGTTCCCAGCCTGCCACTCATCGCAAGCTCCATCATGAGCAAAAAGATCGCCAGTGGGGCCCAGGCGATCGTGCTGGACGTAAAGGTGGGCGGAGGAGCTTTTGCCCGTACCGTGGAGGATGCTCGCGCCCTGGCTCGGCTGATGATCGGCATCGGCCAGGCGGTCGGCCGTCGGATGACAGCGGTGCTCTCCAACATGGACCAGCCGCTGGGGGCCGCGGTGGGCAATGCCCTGGAGGTGGCAGAGGCCGTGAAGACGCTACGTGGAAACGGGCCATCTGACTTTGTCGAGCACTGCCTGGTTATCGGAGCCGAGATGCTGGTCTTGGGTGGGCTGGCACAGACGCCGGCAGACGGGAGGGCCAGGCTCGCCCGCACCCTTGAGGATGGCAGCGCATGGAACCGGTTCCGCGCCTGGGTGGCAGCCCAGGGCGGCGATGTTCGCGCTGTCGATGATCTCTCTTTGCTGCCCCAAGCGCCGGTGGTGGAGACCGTTCCGGCGCCGCGCAGCGGCTACATCACTGGCCAGGCCGCGCGAGAGGTGGGACTCACCGCCATGTCCCTGGGCGCGGGCCGCGCACGCAAGGGCGATCGAATCGATCCTTCTGTGGGCATCTTGCTTGGGCCCAAGGTGGGCGACTGGATAGCGGCTGGCGAAACCCTGTTCACCATCCACGCCCGCGACCAGGCCAGCGCCGCCGACGCCCGGGCGCGCCTGCTCAGAGCCTACTCCTGGTCAGACGAGCCGGTGTCACCGCCCCCACTGATATACGAGGTGATGCGCGGCGGGTAGACGGGCGCGCAGAATGGCTCGTGGATGGCCTCGAGGTCCCTACCACTCCGTCCTCGCGCGCTCATCGATCACCCGCTGGTAGACGTCCACCGTCTGGCCGGCGATGGCATCCCAATTGTACGTGGTCAGCACCATGCGGTAGGCGTTTTCCACGCGTTGCCTGGTCCATTCAGGGTGCTGCAGAGTATGTAGGATGCCCCAGGCGCAGGATTCAGGGTTGTTGGGGTAGATGGTGATGCCCGTCTCGGCATGTTTGACCACCTCGCGGAGGCCACCCACCTCGCTGACCACGACCGGTGTGCGTGCAGCCATCGCCTCCAGCGCCACGATTCCAAAGGGCTCGTAAAGGCTTGGAAAGACGGCACAGTCGGCCACCTTGTAGAGCCGATCTCTGTCCTCGTCGGTGATGAATCCTGGTACGAGCACGCTGTGGGATAGCCCCATTTGCCCCACCAGTTGGCGTATTCTCTGGAGCTCTGGGCCCTTGCCAACAAGGATGAACCTGGTTTGCGGTGCCTGAGGAAGAACGAGCGGCACAGAGCGCACCAACACCTCTACGCCCTTTTCCTGGACGATCCGACCGACGTAGAGGATGATGGCTTCGTCGTCCGGGGCATGGCTGGCGCGGAAATCGCCCAGATGCCCTCTGTCCAGGGCCTGGAAGCGGCTTGGGTCAACTCCGTTCGGAATGACATCGATCTTGTCCAATGGCGTGCCAAAGTAGCTGTGGATCTCCCTGGCCATGTGGTTCGCGCAACAGATCACGCGCCAGGCCTCGTAGGTGAGCCGCCATTCAGCGTCGTCGATCTTGCGCGACAAGTCGCTTCGCAAGTAGCCACGTCCGCGCCCGCGCTCAGTGGCGTGGATGGTGGTCAACAGGGGCAGCTTGTAGGCGTTCTTGAGAGATATGCCCGCGAAAGAGGTGAGCCAATCGTGGCTGTGGATGAGATCGAATGGTCCGCTGCGCTCAATGATCCTCTTGCATTCGCTCTCCAATGCCGCGTTGACCTGCAGCACCTCGCTGAAGAAGGTGGGACACTCACCATGCTCGCCCGCGACACCAACGCGATGAATGGTGGCCCCCTCGCTCACCTCCACCGAGTGATGGACGCCTGTGGCGGGAGTCACCAGGTGCACCTCGACCTGCCGGCGCGCAAGGGCTGGGGTGAGTTCAGCCACATGCTTGCCCAGTCCACCTGCGACGTGCGGTGGGTACTCCCAACTCAGCACGAGTACTCGCATGGACACAAGACTGCGCATGGCTCGCCTCGCCCTCCAGCCCGGTCGGCAGCTTCTTGCAGGGATTATACCGATGGTGGACAATGTAGCCAAGGGCTCGGGCTTGCCTCGCAGTTGCGCAGTGGCTACAATGGCAAAGCCAAACGGAAAATGATCTGGCCCACCCACCAGAGGTCTACCTTTGTGGGCGGCCAGGCTGGCCGAATAGAGGGGGAGACAGGATGCGCGAGAAGATCATCGAGGCTCTATTGGCCCGGGCCGTGGGTGAGCGGGTCTCCTGCGCTGCCGCTCATGACGTTGCAGCGCGGTTGGGCATCCCATCCCTGGAGGTGGCCAGAGCACTGAACAGGACGCACTTGCGCTTGTACCGCTGCCAACTCGGGCTTTTTGGGTACGGTCCCAAGCCGGAAGGCAAGCACAAGATCGTTCTCAAGGCCAATCGGGTGCCTGAGGAGATCGAGACCGCGGTAACGAGGAGGTGCGAGGACGGGTGCATATCGTGCAAGGCTGCCTGGGAGTTGGCGGGTGAGTTCGAGTACCCGCGCCTGGGCATAGCCAACATGTTGGAGGCGATGGGCCTGAGAGTGAGAAAGTGCCAATTGGGTTGCTTCTAGGCCTTCACCTCAGGGGCTCACCGTTCCTGGGGCCACAGCCCATTGGTGAAGCTTGCGCAGCAAGGGCTGCGTGCCTGCTTGTTCGATGCTTTGACGCCTGTGTGCTCTCGTGCTATTATGCGTTCCAGCCTGATGCAGGGAGGATCGATGGCTCGGTCTGTCAAGGGCTACAAGCTTGCAAGGCACCTGGCGCTCATGTCCAGAATGGGTGGCGACGTGGAGCGCATGCCCCCTCGCGCGAGAAAGACCTATCTGAAGCGCCGCTTGCAGGTGATCGAAGCCCAGATACGAGCGTTGTCCGACAGGCTGGATACACAGTCAGGCAACACTGGGCATCGTTGGGCTATGTTCCAAGAGCCCTTCGATGATGATAGGTGGGCCGTCTTGGCGAGCTTGGATTATCTGATCTCCGCCAGACAAGCGCTCAAGATGACTATCGCCACACTATGAGGCACATCGCCGGCGAGCACGGGTTGGTGTCGCCGGTGCGTTTTTGTGTCCTTGCCGCAGCATAGACTGGGATCGTCCATATGCGCATGCTTGATTGGTGGAGAAGGTTCACTGGCATGGCCGACGCGGAACGAGCCAAGATCCTGGCCTTTGTCGCCGCCGGCATGATCGTCGCGTTGCTCTATGGCCTGGGAGGCCTGAGTCTCTACCTTCGCGCCCACTATCTCCGGCCGAGTCCGCCGAGTCCCGGTTTGACGCAAACGGTCATGCCCGAGATCACCAGCGCCCCGGAGACGCAGACACCGACCCTGTTCCCGACTCTCACCAGCCGCCCTGCGGAGGCTCGGGTGGTCAAGGCGGTGGTCACGATCGCAACGTTGACCGAGCAGGGCCGGCCAATGGTCAGGCCTTGTTCCGGCGCCGTAGGGCAGAAGGCTACCAGGCTTGGATCGCAGTGATCCTCGGCCTATCCACTTGTTGCAGTGACCGGTGCGACGCGGAGGACACCACCGGATGTCTGACTGGCGGGTCCTACTCCTCGGGTTGCCGCACCCCGTCGGGAACGATGCAGTTTCAGGAGAAAGGCAACATATGAACACCATACAGCTCTTGCGCGACCTGTCGGAGGCGAGCGGCGTTTCTGGCCATGAGGATGAAGTGCAGGCGATCGTGCGCAAAGCTCTTGAGCCTCACGCCGAGACTCTCCGCATCGATGCTTTGGGCAATCTGATCGCCCTGAAGAAGGGCAAGCGGCCCGACGGAGCCCCGACGCGCGCTATCATGTTGGCCGCCCATGCCGACGAGATCGGACTCATGGTCAAAGAGCTGGAGGAAGGTTTCATCCGCTTCGCCCGCGTGGGGGGCGTCGATGTGCGCACCTTGCTGGGGCAGGAAGTCATCGTTCATGGGGAGCGGCCACTGCCTGGGATCGTAGGTTCGCGTCCGCCCCACATTACACTTCCAGAGCAGCGGGAGAAGGTCGTCGGTCTTGACGATCTCTTCATAGATGTCGGCATTCCCCAGGAGCGCTTGAGCAAGCTGGTACACGTGGGCGACATTGTCACCATGCGGCGTGATTTTCTCGAGTTGGCCAGCGGGCGCGTATCCGGCAAGGCTTTCGATGATCGCGCCGGGGTGGTCGCTGTCGTGGAATGCATGGAGACGCTCAGCACCATGGACCATCTGTGGGATGTGTATGCCGTATCCACCTCCCAGGAAGAGGTGGGTTTGCGGGGGGCGATGGTCAGCGCCTACGGCATCGTGCCCGACGTGGCCATTGCCGTAGACGTGGGCTTTGGCGCGCAGCCGGGCGTGGATGAGGCCGAATCGGTCAAGATGGATGCTGGGCCGGCGATTGCCAGGGGGCCCAACATCCACCCACTGATGTACGAGAAGTTGGTCGCCACCGCGAAAGAGCACGAGGTGCCTCACCAGACGGCGATCATTGCCGGGCGATCGGGCACCGATGCGTGGGCCATCCAGGTGACCCGCGAGGGAATACCTTGTGGGTTGCTGTCGATCCCCCTCCGCTATATGCACACGTCGGTGGAGACCGTTTGCATCAAGGATATCGATCGTACCGCCCGGCTCATGGCTCTGTTCATCGCCGGCCTGGACGAGCATTTCGCCGAACGCATGCGACTTGACTGATCTGCTATCACCACCTGCTGGTGGTCCGAGTGGCAGCGTGGGTATCGGGGGGGACCGCGGCAGGGAGCAGGAGGAAGGAGTTGAGACGTGCTGCTAAAGGAGCTTTCTGAGGCACGCGGAGTTTCTGGCAACGAGGGGCCCGTGCGAGACATCATCCTGGAGGCTGTGCGGGACCTGGTGGACGAACATCGCGTCGATGCTATGGGCAACTTGATCTGTCTCAAGAAGGGCCGTCGCCAGTCGTCAGAGCAGGCCTGGCCGCAAAGGGTCATGATCGCAGCCCACATGGATGAGGTCGGGTTTATGGTCACAGGTATCAACAAGGATGGCACGCTCCGCTTCGACAAGGTGGGCGGAATCGATGATCGTATTCTGCTGTCCAAGCAGGTACTTGTGGGCAAGGACGCGGTGCCCGGAGTGATCGGCTATCGGCCGATTCACCTGATCCCCAGGAAAGAGCGCGAGCGAGTGGCCGACCCAAAGAAGCTGGCCATCGATATTGGCGCAGCAGACAAGAGTGATGCCGAGAAGCTGGTGCAGCCGGGGGACTATGTCTCGTTCCGCACCGCTTTCCAAGTGCTCGATGAGGAGGGACTGCGCACCGTCAAGGGCAAGGCTTTCGACGACCGCGTGGGATGCGCCATGCTGGTCGAGCTGCTCAAAGAGGACTATGCTTTCGATCTCTATGCGGCCTTTACCGTCCAGGAGGAACTTGGTATGCGGGGCGCCAGAGTGGCTGCCTATGCGATCAAGCCAGACGTTGCCTTTGTTCACGAGGGGACGATTTGTGACGATCTACCCAAGAAAAAGGACCTGAGTCCCGTCACTGAGGTGGGCAAGGGGCCCGCCATCACCACCATGGATCGAAGCTTCATTGCCGACCGCCGCTTGGTCAAGCTGTTGGTGACCACGGCCGAGAAGCTGGGCATTCCCTATCAGTTCAAGCGAGCCGTGTCTGGCGGCACAGACGCCGGCGCCATCCATCTCACAGGAGAGGGAGTGCCTTCTGCGGTGGTGTCCGTGCCGAGCCGCTACATACACGCGCCGGTCAGTTTGCTCAGTCTGTCAGACTTTTGCCATGCGGTGAGGCTCATGTGTGGCGCGCTGCATACTCTGGAAGGAGGCCTGGAGTCGTGAAGGAGCTCATCAAGAAGCTGGTCGAGGCACACGGTCCCGCCGGCGACGAGGAACAGGTACGTATCCTGATCGAGAAGGCCATCGATGGCAAGGTGGACCAGGTGCGAACCGACGCCCTGGGCAACCTCATTGCCCTGAGAAAGGGCAGGGGCGATGGCAAGCGGCTCATGGTGGCAGCGCACATGGACGAGATAGGCGTGGTGGTCACTCACATAGACAAGGAGGGCTTTTTGCGCATCGCGCCGGTTGGTGGCGTGCGCCCCCTGACCATGGTTGGTAGTCGGGTGCGTTTTGCCAATGGCGCCACCGGGGTGATCGGCCGTGAGAAGTGGATGCGTGTCTCCACTCTGCCTCCCTGGAATGAGCTGTTCCTCGACGTTGGGGCTACTTCTCCAGACGACGCGCCGGTGAGCGTGGGCGACGTGGCCAGCTTTGTGCGTCCCTTCGTGGACCTGGCGGCGGAGCCGGCAGCAGAGCTGCATCTTCGACATGAAGGGACAGGCGACCGCCTGGTATCCAAAGCCATGGACGACCGGATCGGATGCGTGGTTGCTGTGCAGGCGCTCTTGAATATGACCGCATCGCCAAATGACGTCTACTTCGTCTTTACCGGCCAGGAAGAGGTGGGCACGCGGGGTGCGGTGGTCGCCGCTTTCGGCGTCGAGCCCGAAGTGGGCCTGGCCATCGACGTGACCGACACCGGCGACACGCCCGAAGCACATCCCATGGCGGTAAAGTTGGGCAGCGGGCCGGCCATCAAGGTGATGGACTCTGGTATGATAACTCCCCAGAGCATCAGGCGCTGGATGATCGGGGCTGCCGAGTCCCTCGGAATCGACTACCAGCTCGAGGTCTTGGAAAGGGGTGGTACTGACGGGCGCGCCATCCAGCGGTCGCGCGCAGGCGTTCCCACGGGATGTCTGTCGATCCCCTGTCGCTACATCCACACTCCCTCGGAGATGGTGGACTATGGCGATGTGCAAGCCGCGGTCAGGCTGCTCACCGACTTGATGAGCAAGGAGATCGATCTCTAGTTGACCATGGTGAGCCGAAACTAGGGCTCTGGGAGTCGGTCGCACCTTTTGCCTGTCTACCCCTCCGCCCGGCCCCCTGCCCGGCTGCGCCGGATCTGCGACCCGTGCACGGGGAGGGGGTATGGGGGTGAGGTTACTCCGCTGCTATAAAAAGCAAGCAAGGCAGCAAAGCGGCAAGCGAATGCATCGCGGTTCCGTCCCGTCGGGGCATACGGCCAGTGCGAGGGGCTAGGCTGGGCCAATCCTGCCATAACCTCTTGCAGCCCTGGGCGAGTGGGCCTGGCTCTGGTGTTTACCCCACTAACACAATCTGGAGCCGAGTCGTTGTCTACACGCCCTTGAGTATTATGGGCAGGTAGATGCGGATACGCTCCGCGCCTGGCGAGTACGCCTTGTTGATCATTGGCAGGTAGAGCGCGTAGGTCGCAGCCGGCAGCTCAGGCATGGCCAACTGCCCGGGCGGCTCGCTACTCAAGGGCACCACTGGCTGCTCTCTAGGCGTCTTTCCATCGCTCGCGAGAGCCCTGGTGACTGAGAGTCCACAACTGTCACTGACGGTTATGGTCAGGCGATAGGTGGCCTGAGTGTAGCCCTCCACCTCGACCTGGTAGACACCACTCTCCAGAGCGGTGAACTGCACCTGGTCGGCTTGGTCCTCTCCATTCAGGCTGTATTTGGGCCAGTGCTCGTCGGGAGTCTGATATCCAGGAGGCCAAACATAGAGGTCGGGGTCGCCGCTCTGTGGCTCCACCAGCACGGTCAGGCATTGCCCTTCGGTCACCCGCACTCGGTATACCCGCGTCTCCCCTTGGATCACCGTCTCGCTTGCCGGGATATAGTTGATCTGGGCCTTCATGGCCGCCGCCGAGACGTTCCCGGCCCGGTCTGCGGCCCAGGCCTGGATGTAGCGCATTCCACTTTCGGGGTGCAGCGTCCAATGATGGTCTCCGCCATAGGGCAGCCAATCGGTCCACTGCACCGGCACCCAACACTGCGCCCCAGGGTTCCAATGCAACTCGACATACAGGACCCAGGCCACCCCGCTGCCGCCAGTGTTGTCTGTCGCCGTCACCGTGAGGGTGATAGCACGGCTGCTGGTCTGGCTTGCCCCGCCATTCACCAACAGGCTCTGTACGGTGGGTGGCGTAGAGTCTGTCTCCTGCTCCCGCACGGTAACGGTGCGGCTAATCACATTGTTGGTCTCGTTGGTCTCGGAGATGACGTTCGCCGGGTCGATCTGGGCCCAAATCGTGTAGGTGCCGGCCGGCTGTATCCCCCACTCAACTGCACTGGTGCTCTGGCTGTCGTTGACCCCGATGACCGGTATGACCGCATCGCCATCGCCAATGAGTGTGGAGCCGGGGCTATCCCCTAGGGAGAAACGCACCGGCACGAGATAGAGGCTGCTGGTGCCACCCAGCCGGTCCACCACCAACCCAAGGGTGACGGTGATCCCCTCGCGAGGGACCGGCGGGTCTGTCCAGAGACGGTAGGGGTCTGCCCGCAGATCGTCCAGCGAGGTGGCATCCAAGACCCGGTAGGCTTCGGCCAGGGTGTCGCTCTGGCCATCTCCAGAGACCGACACGTCGTAGACACCGGGCGTAAGCCCGCGAGGCACCTTCGCGGTCAGGTGGTCGCTGCCCACAAAGGTGGTGGATAGACTCACGCTGATAGAACCGGTGCCCTCCAGCTGCGCCTGGGTGTGCTCCGGCAGGTTCACTCCAAAGATCTCCAGGGGAGTGGTAACGTCGTTGCGTCCCTCGCGGGGGCGCACCTCCCGCAGGGACAGGACCACTGGCGTTGGAGTGGGCGTTGACGTGGGGATCGGGGTATTGGTCGGTGGACCGGGGTATTCCCCGTTAGGGGTGCTGGTTGGATCGGGCCCAGGTGGAGTGCTCGTGGGATCGGGCCCCGGATACGCTCCCACCGCGTGGCCGACCAACGCTGGTGGCGATACCCGGTGCCGGTCCTCGCCAGTCGCGGGCACAAGCGACGGATCACCGACGCTTGCCCCTGGCAGCGCGCTGGATGCCGGGTGTGCCCCCGCGGAGAGGCCAGCCAGCATCTGCAAGATGAGGAGTATCAGAGCGACGCTCGTGGCGGCCCGAGCAGCAGTCCTCATATCGCCTTCTTGGGCGGCATCAGCATCGATGGATCACCATCTGATCGCGTGAATGGGCGACTAGCCTGAGAGCTCTCTGAAGCGTGCGCGGCAACTCCTGCCGGCCCGTGGGCAAGGGATCACCCTTCTTCGGACCGCGCCAGGGGTCTGGACGAAACTCTCCGTTCCTTTCTGTTGTCGGCAGGAAGACCTCTCCTCCGCGTAAATTGTCCATCACTTTTGTGAGCGTGGCCTGAGCGACATCCTTCCAGGTCATCCGAACGAGAACGCTTCGGAGACGCGCCTTTTCCGCTTGACCCGGGGGGTTCGGTGACTATACTCCCGTCGAGGACCTGGCAACCCGGGCTCGGCCGGAAGAAAATGCGGCATCCGAGTTGTCAAGCGGCGGCGAAGCCTCTGGCGATTGCTAGCCCCGTGGTCCCGGTGATGGATTGCGGACCTTGCTTTCGCAAGTCGCCGAGAAAGGACAGGAGATGCGATGGAGCTGACCGACCTCTTTCAGTCAACGCGAATGCAAGAGCTGGCCTCGGGCTTTCAGTTCACCGAGGGTCCCGTATGGCACCCCGACGGTTACCTGCTCTTCAGCGACATCCCTGCCAACATCGTATACCGTTGGGAGCCCGGCGGGACAGCAGAGCCCTGGCGCACACCGAGCAGTGGTGCAAACGGGCTCACCTATGACCGGCAGGGCCGGCTCATTGCCTGCGAGCACGAGACCCACCGCGTCACCCGCACGGAACTCGATGGAACCGTGGTGCCCCTGGCCGCGCACTACCAGGGAAAGCGTCTGAACAGCCCCAATGATGTTGTCGTGGCGAGTGACGGCAGCATCTATTTCACTGATCCTCCCTATGCCGTGAGACCCGAAGAGAAGGAGCTTCTCTTCAACGGTGTCTATCGCATCGCGGCCGAGGGCACGCTGGAGCTGCTGGTGGACGATTTTGAGCGCCCCAACGGACTGGCCCTCTCGCCGGATGAAGGAACTCTGTACATCGACGACACCACACGGCGTCAGATCCGCGCCTTCGATGTGGCCTCTGATGGCAGCCTGCTAAATGGGAGGCTCTTCGCTCACATGGAATCAGACATGGAAGGCGGACCCGACGGGATGAAGGTTGACGTTGAAGGCAACGTGTACTGCACGGGACCTGGCGGCCTGTGGGTCTACCGGCCCAACGCTGACTTGATTGGTGTCGTGATCGGGCCTCAGCGACCGGCGAATCTGGCCTTTGGTGGCCGCGATCGGAGGAGTCTCTACCTCACCTGTCGCACGTCACTCTACATGCTGCACACAAGGATCGAGGGCGTGCCTGTCTTCTAGCCCTGGTCAGCCTCGTTCGATCTTGCTCTGTCCAGCCCGCGTGAGGCAGATGGGAGGCGCCGCGGTTAGACCGGAAGGCACTGCGACATTCGCTCGGCCGCGTCGCCCGCCAGAGGCCGCCCCATGTTGCCCGACTCTGGCAGCCAAGCGCGCATTCCAATGTCTGGCCAATACCCTGTCGCTCGGATCGACTCGTACAAGCCGTGAGTCCCCGAAGTCAAAGAGTTGCTTGACCCTGGGTCTGCTAGGGCTTGACCACCGTGCCGTCGATCCGGCGGATCTCGGGCCAGGAAGCGCGGCCGTCGTCCTCGGGGTATGGGTACCTGGCTGCCAGTTCCTCGTCGATGTCCACCCCGTGACCCGGCCTGTCGTTGGGCCACATGCAGCCATCGTGCACCTCAGGGCAGCCGGGAAAGACTGCCCGCGTCTCTGACCGGAAGAGGGATAGCTCCTGGATGCCGAAATTGGGGATCGCCAGGTCCAGGTGCATATTCACCGCGTGGCCAACTGGCGACACATCGCCGGGGCCGTGCCAGGCAGTGCGAACCCCCATGAACTCGCAGAAGGCCGCCAGCTTTCGGGCAACGCTCAGCCCGCCGATGTCTGAGATGTGCACCCGGATGAAGTCGATCAGGCGGTCTCTGATGAGGGGGACGTATTCGGCCTGATTCACGAACAGCTCGCCCATGGCCATGGGCGTAGAGGTCTGCCTGCGCACCATGCGAAAGTACTCGATATCCTCTGGCGCGAACAGGTCTTCGAGGAAGAAAAGGCGATACTGCTCCAGTTCCTTGGCCAGCCAGACGCCCTGAATGGGTGGTATGCGCTCGTGTACGTCGTGCAAGAGCTCGATGTCGAAACCCAGCGCGGCGCGCAGGTGCTCGAACAGCTTGGGTACCGTGCTGAGATACGGCCCCGGCTCCCACGTGCGGGACTGCGAGGGATTCAAGGCCGATACCACTTTGCCTCCCCTGCTGCCGTAGGTCGTGAGCCCGGGAATGCGCACCTGACAGCGAATGTAGCGGAATCCCTGTGCCATGTAGCCCCGAACCGCGTCTTCCACCTCGGCAAAGTCGCGCCCAGAGGCGTGGGTGTACACTGGCACTGCTTCGCGGCACTTGCCTCCCAGCAACTGGTAGAGAGGCATGTTGGCTCGCTTGGCTTTGATGTCCCAGAGAGCCTGGTCGATGCCGCTGAGAGCGTTGTTCAGGACGGGGCCGCTTCTCCAGTAGGAGCTGACGTAGGCGGCCTGGTAGGTATCCTCGATGCGGTCCGCATCGCGCCCGACCACGAACGGTCTGAGATAGCTCTGGATAGCCGACGCCACAGCCAATGGTCTCTGCGTAAAGGTCGCGCAGCCAAGCCCGTGGAGGCCCGGTTCGCTGGTCATGACCTTGACCACCACCAGGCGAATGCCGTTTGGAGCGGTCAGGATGACCTTGACGTCGGTGATGGTGAGGGGAGCGAGTCCTTTCTCTGTCATCTGAACCTCCTCGGAAGAGGGCCGAGCCAGCATGGTCGGCCTGCGAATGCTGGGAACTGTGGGTGTCGGGGCGACATGTCGGCGACGAAAGGGGACCGGCGTTCGGATAGGCAGCGACCAGCCTTCCGCGCCTGCCGCGACACGCCACGGTACACGCGGCGACCGATTCAGAGTATAATCTACCGCAAATGATGTATGAGAAGCCGGAATCTGTCAGGCGCCACCACACCTGCCTTGAGCCACTCTCATCCGTGTCCAGCGCGGGGAGACACGCCGTGCCCAGGAGGTACTCCCATGAATGACTTTGCCTTTCGCTTCTACAAACATCCGCAAGCGGGTTGGCGCATCGCCCACCTGACTTGCCCCGGGCCCGATCCCCGCAAAGAGGGAACGGTGGCCCAGTTCGTCCCCGAGCTTGGGAGCAATCTGTTCAGCTTCCAGGTGGACGGAATCGAGTACCTGTCGGGCCTGGCCGAGTTCCAGGACAGGCAGAGGTTGCTTGGCACGCCCATCCTGTACCCAACCCCCAACAGGGTGCGGGATTCTCAGTTCACCTTTGCGGGACGCACCTTCAGATTCGAGCCCAACGATGGCCCCAACTTTCTCCACGGGCTGGTTCGCGAGACGCCGTGGACCTGCGACGAAGGGATAGTGACCGAGGAGAGCGTCTCGGTCAGCACGCGCATTCGCTTCGAGCCTGGCACTGCGATCCATCGCTGGTTCCCCATCCGCAACACCCTTGAGCTGACCTACACGCTCAAGCCAGGCGTCATCCGTTTCGACTTTGGCATCCGCAATGATGACGAGAAACACCTTCTACCCTTCGGCCTGGCCATCCATCCCTGGTTCCGCGTCATAGGGGGGCGTGGCGATGTGCGCCTGCAGGTGCCAGCCCAGAAGTGGATGGAAGCCCTCGAGCTGCTGCCCACCGGCGCGTTGATCGATCTGGAGGACGGCCCCGCAGACCTGCGCCAGCCCACCTCCCTGGAAGGCCTGCACCTCGATGATGTCTTCTGGGGTCTCGTTCCAGACAAGCCGCAGGTCATCTACTATGATAGCATCGGGAAGAGAGTGACGATGAGGGCCTTCGATCTCTTTACCCACAGCGTCGTCTATACCCAACAGACGGGCCACTTTTGCGTGGAGAACCAGACTTGCTCCACCGACGCCCACAATCTCCATGCGCGAGGCCTGAGGAAAGAGGCCCACCTCACCATCCTGCGGCCGGGCGAGTTTCTCACGGCCTGGATCGAGATCGCGGTAAGCGACCAGTAGTCAGGCGAGAAGCTCTTGCAGCCGGCTCACCACTCCACAGGAGGAAAGTCGGCGACCATATCTCCCGATTCCAACATGGAGAGGAATGGCGAGTCGTCGATCTCCAGAGGCAATCGTACACGACCTCTTCTGCGGCTGGACTCGTAGGTGGCAAAGATGAGCTCGGTGGCCTGCAAGGCCTTGCGCGCCGAGAGCTCCGGCTCCCGCCCCGAATCGAGGGCATCGATCAAGTCCAGTATGGCCGAGGTCACATAGCCGATGGCACCCAGGTCGCCTTCAAGCTCGATGTCCTGCCACTGATTCTGGCCTTTGCCCCACATCCGCAGGGGCACCTGTCTTCCGGGGCTGATCACGATGACTCCGTCAGTCCCAACCAGCCGTATCTGCGTTCTCCTGTCTGTCCCCCGGCGGGTCATCATCAGACCGTACGCGCCGTTGGAGAACTTGAAGTGGCTGATGCCCTGTCCCTCCACAGGGACACCAAAGACCCTACCGCCGCCAGAAGGTTCGATCTGGCCGATCACCCACTCAACGGGGTTTTGGTCGTTGTAGAAAAGGATCATGTCGAACCAGTGCGTCCCCCAGTCAAAGAGGTCGGGACAGGTGCCCTCCAATCTCTGCAATGTGCCTATGGCTCCCGACTCGAGCAACTCTTTGGCCCGACGGAAGGGAGGGCCGAAGCGTCGCTGGTGATTGAAGGTCAACTGTACACCACGCTCCTCGCAGGCGCGCACCATTTGCACTGACTCGCCATAGGTGGGCGCCATCGGCTTTTCGCAATGGATCGCTTTCACGCCCGCTTCCGCCGAGGCGATGACCATTTCTGCGTGGAGGTGAGGCCAGGTGCAGATGCTGACGATGTCGAGTCGCTCAGACGACAGCATCTCACGGTAGTCCTGATAGATGGCATCGCCACCGTGCTGTTCCTGGAATGCTCGTGCGTTGTCCGTATTGATGTCTGCGAGGGACACAACCTCGGCGTCAGGCGAGGCCTCGTACCCCTCGGCATGGCTATGGGCCATCCCAAAGCCGGTTGCCCCCTCTGTCCTGAGAGGCCGGCCGCAGCCGATGATTCCCACTCGGTATCCGGGCATGATTAATCGTTGCTCCTTTGAGAATGCTGGCCTTCACCCTGTGCCCTGGCCCCGCCAGCCATGTGCCCATCTACCTCTCCCCCCGGCCCCCTCCCCGTGCACGGGGAGGGGGTGTGGGGGTGGGGTGAATCGGCACGAGGCGCGCTCCATTTTCATCTCCTTGTCGTGCCGCATCGTGGCATGGGCAGCTCCCCTGAGCTGCTACTCCTCCCTCTGCAATCTCACCTGCCCCATCAGCCCCCAGGCCTTGAGCACATAGTCGGGGGTGTAGGTCTCGTCGGTGCGTCGGAAGGAGCGCCAGTCAGTCCATGGCTCTCGGCCGGTGGCCAGGTGGAGCGGGCCGAGCATGTTGCGCGGGCTGCTCACCACCTCGATGTTCACCTTGTTCACGCCCGGAATCAGATGGGGAGTGATGTCCAGGCCGTTTTCCGATATCCAGGGAATGTGACCGGCCAGCGTCCCGTTGACGTGCACGGCTACATCCACCGCCGCATATTCACCCAGGTAGACCCGGACGCGCTCGCCCTCTTTGGGATCGTAGTCCAGCTCCCCGTGGTAGATCATGCTGCCGGCATAGTGCGGATAGCCCTGCGTCGTCCAGTCGCCAAAGTGCAGCTTCTGCGGCTCGGCGATGATGGCCCGGTCAATCCCCACGCCAAAGTTCCCGATCAGGTAGCAGTCCTCCAGCTCCATATAGTTGGTGTAGGCACAGCCGAGCACCAGCACGTTTGCGCCCTCTGCCAGCGTAGGCAAGGCCACCTTGTGGAAGGAGCGATCCAGGTACCAGCCCACCGCCTCATTCGACACCGTCCGACCGTTGAGGGTGATGGCGAACTGCGAGGCCCCCTCAACCAGCAGGTAGATCGGCGATGCGGGCACGTCCTTCACGGCAAAGGTGAAGCGAAGCTCGACGGGCGCGCCATCGCGGGGGTGAGGTTCCAGGGCCCACTTGTAGCGCTGTGGCAGGCCGTTGTAGTAGTTGGGCCGCATGTCCAGCGCAGTGCGGATCTCGTTCTGAGCGCGCCAGACCTCCATGGTCTGCGACCATTCCCCATCGCCCATGCGGTGCTGGCACATGTCCAGGGTCAGCACGTTGGGATCGGTGCGGCTGAAAGTGCAGGCTGGGCCGACAAAGCTGGCATTCTTCGCCCGGCGCAGGACGTGGACTCTGGCTGGTTCGAGTTTGGGTGCGACACGCTCTGGCGTGCCCTGCGGATCCACCACGTAGAGGCGAGAGCCTGCCGGGGCAAAGTGGGCGCGGAAACAGAGCTTGCCCCCCCTGCTCGAGGCTGGGATGCCCTTCATCTCGCCAGTGAGGGGGTTCCACTCCTCGACGTGCCCGCGGCCCTCCAGGGCCAACTCTATGTCATAGCCGCTGTGCCGGTCGTTGTTGACCACAAAGTAGGCGAACTTGCCCCCAAAGCTGCGCTGCATGTAGAGTAACGGTGTCGCCTCTTGGCCCTGGACGTTGCGAAGGCTGACTCGTCGAGGAAGCACTGCCTCCAACGCGGCCCCCAGGCCAGCCTTGTCGGGCACGATGGTGATGCCCTCGCCGGCCAGGAGAGCTCGCACGCGGTCGCTGGGCTCGGCCTCGATCATGGTGGGGGTTGGCTCCACCGCGATCACCGCGCCGCCCGCTTCGAGGAACTGCTCCAGCAATTTGACCGTGGACGACAGGAGTGTGCCCGTATCCGGAGGGATAACCACGGCCTTGTACGCTGCCTGGCCCACCCACAGGGCCTCATCCCCGACGCGACCATCAGTTGCCATGATCTGTTCATCGCCAAAGTCAAAGTCATAGTGCGCCGCAAGCAGAGCCCGGGTAAACTGGTTTAGCCGCTCGCCGTAGGCATCGACCTCCTCACGACTCTGTTGGCCCTCACCCAGCATCGACCATCCCGTGGCCACAGGGTGCAGGAGGAGCACGTCGCGCACGGCCTCGCCCTCGGTGAGCACCCGGCCGACGCGGGCGAAATAGTCCTCCACCACGCCGTTGTACTTCCACCAGGTGGTGTTGTAGTTGAAGGCGGGGGGATAGTCGCGCTTGCGGCAGCCGCGCAGGGTGTATAGGGCCAGATGCTGGCAGCGGAGATTCACTCCGAGCACGTATTGCCAATCCCCCGACCATTTCTGGCCCTCGAAGGTGAGTTCCCAGCTCGAGCAGCCATACAGCTCGGAGAGCACTCTCTTGCGCCCGAACTGGTTGGCCACGCTGGTGCACTGTTTGATGGTGAGGTTCTCGTGGGTTTGCTCGGTGAGCATGTCGATCCCTGGCACGTGCTGGTATCGAAAGTGGGGCATGATGGCGCCGCCCCGGATGATACCGTGGCCCATCTCGGTCTCCATCAGATAGTGGCCGGTGAAGGCCAGCCCGTGCTTCTCGCACCATTCCCCTAGCTGCTTGCTGTACGCCTCGGTGAAGCGCTGGCTGATGGTGTACCAGTAGTCGTGGCGCGCTTTGCTGGCTCGCTGGCCATCGTAGAACAGCCAGGGCAAGACATCCAGTAGATCGTACCCACGCCGCCCGCGGAAGTAGGTGTCAAGAGCGTCCGTCCAGGGCAGAGCGCGGAGCCCGGATCGCGCGGTGGGGGCAAAGATGTTGGGCTCGTCGGTGAAAATGCCAGGCACCGCGCCGCCGAACTCCTCTCCCACCTCCTTTCGGTAGGCCTCGTAGGTTATGTCGATGAAAGTGGCCACGGCGTCGGGGTTCAGGTTGTCGGCGTAGGCGTCGTCGTTGAACCACTCGCTGGGGCCGGATACCTCGCGGCGAAACACCAGGAGCGTGTCCCCCACCTGGACGGCTGTCGCATCGAATGTCAGCCGTCGAGCCGATACGATGGTTCCACCCTCGACAACGGCGGCAAAGATGGCCAATACGTCTTCGGTGTTCTCAGGAGGTGCCTCGCATTCCTCAACAGTGACGACTTTGGCCCGGAAAGCGTCTCCCCCGCGAGCTGGCACCAGCCCCCCGGCTGCCCCCGAAGGCCAGCGATCCTCGTCATACAGCCAGGCGCCCATGCCCTCCTCCTTGGCCACCCGTACTGTCTCTCGGATGCAGTCGAGCCATTCAGGGCCCATGTAGACCGTCTCCAGACCATCGCGCGAGTGCATGAAAAAGCCGCCCATCCCGTGGGCCTTCATGTCGCGCACCTGGCGAGACAGCTCTTCGACCTTCAGCCCGTCGTTCCACGACCAGAAGGGAGCTCCTCTGAACGCGAGAGGAGGATTGGCGAACTCCTGGCGCAGCCTGTCCATTGTCTGACCCTCCTTTGAATAGTCTGGTTCGTCGTCGCGAGATATGGCCATGCTAACTCGTTGAGGCAGCCGCGCACCAGCCTGACTCCGACGCGCACCTGGCAAGACTCTACTGCTCAGACACGACTCTATTGCGCAACCGGCCGATTCCCTCGATCTCGATCTCCACTTTGTCGCCTCGGCGGAGAAAAACCTGGGGCCTGCGCGACAGCCCGACGCCACCTGGCGTGCCGGTCATGATGACCGTGCCTGGCAGCAAGGTCATGCAGTGGGAGATGTGCGAGATCAGCTCGCGGCAGGAAAAGATCATGTCGCTGGTGCTAGAGTCCTGGACGATCCTACCGTTGAGTCGGGTCCGGATATCGACCTGATCCGGATCTAGGTCGGTCTCAATCCATGGACCCAACGGCGCGAAGCTATCGAACGACTTGCCCCGCGCCCATTGGGCATCAAGACGCAGTTGGCAATCTCGAGCGGTGACGTCGTTGCCGCAAGTATAGCCCAACACGTAGTCGAGGGCCTCGTCTACTGCCACGTTCTTCGCCGTCTTGCCCATGACGATGGCCAGCTCGCATTCGTAGTCTACCTCGCTCGGCGCAAGTCTGGGTAGGACGATGTCATCGTCTGGGCCGCAGACCGCTGTGGTGGCCTTGAGGAACAGGACCGGAGCTTGGGGGACAGGCATGCCGCTCTCGGCGGCATGGGAGCGGTAGTTGAGGCCGACGCCGATGATGTTGGGTGGGCTTGCCGGGGCCAAGAGCCTGACCTGGGCCACCGCTAACACCTCGCTGGTGACCTGCCACTGGCCAAATGGGCTGCCGTCGATGGGCTGCAAAAGGTCGTCGTTCTTGAGCACGCCATAGAGGACAGTTCCTTCCTGCGTGCGAAAGCGTGCAATCCTGGTCATGCGCGGACTCCTCCTGCTGCCTATTCCGGCCCATGCTTGGGCGCTTTGGCATTATATGTGGGGGTACCGGGCCGGTCAATGTGACTTTGCTTGTCAGGCGATCTGGTTTGTCGTATCCTGGGATCTGGCGTGCGAAGCGGGCGGGCTGGTCACGTGGGGATTGTATCCCATACGACGGGGAGTGAGATATGGTGCGATACCCGGAGTTGGACCCTGGGGCGTTCGCCCTGGGAGGCGGCCCCGTGGGTTGTCTCTTGCTACATGGCTTCACCGGATCACCACCAGAGATGCGGCTCCTTGGCGAATTCTTGCACGACCGGGGCATCTCTGTTGCCGCTCCGCTGTTGCCCGGGCACGGAACCATACCCGAAGACCTGAACCGCACTCGCTGGCAGGATTGGGCTTCTGCTGCCGAAGAGGCGCTGTTGGCCTTGCGTGCCAGGTGCGACGTGCTGTTTATCGCCGGGTTGGGCATGGGGATGCTGCTCGTGATCCATCTGGCGAGGAGATACCCCGACGTGGCTGGCATCGTGCTCTATTCTCCCGCGCTCAAAGTTGCCCACAGGCTTCTGCCCCTGCTGTCGCTGTTGCGGCCTTTTGTGAAGCAATGGCCCAAGGAAAGCGAGGAGGAGACCGACCTGACCGATCCTGAAGCTGTCAAGCGGTGTTGGAGCTACGAATCGTGGCCTACGAGGGGCCTCAGCGCACTGGTCAAGCTCCAGCGCGTGGTCCGTGCCGAGCTCAAAGAGGTCCGTGTGCCGGCCATGGTCTTTCATTCGACACTTGACACATCAATCCACCCAATGTCCGCCAGGCGTACGTTTGATGGGCTGGGGTCGCAGGACAAGGAGTTGGTCGCACTGCACAACTCCGGACACGTGGTGACGGTGGATTCAGAGCGTGAGGGCATCTTTGCGCGCACCTACGGGTTTATCAACGCCCATTGTGGGGGAAGGCTCCAGCCGAACGTTCGCCCATAGAGCGCTGGGTCATGGAGGATCGGCGCGGCCCTCCCGTTTTCAGCCCGGCTTTCTGACGTAGGCGCGCAGCAGCAAGCTCGCTTCCCTGGCCTGCAGAGCATAGTGACCCAACACTGCGGGAAGGAGCGCGAACCGAATCGCCCGCAGGCTCACTGGCTCACCGGACCAGTGAATCTGACTGTAGCCCTTGATGCAGCCCCAGATCTCAAAGGTGGAGCCGTCGGCCAGCCCCTGGAACTCGCTGCCCGGGGCCAGACCGACGCGCTCCACGGTAAAGTGGCGCCAGTCCACCAGCCGCGCCCTCCTCACTCCGTCGCCGTCTTGGACGATCAGTGGCTCGACCTTGCCGGGCGGTGGCTGGCCAAAGTCTATGACCTGCAGTGCCTTCTCGATGTGCAGTGGGCGGGGCTTGCCATCGGCGCCCAGGCGTCCCCAGTCGTACACTCGAAAAGTGGCATCCGAGGTCTGCTGTATCTCGACGACGACCACCCCCGCCAGCAAGGCGTGGACCGTGCCCGGTGGCACAAAGATGCAGTCGCCCGAGGCTATGCTCACCCGATGCAGTTGTGTTTGCAGGCTGTTGCTGGCGATAGCAGACCGAAAGCTCTCGCGAGTCACGCCATGAGCCAGACCGCATATCAGTTCAGAGCCGGGCTGGGCATGCAAGACGTACCACATCTCCGTCTTGCCCGGGTCCCCGCTATGGTGCAGCGAGGCATAGGCATCGTCCGGGTGTACCTGCACTGACAGGTTACGGTTTGCATCAAGCAGTTTGACCAACAACGGGAACCGTTCCCGAGTCACCATTTCAGCCGAGTTGGTGCCCACCAGGTCGGAACCCAGCTCGGCCAGCACCTCAGCAAGCAGAGTGCCGCGCCAGGCACCGTTGTCCACACGAGTTGGCGAGCTGGGATGCCCCGAGATCTCCCAGCTCTCAGCGACGATACCTGGCGGGAGCTTTCTCGCAAAGAGCGTCGCCAGACTGCGTCCGCCCCAGACATAGTCCCGGAACACCGGCTCGAAAGTCAACGGGTGGATTCTGTCTTGCATGACCAGTCGCCTTCCTTTGGACGGCATCCCTGCTGGTGCGGCGCTTGCCGGCTCCGGTTGTCCCGAAAAGCGCTGCGCCTGGCACGGACCAGTCTAGCAGATGTCTCTTGCTCGCGCAATCGATCAAGCTGCCGATTCCGCGGACGCTGCCCCGTTGACAATGCCCCCGGGCTGTCCATAATGGCTTGGGAGAATCGACTTTGGGGGGGACAAGATGAAAGCGCTTGTTCATACAGCACCGTACGTCATGGAAGTGCAAGACTGGGATGTGCCGAGCCACGGTCCCGACGATCTGCTGATCCGGGTGAAGGCGTGCGCCATCTGTGGCTCGGACATCAAGGGCTACACCGGGAAGACGGGGCGACGACAGCCGCCCATCATCATGGGACATGAGGCATCTGGCGTTGTGGAAGCCGTCGGCGCGAACGTTACGGCCTTTGCGTCGGGCGATCGTGTCTGCTTCGATTCGACCGTATACTGTCGTAGTTGTGCCTACTGCCAGAGCGGCAGGCCGAATATGTGCGAAAGTCGTCAGGTGGTGGGCGTTTCAGAAGGCACCTATCGCCGGCACGGGGCCATGGCCGAGTATGTTGTGGTGCCCCATTGGATCGCTGTGCTCATGCCCGATAGCCTCTCGTTTGCCCAGGCGGCTTTGGTGGAGACCGTCTCGATCAGCGTACATGCTGCCAATCGTACTCCCGTGCGCTTGAACGATACGGTCGTTGTGGTGGGGGTCGGTGCGATTGGGCTCACTGCTCTCCAGGCCATCCGGCTCAAGGGGGCGGGAAGGGTCATCGTGACTGACCTGTCGCCCTGGCGGCTCGAGCTGGCCAGGCGACTGGGCGCAGATGTGGGCATCCGGGCCGACCAGCCGGATCTGCTGGAGCGCTTGAGAGATGCGACGGGCCCCGAGGGGGCGGATGCCGTCATCGAGGCGGTCGGGATTCAGGAGACGGTGGACACCGCGCTGGAGATCACTCGAAAGGGTGGGTCCTTGACCCTGATCGGCAACGTCACCCCGCGAGTGGAGTTCGGTCTGCAGAGCATAGTGTTTGGCGAGATCGCCGTGCGTGGCACTTGCGCCTCGAGCGGCGAGTTCCCCGACTGTGTGGCTCTGGTCTCGTCGGGCCGAATCATCGTTGACCCTTTGATCACCGAGCACGCACGTCTGGAGGATGGCCAGGCAGTCTTTGATCGGCTGTATCAGGGAGCGGAGAAGAGCATTCGCACCGTTTTCATCTTTGACTAGAGACCCTCCGAGCGTGCTGAGACTCAAGGGTATTCTGCGGCTAGGGCCCGCAGTGAGTGTCTGAGGCCAAAGTCCAGGGTGCGCCGCGTGGGACCGAATCCAAGCCCCTTTGGCGCTCTAGTGGGCGTCACAGAGCGCCCCCGGCGCAAGCACTTTTGAGAGTATCGAAAAACCTTGTGTGAGCTCCCGTCGTTGTCACTGTGAGCGCAAGTACCTCGTAGTGAAGGGGCACAAGCGAAGAGTCTCAACCGCACAAAACAGAGATTCTTCGCCTTCGCTGCACTACGGCTCACCTGTGCGTGCGCCGCAGGTGCATGCAGAATGACAAACCCGTTTTTCGATGCCCTCCACTTTTCGGTAGTCTCCCTATTGGATGTTGGTATATGATGATTCATCAACAACCGGCGCGAGACGAATGACACGAGGATTAGTGGAACTTGGTCGGTTCTGCCCCAACGAGGTCTGTCCCGACTACTGAAAGGTGGATGTGGGAAACATCATCCGCTTTGGTCGAACCCGAAGCAGCACCCAGCGTTACCGGTGTAAGGTGTGTGGTCAGACCTTCACCGAGACCAGGGGGACGCTCTTTTATCGCCGCCGCACCGACCCGAAGGATATTCTGGAGTCCCTGGCCTTGTTGGCCGAAGGCGTGCGGATCAGTGCATCGCCCGGGCGAAAGGCTTCAAGGAGGATACCATCCTGAGCTCGCTGCGGGCAGCGGGACGGCACGCCCAAGAAGTGGAGGCCACGTTGCTGGGGGATTACCGGATCAGCCGAGCGCAGATCGATGCCTTATGGACCTATGTCGGCCACAAGGGTCAAAAAGGGGGTACGAAGAGAGAGAGCGAGCCGGGGCGATCTGGCGTCTGCAGCAGCAGGTGCACCTTCGAGTGCTCGAGCGCTTCGAATACCTCGTTGAGGACTCCTCTGCGGGAATCCGAATCGAGGTCATCGGTGAGGAATAGGCCCCGCGCGCGGCCTCCTCAAGGACCTCCAGAGCAACCAGAATCGCGCCCTTGAAAGACCCTCACCTTCCGATGGCTTCCTTTGCCACATGATTGTCTGCTCCTATCGCACCGATGGTCGAGTCCAGCCTCAGACGTCTGCTGGCCCGGCACGGGTTCGCGTGCCACTGAGTCTCCGGCCCATGGGCACGGACCATCGTAGCTCAGGGATCCTTTGCGCACAAGCAGCACCTCAAGACTCAGGAGCCGCCATCCTTGACGTAGAAAACCGTCCTGCTTGCACTGCCCCTCGCTTGTGAGCGCCCTTTTCCTGGGTGATATTCCAGGTGAAAGCCCGCCCGCGCCAGATGGCGGTCCTCGTAGTGAGTCAATACTGGCTAGGCCTCGTTCAGCCGTGGGTTCATGTCGGTTCGCTCCGTTCATGAGGGCTTCGTCGGGCGACGGGGCGCCATTGCCGCTCTTCTGGTAGGAGGCTGAGGGCCGCCGCCGACACGCTGCGCGCCACAGGCGGCAGCCCCTGCGACCCTCGACCTCCCACGCACGCAACACCAGCGAGGCAACTCTTGGCCTGGCATCAAGAGTTGCCTCCTAGTCACGAGTGTGCGCAAGAGACCCGTGCAGGCAGGGAACACGCATCCCTACCCTTTGATCTGAATCGCCTCAAAGAGATCTAGCCTGGGCACCGTGATGGTCAGCGCACCGTCGGACACGGAGAAGGGAACCGCCTGTCCCGTCACCAGGCTGACGACGGACTCCGGCTCCGACTCCCACGGCAGGATCACCTGTGCATTGTGGACCGGCACGGGCTCGTAGAAGGTGACCCCAAAGTGGCCGGATGTGTTCACCAGGTGCAAGAGCTGAGTGCTTCCGTCGGCCTTCTCAAAGACGGTCACCTCAACCATCGGTGAGAGGTTTCCCCCCAGCGGCGCTATGGCCGCGACATTCTCCAGCAAGTCGGCGGCAAAGTCTATGGTGTTGGTGTGGCCCTGGCGGTGGAAGAGGGTCCCAGGCAACCAAGGGATGTAGATCGCCTTGCCCTGGCCAAAGGGATGGACCACGAAGCCAGGTTGCTCGGTGACAACCTCGTAGTAGGTACGCTCGGGCGGGCCGAACTTGTGCGGCGGGATCAGCTTGAGACGCTGCGTGGCCTCGGGCGCGTATTCGGCATACACATACAGGCCGTCCAGGTAGAGCAGATCAGTCTCGTCGAACCGGGTCAAGCCCTCTTTGTCGTCCAGCTTGAAGTAGGATGGGCGCATGTGTGTGCGCACTTGCCTGATGCGACTGATTCCCAAGCAGGCCATGGCAGGTTTCTCGCGCGGCTCGTAGTCCTCGGTGCGAAAGCCCGCGCGACCCACGGCGATGAGCGTGCCCCCATCGGCAACAAAGCCGTCCAGCCTTTTGGCCAGCTCGTCGCTCATGGGCTCCAGGCTGGGCACGATGATGACCTGGTACTTGTCCCAGGGCAGGTCCAGCACAGCCTCGATCATCGGAGTGTCAAAGAGGAAATGGTTCTCGACCAGGAAGCGAAACCAGCCCCGAAACTCTCTCTGATCGGCCCGGCGGATGTTCAGCAGGGCGATGCTAGCTTTGGACACATTGTCCAGGTACGCCTCTCCGTTGGCTGCGTGGTAGTGAAAGACCTCTTTGACTGCTTCGAAGCCTGATCTGTCTTCGTGGTTGTCGAGGCGCCCGATCAGATAGTAGTCGAGGTCGCCGCCGTTGGCCAGATTCTGCACCAGACGCAGCTTCTGTTCGTAAGGAGATACAGCCACGTGGCGGTAGGGGATGCCTACGAAATCAACGCTGGTGTTGCTTGAGATCATGGTGGGATAGCTGCTCACCGCCCATTTGGTGTTGCTCGAACCGCTATACTGCCAGCGGGGAAGCGGACGATCCACGGAGGTGTTCGATTCCTGCCGGACGATGCCTCGCCGGAACTCATAATGGTTGTGGATGCACATGTCTGGACGCAAGTCGAGGATAAAGCGATACACTTTCTCGTGGTAGGCCGTGAGCGTGCGCCTCTTGAAGACGAGATACTTGCGATAGACGGGATCGTCCATATCCTCGACCTTGGGTAGGGCCAGGCCGAACATGTCGTGGAACTTTTTCTGGCAGCTCTCGCACTGGCAGATGCCATAGTAGTTGCCACTATAGTCTCTAGTCTGGTACCCGGCCATGTTGAAAAAGATGCCGTCAAAGTCGTGGGTGGTGATGAGCTCCTCGATGATCTTGAGAGCATACTTCTGTTGGTAGTTGCCGTTGATACACACGTGCACGTCGCCGTTGTAATCGACGATCTGCCCCTGAGGGCTGATGTAGGCCCATTCAGGGTGTTCCTCATAGATGGGCCGACGCACCTTGGAAAAGTCGGTACGGGCGGTAACTCTGATGGCGGCGGCGTGGCAGGCGTCGAGGATGTCTTGCAGGCTATCCCCCTTGAGATAGGGACTCTGAAAGTGGAAGGGTAGCTTTGTGGGATAGCTGGCAATGATGCCTGCGGCGTTGAGCATGAGGTGATTGGCCTTGAAGGATTGAAGATCTTTAGCGACCTGCTGGGCGTCGATGTCGAGCATATCGATCTCGCGCAGGTTGGTCTGAATCTCTCGCCAAGGCTTTCCGGTCCACCAGTCGGTCATGATTCGAACACCTCCTCTCGGCATTTCGTATAGAGCGAAAGAAGCCTATTGGTTCCATTCTCCCTGAATAGACGCGATCCGTTTCAAATCCTCGGGGGAGAGCCCCGCGCCGTTGGAGGCAGCCACATTTTGGGCCAACTGTTCTCGCGTGCGTGCCCCTGGGATCGCCGCGGAAACGGATGTGCGATGAAGAGGCAGCCGACATCCTTCGCAGCTAGCGCCAGCAAACGCGTCCATCAAGTCCTGTTTGTATTGCTCCAGCCAGCCTGTCTCGCGCGGGATGCAATGAGCAGCGTCTTTGGCACCTACTGCGCCGCCGCTGGGTTAGGCTTTTAGGTGCCAGTCGGGATCTTGTAGCGCCTCGTAAACCACGCCGCCTTCAACGCTCTTGGGCATTGGCACACCGAGCAAGTAGCATAGGGTAGGCGCAACGTCCACAACGCGGACCTGGCGCTGAAGCACGACGCCTTTGCGAACGCCGGCACCAGCCATGATAAAAGTCGAGTGTTGGGCTCCCATGCCGAGCTGCGCCGAAGGCAACTGTTTCCCATGTGCGCCGTCGAACTCTGGGCGCAGAGCGTAAACCACATCGCCGACCAGCTCGCCTGTCAAGTTGAGCACCTCTGCATCCTCTCGTGTCAGCGCGAGTGCAAACGGATACCTTCCTGTGGCCTTGTCCCGATAGGTGTGTAACGCGGCAATGATTTCCCTTCGTGTCTTCTCATAGTCTTGGCGCTGTACAAGGCCGTGAGGCTCTCGACCTTTCAAGTTGACAAAGATGTGTACCAGACCAACGTCAAGGGCTCGCGTCCTTGCCCAGTCGATCGGACGCTGTCCATCTGAACCTTCTTCACAGACGACGAGGCCCGCGTCCTCTAGGACTTTTCTGATGTTCACGGGCGGAAACTGGCTCGGCGTGCCACCATGGTCGGACGCTATGACGAACACGGTATTCTCATCCCTCAGCTCCATCAATCTGCCCACGAGTCGATCAATGGAAGCATAGGTACGCGTCAGTCCCTCACGGCACCGATGCATGGTCTCTGAATCTGCGCCGCTGATTTCATCGGCTCGAAGGAGGAAGGAATGGTTTGCGTAATCGGAAGCATGTGTCTCCACAAACAGCATGTCCCATTCTCGCGTGCGAGTCAGATAGTGGGCTATATCGGCGAGTCGTTGATGATGAAACTCCAGCAGTTCGAAGTAGGTATCGTCGTCTATCGTGCCCAACGCGTCGCGGGCGGGGTTCTGCAAGAAGTTGCCCACATGCTCGCTGATCTCTTCAGCGACCTTGGAGGGCACCGTGTAGCCATCTATGGGCCAGACTTGTGGGACGAACAGCTCGAACATGTCCGCATTGGGACTGAGGGTGATGAGCTTCATGCGCAAGTAGCCAGACACATCCTGCCCGTCTATGGTGAACGTGTCCAACCACCAGTCGCTCCACTGCCCGGGGCCGAGTTCAGTAATCGCGTCCTCAGCATTCTGACTACGGCAGATGCGGACCCGATCATAGCCATCCTGTCCCGAAGCGTAGATGAGGCCGTAGAGCGTCTTGGGCTCCCCCTCCTTGCCCCGCCTCATGATCTCCTTGACTCGCACAAGAGGCCGAATTGTCAGTACAACCTGTTTTGGAGGGAGCGACGAATGGGGCAGGTTTCTCCAGACTGGCCTGTCGGCGGGTTCGATCATTACGGGGTCAGCTCGTGGGACATCCTGCAATGCGCTGGGGTCGACCGTTTCGGGGTCGCGCTGTCCGCCGAGGGGACGGGGCGCCCACTTGCCTCCGACGAATTGGTGATAACCAGCGATCTGATGATAGTTGGAGACGCCGGGGCCGCTCCCTTCGACCTGTACGCCGGTCGTTATGGTGGGAGGCCAGGACATCTCCCACTTGACGAGGATGGGCGTCTTGCCGGCGCGTTCGATGGTATTCCAGAGGTATTCTGATTTGCACAAGCTTGTATTGATGCCAAAGACGGTTTCATCAAGCTGCCCTCCCAACCTACGGATGTTGAAGTCCATGACCTCGTGAGTGCCCGGCCACGAGCCCGTCGTGAGTGCCGTCCAGCCAGGTGGGGTCAACGTTGGGAAGACGCCCAGCATTGGGCGATAGACACCACTTTCGATCAACTGAGCCAAATGGGGTGTGTGTCCCTGAGTGACCATCCTCAAAACCAGCTCCATACTTGCGCCATCCATGCCGACGACGATAGCGCGCTGAGCAGGACTTTTCATAGCTGCTTCTTCCTCGCTTGTCGCATGTGTTTTCGGCCGCTTGACCACATAGCTGCAACGGGGCACACGAAGAACCTGTTGGAGAATCGAGCGTAAGCCTGGTGGGCGTGCAGGAAAGAGCACCTAGTCTACCATAAAAGGATCCCGACTGGCGAGACCACGGAATGAGTTCCGCCGCGGAGCCAGACCCAGTCCAATGAAGCTCAAGTTCGACGCCAACCAGGGATTCCTACTGGACGCCATCGAGGCCCTCCAAGGGCCAGCGTGTGCAACTTAGGACAGCTCATCTCGATAGAACGCCTCCACCTCCGCCCCAGACGGAAGCGAAGTCTGCGCGCCGAGCACCGTGGTCGCCAACGTGCCAGCGCAAGTGGCATATCGGACCGCCTCCACCAGCTCAAAGCCCCTGAGCAGGGCCACCGTCAACCCGCCAATGAAGGCGTCACCGGCCGCTGTCGTATCCACAACCTTGACCTTGCGCGCCGGCGCATGCACCATCTGTGAACTGGTTGCCAGGAGAGCGCCATCGGCGCCCAAGGTGATGATGACCACCGGGCTTGGCCAGGCCAATAGGTGTTCGGCCGCCCCCCGGGCTGTGACCAGGTCGGTCACTTTGATGCTGGTCAGCGACTCGGCTTCGAGTTCGTTGACCACCAGGCAATACACCCCCTCCAGAAAGCCAGGATTGAGGGGGCACGCAGGTGCCGCGTTGAGTATGACCGGCAGTCCCAGTTCCACTGCCCTTGAGATGGCGGCGCGCACGCTGGCAAGGGGAATCTCGCATTGCATCACCAGGTATCGGGCTTGCCTGAGCAGCCCCTCCGCAGCATTCACATCCTCCGTGGTCACCCGGCCGTTGGCCCCTGCCACCACGATGATCGTGTTCTCGCCGCGGTCGTCAACGATGATCGTGGCCGTGCCGGTCGGGGTGCCGCTGTCCAGAGCCACGTGTGACACCCCCACCCCCTGGCTGCGCAGGTTCTCCAGAAGGACTGGCCCGAAACTGTCCCTGCCCACCCGTCCGACCATCTCAACCTTCGCGCCCATCCGCGCAGCCGCAGCCGCCTGGTTGGCCCCCTTGCCGCCTGGGACGGTCCTGAACTCCGTGCCGCGGATGGTCTCTCCAGGACGTGGCATGCGCTCGGCTCTCACCACAAGATCCATGTTGAGGCTGCCCAGTACCACGATGTCGGTCATGGTCCTATCTCTTCTTCGCTTAAGGCCAGGATAGCAGGGCGATTCCAGCACTTGTGAAAGGAGCACTTGTGGAATGCGCTGCTTCACCAGCCAGACGCGCTTCCAGTGGCGGCGATTTGCTCCCCGGGGATTCGGGTTGGCCGTTTGACCCCGGATCGGCCCACTCGTGGGAACACGCTATTGCTCTTGGGGCCGGGAAACAGACAGAATGCGCTCATCATTGGTGGGCACGATGGCATACCCTGGAGGCACGATGAGAAAGCGCCCTTCGTCCCACTGCCCGTCCAAGAGAGCGCGCATGATGGCAAGGCTGCCCACAAGCCGCTCAAAGCTCCAGCCTCGGCGAGCCGCGAGCTGGCGCACTTGCTCCGAATAGTCGGGAAGCGCCACCTCCACGGTGTCGATGTAGGCCGCGCGGCTATAATGTTGCCGCCAGGCGCCCATCACCTCCATCAGGTAGTCGGCATTGTCTTGACCGTACTTTTCCACGTACTCTTGATAGACCCTGCTCATCTCTTTGTCGTCTGCATCGGAACCAAGGGGGATGTAGTCGCCGTCACTCCCACGCTCAATATAGCCCGCAGAATACCAGTAGGTGCCTGGGTTCGCCCGGAACTCGGCACCATAGCGTTCGCCAGAGCCAAGATAGAGGGTGATGCAATCGTGGGCCCGGGGCACCACAAGCTTGGTGTGGGCGCAGACCAGGCCGGCTATCGAGTTGCTGCACAGGCCGTAGCCAAGCAGGATCGCGTCGTAGCTACCCTCTTCAGTGGCGTCCAGCCGTAGCTGCAGCTCGGAGCGCAAATCGTCCGGCTCGTTGTGCAAGCCCTTACCCAAGAGCTCGACATCGACGACGTGTGGTGATAGGGCAGCGGCATAGTAGACCAGACGGGCCAGTACCTCACAACAGATCGCCTTGAGATACATCGACGGTGCCCTCCCCGTTCTGCAAGATCCTCAAGAGGTAGGCCTAGCTCTCGTAGACAGCGGCCGCGGCGGCAAGGCCCCGGTTTACCTTCTCGTTGTCGAGCAAGTCGCCCAGAGCAGCCAGCAGCAGCATGACGCTTGCCCGCCGCGAAGCGTGACCCATCAGCCCGATGCGCCAGGCACCGCCCGCGAACTTGGCCAGGCCGCCACCAATCTCGATGCCGTACTCGCCAAGCAGGCGCCCGCGAATCGCCTTGTCATCGACGCCTTGGGGTATCATCACTGTGGTGAGGGGTGGCAGGCGCAGGGCAGCATCTGCGACCAGAGGAGGGATGTCCATGGCCTCCAGGCCAGCAATCAAGGATTGCTGGCTGGCGCGGTGCCGGGCAAAGCGGGCATCGAGACCCTCCTCCTTCAGTTCCAGAAGCGCCTCACGCAGGGCGTAGGTCATGTTGATCATGCCCGTCTGATGATAGCCGCGCTCGGGCCCCCAGTATCGCCAGATCTGCTCCAAGTCCAGGTAAAAGCTCTGGACGGGGGTCCTACGAGACTTGACCGCACGCACGGCAGCCGGGCTCATGCTCAGTGGCGCCAGGCTGGGAGGAGCGCCCAGGCACTTTTGCGTCGCACTGTAGGCGACGTCAATGCCCCGCTCGTCCAGCTTGACCGCGACGCCACCCAGCGAGGTGACGCAGTCAACCAGGAAGAGCGCTCCCGCATCGTGGACTATGCTGCCGATCTCGTCTAGGGGCTGCAGCACGCCCGTGGAGGTCTCGGCGTGCACGATGGCGACGATCTTGGGGCTGACCGACTTGAGCGCCTCCGCGACCTGTCTCGGGCGAATCGCGCTGCCCCAAGCTGCGTCCACGCGGGTCACCTTGGCGCCACACCGCCTGGCGACCTCGACCAGGCGCTCGCCAAAGAACCCGTGAACGCATACCAGGGCCTCATCCCCTGGCTCCATAAGGCTAACCATCGCGGACTCCATACCTGCCATTCCCGTGCCTGGAACGCACACTGTCCACTCATTCTCGGTCTCAAAGGCGTAGCGCAGCAGTGCCTGGACCTCATCCATCAAGTCAAGATACTCTGCGTCCAGGTAGCCCAGAAGCGGAGTAGCGCAGGCTCGAAGCACGCGTGGCGAAATCTGACTCGGTCCAGGCCCCAACAGAAGACGTTGCGAAGGGTCAAGAGTGCCGAACGACTTGGTCATGGTCACCTCTCCTATCAGATGCAGCGATGTCGGATGAATTGGGCCGGCTGTGCGGCCAACCGCGATGGCGGTCGATGTGATCAGCCTGTATTCCAGCGGGACCCCATGCAGACAATGGGCAGGGGTAAGGATACGGCAAACCCGCGCCGGCCGCAAGTCTGACGTGAGGCGGAATGGGCTCGCGCACGTGTCACAAATCCAAATGTTCTGGTGCAGTTCCACAAGGCCGTTGGGGCATGGGACGACATTGGTCGTCCCACTGATCCTGCCATTCGACCCGGCTTGACCATGAATGCAGGTTTGTGGGCGCTGGCGCACGCACTACACGCGATTTCATGCGCGGGGTCTCTTGTGCTATAATCGGCATTCGTGGACTGTGTGAAAGGTAGAATCCAAAGATGGATAGCATAATCAGGTCGTTGGATCCCGAGGCCAGGACCGATATCCCCCGCATACGTGTGGGCGACACGGTGCGCGTACATCTGCGCATTGTGGAGGGCAATCGAGAGCGCGTCCAGCGCTTCCAGGGCGTGGTGATGCGTATGCGCAAGAGCGGGGTCAACGCCAGTTTCACCGTGCGACGTATCGCCTCCCACGGCATTGGCGTGGAGCGAACTTTTCTGCTTCACTCTCCTCGCCTCGAAAAGATCGAGATTCTCCGGCGCTCCAAGGTGCGTCGTGCTCAGCTCTACTTCCTGCGCAAGGTTCGGGGCAAGAGAATGCGTCTGAAGGAAGACCGCTCGGGGTATCGAAAGTAGGCGATGAAGCGCGGGTCTCCATCTGGAAAGATCGGAGGCGTCGGCCATGAGTCAACAACCAGACCTCGCCAGGGAGCGTGGGCTGTGGGCTCAGGGCTATGTGAGAGTTGCTGGACTCGATGAGGCCGGTCGGGGCGCATGGGCAGGCCCCGTCGTCGCCGCCGCTGTTGTTTTCCCCCCTGATGTGCCCGACCTGTCTGAGGACTTGGGTGCGGTTCGCGATTCCAAGCTTCTCTCGCCTTTGCGCAGGGAGCGATGCTATCGTCTCATCCTCCAACACGCCTTGGATTGTGGGGTGGGCCTGGTCTCATCGGCCGAGATCGACCGTATCGGCATAGTGCCGGCTACCCGGTTGGCCATGGTCAAGGCTCTCGATGCCCTGGCTTCCCACCCAGACTATCTCCTGATCGACTTCGTCACGTTGCCCCAAGTCCCTATTCCCCAATCCGCCGCGCCCAAGGCGGATCTCTGCCTTCTGTCCGTTTCCGCTGCGTCCGTCGTTGCCAAGGTAAGCCGCGATCGCTGGATGATCGACCTCGACAAGCGCTTACCTGGCTATGGCATGGCCCGGCATAAAGGTTACGGGACGCGCCAACACCTGGCGGCCCTCCGTGACCTCGGCGCAACGTCTCAGCATCGCCACAGTTACGCTCCCATCCGTGCTATCGATGAGGCGCATCGTGCTCGGCCTTGATGCACCCATTGATCGGGTTCCCCTGGCCTTTCTCGACGTGGAGACCACAGGGTTGCACGCATGCTTTGGCGATCGCATCTGTGAGATCGCGGTTCTGCGATGCGAGGGTGGGGAGATCGTTGACGATCTGCAACGCCTGGTCAATCCCCAACGCCCAATGGGCCTGGGTGCCCAGGCTGTGCATGGCATCGACGACGAGATGCTGCAGGATGCCCCTGTCTTCTCGCAAGTGGCTGGAGACGTGCTGGCCCTGATCGACGGCGCGGTGTGGATCGGACACAATGCCTCCTTCGACCTTGGGTTCGTGGCCCAAGAACTGGCTCTCATCGGCGCGCCGATGCCGGGCGTGGTCGCCCTGGATACCCTACGCCTGGCGCGGCGTCAGTACCACCTGCGCAGCTACGCATTGATGAATGTTGCTCTCGCGCTGGGAGTTGACGTGGTTGGCGGGGCACACAGGGCCATGGCTGATGTGGTGCTCACCCGGGGTGTGTTTCACCACCTGGTGGAGGAGCTGTCGCGGTGGGGAGCGCGCTCGGTGGGCGACTACCTGGTGGCCCAGGGCGGAATGCTGAGCTTTGAGCGGATTCCCGATTTCCCTGTGCCGCCCCTGATTCAAGAGGCTCTGCGCGGACACCACTTCTTGCACCTGCTCTATGTTTCTCAGAGCGGCGAGGAAACGCGGCGGCTGGTGCGGCCCATCGCTCTCTCAGAGCGGGGTGGCACCATACTCCTGGTGGCCCACTGCCATCTTCGCGATGCGTTGCGACACTTTCGGCTGGATCGCATCCAGGGCATGGAGTTGGTGATGGAGAGCGAATAGCCCGATGCCCGAGCTGCCCGACCTGGAGGTCATCAAGGGGGTGTTGCGGCGGAGAGCCCTGGGCCAGCGCATCTCTGAGATATGTGCTGCTGGGCGCAGCACCAGCTTCTGCCGAGGCTGCCAGCCGGGGTCCATGTTCCCGGGGATAGGAAGCCACATCGAAGGCCCCACCGTCTCCGCCCGACGGATTGCCACCGACAGTGGCCGTGGGTATAATGGGAGGTGAATGAAGAGACTTCCGTGGGGCGCTAGGGGATCATCGGTTCTGTGCGGGCCCGGCAGGCTGAGAGGTTCTGTGCGGGCTCGGCAGGCTGAGAGGTTCTGTAGAAGTGTAAGTTAGGCCGCTGCTATGATACTTGAGGAGAGATATTGTGAATGATTACATATTGAGTCGACTACGATCTGATGCCACACATGCCATCGCTTTGGCCGAGCACGAAAGGAGGTTGCAGCATTCAGGACTGAAGGGTAGATTCAGAGAACTGCTCATCGACAATATCCTGACCCCTTGGCTTCCTCCCTATGTTTCCTGTGGTACTGGAATGATTATCGCCGCTGAGAACAAGCTGCGTGAGTCAACACAGGATGACATCATCATCTATGACAAATCGCTGGCTCCACCAGTCTTGGCTTCAAACAACGCGCCTGAAGGAGTCTTCCTGTTCAACAGTGTGCTTGCACGGATTGAAGTCAAGTCAAGATTGACAAGAAAAGACGCCAAGTGCTTCGTCAAGTCCTCTCTGGAGATTGCCAAGTTGAGGGTCTCGGTTCATCCGAACTGTAAGTCTAGCTTTGAAGGCCCGTTCAACCTGCTATTTGCATTCACTTCCGACGCCAAGGGAGGAGACAATCCCGATTTCGAAGTAAAGAGACTACATGAGGTGATGGCTGAATGCGGCGTCAATCCTGGAGAGGGTATTGTCTCGATGTTGTGTGTACCTGGAAAGGGATTCTGGAAACTTGGAGACAAGAAGAGGAGAGTTTGGCAGCGACTGGATTCCACTTTAGCAAGTGAGCATCTAGCATGGTTTGTGGGATGTGTGTCCAATTCTTGCTTCTCCAGTCATGCTAGACGGCAGGGGAGAAATCCTACTATTGGCTTGGAAGGTGGAATTGGCAACTACTTGACGCATCCGTTCGTAGAGGTGAACTGCTGACCACAGTCCAACGAAGACGCGGCCTAACCCTGCATGCACCCGACCGGGCTATCGCGCGCCGAAAGCGGGGTTGGTTTTGTTGTCGCAGTTTGCCTGCTAGCGAGGTTGTTCCTGCAAAGAAACCCTGCAGGGGACACCATACAGAGGACTTCTGGAATAGGCAAGTATTCGGTGCTTCTACGAAACGTTTCTTCATAATCACACATTAGGAATACTTATGCAGAAAGGTTCTGTATAAGTATGAGTTGGGCAGCAAGGCCAGCTGACGCGGACTCGGAATGGAACCGAGAGCTAGCATGCGTAGGATAACTCGAAACGGGAACCTATGTCTCCCTTGATGCTCTACTCAACGAATACCTGGCTGGCGTACGCCATATCGGAGCGATTCTACCAGTCGATCCACTACTGCTGGTGCAGCCCGTTCTTCAGATCCACGGACAGTCTATCGGATGCAGGAATGCCGGCCACAGCAATCCCAGGACTCATCTACGATGGGCTCCTTCGTGATGTGACGTCCGGTGATCGCCACAGCCATTGGATCGAGAAGAACCGAGCCGGCATCCTTAATGGTGCCGAAGTGAAGCACGCTGCTGGCGTAATCACCGATTCTGAACGCCTGCAAATCCGGGCCATTGTCGAGCTAGCTGAGGTTCGTGACTTCCGTCCCCTTCTGTACGTCATCCCATTTCAGTCTGTCCAGGATGAACTGCTGGAGGTTCCTCCCGCAGAACGGGCGCACCCCATGTCGAAAGAATACCGACTGGAAGCCCTCCAGCGCTGCAACTTCGATGTAGTTCAGCTAGTGGAGCTCCGTCATGTATGAGATTTTGGTCAAAATAGCATCCGCTTTGGCTGTAGCTGGGGTTTACAGGGCACTCGGTGTTATGTTTGAAAGACGAGCGTGGTTGGCGCACTCTAGGATCGACCATTCCCTAGGCGCATATGAGACGGCACTTCGCCTATTGAACGAGATTGAGAAGACCGCAGGAGAAGAGGTGGCGAATTTCGACGAGGAGGAAGTCAAACGGTATACGAAGGAACTGATGGACGCATTGAGAACACGCCTCAAGGCGGACAGTCCCATCGACGAAGAAAAAGCCCGGGCTCAACTCGAAGAAATGCGACAGGCACTAGGCTAAGGATTGGTTGCTGCCCAACAACCGCTTGCACCTGCCGGCGGGCGCCGTCAGGTGCACACGCGACCCCGTCGCTGCGAGATGTGGCACCCGCCGCGCGGGTGATGCGCGGGCCGTCATGCCGCTAAAGGAAGGGGTTGTGGAGAATCGGCGTAAGATGAGGGTACCAATTCAGGATGCTATCCGATTTGTCACCAGGCTGGTGACTCCAGATCGGTCGGTTATTGTGGGATTTGTGGTGCCCCTCTCCGCGCGGGGCCGGGGGCGGCCGCCGGTGGAGACGCTGGTGATCGCGTTGGAGGCAGCCAGTTAGAGGAACCGTGGTAGTTGAAAACGTTCTGCAGGTAGAGATCGACCAGAAGATGCGCTCGGCGTATCTGAGCTACGCCATGAGCGTCATCACCGCCCGTGCGCTTCCCGATGCGCGCGACGGCCTCAAGCCTGTGCAGCGCCGCATCCTCTACGCCATGAGCGACATGGGGCTCACCTCCGATCGCCCAACCCGCAAGAGCGCTCGCATCGTGGGTGAGGTGCTGGGCAAGTACCATCCCCACGACGACCGATCCGTGTACGAGGCGATGGTGCGCATGGCTCAAGGCTTTTCCTTGCGCTATACTCTGGTTGATGGCCAGGGAAACTTTGGCTCTGTGGACGGCGATCGTGCCGCTGCCATGCGCTACACTGAGGCGCGCTTGTCCGCCGCTGGAGAGGAGCTCCTGGTCGATCTGGACAAGAACACGGTGGACTTTAACGACAATTTCGACGCCTCGCTGAGAGAGCCTCAAGTCCTTCCGGGCAGGCTGCCCAATCTCTTGGTCAACGGCGCGTCAGGCATCGCTGTGGGC